>Ga0070741_10008058_pt1 | contig 21389 bp, 15 predicted proteins | sample Coa_R1_4_FD_66440 | JGI IMG/M metagenome (GOLD analysis project Ga0070741, IMG submission 66440) | Surface soil microbial communities from Centralia Pennsylvania, which are recovering from an underground coalmine fire - Coalmine... | ecosystem: Environmental > Terrestrial > Soil > Unclassified ... | reverse complement strand
CGCTCGCCGCCCCACTCCCCGAGCACCCGGCGGAGCTCGCCGTAGCGGTCGCGGCGCTGGCGCTCGACGAAGTCTCGGGCCGCCGGGTCGACCGCCGCTGCGTGGTAGAGCTGGACGAGGATCTGCTCCTCGCTCGCCCAGAACTCGACGAGCGCCGAAACGAGCTCGCCGAGGTCGCTCGTCCGCCGGACCGGCGCCAGCACCGGATTCGCGTCCATCGCATCGCAAATCGCGTCGACGAGGCCGGCCCGGGAGCCGAAATGCTGGTAGAGCGTCGCCCGCGCGACGCCCGCCCGCGCGGCGACCTCTTCCACGGTGGTTTCATGGAACGAGCCCTCCTCGAGCAGCGTCTGCGCCGTCTCGAGGATCCGGGCCCGCGCGGCGGAGGTGCGAGGGAGCCGTCGCGTCGCGTACATCGACACCAAATCTAGACACCGCGTCTGACGGCACGGCAACATGGCAGCCGATCGTCGGACGCGGTGTCCAGACGGCGTGTCGGTAGCTAGGCGGAGAGCCGCGTGAGCGTCTTCGAAGCGAGCGTGTCGAGTGCCCGCACCGACAGCTCGAGATGCTCACGCTTCGTGTCCTCGAGCTTCGTGTGCGAGAGGCCGCGCAGGCTCTGGACGAAGAGCATCACCGTCGGAATGCCTGCTCGCGAGACCTCGGCGGCGTCGTGAAGCGGCCCCGACGGCAGCTTGTGCGAGGTGCCTGCCACCTCCTGCACCGCCTCGTCCGCGAGGGCGATCAGCCCTTCGTCGAACAGGATCGGCTCGATGCTCCAGATCCGCTCCCACTCCACGTCGACGTTCTCCTCGGCGGCGAAGCGGTCCGCCGCGTCCCGCGCCATCGCGAGCATCCGCGCCAGCGCATCCGCGTCGAGATGGCGCTGGTCGAGCAGCTGCTCGGCCGTCTCGACCACCGACGTGACGATTCCCGGCCGACACACGACTCCACCGGACGTGCAGACCGCCCCGCCGCCGACCTCGGCGGCGATCTCCCGGATGTAGAGCGCGAGCTTCGCCGCGCCCGCAAGCGCATCGCGCCGCTTGTCCATCGGCGTCGACCCGGCATGGGCCGCCTGGCCGCGCCAGGTGAAACGCGAGCGCTCGACGCCGAACGTTCCGAGCACGACACCCAGCGGCAGGTCCATCGACTCGAGCACAGGCCCCTGCTCGATGTGCAGCTCGAGATACGCGGCTGCGTGCTCGAGCTGCGCGCGCGCCTCGTGCGCGCGGTCGAGCTCGACGCCGTGCTCCCGCAGCGCGTCGGGCAGCGCGATCCCGTCGCGATCCTTCAGGGCCCGCAGCTCCTCGTGGTCGCGCATCGACCCGGAAGCCGCGGACGAGCCGAACAGCGACCGCCCGAAGCGCGCGCCCTCTTCGTCGGCCCACGAGACGAGCCGCACCGTGACCGGGGGCGTGCCGTCGGACGCGACCCGCCGGAGCACCTCGACACCCGCGAGCACGTTCAGACAGCCGTCGAGCCAGCCGCCGTTCGGAACCGAATCCATGTGGCCGCCGATCAGCAGCGCTTGCTCCGATGCGCCGCGCAGCGTGAACCACTGATTGCCGGCCGCGTCGATCTCCTCGACCGCGCCGGTGCCCTCGAGCTTCGCTCGCAAAAACGCGCGCGCTGTCTCCCAGGTGTCCGTCCACGCGACGCGTTGCGCACCGTCGCCGTCGCCGGTGAGCGTGCGCAGCTCTTCGAGCTCGGCAACGGTGCGGGCGGGATCCAACTCCATACGCGCGATTAAAGCGTGATAGAAGGGAGCGCGTGAGCCACGCCGCCGCCGTGTCGCTACCCGCACGCCGACGGCTGCGCGGGCCGCTCCTCGGCGGCGTGAAGCGCGCCGCGGCAGTTGTCGTCGTGCTGCTTGCGCTCGTCGGCTGCTGGGAGCTCTACCACTGGATCTGGACTTCGACCGGGTGGACATGGCCGTTTGTCGTCAACGACACGTCGATGCCGCACATCTGGACGATCTTCAAGGCGTTCGGCCAGCCCGCACAGGTCAACCAACCGGCCCTGATCACCGTGCTCCTGCACAAAACCTTGTTCACCGCGAAAGAGGCGGTCGCAGGCTTCGCCGTCGGCAGCGTGATCGGATTTGGGCTCGGCGTACTGCTCGTGCACTCGCGCCTGCTCCAGCGCGGCCTGCTGCCGTACATCGTCGGCAGCCAGACCGTGCCGATCCTCGCGATCGCACCGATGGTCGTCGTCTGGGTCAACCCGAAACTGCCGGGGCCGCTGCAAGGGTGGGGCGCGGTCGCCGTTATCGCGACCTACCTGACCTTCTTCCCGGTCGCGATCAACACGTTGCGCGGGCTCCAGTCGGCCGACCCGCGCGCACTCGAGCTGATGCGGACGTACGCGGCGAGCCGCTGGACGGTGCTCTGGAAGCTTCGCGTTCCGGCCTCGCTCCCGTACGTCTTCTCGGCCCTTCGGCTCGCCGCAACCGCCAGCGTCGTCGGCGCGATCATCGGCGAGCTGCCGACCGGCCTCCAGGACGGCCTCGGCGGCGCGATCTTCAACTTCAACCAGTACTACTCGATCGAGCCGCAGGAGCTCTGGGCGACGAACATCATCGCGGCGCTGCTCGGCATCTGCTTCTTCGTAATCGTCGTGCTCGCCGAGAAGGCGATCGTGCGCCGTGCACCCGAGCACGTGGCATGACGGAGAGCAAGGCTCCCGCAGTCGTCCGCCTCGAGCGCGTGGGCAAGACGTTCCCGCAGGGACAGGTGACGGCGCTCCAGGACATCGATCTCGAGCTGGCCCCCGGCGAGTTCGTCTCGCTGATCGGGCCGTCGGGCTGCGGCAAGTCGACGCTTCTCCGGGTGATCGGCGACCTCGTCGAGCCGAGCGCGGGCACGATCTCCGTCAACGGCAAGAGCGCCGGACGGGCGCGCAAGGACGGTGACTACGGGGTCGTGTTCCAGGACGCGGTCCTCTTCGACTGGCGAACAGTCGCGAAGAACATCGCGCTGCCGCTCGAGATGCTCGGCTGGGAGCGCGACCGTCGCCGCGCCCGCGTCCAGGAGATGCTCGACCTCGTCGAGCTCACCGGGTTCGGCGACCACCATCCGTGGCAGCTCTCGGGCGGCATGCAGCAGCGGGTGGCCATCGCACGCGCGCTCGCATTCCAGCCGGCTCTCCTGCTGATGGACGAGCCGTTCGGCGCGCTCGACGAGATGACCCGCGAGCGGCTCAATCTCGAGCTGCTTTCGATCTGGGAGCAAACCGGCAACACCGTCGTCTTCGTCACGCACTCGATCTCAGAGGCCGTCTTCCTGTCGACGCGCGTCGTCGTGATGAGCCCGCGGCCCGGCCGGATCGTGGACGTCATCCCGATCGACCTTCCGACGCCCCGAACGGTCGAGACGCGTGACTCGCCGCGGTTCTTCGAGCTCGTCACCCGGGTGCGAGAGCTGCTGCGAAGCCGCGGGGAGCACCTGCTGCCCGAGGAGGAGGCCGCGCTGGAATGAGGAGGGTGCTGCGCAAGCTCGGCGAGTGGCTGCCTGCGTTCGTCGTCTTCGTCATCGTCGTCGGAACGTGGGAAGGGCTCACGCGCGCGCTGCACGTGCAGCAGTTCCTGCTGCCGAAGCCGAGCACGATCGTCAGCGTGTTCTGGACGCAGCGCCACTCGCTCTGGCCGGCCGGCTGGTACACGTTCAAGGAGGCGCTCGGGGGCTTCGCGATCGGCTCCGGTCTCGGGATCGTCGCCGCGACGATCGTCAGCCGCTTCCGGACGGTCGGCAACGCGCTGATGCCGATCTTCATCGCGGCGAACGCTGTCCCGATCATCGCGTTCGCCCCGATCTTCGGCGCCTGGTTCAACCCGATCACGGCACAGTCGAAGATGGCGATCGCGGCGGTTCTCTGCTTCTTGCCCGTGACCGTGAACACGCTGCGTGGACTGCAGAGCGCGAAGCCGCGGCAGATCGAGCTCATGCGCTCCTACGCTTCGAGTGAGTTTCAGATCTGGCGGCGCGTCCGCGTCCCGACCGCCCTGCCGTTCGTCTTCACGGCACTCAAGGTGGCGAGCGTCCTCGCGATGATCGGCGCGATCGTCGGGGAGTTCTTCGGCGGCTCGCTCGACGCGCTCGGAGTGCTGATCTTCTCGAAGGCGGGTGTCTTCCAGTTCGATGCGGCCTGGGCCGGCATCCTCGTCGCCTCGATACTCGGCCTCGCGCTCTACAGCGCCGTCGTTGCGACGGAGCGGGTCGTCTTGCGCTGGAGCCCCGACGCGCGAAACTCGTAATCCACCTAGAGGTGCGTTAAGAATCGTCCTCAACGGATGACCAAAGACGCTCTACGGAAGGGGTAGCGAGATGAGGAAGCGGTTGTTGGTAGCCGCCGCGCTCGCCGCAGCGCTCGCGGCGGCGATCGGGACGGCGTCGCTCACATCGGCATCGGCGTCGCCGAAGCTGACGAAGGTGTCGATCCAGCTTCAGTGGGTGCCGCAGGCGCAGTTCGCCGGCTATTTCGCGGCGCTCCAGCTCGGCTACTACAAGCAGGCGGGCCTCGACGTCAAGCTCCTGAACGGCGGCCCCCAGATCGTCCCTGGGCAGGTCGTCGCGGCCGGGCGCGCGCAGTTCGGCATCAACTGGCTGACCGCCCTCCTCGCGGCACGCGATCAGGGCACGGACCTCGTCGACATCGCGCAGGTGTTCGCTCGCTCGGGGATGACGCAGCTCACGTGGAAGTCCTCCGGCATCAACACGATCGCGAAGCTGCGCGGCAAGAAGGTCGCGAACTGGCTCGGCGGCGACCAGTACGAGTTGTTCGCCGCCCTGACGAAGGCCGGGATGGACCCCGCGCACAACAAGGGCGTCACGATCGTGCAGCAGCCGTTCGACATGGGCCTGTTCTTGAACCACCAGGTCGACTCCGCCTCGGCGATGACCTACAACGAGCTCGCCCAGGTCCTCGAGTCGAAGAACCCGAAGACCGGCAAGCTCTACACGCTCAAGGACCTGAACGTGCTGAAGATGCAGGACGTCGGCACGGGGATGCTCGAGGACAACCTCTTCACGACGGCGTCCTATCTGAAGAGCAAGCAGCACCAGGTGATCGCCGAGAAGGTGATCGGCGCCACGCTTGCAGGCTGGATCTATTGCCGCGACCACGTCTCGCAGTGCGTCGACTTCACGCTCAAGGCCGGCCCGACGCTGCCGCGCGGCCATCAGCTGTGGATGATGAACGAGATCAACAAGCTGATCTGGCCGAACAAGGACGGGATCGGGATCATGGACAAGGCCGACTACACGCGGACATGGAAGCTCATGAAGCAGTTCGGCGGCATCAAGAACACGCCGACCGCGGGCGCCTACCGCACCGACCTCGTGAAGGCGGCAGTCGCAGGCCTGAAGCTCAACCATCAGGACGTCTACGGGAAGAGCTACAAGCCGCTCGTCGTGCACCTGACTGCGGGCGGAAAGTAGCCCCCGCAAGCCTCTAGACTCGGGAACCTGGCCCGTCGGGTAGGCGGGCCGGGTTCCTGCGTTCGACGAGAAGGGAGCGTTCCGATGTCCGTGCTGATCAAGGGAGGCCGCGTGATCACCGCGGCCGACGACTACGTCGCCGACGTCTTCGTGGAGAACGAGCGGATCTCCCTGATCGGCGAGTCGCTCGAGGTGTCGGCGGAGCGCACGATCGATGCGACCGGCAAGTATGTGCTCCCCGGCGCTGTCGACCCGCACACGCATCTCGAGATGCCGTGGCGCGGAGAGACGACGATCGACGATTTCGAGTCCGGGCAGACCGCGGCCGCGTTCGGCGGGACGACGACACATGTCGACTTCTGCATCCAGGGCAAGGGGCAGACGTTCGCGGAGGCGCTCGAGATCTGGCACGCGAAGCGCGAAGGCAAGGCCGTGATCGACAACGGCTTCCACATCGCGGTCACCGATCTCCGCGAGGGAGGCACGCTCGACGAGCTTGCGCGGCTTCCCGACGAGCACGGCGTCACCTCGTACAAGCTCTTCATGGCCTACAAGGACTCGCTGATGGTCGACGACGAGACCCTGTTTCGGACGATGCAGGTTGCTGCAGACACGGGTGCGCTCGTGATGGTGCACGCCGAGAACGGTGATGCGATCGAGGTGCTGATGGCCGAGGCGATCGCCGCGGGCAACACGTCACCGCGCTACCACGCGCTCACGCGGCCACCCGAGACCGAGGGCGAGGCGACAAACCGCGCGATCCAGCTCGCCCGTGTCGCCGGCTGTCAGCTGTACGTCGTGCACGTCTCCTGCCAGGAGTCCGTGGAGCCGATCGCGATCGCCCGCGAAAAGGGCTGGAACGTGTGGGGCGAGACCTGCACCCAATACTTCTTCATCGACCAGTCGTTCCTCGACCGGCCCGACTTCGAGGGCGCGAAGTACGTGTACACGCCGCCACCGCGCCCGAAGGAAAACCAGGAGGTGCTGTGGAACGCAGTGCGAACGAACGTGCTGCAGGCGATCTCGACCGACCACTGTGCGTACCTGTTCAAGGGCCAGAAGGACGCCGGCCTCGACGACTTCCGGCAGATCCCGAACGGCGGCCCCGGTCTCGAGAACCGGCTTCAGCTGATTCATCACTTCGGCGTGCGCGAGGGCCGGATCTCACTCAACCGGATGGTCGAGTTGCTGTGCACGAATCCGGCGAAGCTGTTCGGGCTCTATCCGCGGAAGGGCACGCTCGCGGTCGGCTCCGACGCAGACATCGTCGTGTTCGATCCCGAGAAGCGGGTCGCGATCTCGGCCGCGACGCATCACTCGCGCTCGGACTACAACCTGTACGAGGGAACCGAGGTTCAGGGGTCACCCGAGACCGTGCTCTTGCGCGGAAACGTGATCGTCGACGGCGACCGGCTGCTTGCGAAGCCGGGCAGCGGTCGGTTCATCAAGCGCGCGCGGCCCGGCGAGGAGCTGAAGCCGGCGGCGCTCGCGCGCGCGTAACCGCGACGAAAGGATCCCAGTGGCCACGACGACCTCGATCCCGACCGGCGACAAGGGGCTGAAGCGCGACGCGATCGGCTACCTGTCGAACCTCGTGATCGGCGTCGCGTCGACAGCGCCGGCGTACTCCCTGGCGGCGACGCTCGGCTTCGTCGTCGCGGTCGGCGGCGTGGGCGTGCACGCACCGGCCGTGCTGCTCGTCTCCTTCGTGCCGATCCTGCTCGTCGCGCTCGGTTACAAGTACCTGAACCGCGCCGACCCGGACGCGGGGACGACGTTCGCGTGGGGGACGCGCGCGCTCGGACCGTACATCGGCTGGATCAACGGTTGGGCGATCTTCGTCGCGGACGTGATCGTGATGGCGTCCCTGGCGGTGATCGCGAGCACGTACACGTTCCTGCTCGTCGACTGGCACGGAGCCGCACACTCGACGGCGGCCATTCTCATCGGGTCGGTCGTGTGGATCGCGCTGATGACGTGGATCTGCTGGCGCGGGATCGAGCTGTCCGCGCGGGTGCAGCAGTTCCTGCTCGGCGCCGAGATTTTGATCCTGACGCTCTTCGCGATCGCCGCGCTCTTCAAGGTGTACAACCACCATCCCGCCGGCTCGCTGCACGTGCGCCTCGACTGGTTCAACCCGTTCTCGATCGGGCTGTCGCCGCTCCTCGACGGGCTGCTGCTCGGCATCTTCATCTACTGGGGCTGGGACTCCGGCGTCGCGGTCAACGAGGAGACCGAGGACTCGCACGAGGCTCCGGGCCGCGCGGCCGTCATGTCCACGCTGATCCTCGTCCTCATCTATCTGATCGTCTCCGCGGCCGCGATCGCCTACGGCGGCCCCGGCTTCCTGTCGAACCACTCCGACGACGTGCTGAGCGTCCTCGGGACAAAGATCTTCGGCTCGCCGTGGGACAAGCTGCTGATCCTCGCGGTGCTCACGTCAGCATCGGCGTCGACTCAGACCACGATCCTGCCGACAGCACGCACGACACTTTCGATGGCGAGATGGGGCGCGATCCCGAAGATCTTCGGACGCGTCCACCCGCGCTATCTGTCGCCGGACGTGTCGACGCTCGGCATGGGCGCACTGTCGATCGTGTTCACGCTCCTGCTCGTCGGCTTCAACTCGTCTCAGGACGTGCTGAACGACTCGATCACCGCGCTCGGCTTCAGCGTGTGCTTCTACTACGGATTCACCGGGATCATCTCGTTGATCTATTTCCGCCGGGAGGTCACGAAGAGCGTCCGCTCGTTCCTGATGGCAGGGCTCCTGCCGTTTATCGGCGGCGTGATGATGGCGTTGATCTTCGTCAAGGCGTTCATCGACTACAGCAAGCCGGACTCCGGGTACGCACACCCGCTCTTTGGGATCCAGATCCCGATCGTGATCGGCATCGGCGGGCTCCTGCTCGGCCTCCCGTTGATGCTGATCTGCGCTGCGAAGTTCCGGGGCTACTTCTCACGGAAGCTCGAGGTTGCACCACCCGGCTCGCTCGAGCCGCAGTGGCACGCACCGCAGGCGCCGGAGACGGCGGTCGTCGACTAGAGAGCGCTGTGTTAGGAAGCGCTGTGCTCGGCGATGCCGTGCGGCACGCCGTAGTCGGCCAGTAGCTCGAGAAACGGCCCCGGGGCAAATGCCTCGGGGCCGAGCACGCCGACGCCTGTCCAGGCGCCCTCGGCGAGCAACTCGAGCGCGACGACCGGGTTGAACGCGGTCTGCAGCACGACCGCCTGGTGCCCGTAGTCGCGCATCGCCTGTTCGTTGTCGACGACGTGGTACAGGTACGTCCGCCTCGGCTTGCCGTCCTTGCCCGTGCCCGTGACGAACGTCCCGGCGCACGTCTTGCCGCGCATCTTCTCGCCGAGCGTCGCGGGATCCGGCAGCGCGGCGGCGACGACGTCCCGCGGCGCCACGTCGACGCCGCGCACGCGAACCGGCTTCGTCGAGTCGAGCCCGAGCTTGTGCAGCGTCTTCAACACGGCGATGAACTCCTCGCCGAGCCCGTACTTGAACGTGACGCGATTGCAATCGACCCAGCGCGGGATCAGCACGACCTCTTCGTGCTCCACGTTCACGCACTCGAGCGCCCCGATACCTTCGGGGAAGTCGAACACCTCGGGCTCCGAGAACGGCTCCGTCGTGAACCAGCCGCGCTCGCGTTCCCAGACGAGCGGAGGGTTGAGACACTCCTCGATCGTCGTCCAGATCGAGAACGTCGGTGCGAAGTCGTAGCCGTCGACGACGAGGTCCGCGCCGTCGCGCACACCGACCTCGTCGAGCTCCGAGAAGAGCTCGTCGGCGGCGTACCGCGCGAAGACGTCGGAAAGTCCTGGCTCGACGCCGATGCCGGCGAGGCAGAGAAGCCCGGCCTCACGCCACCGTGCGTCCTGGTCGAGCTGTTCCGAGCCGAGCAGGACGCCCGGGCGCGACAGCGTCATCGCCATGTCGAGATAGGTGACGCCCGCCTGCTGCGCCGCGTCGAGGATCGGCGGGTTGAAGCGCGGGTCGCACGCGTTGAGGATCGCGTCCGCCTTCGCTGCACGTGCAAGCTCGACGATCGCGGCGACGTCCGAGGCGTCGATCGCGGCTGCGTCGAAGCGGTTATCGAGGCCGGCGATCGCACGCTGCGCACGCGACTCGTCGACGTCGGCGAGCGTCATGTGCTCGAAGAACGACCTGCGAGCGGCGATCGCTGCGGCCGCGCTGCCAACGCCGCCTGCTCCGACAACAAGGATCTTCATGCGCTGACGTTACCGAGGAGGTCGGCCACCCGCCCGGAGTGCACCACCGACCCCTTGCGCTCGGCAAGCTCCGCGCAATGCACAAGAGCCGCTTCCCCGTCGACGCGGTGCCCGGTTGCGAGCAGCACCTCGCCGTACTCCATCCATGTATCGAGCTTCACGGTCACGTATTCGTGCTCTCCGGCGATCTCCGTTGCGTGGCGTGCATGCTCGACAGCCGCCTCGTGGTCTCCCCGACCGAGGCAGATCCAGGCACGCGCAAGCGATGCCTGTGCTGTCGTCACGAAGTCGTCCGGCGTGGAGATCGCCTCCGCTTCGTCCACGACCGCGGCTGCCTCGTCGAGCTTTCCCCGGCGCGCGAGCACATCGGCGAGGATCGCGCCGAGCGTCGACCGGAAGCCCCGCTCGCCGAGCTCGCCTAGCTCGATCCAGGACTCGCGGAGTAGTGCCTCCGCTGCGTCGGGATCCCCGACCTGGAACTCCCACCAGCCGAGGCCCATCGCATGGGTCAGTGCATTGATCCGCTGTCCGCGGGCGCGAAGATCCTCGATGAACTCCTTATGGAGCTGTCGGGCTTCGTCCATCCGACCCTGGAGCATGCTCACGGCAAGGCGCATCGGGCGCAGGTCGACACCGGGGACGTCGGCGGCCCGAAGGACATTGCGCTCGAGCTCCGGGAACGGCATCTCGCCGTGCCCCCACGCGCCGAACAACAGCTCGGTCGCATGCTTCTCGCTCGCGGTGTCCCCGGCCAGCCGTGCAAGCTCTCGCCCTCGCTCGGCCGCTTGCACGGTCTCCGCGAGGCGTCCCGACCAGAAGAGCGCTTGAGCGAGCATCGCGTAGCCGCTCGCGCGGGCACGAGCGCTGGCCGCGGGACCGAGCTCCTCGAGCCGGCCGCGGATCGCAGCTTCGAGCTCCAAGCCCGAGATCGACTCGCCGTGGCCGGCCGCGAACTGCTTGTAGAAGAACGCCAATGCCGACACCTCCTCGTCGCCGAGCGCGATCGCCTCGTCGAGCACGCGGTACGACTCGTCGAGCCGGCCGAGAAGGTGGAGCGACTGGCCGAGGGGGGTCAGAAGCTCGAGCCGGGCCGGGTCGTCTCCCAGCAATGCGACGGCGCGCCGAAGCAGCGATGCGGCAGCGTGATCGTCTTCTCGGGCCCTTGCCCGGAAGCCTGCCGAGGCCAGCCGCTTCGCCGCCCGGCGGCGCACAGCCGCATCGGGGATACCAAGCTCGTCGTGATAGCGCGCTGCCTGCTCGAGGTGATAGCCGAGAATCTCGTCGAGCTCGACGAGCGACGGCGCGTTTTCCTCGAGCCAGACCGCGAAGCGGTCGTGCAGGTCGGCCCGAATCGCCTTCGGCAACGCGTCGTACGCCGCATCCCTGATGAGCAGGTGCCGGAACCTGAATGCCTCGTCGCCGGGGAGCGTCGCCACGCTCGGACGCAAGAGCTCCTTGCGCACGAGCCCGAGCAGGTGCGCGGACACGCCGGGGTCGTCGGCGAGCGCGGCGACTGCACCGCTGTGAAACACCTGACCCTCGACGGCCCCGCGCTCGAGCGCGGTGCGCTCGGGCGCCGGCAGCTGGTCGAGCCTCGCGGCGAGCAGGGCCTGGATCGACGGAGGAACGGTCACCTCGCCCGGCGCGTCGTCGAGCATCGCGAGCATCTGCTCGACGAACAGCGGGTTGCCGTCGGCCGAGCTTCGGATGCGATCGCGGACATCCGCGTCCAGCTCGACCCCGGTGAGCAGCGCATCGATCAGCTCGTCGGTCTCGACGAGGCTCAACGGCTCGAGCAGCACGGTCGTCGCGTTGAGCTTGCCGCCGCCCCAGCCGGGGCGCAGGTCGAGCAGATCCGGACGGGCGAGGCAGAGCAACAGAATCGGGGCTTCGCGAGACCAGTCGGAGACGTGCTCGACGAGATCGAGGAACGTCGGCTCGCCCCACTGCACGTCGTCGAAGCACACGACGACCGGCCGATCGCGCGCGCGCTCCTCCAACAGGCGGCGCGTCGCGAGCGCGATGTCCTCGGCGGAGGCGATGCCGCCCCCGAAGAGCGCACCGATCGACTGGTTCGGGGCAGGCGCATCCCCGAGCAGCTGCTTGACGATCTCGACGACGGGCCAGTAGGTGATTCCGTCTCCGTATGGAAGGCAGCGACCGCGTACGACGGTTGCATCGAGTCCGTCGAGGAACTCCGCAGCGAGCCGTGACTTGCCGACGCCGGCCGTGCCGAGGATCGTGAACTGCGCGCACGCGCGTTCGGAGACGCAGCGTGCCCACGCGCCCGACAGCAGCGCGCGCTCGCGTGTGCGGCCGACGAAGGTCGCATCCAGTCGCCGGGTGAACGCAGTCTCTCCTGTGATCTTCACGAGCCGGTGGGCCTCCAGTGGCTCCGACTTCCCCTTTGCCTCGAGCGGCTCGAGATGCTCCGCGTCGATTGCGTCGCGAACGAGTGCGTACGTCTGCGCGCCGAGCAGCACCTCGCCCGCCCCCGCGGCCTGCTCGAGCCGCGCAGCGACGTTCACAGCGTCGCCGGTGACGAGCGAGTCGCCGCCGCCCGTCACCACCTCGCCCGTGTTGACGCCGATCCGGACCGGAATCTCGACCTGATCGCGAAGCTCCGCGGCGGCACGCACCGCCCGCAGCGCATCGTCCTCCCTCACCGTCGGAACACCGAACACCGCCATCACCGCATCGCCGATGAACTTCTCGAGCGTCCCGCCATGGCGTTCGATCGCCGCCCGCGCGACGTCGAAGTACCGGGCCATCACCGCGCGCACCGCCTCCGGGTCGCGCGACTCGGCGAAGGCCGTCGACCCGGAGACGTCGCAGAAGAGGATCGTCACGAGCTTTCGCTGCTCCCGCTGGGGTGCCGGTGCGTCCGCGAGGGCAGCGCCGCACACGTCGCAGAAGCGCGCGCCCTCTCGGTTCTCAGCCCCGCAGCTCGCGCAGATCACGAGCGGGACCCTAGAGCCTCGATGGCGTCAGCGCGTCTGCGGAAAGCCGAGGTCGACCTTCGATGTCGCCGGGTCCGGCCAGCGCGACGTGACGACCTTCGACCGCGTGTAGAAGTCGATCCCCTCCGGCCCGTAGATGTGGAGGTCGCCGAAGAGCGACGCCTTCCAGCCGCCGAACGAGTAGTACGCCACGGGCACCGGGATCGGCACGTTGATGCCGACCATGCCCGCCTGCGCCTCGAACTGGAACTGGCGCGCAACGCCGCCGTCGCGCGTGAAGATCGCCGTGCCGTTGCCGTACGGGCTCTCGTTCACGAGCGTGACCGCCTCGTCGTAGGTGTCGACACGCGTGATCCCGAGCACGGGCCCGAAGATCTCGTCGTCGTAGGCGCGCATGCCGGGCTCGATCCCGTCGATCAGCGACGGCGCGATGAAGAACCCCTCGTCGGGACAGCTCTCGCGGCCGTCGACGACGACCCGGCCGTCGCCTCCGTCGAGGTACGACGCGACCTTGTCGCGGTGCTCGCGGGTGATCAGCGGGCCCATCTCGCTCGACGCGTCCATCCCGTCGCCGACCTTCACGTTCGGGATGCGCTGCTTGATCGCCTCGATCAGCGGATCGGCGACGTCGCCGACGGCGACGAGCACCGACACCGCCATGCAGCGCTCGCCTGCGGAGCCGTACGCAGCCGAGACCGCCGCGTCCGCCGCCATGTCGATGTCGGCGTCGGGCAGCACGACCATGTGGTTCTTCGCACCGCCGAGCGCCTGGCAGCGCTTGCCGTTCGCGGTCGCCTTCTCGTAGACGTAGCGGGCGATCGGCGTCGAGCCGACGAACGACACGGCGCCGATGTCGGGATGCTCGAGGATCGCATCGACAGCCACCTTGTCGCCGTGCACGACGTTGAACACGCCGTCCGGAACGCCCGCCTCCTTCAGGAGCTCGGCCGTGTAGACCGACGCCGACGGATCCTTCTCCGACGGCTTCAGCACGAAGGTGTTGCCGCACGCAATTGCGGGCGCCCACATCCACATCGGGACCATCGCCGGGAAGTTGAACGGCGTGATCCCCGCGACGACGCCGACAGGCTGGCGAATGGAATAGACGTCGACGCCCGTCGATGCCTGCTCGGTCATCCCGCCTTTCAGGAGATGCGGGATGCCGCAGCAGAACTCGATCACTTCGAGCCCGCGCGTCACCTCTCCGATTGCGTCCGAGAGCACCTTGCCGTGCTCCGCGGTCAACAGCTTGGCGATCTCTTCGCGGCGCGCATGGACGAGCTCGCGGATCGCAAAGAGCAGCTCCGCGCGCTTCGCGAGCGACAGCGCGCGCCAGGCCGGCAGCGCGGCCTTCGCTGCCTGAACCGCCTGGTCGACCTCTTCGACCGTCGCGAAGTCGACCGCGCCCGCCTGCCGGCCGGTTGCGGGATTGAAGACCGGGCCGCTACGACTCGAACGCCCCGCATACGGGGCACCGGCGATCCAGTGATTGATCGGCTTGACTGCGGTTGGGGCGTCGACGACGTCGGTCAAGGTCTCCTCCTCGTACGGATCCGAGCAGACTAGCGCCGTGCCGCCGACGCTCGCAGAGCTCGCCGAGGAGACCATGGCGTACCTGCTGATCGGCTTCGTGCGCCACGGCAACCTCGGCCTGTTCACGGATCCGGGAGTAGCATCACGACATGGCGACGACTGAGACGAATACCGAGCTGGGCAGGCAGATCGTCGAGGACGCGAAGCAGTACGTCCTCTACTCGTGGAGCGTCCAAAACGCAATCAACCCGATCGCGGTGGAGCGCGCCGAGGGCAGGCATTTCTACGACTACGACGGCAATCGCTACCTCGACTTCGCGTCACAACTCGTGAACGTCTCGATCGGGCACTCGCACCCTAAGGTCGTGCAGGCGATCAAGGACCAGGCCGAGAAGCTCGCGACGATCGGCCCGCCGATGGCGACCGAGTCGCGCTCGCGCCTCGGGAAGCTGCTTGCGGAGGTCACGCCCGGCGACCTCACCATGTCGTTCTTCACGAACGGCGGCGCCGAGGCCAACGAGAACGCGATCAAGCTTGCGCGCTGGTACACCGGCCGCTCGAAGATCATCGCGCGCTATCGCAGCTACCACGGCGCGACGGGCGGCGCGATCACGCTCACCGGCGACCCGCGCCGCTGGCCGGCCGAGCCCGGCCTGCCCGGCGTCGTGCGCATGTTCGACCCGTACACGTACCGCTGCCCCGCAGGCCATCCCGACCCGTGCCCGGTGTGCACGGGAGCGCCGCACCTCGAGGAGATCCTTCAATACGAAGGCGCGCAAACCGTTGCCGCGGTGATCCTCGAGACGATCACCGGCACGAACGGGATCATCGTCCCGCCCGACGGCTACCTCCAGTCGATCCGCGAGGTCTGCGACCGGCACGGGATCCTGCTCATCTGCGACGAGGTGATGGCCGGCTTCGGCCGGACCGGCAAGTGGTTCGGCGTGGACAACTGGAACGTCGTCCCCGACATCCTGACCGTCGCGAAGGGGATCAACTCCGGCTACGTGCCGCTCGGCGCGATGGTCGTGCGCGAGCCGATCGCCGACTGGGTGCGCGACAAGTTCTTCGCGGGCGGCCTCACCTACAGCGGACATCCGCTCGCGTGCGCGTCCGCCGTCGCTTCGATCGAGGCGTTCCAGGAGGAGGGCATCGTCGAGAACGCCGCCGCGATGGGTGAGGTGTTCGCCGCCGAGCTCGCACGCTTGCAGGAACGGCATCCCTCGATCGGAGAAGTGCGCGGCCTTGGCTGCTTCTGGGGCATCGAGCTCGTGAAGAACCGGGAGACGCGCGAGCCGCTCGTTCCGTACAACGGCAGCGGCGAGGCGGCGAAGCCGGTCGCGGCCGTGATGAAGCGCGCACTCGACCGTGGCCTGTACCTGATGACGCATTGGAACGTCGTCATGTGCTGCCCGCCGCTCACGATCACGCGCGAGGAGCTCGACGAGGCTCTGGACGTGCTCGACGACGCATTGAGCGTTGCCGACGAGTTCGTCGAGTGATCGCGGAGGATGTCCGGCGGTTCGCCGAGGATCCCGCCGCCTACGGCGAGATCAGGCCCGAGACCGGGTTCAGGCGAGTCATGACCGACCGGTACTGCCTGCTCTTCGGCCCCGTCCCCTCGTTCACGCTCGTTTCACGGCTGCGGCTCGATGACGAGCGTGTCGCCGAGACGATCGCCGAGGTTCGACAGCTCATCGCCGCGCACGGCCACAAGAAGGCGACGTGGTGGATCGGCTCCTCTTCCACCCCTGTCGACCTGACCGACCGCTTGCACGCGCACGGGCTCGTCCCCGACGACGGGCCGGGCTCGGAGCCGCACGTGACAGCGCTCGCGCTCGCGTCCGAGCCGCCCGCGGTCGACGGCGTGGAAGCACGGCGCGTCGAGTCGTACGAGGAGTACCGCCTGGCCTCCGGCATCTCACGGACGGCGTTCGGCTCGGACGCCGACGATGACGCCGAGTGGGACGCGATCGCCGAGTCGCGCTACGAGGCGCAGGTCGCCGGGGATGCGCCACGCTCCTACATCGCGTTCGTCGACGGCCGCCCTGTCGGCGCCGCCGCCGCGATCGTCGAAGACGACCTGCCGGGCGTGTTGATGATCGGAGGCGGTGTCCTGCCAGTTGCGCGCGGCACCGGCGCCTACCGGGCTCTCGTGCGGGCACGGTGGGACGACGCCGTTGCGAACGGCACGCCCGCGCTCTGCGTCCACGCGGGGAAGATGTCGCGGCCGATCCTCGAACGGCTCGGTTTCGAGGCGGTCGACGAGCAGGACGTCCTGCTCGATCCCGCCACATGTTGAGTCCGGAGCTCCGCGAGTTCGCGCACTGTCCCGACCGTTACAGCCTTCTGGGGGACGACGTCGAGCGCTTCGCCGACGAACGCGTCTGCATCCTCCAGGGGAACATCTGGGCTGCCGTTTCCGGCGTGCGAGTTGCGGCCGACGGCGTCGACGACCTGGTCGACGAGGTTCGCGCCCGCGTCCCAGGCGGGAAGTCGCTCGCGTGGTGGCTCGATCCAGATACACAGCCGGCCGATCTCCACTCGCTGCTCCGCGCACGCGGTCTCCGCGATCCGGCGGACCGCGCTTCCCTTCTGCACGCGCTCGCCTGCGTCAGCGAGCCTGATGCCGGCCCGGCGGAGATCGAGGTCGCACCGGTCGCAACCTTCGACGACCATCTCGCCGCTGTCGAGATCGCGTGGGACGCCTTCTCGATTCCGGACGAGCGGCGCGAGCAGCAGCGTTTGCACCTGCGGGAGGACTTCGAGGCGACGCAGCGCACGGATACGCGCACCACATTCCTTGCACGACTCGAGGGACGGCCCGCGGGCCTCGGCAGATCGATCTACGCGAGCCGCGGTGTGTTTTTGACCGCCGGCTGCGTCGCCGAGTGGGCGCGCGGCCGCGGTGTCTACCGCGCGCTCGTCCGTGCGCGTTGGGACGATGCCGTCGCGCGCAACACACCGGCACTCGTCACCGAGGCGTTGCCCGACACCTCGTATCCGATTCTCAAGCGCCTCGGCTTCGAGGACGTCTGCACCATCAGGCGGCTGGAGGACTTTCGCTAAAGCGCTACGAACTCGCCCGCGTCGAGCAGGCGGGCAAACGCTTCGACGACGTCGGGATCGAACTGCGTCCCTGCAGCCTCGTGCAGCCGCCGGACCGCCTCTTCCACCGGCAGCCGCTTGCGATACGGACGGTCGGTGACCATGGCATGGAAGGCGTCGCACACGAAGACGATGCGTGCCTCCACCGGGATCGCCACGCCCGCCTTGCCGTCGGGATACCCGCCGCCGTCCCAGCGCTCGTGACACGCGCGCACGATCGGACGCACGTCGGCGAGCCGGTCGATCGGAGCGAGAATGCGCTCACCGAGCTTCGGGTGCGCCTTCACGAGCTCGAACTCCTCATCCGTGAGCGGTCCCGCCTTGCTGAGGATCTCCGACGGGACGCCGATCTTGCCGATGTCGTGGAACAGAGCTCCCAGCTCGAGGCGCTTAAGCGCGTCGCGGTCGAGGCCGAGCTCGCGGCCGACGAGCGTCGCCGCGTCGCTGATCCAACGCGCGTGTGACGAGGTGTACTCGTCGCTCGCCTCGAGCGCGTTCGCGAGCGCCGAGACGGTCTCGACGAACGTCCGCTCGAGCCCCTCGTAATGCTCCGCGCCTTCGATCGCGAGCTTCGCCTGATGGGCCAGCCCGGCGACGAGCTCGAGCTGCCGTGCCTCGACGTCGCGGAGGCCGACCGTCGCCGTGAGCGCACCGACGCGCCCGCCCTCGAGACGAAGCGGCGCGACGATGATGCGCGTCTCGCGGATGTGCTCCGCGCCCTCGATGCCCTCGATGTCCTCCGGCTCGAGGACGAACGGCTCGGACCGCTCGAGCCAGGCGTGGGCGACCGTCGCAGAGAAGTGATGTGAGCCGGCCGGATCGGAGCCCGGGGGATAGCCGTGCGTCGCGCGCGCGATGAGATCGCGCGGGGCCGTCTCCTCTTCGATCCACAGCGCCGAGCGCTCGACACCGAGCACGCGCGAGGTCACCTCGACGACCCGATCCAGCACCTCGTCGGGCGACTCGGCGTTCGCGAGCTCGCGCCCTGCCTCGAGCAGCGCGTTTGCGACTTCGGCCGCCTCCATCTGGCGCGCGGCCAGATGCGCCTTCTGCAGCGCGGCCGAGAGCTGGTAGGCGAACGACGCGAGGAGCCGCTGCCGGTCCTCGTCGAGCTCCTCGACCCCCACGACGACGCGCCCGGTGATGCCTTCGCCTTCGGCGAGCGGCGCAGACACTCCGTCCACGAGCTCGCCGCCGAGACAGGCGACGCACGTATCGCCGAGCCAGAGCGCAGCGCGCTCGGTCTCGAACAAGCGTGCTCCGACCTCGACGGCCAGTGTGCAGATCTCGTCGACGCAGCTCGCGCGAGAGAGCTCATCGGTGAACGCGAGCAGCGCCTTCGCGGCTTCTGCCTCGCGACGCTGCTGCTCGTACAGGCGTGCGTTCTCGAGCGCCACCGACGCCTGCCCCGCGAGCACCTCGAGCAACCGCACGTCGTCCTCGTCGAACTGGTTGACCCCGAGCTTGGAGATCGTGATCGCGCCGATGATGCGTGCGCCGTAGCGCAGCGGCACGACGGCCAGCGACTCTTCGATCTCCTCGGTGCCGGGGATGCGGTAGGCGAACTCGCACTCGAGCGCATTCGGAATGAGGATCGCCTCCGCGCGCTCGACGGCGCGGCCCGTGATCCCCTGACCGACCTTCGAGGTGTACGCGTCGGACGCGTTGCCCACCCGCTCGTCGTAGTCGCCGACGAATGCGATCGGTCTCAGCTCGTCGCCGTGCCGGAGGATGACACGGCAGTTGTGGTAGTCGATCAGCAGTCGCAGCTCGGTCGCGATCGTCGTCGCGATCTGCGCGACGTCGTTCAGCCGGTTCAGCTTGCCCGCCAGCGACTGCAGCATCTTGAGGTGCGCGATCGAGCGGACGTCGCGCGTTGTCGACGCGGCGGTCGGGCGCTCTGTCGCGCCCTCCGCATAGATCACCGCCTGGTTCTTCCCGCGCGCCTTTGCGGTCATCATTGCCGCTTCGGCGCAGGCGACGAGCTCGCGTGGGTTCATCGCATGCTCCGGTCCTTGCGCGACGCCGATCGACACCGTCATACGTCCCGCTTGCTCGAACTCTGCGTTGCGCAGCGTCTCGTTCAGGCGCGCGGCGAGCCCGAGCGCATCGCCTGCGTCGCACGACGGCATGATCACGCCGAACTCCTCGCCGCCGACACGGCAGACGACGTCGGACCCGCGCACCGTTTCGAGCGCGAGCCTCGCCACCTGCACGAGCAACTGGTCGCCGGTGCCGTGACCGTGGATGTCGTTGACGCGCTTGAAGTCGTCGAGGTCGAACAGGATCAAGGCGACCGCGTCGTGCAGACGCGACGCGCGCGTCAGCTCCGAGCGAAGCCGCTCGTGGAAGTACCGGTGGTTGTAGAGACCGGTCAGCGAATCGGTCTGAGCGGCGAGCTCGAGCCGAGCGCGGATCTGCGCGTTGTCGAGCGCGAGCGCGGCAGCGTCTCCGAACCGCTTCGCGAGCTCGAACTCGTGCTCCGCGAATCCCGCGTCCTCGCCGATGCGGTAGATGTTGAGCGCACCCTTCAGCGCGCCGCGGGCGATCAACGGCATCGAGATCATCGCCTCCGGCTCGACCGGCGTGCCGGGCACGTTCACGGAGCGTGGGTCGAGGTGCGCGCGATTCGTCCAGACCGGCCTGCGATTCTCGACCGCCCAGCCCGTGATGCCCTCGCCGAAGCGCGGGCGGCTGCGCATGATCTCTTCCTCGTATTCGTTCGACCGCGCGAGCAGCGGGACGAGCTCGCGGCGATCCTCGTTCGCCTCGTAGATGTGCAGCGCCTCGTAGGGCACGAGGTCGCCGAGCGCGATCGCGATCCGGTCGAGCAGCGCGTCGAGGCTCAGCTCCGAGAGCACCTCGTGGAACACCTCGGCAACGCGCCGATACGACTCGACGAGCGCCTCGGGGCGCCCGGTCACCTCCCCGACGAGGGCCGCCTGGCTCCGCCCGTCCGAGCGCGCCGAAGCCGCTTGCCGCACCATGGACGGTTCATCGGCGGACGCGGAGCCGATCTTGACCCCTGTGCGGTTACATGAGCCCGCAGATACGCGCCGTGTTCGGCCACGGCCAGAAGCCGCGACCCGAGCGGTAGGCGCGGGCCGCCGTCTCGAGCTGAGCCCAGGCAGGCCAGTTGTCGGCGGTTCCCCAGCGAGCGGCGAAGTCGTCTCCGTAGCGCCGCTGGAACGAGACATCCATCTGCAGGCCGCCGAAGTAGCCGTTGCCGGTGTTCGCGTTCCAGGCACCCTCGTAACGGTGGATGCAGAGGAATGCACGGCGAAGCGAGACGGGGAGCGCCGGATGGGCGTAGCCATGCCGGGCGACCGCCAGCGCAGCGTCCGCGCTACGGAGCTGCCAGAGCCTGAGTGTCCCCGAAGCGCTCGCGAGGTGGGCGCGCGCGAATCGCCGCGTCACGCGCCCGGGATAGATGCGCCGCAGGCGTAGAGTGAGCCGGCGGCTGTAGGAAAGCCGCGCGGCAAGCGCGCTCCGGAGCCCCGGCCCCGCCGGGAGCACCACGGAAAGCCGACGGTCGATCCGCACGAGCGCCCGCCGGCGCACGGCGAACTCACGCCTCGTCCAGCGGTCGGCGACCCATTCGAGATAGTGGCGATCGGCGCTTCTCCGGTACCTGAACGACGCCGGCGTCCGCGTGAGGTGCGCGGCGCTCTCGTATGTCCAGGTCAGTTGTCGGTAGTGGTCGATGACTACCCGAAGCGCGCGAACCGACGCCGGCCGCCGCACGGGTCGAGCGCCGCCGCGCGCGAACGCCGCGCCGGTCAATGCAAAGGTGAGAAGTGCCGCCAGCCCGGCCAGGCAAAGCGGAGTGGAAACGCGCACGCAGATCGAACCTCCTTGGCCCTGGAGCGAGTGCATGTGGAAAGGGGTGTGACAGGCGGGCGCTGGGCTGGCGTCCGCCACGCGACGGCAGGACGGTAGCGGCCCCGACCGACGTCGGGCCGCAGATTTGTAAGGAAGATGTTAGGAGATCGTCCGCATTCGCGCTCGATCCGCGCGAAACTGCGCGAAGCTCGGCCGTGCGTCAGCTGAAGAGGTCGAGCTCCGGCTCGATCACGATCTCGCTGGCTGCGCCGTCTCCCTCGAGACG
>Ga0070741_10008057_pt1 | contig 21390 bp, 14 predicted proteins | sample Coa_R1_4_FD_66440 | JGI IMG/M metagenome (GOLD analysis project Ga0070741, IMG submission 66440) | Surface soil microbial communities from Centralia Pennsylvania, which are recovering from an underground coalmine fire - Coalmine... | ecosystem: Environmental > Terrestrial > Soil > Unclassified ... | reverse complement strand
TTCAGGTACTTGCCGAAGTAGCCGGTGCGGTAGCCGGCGTCCTGGAGCGCCGTGCCCAGCGGATCGACCCCGAGCACCGTGCTCCGGCCGCAGCCCGTGTCGGCCTTGTTGCCGGTGACGTTGGTGTTGTGCGCGTAATCGCCGGTCAGGAAGCCCACGCGGGACGGGCAGCATAGGGGCACCGTGGCGTAGAAGCGCTCGAAGGTCACGCCGCGGGCGGCGAGGTCCTCGCGCACGTGGCGCATGACCCACATGTCGTCGGCCCTCTGGTCGTCGGTCATCACGACGAGGACGTTCGGCCGCTTGCCCGCGGCCAGGGCGCGGCCGCCGCGCAGCCCGAGGACGGCGAGCCCGGCGAGCAGGGCGAGCGCCAGAAGCCCTCCGATGCGGGCGAGTCGCAGGTCGCGCAGCAGTGTCGTCACAACGAAACGCTTCGCGCGGCGACGGGCTCGAAGCCCCTGGCCCCCGCCGCCACGAGGTGCGCATACTAGACGCTGGGCGGGCGGCGGCCCTGGCCCCCGCTATCGTCCGGCGGCCGTGGGCACGAGGCTGACACGGGCGCGGCCGCCCGGCGCGGCCGCGCGCAGCAAGCAGCGCCACCGCCGCGTCGAGGGCGGCGCGCTGCCGACGTTCGTCACGATCGGAGCGCAGAAGTGCGGGACCACCGCGCTTCACTCCTACCTCGCGCGCCATCCCGACGTCTCGATGTCGCGGCCGAAGGAGCTCGACTTCTTCGTCGCCGAGCGCAACTGGGACCGCGGCGTGGACTGGTATCGCAGCCACTTCGACCCGGGCGCCGCGGCGCGCGGCGAGTCCTCGCCCAACTACACCGCCCACCCCTACTTCGCGGGCGTCCCCGAGCGCATGGCCGAGCTGATCCCGGACGCGAAGCTCATCTTCATGGTCCGCGATCCGATCGACCGCATCCGCTCGAACTGGATCCACACCTACTCGAACCGGGCCGAGACGAGGCCGATGCGCGAGGCCGTGCTCGACCCCGAGGGCGAGTACCTGGCCCGCTCGCGCTACAACATCCAGCTCGCGCGCTTCCTCGAGCACTACCCGCGCGAGCGGATCCTGGTCCTCGAGCAGTCGGAGCTCTACGGCGACCGCCGCGCCACGCTCGAGCGCGTCTTCGAGTTCATCGGGGTGCGCACGAACGTCTGGCGCCAGACCTTCGAGGAGCCGCGCCTGGAGACGGCGGCTCGCCGCCGCAAGACCCTGCTCGGCCGCTACGTGTCGCGCCGCGTCTCGCCCCGCGTCTGGCGCCGCATGCGCCACCGCTGGCCGCTGTCGCGGCCCTTCGAGCACCCGCCCATGCCCGACGACCTGCGCGCCGAGCTGGCCGCGATCCTGCGCGACGACATCGCCGAGTTCCGGGAGATGACGGGCCGGAGCTTCGAGGGCTGGTCCGTCTAGCCGGGGCCAGCCCGATCCGCCGGGGCGGCCGGCGGCTCGTCGCCGCGGATGCGGTGCAGCCTCGCGCTCAGCGCCTCGGCGCGGCGCCGCTCCTCGCGCACCCGCAGGCGCTCGGCCAGCACCTTGCGCTCCGTCTCCTCCGCCTGCTGCTCGAAGCTCGCCGCCCGGTCGCGGAAGCGCAGATGCTGGACCCGCTCGTGCTCGATGTCCGTCGCCGCCGAGAGCGGGCCGTGCTCGGTGACGTGCGGCTCCTCGACGCCGTGGCGGCGAGCGCTGACTTCCACGCCGCTGTGCCAGCGCTCGCCGAAGAGGCGGCCCAGGGCCACCTCGGCCGGCTCGCCGGTCGCTTCCGCCACGCGGCGCGCACGCGCGAGCGCGCCGGTCGCCACGGCCTCGATCATCGCCTCGGCGGGCGGCGCCCCGGGGACGGTGACGTGGAGGGCGCCGACGCCCTCGCTGACCAGCAGCCGGTGCAGGTCCTGCATGGTCCGCGCGTCGGGCCAGGTGACCGCCGGGATCCAGGCCGCGAAGGGGCTCTCGGGAAGCTCGCCGGCGGCCTCCTCCGCCTCGGCGAGGCGGGCCCGCCCGTCGCCCGCCAGAGCCGCCTCGATCTCGCGCCGGCCGGGGTGGCCGGGGGCGAGCCGCACGAGGAGCTCGAAATCGCCGAAGCGTCCGCCCAGGATCGGCCCGATCGCCGCGAGCACCTCGTCGGCGGGCTCCTCTCCCGCCTCGATCGTCACCGCCATCGCCGGGCGGCGGAAGCGAAGCGGGGAGCCGACCGGGCGGAAGGGCGCCAGCGGCACCGCGCCGGCCAGGTCCGGGTGGCGGAGCTCGAGCGTCCGCCCCTCGACGGCCGCCTCGGCGACCTCGCGGCCCAGGGCGCTCGCCGCGTGGCCGCCGGCGGCCCAGGCGCGCGCCCCGGGCTCGGGGACGAAGAGCGCCCCGTAGGACCAAAGGCGCGCGAAGAGGTCGAGCCGCCGGTGCGCCCAGGAGCCGAGGCCGGGCGGCGCCAGCCCGCCGGCGGCCTCAAGCGTCTCGCGCCGCAGGGCCATCGTCCCGAGCGCGGCCCCAGCGAGGAGGCCGTGCTGGGGATCGGTCAGCTCGCGAGTGAGGTCGCAGACGAGCTCGAACGGATCGTCGGCCTGCTCCCGCCGGGGCTCGAGGAGCTCGGCGCTGGCGCCCGGGGCAACCGCGCCTGGGTAGAGGCCCTCGTCCGCGATCGCGAAGGCTGGCCCGAGGGAGACGGCATCGGCGCAGAGCGCGTGCCAGCGCGCGTGGGCGCGCAGGAGGCCCGGGGAGGCGAGGCCGCCGGGCGGCAAGAGCACGACCAGCTCCGCCGCGGGCTGGCGCTCCTCGCCGGGCCGGATGACGACGAGCCGCTCCGGCGGGTAGTCCTGGGCGGCGAGCGCGGCGGCGCTCAGCTCGCCGTCGCGCGCCTCTCCCCCGGCCTCGAGCACGGCGGCCGCGGGGAGCGCCTCCGCGGCGGCTGGGTCGGGCGGCTCGAGCAGCGTCCAGTCGTTGCCCGGCACGTCGGCGGGCGCCGGGCGCTTGCCCGCGGCTTGCTCTGGGGCGATCACGGGCCGCGATGCTACGGCTATCCGTACAGTCTCGGCGGTTGACCACCCAGGCGACAGCGACCCCGGCCCGCCTCGAGCCGGGCGCGCGGCTTCCCCTGCGAGTCGGCTTCGCGGGAGCTTCCGGGCTGGCGCTCCTGGGCCCGGCGGTCGAGGCGCTCGCGATCGGGCGCGGCGCGGCGCTGCCGCCGGGGCTCGACGCACTCGTCCTCGACGCCCGCCCGGCGGGCCTCGACCGCGATTCCCTGGCGCGGCTCGCGGCGGCGGCCCGCGAGGCGGGAGCGCCGATCGTCGGGCTCTGGGACGGCCGCGGCGAGCCGGCGTGGGCGGGGCTCGCCGACGTGGCTGCCGGGCCGCCCGGCGCGCCCGCGGAGGCCGAGGTGGCGCTCGCCCCGCCGGCCGACCCCGGCGTCTTCAACCCGCGCCAGGGGTTCCGCGACCTCGACGCCGCCGGCTTCGCGGCGATCGTCCCCGAGCTCGGCGAGCGCGTCGCGGAGGGCCTCGCGCTCTTGGCCTCGCTCGCCCGCCAGGAGCCCGTGCTGGCGCTCCTCGGGCGGGGCGCGCGCAAGCTCCCGCTGCCGCCCGGAGTGCAGGCCGGGGCGCTGCCCGAGCGGCCGCAGGCGGCGCTCCGCCGGCTGAGCCCGCGGCTCGGCGTGGTGGACCACCCCGGCTTCCACGCGGGCGAGTTCGAGCGCGCGGGCTGGATCGCGCGCCTGAGCGCGGCGGGCGTGCCGCTCGTCGTCGCCGAGCCCACCGACACGCTGGCCGCGCTCCTGGGCGAGGAGCTCTCAGCGCTCCTCGCCCCGGTCGGCGTCCGCGACCTCGAGGACCTCGACCGGCGCGAGCGCCTCTCGGTCAGGGCGCGGCGGGTCGCGCTGCGCGACCACTCGCTCGTGGCCGCCTGGCGCCGCATCTGCGAGGCGGCGGGCATCGAGCTGCCGGGCGGCCCGCTCGTCTCGATCATCCTCGCGACCCGGCGCGAGGACTGGCTCGAGCACGCGATGGCCCAGGTCCGGCGCCAGACCTACGAGCCGCGCGAGCTGATCGTGGCCCTCCACGGCGACGCCTTCGCGGCCGGGATCGAGGAGCGCGTGCGGTCGCTGGCCGGCCCCGAGGAGCCGAGGATCGTGCGGCCGGCGTCGGACCTCGTCCTCGGCGAGGCGCTGAACGCCGCCGTCGAGGTCGCCGGCGGGGAGCTGATCACCAAGTGGGACGACGACGACTACTACGACCGCGATCACATCTGGGACCTGGTGCTGGCCCTCGAGTACTCGGGCGCCGACCTGGTCGGAAAGGGCGCCGAGTTCGTCTACCTGGAGTGGGTGAACCTCACGATCCGCCGCTTCATGGGCGACTCGGAATCGGATCACCCGCGCCTCGCGGGCGGGGCCCTGATGGCGCGCGCCCGCGCCCTGCGCCGGATCGGCGGCTGGCCGGCGCGGCGCACCGGCGAGGACACCTTCCTGGTCAAGAACATGAAGCAAGCCGGCCACCGCACCTACCGGACGCACGGCTTCGGCTACATCCTCAACCGCCACGGCCGCGACCACACCTGGAACACGAACGTGGACTACTTCCTCGTGCAGTCGCAGAAGGAGTGGCGGGGGCTGCGCCTGGACGAGGCCGGGATCGCCTGAGCCCGGCCGCGAGGGCGGCTAAAGGTCCGGCCGCTCGAGGTACTCCTGGCCGGGACGGCGGACCTTCGGGGCCGGGCTGCGCCAGCGCCGGACGCGGTCCACCGCCCGGCGCCGGAGGCGGCGCACGAGGCTGCGCGCCTGCTTCAGGAGCTGCACCGGCTTGAGTGCCGCCGCCCGGGCGCTGCGGGCAAGGCGCCGCAGCCAGAACCAGATCACGTACCGGGGGCCGCAGGCCGCGATCCGCCGCTCCAGGAGCAGCGCGCGCGCCTTCTCGTGCTGGATGCGCATGCGCTCGCGGGCGAGCCGCTGGTTGCCCCGCTCGACGCGGGAGCGCGCGGTCGCGGAGCGGGCGCGGTAGCGCAGGTGCTCGGCCCGCTCGGCGCCCAGCGACCCCTGGGGCGGGGGCGGGTCGGCGAGCGGATGGCTGGTCGAGCCGAGGTCCACCTCGCGCGCCCTGAGACGGCGGGCGCCGCCGTCGCCCCCGGTCTCGGCCCTGACCAGGCCGGCGCTCCGTCCGAGGCGTCCCGGCACCGGGACGACGACGGCGCTCGCCCCGTCGCCGCTCACCGCGCTCACGAGCGCGGCCAGCGTGCGCCGGCCCGGCCGCGCCCGGGGCGGGAGCGTGATCCGGACGCGCGCCGGCGGCGGCGGGCCCGGCGCCTCCACGCTCACGCGCGGGTCGGCCGCGCAGAGCTCCGCGAGCAGGTCGCGCTCCGGATGGTCCACGGGCACCAGGAGCCGGACCCGCAGCTCGCCGAAATCGCCGCCGAGCGCCGCCATGACCGCGCCGAGGGCCGCGGCCGCGGGCTCGCCGCCGAGCGGTATGTCCACGACCACCTCCGGGCCGGGGAGCGCCGGTGCCTGCATGGCGCGGGATCGTAGCCGCGTGCGCGCCCGATCCGGCATGCTGCCTGCGTGCCCGAGACCGCAGCCGAGGCCCCACCCCTGAGCGAGATCGCAGCCAAAGGCCCGCCGCCGCGCCTGGGCAGGCCGCTGCCGCTGCGGGTCGCCTTCGCCGGCGAGCGAGCGCGAGCGCTCCTGGCCGCAGGCGTCGAGGCGCAGCGCGAGCTCGCGGAGGGCTGTGACCTCCTCGTAGCGGGCGACGACGCGGGCCCCGAGGGGGCGCGGCTCGCGGAGCGCGCCCGCAGCATGGGGATCCCGGTCGTCGCGCTGGCGGCGGGCGGGGAGCCGGCGCCCGCCGCCGACGTCGTGGCCGGGGACGTCCCCGCCGGCCCCTCCTCGGTCCCGACGGCCCCGCCCGTCGACGTCCGCGCCTTCAACCCGAGCGGCTTCAGGGCCGCCGGCGTCGCCGGCTACCTGGCCGCGTCGCGCCCACCCGCGCGGCTGGAGGCAGTCGCCGCCGCCCTCGGAAGCTTCGGCCAGGCGGCGCGCCTCGAGCCCGTCGTGCTCCGCACGCCGCCCGAGGCGCGGCCCGACTACTTCCCCTCCGGCGTCGCCCCGAGCTCGGAGCTGGACGCGCCGCCCGCCGAGCTGCTCGAGATCGTCCACCGGCGGCTCGGGGTCATCGACCACCCGGCCCTCCACGCCTCCGACTTCGAGCGCGCCGGCTGGATCGCGCGCCTCTGCGCCGCAGGGGTGCCCACGGTGGCGCAGGACCCGAGCCCCCGCCTCGAGCTCCTGCTGGGGGCCGAGCTCGCGGCGGCGCTCGCCGCCGTGGGCCCGCGCGAGCTCGCCGACCTCGACGAGCGCGAGCGCGTCTCCGTGCGGCTTCGCCGCGCCGCGCTCCGCACGCTCTCGCTGGACGCGGCCTGGCGGCGGATCGCCGCGGCGGCCGGCCTCGAGGTTCCGGAGCGCCCGCTCGTCTCCGTCATCCTCGCCACCCGCAGGCAGGAGTGGCTGGAGCACGGGCTGGGCCAGGTCGCCCGCCAGACCTACGAGCCGCGCGAGCTGATCGTGGCGCTGCACGGCGACGGCTTCTCCGCCGGCGTGGAGGAGCGCCTGCGCGAGCTTGTGAGCGGCCCGCTCAAGGTCGTGCGGGTCGACGGCGAGCTCACGCTCGGCGACGCGCTGAACGCGGGCGTGGCCGTGGCCGCCGGGGAGTGCGTCACCAAGATGGACGACGATGACTACTACGACCGCGATCACATCTGGGACCTCGTGCTGGCGCTCGAGTACTCGGGCGCCGACCTGGTCGGCAAGGCCGCCGAGTTCGTCTACCTGGAGGAGATCGACGTCACCATCCGCCAGATCTCGAGCGACGCGGAGACGCGCCTCGCCGGCGGCGGGATGATGGTCAGGCGGGAGCCGCTCGTGGAGCTGAACGGCTGGCCGCTTCGGACGCGCGGCGAGGACCTGGCCCTGATCCGCCGCTTCCAGAACCACGGGCGCTCGATCCACCGCATCCCTCCCCACGGCTACATCCTCAACCGCCACGGCCGCGGCCACACCTGGCGGCCGGCCGTCGACTACTTCCTCTTCCGCTCCGACCGCCAGTGGCGCGGCCTGCGCTTCGACGCCACCGGGATCGCGTAGAGGCGGGCGCCGCTCAGCCGACCGGGTAGCCGAGCTCGCGCAGCCGCTCGCCCGCGATCGCCTCGAACTTGCGCTGGTCGGCGAGCGGCAGCTCGGTGCGCCAGCGGTCGATCAGCGCCGGGTCCGGCGGCCGCGCTACGTTCTCCATGATCTTCAGCCGCTCCTCGGTGGCCACGACGCGCCCGTCGGGCGCGACCTCCTCGGGCGGCGCCTCGACCGCGACCCGCTCCGGCACCTTCTCGTAGTAGGTGAGCATGCCCGGGTCGAAGTCGAGCTCGGCGAACTCGCAGATGCGCCGGAGCTGGGGCTCGGGGTCGCGCACGATGTCCTCGTAGCGGACCTCGATGTAGTGGTCGAGGCCGGCGGCCTTGCGGCGCGCCTCGTCGATGCGCGCGACCCAGAACTCGGCCGCCTCCTCGATCGTGTTGGGCCCGAACCAGAGGTCCATGATCGAGCGCGCGACGGCGCGCCCGTCGCGGATCAGGTGCACGAAGCGGGCCTCCGGCAAGACGCTGTGGACGATGTCCATCTTGCGGACGTAGAAGGGCGTCTTGTCCCCCCAGCGGGGCTTGCCCGCCCGCTCGGCGTACATCGAGTAGAAGGTGCGCACGCACTCGCTCAGGTTGCGCGGCTGGGCGGCGCGGACGTACTCGCGGTAGGCCTCGGCGTCCAGGTGGAAGTCGGGCCAGCGCTTGTGGCCGGTCACGGTGTCGAGGTAGACCTCGACCATCTGCTCGCGCGAGCGCCCGGGGCGCCGCGCCGCGCGCCAGCGCTTGGCGGCCGCGACGATGAAGTATGTCTCCGGCGGGATCGCGAGCTCGGCGTGGGCGTCGAGCATCAGCCGCAGGAGCGTCGTGCCCGAGCGGGGCGCGCCGACCACGAACGGGGCCGGCGGCTGGCGCTCGCGCCCGCGGCCGGCGCCGCGGCGTCGCCGCCGGAGCGTGGGAAGCCTGACCATCGCGCGCAGTGTAGGTCAGCCGCCGCTGGCGCTCAGGTAATGGTCCACGTAGCGGCCGCAGGCGCGCGCGAGCGGCACCCGCTCGGGCGGCGCGGCCCGCGTGGCCGCGATCTGGCCCAGCCACACCTGGCGGCGGACCCCGAGCGCGTCCTGGAGGCCGCTCGGCTCGGCGGCGCTCACCGTGATCCGCACCGGCCCCCGCGCGCGCACCCGCAGCTCGCCCGCGGGCCAGAACGAGTCCTGCGGCCAGCCCGGGTTGAAGTCGCTCAGGTACATCCCGCCGAGCCAGGGCGGGAGCGTCGCGAGCGGCCCCGACGGCCCGCGCACGCTGAGCGCGACCTGGCTGTGGTACTGCAGCGAGAGCCGCCAGCGCCCGGGCCCCAGGCGGAGCTCCTGCGAGGCGGAGGCGGGCGCGTCGAAGTGCGCGCCGGGGCTCCAGCCCGAGGGCTGCCCGACCGCCGGGCGCGGCAGCACCCAGGCGGTCCCGCCCGCGCGGGCGAGGGCGGCGCCGTCGGGCCGCGAGCAGTCGAGGATCGCCCCCGGCGCGCCGTCCTCGGGCGCGTGGCCCGCGGCCTCGCCCGCGCTCAGAACCTCGAGCCGGGGGACGCGCCCGACCCGCCTCCAGAGCACGAACGAGGGCGTCCGCGCGACCTCGCGCAGCCCGGGCGGCGGCGATGACTGGTATCCCGCCGAGGTCGTGATCGCGTAGTCGAACCCGTTCAGCTTGCGAGGGCGGAGCGTGTCGAGGTCGGTCGGCTGCCCCTGCAGCCAGACCTTCTCCGGGCGCGCCCTCACGTCCGCCGGCACGTAGCCCCCCGGAGCCGCGGCCAGCGTGCCGCGCAGCCAGTAGCCGGCGAAGCGGTCCACGCCGAGGAAGGCGAGCGGCCGCTCGCCCACCCGCTTCGCCAGGGTCTCGAGCTCGTGCCCGCGCTCGTCGAAGCCGACCGGCGCAGCGCGCAGGGCGAGCAGCGTCGAGGCCGCCGCGGCGGCGGCGAAGGCGGCGCCGAGCCCGACCCGCGCGGAGGCGGGCCACCGCGGGCGCCAGGCCAGCTCGAGCCCGCTCTCCCCGCGGCGGGCGAGCAGCGCGCGCAGGACGGCGAAGGCGACGAGCGGCGCCATCACCGCGAGCGCCTTGGCCTGCACGTAGATCGAGGCCGTCAGGCGGGCGACGGCGTACGCGACTATCGCCGCCCCCAGCATCGCGGCGACGCCGTTGTCGCGGCGGCGCAGCGCCGCGATGCCGCCGAGCGCCGCGCACAGAAGGCCGAATGCGGCGGCCGGTATCGCCCCCGAGACCTCGCCGCGGACGATCTGGAAGTCGCCCTCGGGCCAGACGCCGAGCGCCTCGCCGGGGAAGACCGGCGAGGAGAGCCGGCCCGGAGAGCCCTGGACGCTGCCCAGCTTGCTGAAGAAGCTCGCCACCTGCCCGGCCTCGAGGGCCACGACGCCCGCGAGCGCGATCGCCGCCAGCCCCAGCGCGAGCGCCCGGCGCCGCGAGCGGCTCGGGCGTGCCCGCTCGCGCCAGAGGGCGCGGGCCGCGGCCGCGTGGTTTCGGCCCGCGAGCGCCTCGAGCACGAGCCAGGCCGGCAGAGCGAGCCCGAGCCAGGCGAGGCCCGGCAGGCTGTAGGTGAGGATCGCCGCGCCGGCCAGGAGAACCAGCGCGCCGGCCCAGGCGCGGCGGGCCTCGCCGCGGGCGAAGCGGTCGAGGGCGATCGCGCCCGCGAGCACGAGCAGCGCCATGCCCGTCTCCTTGAAGGCGCTCTGGGCGAGGAACGAGGCGCCGAGGTAGGGGAGCCCGGCGACGCACGCCGCGACGGCGCGCCTGCCCGTGGGCAGCGCCTCGAGGGCGCCGAACGCGGTCAGCGCGGTGAGCGCCGCGATCGCCAGCAGGAGCCCGTTGAAGGCGTCCTCGAGCGACGCCCCGGTGACCTCCGCGGCCGCAGCCGTCAGCGACTGCGGCCCGGTCGGGTAGCCGAAGCGCACGGCTGCGGGCTCCGGGCCGACGCCGTGCTGGAGCCAGTCCGTCCAGTAGAGCTGCGCCGCCTGGTCGTTCGTGTAGAGGCCCTCGCCGAGCGGCCCCGTCGAGTCGTTGAGGAGGAAGGGGAGCGCGCCCACGGCGAGGACCGCGGCGACGCACAGCGACGCCGCGAGCGGGTGCCCCGCCCGCGCCGGGCGCCGGCCGAGGTAGGCGGCGCAGGCGCCCACGCCGGCGAGCGCGATCACCGCCGCCGTCGCCGCCCGGCCCGGCAGGTGGACGAGGACCGAGCACGCGATCGTCAAGGCCGCGAAGCCGGCCGCGGCGCTGGTGGCCGTCGGGCGCTCCAGCCCGAGCAGACGCATGATCGCCGCCCCGGCCAGAAGCGAGGCGGCGACGATCACGAGCGCCGTGCCCCAGATCGCCGCCATTCAGCTCGTCCCCGGCGGGCTCGTGAGGTTGGGCACCCCGTGCAGCTTGCGCGGCGGCAGCGGGCGCTGCCCGGCGCAGCCGGAGGGCGCGAGCGGGCCCGTGATGCGGAAGACCCTGACCGGGCCGCGGCTCGCCCAGGCGACCAGCTTCGAGGCCGGCCCCGGGGCCGTCCAGCGCCCCTCCGGCGTCGCGCGGATGTCGTCCGCGTAGTAGGGATCGAACGTCGTCACCACGTAGTCGAAGCGGCCGGCGTTGAGCGCCCGGCGCCAGGTGGCGCAGTCGCCGATGCGCGCGTAGCCGTCGTGCGCGGTGCGGAGGCCGAGCCACTGGACGTCGTTGGAGACGTCGGCGCCCGCGAACGCGTACTGGGTGAAGACGCCGCGGATGCCCGCCACCGCGATCCGCTGGTCGTGGATCCCGCGGGCCCAGCGAAAGGCGCGGTCGAGGTCCCAGGCGAGGTACGAGTCCTCGTAGCGGTGGGTGAGGTAGTGGCGCTGCTCGGCCCACCCCACCGCGACGGCGGCGGCGATCGCGGCGGCGGCGGCGAGCGCGCGCAGGCGGACCGACGCGGCGACGCGGGCGACGACGCCGCGGGCGCGGGCGAGCGCGTAGCCGCCGGCGGCGGCGAGGACGAGGGCGGCGGCGGCGGCGGCGCCCTTGTCGTGGCCCTGCTTCCACTCGACCAGCGAGGCGACCGTGACCCCGACCAGGACCACGAGCGCGGCGGCGACGGCGGCCCGCCGGGCGGCGCTGGCGCGGAGCGCGGGCAGGCAGGGCAGGATCGCGAACGCGATCGCCACGGCCGGCGCCAGGTAGCGCAGGTTCCAGACGAACGCGATCGGCTCGCCCTGCTCGCCGGCCGCGGTGAGCGGGGTGAACACGTAGGCGATCGCGGTCGCGAGGGCGGCGAAGCCGAGCCCGCGCAGGACCGGCTCGCGCCCGCGCCAGAGCGCGTACACGGCGACCGCGAGGAGCCCGGCGATGGTGACCGGCCAGAGCGCGCCGAAGCCGTCGTCGAGGCCGGGCGCGAACCAGTGGCGCCAGACGCCCGGGTCGTTCCAGTAGTGGAAGACCATGAAGCCCGGCCGCAGGTGGAAGTCGCGGACCGGCGCCGGCAGCGAGATCGGGCCGATGCTGCCGACGTAGGGGATGGGATTGCCCACCGCGAGCAGGTTGCGCCCGTACCAGTAGCCGCCGGCGGCGAGCGCCGGGAGCGCGAACGCGAGCGCGGCGCGCAGCCGGGCCCCGCGCTCGATCGCGACGGAGGCCACCAGGAGCGCCCCGGCCGGCGCCAGGAACGAGAGCTTGGTGCCGGCGGCGAGCCCGGCGGCGAGCCCGGCGGCGATCAGCGCGCCGAGCGCCAGCGGGCGCGGCTCGCGCTCGCGCGAAGCGCCCGCCGGCGCGGCTGCGGCGCCCTGCGGGCGGGCGGCGCAGGCGTTCACGAGGATCGCCGCCGCCGCCATCACGAAGGCGGTCCCGGTGATGTCGTTGAGCGCCTCGCCCGCCTGGAACTCGATCAGCGACTGCGACCCGAGCGCGACGCAGCCGCCGATCAGCGCCTGCGGGCCGAGGCCGTAGGGGCGCCCGATGGACCACGCGGCGGCGAGCCCGAGCGCGAGCCAGCCCAGGTTGATGAGCGGCGAGAGGATGTCGCGGTGGAAGATGAGGAGCGGCGCCGCGTGGACGACCTCCGAGTTCGCCGGGTAGAACGAGGCCAGGAAGATCGGGTCGAAGTAGTAGATCCAGCCCAGGTGGCCGGTCTGCACGAACTTCGCGGCGAGCGGCATGTGGTACCAGAGCGTGTCCGTGCGGTCCATGCCGGCCGCCATCGAGCCGAGCGTCGGCACCATCCACCCCGCGACCACCGCCGCGACGACGCAGACGGCGGCGAGCCTGGCCAGCGCCGACGGCTCCGGCGCCGGCGGCGCCTCGCCGCTCGCCGCCACGAGCCGGCGCGCGAGCGGCGGCGCGGCGAGCGCGAAGGCGACCGCGCCGGCGATCAGCCCCGGGGTCGTGAACCAGCCGACCGTGCCGATCGCCTCGGCGACCCAGACCAGGGCCACGGTGGCGAGGACGGCCTCCGCCACGCGCGCGGGGGCGCCGCGCCAGCCCGGCAGGAGCGCCCGGCGCAGGTGGTAGCCGGCGTGGGCGAGGGCCGCGAGCAGGACTCCGAGCTCGGCCACGCCGGCCAGGTAGGGCCCGGCGCCCAGCACCTGCGTCGCGCTCACGGCCTCGCCCCGGTGGCTACTTGCGCAGGCCGGTGACGGCGAACGGCTGCTCGCCGCTCATCACCATGCCCATGCGGCGCGCCGCGCGCTCGATCGCGTCCGGCTGCTCGAGGCTCGCGGAGCGGCGGCGGAGCTGGTGGTACTGGGCGGCCAGCTCCGAGCGGGTGGCCTGCTCGGCCTTCGACGTCCGCCACGCGTCCACGAAGTTCATGATCGGCCGCACGTAGAGCGCGACGACGACGAAGAGCACGCAGACGAGCACGACGCGCCCGAGCTTGTCCCACTTGACCCGGCTCTTCGGGCGCCCCCGCGCCCGCGGGCGCGGGGCGATGCGGTAGCTGCGAGCGCTCACGGCTCATGGCTTCGACGGGACTTTGAGGCGTCCTGCCTAGCCCCGCCTAAACGCATCCAGGCCCGGGTAGATCGCGCGCTCGCCGAGCTCCTCGGCGATCCGCAGGAGCTGGTTGTACTTCGCCACCCGGTCCGAGCGCGAGGGAGCGCCGGTCTTGATCTGGCCGCCCCCGGTGGCAACCGCGAGGTCGGCGATCGTCGTGTCCTCGGTCTCCCCCGAGCGGTGCGAGATCACCGCCGTGTAGCCCGCCTCGCGGGCGACGCGGATCGCCTCCAGCGTCTCCGTGAGCGTGCCGATCTGGTTGAGCTTGACCAGGATCGAGTTCGCCACGCCGGCCTCGATCCCGCGCGCGAGGCGCTCCGGGTTGGTGACGAAGAGGTCGTCGCCGACGAGCTGGCAGCGCCCGCCCAGGCGCTCGGTCAAGAGGCGCCAGCCCTCCCAGTCCTCCTCGCCCATGCCGTCCTCGAGCGAGAGCACCGGGTAGCGCTCGACGACGCCGGCCCAGTAGCCGGTCAGCTCCTCGGCCGAGAGCGTCCTGCCCTCGTGCTCGAGCTCGTAGGCGCCGTCGCGGCGCAGCTCGCTCGTCGCCGGGTCGAGGGCGATGAAGGCATCGCGCCCGGGCTCGTAGCCGGCCGCCTCGATCGCGGCCACGAGCGCCTCGAGCGCGGCCTCGTTGGAGTCGAGGTCCGGCGCGAAGCCGCCCTCGTCGCCGACGGCCGTGCTCAGGCCCCGCTCGCCCAGGTGCCGCTTGAGCGCGTGGAAGACCTCGACCCCCATGCGAAGCGCCTCCGGGAAGCTGGGCGCCCCCGCGGGCACGACCATGAACTCCTGGAAGTCGACCGAGTTGTCGGCGTGGGCTCCCCCGTTCAGCACGTTCATCATCGGGACGGGGAGGACGCGCGCATCGGCGCCGCCGAGGAAGCGGTAGAGCGGCTCCCCGGCCTCGGCGGCTGCCGCCCGGGCGACGGCCAGCGAGACGCCGAGGATGGCGTTGGCGCCGAGGCGCGACTTGTTCGGCGTTCCGTCGAGCTCGCAGAGCGTGGCGTCGATGGCCGCCTGCTCCGCCGCCCGAGCGCCGACGAGGGCCTTCGCGATGTCCTCGTTCACGTGGCGGACGGCCTTCGTGACGCCCTTGCCGCCCCACTCGGCGCCGCCGTCGCGGAGCTCGGTCGCCTCGAACTCGCCGGTCGAGGCCCCGGACGGCACCGCGGCCCGGCCGAGGGCGCCGGAGTCGAGCGCCACCTCCACCTCGACCGTCGGGTTGCCGCGCGAGTCGAGGATCTGGCGCCCGTGGATGCGTTCGATGACCGGCAAGGGGCCGGGATTCTGTCAGAGGCCGCCGCGGCGCCGGAGCCGCGGCGGCGCCGGCTCAGCCCCGCTCCCTCGCCCCGCCCGCGGCGGCGGCGAAGCGCCACGCCGCCGCGCGCAGGGCGAGCTCCGGGTCCACCCGCGCGCGCCGCGCCTCGTCCACGAGCGCGAACAGCGCCTCGCCGATCCGCCGCTCCTCGGCCTCGCGCGAGCGGCCGGGCGGCGGCCCCGGCTCGGCGGGGGCCGCCAGGCCCGCCGCGGCCGCGCGGCGCTGCAGCTTGCGCGCGTAGAGCAGGGCGGGGAGGTTCTCGGGGACGTCCTCGAACGGGTCGCCGGCTCCCCGCCCCTCCTGCTCGCGCTTGATCCGGTCCCAGTTGCGGAGCACCTCGCCGGCCGTGCGCGCCTCGGCGTCGCCGAAGACGTGGGGGTGGCGGCGGATCAGCTTCGCGACCATGGCCTCGGCCACCTCGCCGAGGCTGCCGGCGCCGCGCTCCTCGAGCAGGAGGGCGAGGAAGAAGACCTGGAAGAGCACGTCGCCCAGCTCGTCGAGGAGCTTCGCGTCGTCGCCCGCAGCGGCCGCGTCGGCCAGCTCGTACGCCTCTTCCACCGTGTGGGGGACGATCGAGCGCTCGTCCTGCTCGCGGTCCCAGGGGCACTCGCGGCGCAGGCGCCGCGTGATCTCGTCCAGCCGGCGAAGCGCGGCCATGGCCTCGCCGCCTTGGCCTCGAGGCGGCTTCGCGGGCTCGCTCACTTCCCCGCTGCGGGGCCGGTCAGCCGCCCGGCGGCGGCGCTCCCGGCGGCCCGAGCGGGATCGGGGCCGTCGCGGGGCTCGCCGACGGCGAGGAGATCGGGCCCTGCGGCAGGCCGCTCGGCGTCCCGCACGCCTCGCCGGGGGCGATGGGCTTGGTCGAGGGCACCGGCGCCGGGCAGCCGGTCTTCTCCGCCGTCTCCTTCGTGCACGCGGGCGGGGCGACGTATCCCGAGCAGCGGTCCATCAGGTAGTCGGGGTCGCAGAACGTGCGCGTGGTCCACTTGTCGATGAAGTCCTGCTCGAAGCCGCTCGCGATCTGCTGCTGCTTGGTCTGCTGGAGCTGCTGCCTGATCTGGTTCTCGAGGCTCGTCGTGAGGGGCTGGGTCGTCGCCGGGTGGACGGCCTCGACCTGGATCAGGTAGTAGCCGGTCTCGGACTTGAACGGGCCCACGATCTGGCCGGTGGAGGCGGAGAAGATCTGGCGCTCGAGCGTGGGCTCGGTCTGGCCCTGGGCGACGCCCTTGCGCAGGCCGCCGCTGTCCTTGGTCGCGGCGTCGGTCGAGTACCTCTTGGCCACGCGCTTCCAGTCCGCGGGCGTCGGGCTCGGGCCCAGGGCCTGCTTCGCCGCCTCGACCTTGGCCTCGTCCTTGTTCAGGATCAGCCGCACGTCGCGCGTCTCCGGCTGGCGGAACTGGGAGATGTGGGCCTCGTAGTAGCAGAGGACCTCGTCGTCGGAGACGCTCGGGGTCTGGCCCGGCGGAAGCACCTGGTTCTGGATCGCGTCGCCGAGCACCGAGAGCGCGAGCTGGTCGCGCGCCTGGGCGACCGTCAGACCCTGCGCGGCCATCGCGCGGGCGAAGGCCTGGTCGCTCTTGAGGCCGTTCTGCGAGCGGAACTGCTGCTCCTTGACCCGGACCTGCGCCTGCGAGGCAGCGATGCCCCGCTCGTGCGCCTCGCCCTTGATCCAGCAGGCCAGGATCAGGTTCGCCATCGCCGACTGCTTGAGCGTGTCGTACTCGGGGCTGCCCGGCTTGGGCGCCGACTTCAGCCCCTGCGCCTTCGCCACCTGGCCGAGCGCAGTGTCGAAGTCCGCCTGGCTGATCCGGCCGCCGGGGCAGATCCCGGTGGGGATCATCGAGCCCGGCACGTCCTGCACGTAGGCGACGTCCCCGCTGGGCACGGACGGGGCCGCGAGGCCGCTCGTCGCCGCGGCGATCACGATCGCCCCGACGACGAAGACGGCGAGCGCGAGCGCCACCGCTCTCCTCATGCCGGACACGGAGCGGAACCCTACAGAACGCCTGCCACGGCCTCGGCCAGCTCGAGCGTCGAGGCGAGGCGGGCCGCCGGGTCGTCGGGGACGCGCAGGGCCAGGGTCCGCGTCCGCGACTCGTAGATCGCCTGGGGGATCCGCTCGCGCAGGCGCCCGACGGTGGCCGCGTCCAGCTCGAGCGGCGTGACCGAGAGGCGGCCGCCGCGGAACTCGGCCACCCGGGCGCCCAGGCGGGCCAGCGCGATGCGGGCGCGGGCCAGCTCGAGCAGCGCCTCGACCGGCTCCGGCGGCGGCCCGAAGCGGTCGCGGAGCTCGTCGCGGATCGCCCGCAGCTCGCCCGGCTCGCGCGCCGCCGCGATGCGGCGGTGGACGTCGATCTTCGCCGCCTCGAACGGGATGTAGCCGGCCGGCAGGTACGCGTCCACGGCCACGTCGAGCCGCACCTGCGCGTCGGCCGGACGGCCGTCGCCCGCCGCCCGGAGGGTCTCGATCGCGTCGTCGAGCAGCGCCACGTAGAGCTCGAAGCCGACCGCGGCGACGTGCCCGGACTGCTCCTCGCCGAGCAGGTCCCCGGCGCCGCGGAGCTCGAGGTCGCGCATCGCGATCGCGAAGCCCGAGCCGAGCTCGGTGTGGTCGGAGAGGGTCGCGAGCCGCGCCGCCGCCTCGGGGCTCAGCGCCTCGCGCGAGGGGTAGAGGAGGTAGGCGTAGGCGCGCTCGCGCGAGCGCCCCACGCGGCCGCGGATCTGGTAGGCCTGGGCGAGCCCGAGCTGGTCGGCCCGCTCGACGATCAGGGTGTTGGCCTGGGGGATGTCGAGGCCGGACTCGATGATCGTCGTCGCCACCAGGCAGTCGGCCTCGCCGCGCAGGAAGGCGAGCATCGTCGCCTCGAGCGCGGACTCCTCCATCTGGCCGTGCGCCTCGGCGAAGCGCACGCCGGGGCAGAGGGCGCGCAGGCGCTCGGCCGCCTCGTGCAGGGTCTCGACGCGGTTGTGGAGGTAGAAGCACTGCCCGCCGCGCGCGACCTCGCGCTCGATCGCGCGCCGCACGAGGTCCTCGTCGAAGGGGCCGACGTAGGTGCGCACGGGCCGCCGCCCCTCCGGCGGCGTCTCCATCACCGAGATGTCGCGCAGGCCCGCCAGGCTCATCTGGAGGGTCCGCGGGATCGGCGTGGCGGAGAGCGAGAGCACGTCCACCTTCAGCTTGAGCTGGCGCAAGAGCTCCTTCTGGCGGACCCCGAAGCGCTGCTCCTCGTCCACGATGACGAGGCCCAGGTCCTTGGCCCGGACGTCGCGCGAGAGCAGCCGGTGGGTGCCGATCAGCACGTCCACCTTCCCCTCCGCGAAGCGGCGCAGCACCTCGCGCACCTCGGCCGGCTTGCGCAGCCGCGACACCATCTCCACCTCGACCGGGAAGTCGGCGAAGCGCTCGCGGAAGGTCCCCAGGTGCTGCTGGGCCAGGATCGTCGTCGGCACCAGCATCATCACCTGGCGCCCGTCCGACGCCGCCTTGTGGGCGGCGCGCAGCGCGACCTCGGTCTTGCCGTAGCCGACGTCGCCGCAGACCAGCCGGTCCATCGGCCGCTCCGACTCCATGTCCGCCTTCACCGCCTCGATCGCCTCGATCTGGTCGGGCGTCTCTCGGTAGGGGAAGGCACGCTCGAAGGCGAGCTGCCACTCGCCGTCGGGCGGGAACGCGTGGCCGCGCCGGGTCTGGCGCTCGGCGTAGAGGTTGAGGAGCTCGCCCGCCAGCTCGCGGGCGGCGCGCCGGGCGCGGGCCTTGACCGCCTCCCAGCGCTTCGAGCCGAGCGCCGAGAGCTGCGGCGGCCCGTCGCCCGCGCCCACGTAGCGGGTGATCTTCGCGAGCTGCTCCGTGGGGGCGAAGACGCGATCCTCGCCGCGGTACTCGAGCTCCAGGTAGTCGCGGGTGACGCCGGCCACGGTCTTGGTCTCGAAGCCGGCGAAGCGGGCGATGCCGTGGTCCTCGTGGACCACGTAGTCGCCCACCCGCAGGTCGGCGAAGCTGGCGAGCCGCCCGCGGGCGGGGGCGGGGGCGGCCGCGCGGCGGCGGTGCACCAGGCGGCGGTAGGGGTAGACGGCCAGCCGCAGCTCGGGGGCGAGGAAGCCCTCCCCGATCGGGGCCTCGGCGAAGAGCAGCCGCCCCGGCTCGGGGGCCGCCGGCGCGCCGTCGAGCAGCGCCGCGTCGAGCCGCGTCAGCGCGTAGCGGGCGCGCTCGGCCTCGCCGCGGTGCTCGAAGGCGACGACGACCGCGTAGCCGTCGCGGAGCTCCCGCTCGAGGAGCGGCTCCGCCTCGGCGACGCTGCGGGCGGCCGAGGTGGGCGCCTGGGCGCGGAAGGCGAGGCCGTCCTCGCCGGCGCCGCGCAGGCTCAGCGCCGCCCGCTCGCGGAGCGGGCCGGCCACCTCCACGTAGAGGCGGCGCGCGTCCTCGCCGTGCATCGCGGTGGTCACGTCCTCCCAGTGGTCGCGGAGCGCCGCCTCGATCTCGTCCTCGCCGGCGACCACGATCGCCGCCTCCGCCGGGACCAGGTCGAGGAACGGGCCGAAGCTCTCCAGCGGCAGCACGCTCGCGACGTCCGGGCGCTCGCCCTCCTCGAGCGCCAGCTCGCCCAGCTCGCGATGCTCGAGCCCGAGCTCCGCGGCCGGCGCGACCTCGACCCGCTCCGCCTCCCCGAGCGAGCGCTGGGTGAAGGTCGAGAACCAGCGGATGGACTCGACCTCGTCGCCGAAGAGCTCGATCCGGGCGGCGCGGTCCTCGGTCGCGCCGAAGACATCGAGGATGCCCCCGCGGAGCGCGAACTGGCCGCGCTCCTCGACCTGCTCGGCGCGCTCGTAGCCGGCGTCCACGAGGCGCTCGGCGATCTCGCCCAGGTCCACCTCGTCGCCCACGGCGAGGGCGAAGCCGCCGGGCCTGAGCGAGGCGTCGGGGATCGCCTCCGCGAGCGCCGTGGCGCTCGCGACCACGAGCGGCGGCTCGCCCTCCCCGCGCCAGCCGGTCAGCGCGTCCAGGGCCGCGATGCGAAGGCCGACCAGGTGCGGCGGCGGCGCCAGGTGCGACGCGTAGCCGGTGCCGCGCGAGGGGTAGAGGCGGACGCGGCGCGGGGCGACGAAGGCCCCGGCCTCGCGGGCCAGATCGCGTGCCGCGATGTCGTCCGGCGCCACGACCAGGAGCGGCCGCCCGGCGAGCCCCGCCGGGTCCTCGGCCAGCGCCGCCACCAGGTAGGGGCGGATCGCGGCCGAGGCCCCCGCGGCCGCCGGCGCCGGCTCGCGCGCAGCCGCGGCCAGGCGCCGGAAGCGCTCGTCGGAGTGGGCGATATCGAGCAGCGGGCGAAGCGACATCTTCCTGCGCGCACGCAGACCAACCGGACGCGGCGGTCCGGCCATCGGCCCGGCCTATCTGGGCCGGGCACGGACGATGCTACTGGCGCTCGGCCAGGCGGCCGACCGTGGCGAAGGCGACGTCGAGCAGCAGGTCGCGCAGCTCGTCCCGCGCGATCTCGCGCCTGGCGAGCCAGCGCGTGCAGGCCGCTTCGACGAAGCCCATCCAGCCCCAGGCGGCGACGAGCAGCCCCGGCGCCGGGCGCTCGACCCCGAGGCCACGCACGATCATCGCGGCGAAGCGCTCCCGGGCGAGCTCGATCAGCTCGTGCACCTCCCCGTCTGCGCCGATCCCGCCACGCAGGACGGCCGCGTAGCTGCGCGGGTAGGCCTCGACGAAGTCCAGGTAGCTGTCGAGCGCGTGGCGGAAGCGCTCGCGGAGCGGGTGCTCCGGCCCGGGGTCCTCGATGCTCGCCAGGAAGGCCTCGATGCTGCGCTCGAGGCAGGCCATGTAAAGGCCCCGCTTGCTCCCGAAGTAGTGGAAGAGGAGCCCCTCCGAGACCCCGCACTCCTCGGCCAGGCGCGCGGTCGTGAGCTCGTCGTACGGCTGGCGCTCGAAGAGGTCGGTGGCCGCCTCGATGATCCGCTCGCGCCGCAGGTCGGGGGCCAGGCGGGTGCGGCGACGGTTGTCGGTTGCAGCGGCTGCGGACACCTGCTATAGAGTAACACTCAATAGTGATGCCGGGACGTGGCAAGAGGCTCATCGCCCTCGGCGCGATCGCGCTCCTGGCGCCGGCGAGCGCGACCGCGGCCGGGCAGCGCTACGTCCGCTGCGACTACGCCACCGCCGCCTACCGCATCCGCGAGCTCCCCTTCCTGGGCGGCGTCTTCAGCCCGAGCTCCCGCCGGCTCGCCTTCGCGGACGGGGGCGTGCTCAAGGCGTACCGCATCGCCGGCCGGCAGGTGAAGCCGCTCTACAGCCCGAGTGACGGCGGGCCCCCGGTGAGCCAGGTCCTCCAGTGGACTCCGCGGGGGATCTTCTTCACCCGCGGCGCCGCCACCTCGGGGCGCCCGGCGCCGGACGCCGATCCCAATCGCGTCGCCTACGGCCAGGTCTGGGTGGTCCGCGCCGACGGCAGCGGGCCGCGCCAGGTCCGGGTTCGCCCGCCCGCCGACGCGGGCACCGTGGAGTACGGCGTCCCGCACGTGAGCCCCAACGGCAGGTGGGTCGGCTACTCGTTCCTGACCAACCTCCAGCAGCAGGCCGGCGGCGAGCCGATCAACGGCTGGCGCCTAGCCGTCGCCCGGATTGCGTACGCCCCGAGCGGCCGGGTCACGTTCCGCCGGCCGCGTTTCCTCACCGACGACTCCTACTACAACGAGGCCAAGGACTGGTCGGGCGATTCGCGCCTGCTCGACTTCGCCTCCACGCGGGGCGAGGGCGATGACCGCCGGGCGCTCAACTCGGACGCCTTCGCGATCTCGCCGCGGACCGGGCACATCACCCGGATCACCCGGGCGCCGACCTGGGAGGAGGCCCACGACCTGCTGCGCGGCGACCTCGGTCCCCGCGACGCGGATGCCTTCATCTCCGACCGCGACACGCCGAACCCGGAGACCTCGCCCTACTACAGCACCCCGGACCTGATCCCGAACGC
>Ga0070741_10008056_pt1 | contig 21392 bp, 16 predicted proteins | sample Coa_R1_4_FD_66440 | JGI IMG/M metagenome (GOLD analysis project Ga0070741, IMG submission 66440) | Surface soil microbial communities from Centralia Pennsylvania, which are recovering from an underground coalmine fire - Coalmine... | ecosystem: Environmental > Terrestrial > Soil > Unclassified ... | reverse complement strand
GCAAGGTGATCTATATAGCGGTGCAGAGTCTCTTGGGCGAGGTCTGCCGCCTGGTCAGTCCCTGGGGAGCAGGTTTCCCGGTACGCATCCTCAACGGGCGGGAGGTCGTGATGGAGACCGAGGAGGCGCTGATCCGCTTTGAAACCAGGCCCGGCGTCACCTATCTCATCGAGCGCAACGACTTCCCGCTCGTGCGCGCCGTCCACGTGCGTCTGGGCGGACGCCGCAACGACAAGCCCAAGCGATTCCACGATCATCTGCTCGGCATGTATCGGGAATAGGACGCGCGTCTCCAGAGAGCCTCTGCTTCCCAGGATGCGCCTCTCATGGAGTCTGGATGCTCTGCTGGAGGCGGATTTCCAGGGCGGCAATGTCTTCGGGGCAGAGCTTTCTGATACGGGCGTATTGCCGCGCCGCCGCCTCTGCCAGCGTCTTGCGCCCTTCTGCGGGCTGATATTGAGAACGCCCTGCTGCTCGGCGAAGGGAAGGTAGTAGCGCTCTTTCGGGTGGAGTTCCTGCCGGACTGCTTTCCAGGCCCACTCTTCCCGGCGCGAGCGATTCCGCCTCCCGCTCGATATAGTCCGGGTCGGCGCGGCGTGTCTCGTCGCCATCGCGGTCTACGCAGAGCAGGAAGAGGTCGGTCGTTCCTTTGGAGCGATCAATGACCGGCCCCAGCCTTGTCCAATCCAACACTTGGGATACGCCCTGAAATCGCGGCTTCTGGCAGACGCGAACGACAGCTTGTAGCTTTCCGATGGCCCGGAACATCGCCTCGATAATCGGTTTGAGCATGTACTGATCTTTGGTAAAGTCTTCCGGAATGACCAGCGCCCTCATACCGTGACCTCCCCGGCCTCCTGGAAAGCGACGGCGTCTTCCAGCCAGCCGGCCTCAAAGAGATTCGCGACATCTTGCTCTAGCGCCAGGCGGCGCGCATCCGGCAGATCGAGCAGGCGCACGATGCGGGCGGCGGGGCTTTCCGGGGAGCGATAGATCACCGAGACGTACTCCAGGCTTTGCGGACTGAGCAGGCGCAGCAGCGCGGGCGAGTGCGTTGTTGCGACGACCTGGACTTTGCCCTTGTTGGCCTGCTGCTCGATCAGTTGGAGCAGCAGATGCAGGCGCGTCGGATGAATGCCGTTATCCAGTTCCTCGAAGAAATAGAAACGCGCGCTTTCCGGTCCCAGCAGCGCCGCGATCATCGCCAGGAACCGCAGCGTGCCATCCGAGGCGCTATAGGCCGTTGTTCTCTGCCCATTTCAACGGAGAGCGGTTCCTGGGAGCGTATCCGGGTCGCTCTTCTCCCGCAGGAGCGAGGTGTTGTTCTCTGCCCATTTCAACGGAGAGCGGTTCCTGGGGCCGTATTAGTTTCTGACTCCTGCCCGGCTAACGGGTATCATGATTATGGAAACAGAGAACGCACCCGGCCCTATTAGGAGTAAGGAAATGACCGCCCTATCGCCCGCCCAACCGCAAATCCCGGCCTCCCCCGATGGAGGCCCGCGCGCCATGCCGCAAACGCCGCTCAGCCCGGACGAACTCCGCAGGCTGAACGCCTACTGGGCGGCAGCCAACTATCTATCCGTCGGGCAGATCTATCTGCTGGACAACCCGCTGCTCCGCGAGCCGCTGCAAAAGCAGCACATCAAGCCCCGCCTGCTCGGGCACTGGGGAACCACGCCCGGCCTCAACTTTATCTACGTCCACATGAACCGGGTCATCAAGAAGTACGACCTGAACGCCATCTACATCACCGGCCCCGGTCATGGCGGCCCCGGCCTCGTCGCCAACACCTACCTTGAGGGAACCTACAGCGAGGTCTATCCCGACATCTCCCAGGATGCGGAGGGAATGCGGCGGCTGTTCAAGCAGTTCTCCTTCCCCGGCGGCATCCCCAGCCACGTCGCGCCCGAAACCCCCGGCTCCATTCACGAGGGCGGCGAACTCGGCTACTCGCTGGCTCACGCTTATGGGGCCGCCTTCGACAATCCCGACCTGCTCGTCTGCTGCGTCGTCGGGGATGGCGAGGCGGAGACCGGCGCGCTGGCGACAAGCTGGCACTCCAACAAGTTCCTCAATCCTGCCCAGGATGGCGCGGTGCTGCCCATCCTGCACCTCAACGGCTACAAGATCGCCAATCCGACCGTGCTGGCCCGCATCAGCCACGAAGAACTGAACAGCCTGTTCCTCGGCTACGGCTACAAGCCCTACTTCGTCGAGGGCGACGACCCTGAAACCATGCACCAGTTGATGGCTGCCACGCTGGATGCCATCGTCGCCGAGATACGCGCCATTCAGCAGGAGGCCCGCGCGCACGGCGTCACGCAGCGCCCGCAGTGGCCGATGATCGTGCTGCGCTCTCCGAAAGGCTGGACCGGGCCGAAAGAGGTAGATGGCAAGAAGACGGAGGACTACTGGCGCTCCCATCAGGTTCCGATGGGCGACATGAGCCAGCCGGAGCATATCGCGCTGCTGGAAGCCTGGATGAAGAGCTACAGGCCCGAGGAACTGTTCGACGCGAACGGCAGGCTGATCCCGGAGTTGCAGGAACTGGCTCCGCAGGGCGCGCGGCGCATGGGCGCGAACCCGCACGCGAACGGCGGCCTGCTTCTCCATGACCTCGAAATGCCCGACTTCCGCGCCTACGCCGTCGAGGTTTCCCGGCCTGGAACCATTGTCGCCGAGTCCACCCGCATTCTCGGCAAGTTCCTACAGGACGTGATGGAGCGCAATCTGGCGCGCAAGAATTTTCGGGTCTTCAGTCCGGATGAGAACAACTCCAACCGCCTGGGCGCCGTTTTAGAGGCCACAGACCGCGCCTGGATGGGCGAGATACTGCCAGAAGACGATCATCTCGCTCCGGATGGTCGCGTGATGGAGATCCTCAGCGAAACGACCTGCCAGGGCTGGCTGGAGGGGTATCTGCTCACCGGGCGGCACGGCTTTTTCTCCTGCTACGAGGCGTTCATCCACATCGTCGACTCGATGTTCAATCAGCATGCCAAATGGCTGGAAGCGACCTGCCGCATTCCCTGGCGCCGCTCCATCGCCTCCCTCAACTATCTGCTGAGTTCGCACGTCTGGCGGCAGGATCATAACGGCTTTTCGCATCAGGACCCCGGCTTTCTCGATGTCGTGGTCAACAAAAAGGCCGATGTCGTTCGCGTCTACCTGCCGCCCGACGCCAATACCCTGCTTTCTGTTGCCGACCACTGCCTGCGCAGCCGCGACTATGTCAACGTCATCGTCGCAGGCAAGCAGCCAGAGTTGCAGTATCTCGACATCGAGGCGGCCATCAAGCACTGTACGGCGGGCGCCGGCATCTGGGAGTGGGCCAGCAACGATAAAGGCGGCGACCCGGACGTGGTCATGGCCTGCGCGGGCGACGTGCCGACTCTGGAGACCCTGGCGGCGGTAGACCTGCTGCGCCAGCGCCTTCCCGACCTGAAGGTGCGCGTCGTCAACGTTGTAGACCTGATGGTACTACAACCTAAGAGCGAGCATCCGCACGGCCTGACCGACGCAGAGTTCGACGCGCTTTTCACGAAAGATAGGCCGGTAGTCTTCGCTTTTCACGGCTACCCGCTGCTCATCCACCGTCTGACCTATCGCCGGACGAACCATGACAACATCCACGTGCGCGGCTACAAGGAGGAAGGCACGACCACCACGCCGTTCGATATGGTCGTCCGCAACGATCTGGATCGCTACCACCTGGTGATGGATGTCATTGACCGGGTTCCCGGACTCGGCCCCAGAGCGGCCTATCTGCGCCAGTACGCCCGCGACAAGCGCATCGAACACAGGGCGTACATCGTTCAGCGCGGCGAGGACATGCCGGAAGTCCGCGACTGGAAATGGCCCTACTGACCGTCCGCAAAGTTGGCCCGGCGGTTGAAACCGCATCTGGAAAAGCACCAAATCGGCCTCCGCCGACTCCCCGGAGGGCGCAGCAAGCAGCGTCCCTACGTCTCCCCTCTCCCGCAGCGTGGGAGAGGGGACGGGGGTGAGGGCCAGACGCGAATTCATTCGCCGGGCAAGAAGGAGTTGCTCGTCAAGCCCGCTGTGCCAGGTTTCGACTTCATCGGAATCTGGCACAGTATGGCTTTGGGATGGTATCCTGGTAGCAAGGCCCATCGGTATCGCTATGAGGTCGCCAGGAGCGCGCCATAATCAAGAAGTTGAGTCTGACCCATTTCAAGAACTTCCAGAAGGCCGAACTGACGCTCGGCCCCCTGACCCTGCTTGTCGGCACGAACGCCTCCGGCAAGAGCAATCTTCGTGACGCTTTCCGCTTCCTGCGCGGCATCTCGCGCGGCTACTCTCTCGCGGAGATCATCGGGGCAAAGTACGGCGAAGGGGGAGAACTGCAATGGCTGTGCTGGAGATGGGCTCTCTCCTCTGTCTCTCAGTATACCCTGCTTCCCACCGGTCTATGAGCGGGAAATCCTGACGTTCAGAGACGCTTCAGCGTGAAAACCTGGCAGCGGCCTTTGGCAGGCGGCACGAGAAGGATCTGACCGCGCACTTTCAGTTCCACTGGCTCTTTCGAGTCCGTGAAGTCGGTGCGGCGCACCAGCACGCGGTCACCGAGAAGGAGGCCGGAGACGACCGGGCCGGGCCGTTTTGGAACCTCAAAGTTTACCGATGTGCCGCGCTCCAGAAAGGTCCCGTACTCCTGCGCGGCGGCCCAGACGGAATGCACCAGCGCCACCTCTTTGGCCTGCTCCTGGGGCATACACCACAGAAAGAAGGTGTCCGTGCGGCGCAGAAGCATGTGCCAGAGGAGTTCCTGATAGGCCCACTCGCTCATCTGCTGGACGGCGGGATCGCGTGGGTTCGACACTTCGACCGTGTGCCAGTGGACGAAGCTGATGATGGGAACGGCCCGCGGCGTATACTGCCCCGCGCTGCTGGCTTCGCGAAGCATGTTGTAGAACCAGCGGTAGTCGTCGGGCGTGAAGTCGTACCAGTTGTAGATACTGTCCCAGGGATAGACGACCGGCATGGCGAAGGTGTAGCCGGTCGGCTCGAACTCATTGGCCCAGTGGCGATAGCGCGCCTTCTGCTCCGTGAGCGCAGGCTGCCCGTCCACGAACTTCTCGTAGTAGTCAAACCAGTAGCGAAAACCGTCGTGCGGAGTGACGGCGTAGTTGCCCACCAGCGCCTTCGGGAAGCGGGTCAGCAGCGGCTCGGCGTAGACATCGCGCTGGAGGTCGGCGCGCAGGGCGCGGATGACTTTTTGGAACTCCAGGAAGTTCTCGATATGCGGAATATGTTCTCGACAGCGCGCGCAGCGTTGGGAGGCTTCCCAGGCTCCGTTCCATTCAAGAGGGCCGTCAATCTCCCAGTCCGCGAACACAAAGCCCGGCGCGATTCCCTCTTTGCGGTAGGCGTCGGCAAAATACCCGACGCGTTCCCGGATGGCGGGGCGGCGGAAGTCGAGCGTGAAGGGACAGCCCATGTTCTCTGTGCCGAACGAGTCGTCCCAGAAGGGCTGGCCGTCCGCGCCGATATGGGCGGTGCGGGGATCGCCATCGAAAAAGGAGTAGAGGCAGGAGGTCGCGTCTATGTTAACGCGCAGCCCGAGCTTCTGCTGCGCGCGGGCGACGATCAGGGCTTCGGCGAGGCTCTGCTCGCGCCGGTTCCAGTCCCACCGGCTGACCAACCCCACGCCGCGCTTATCGAGTTCCCGCACGAGTGTTTCCGCCTGTTCCGGTTCCAGCTTGCCGGGCGTCATTGCGGGCCAGAGATAGAGCGGCAGACGCTTGCCGCGCGGAAATCGGAGGGGCTGCGTGTTGTCCAACACGGTCTGAAGCGGTTCGGGCCACTGCATAAGCGGTTTCTCCGCATAGGTCGGCGGCAACCAGAAAAGGCAGAACAGCACGGCGGCTACCAGAATCGTTCGGTTGTGCATCGGGCCTCCTTCTGAAGCCTGGGGGACCTGTGCCTGCATCCTATCCTATTCGGGGGCTGTGTGAACGTCCTCCGGTTCCAGAGAGAGGGTAGGCGGCAAGGATCGCCTCGGCGCTATGGCCTGCTGCCACCAGTCCCACGATTGCGCCGACCGTGACGCGCAGACCTCGCCAGCAGGGTTTGCCTTCCATGACGGTGGGATCGAACATGTTACGGCCCCGGGTACGCACAGCTTCAGCCCCCTGCCCCTCCCTATTTTACCATGAGACAGATAGCAACCGGAGAGCTTCAGACCCCCGGCGGAAAAACAGCCCGGCAAATGTCAGGGCGCAGCCAGTGCGTTGCGCCCTGACATTTGCCCATACTACGAGCGAATGCCGGGCTTGATGACGGAGCCGCCGCTCTGCCCCAGCGCCAACGCGGCCAGATTCGCTATATAAACGGGAGTATTTCGGACTCGCATTATGGTCTCCTCTGTTGCCGAGTACAGATTCGCCCCGTCGAGCTTCAGCGCCTTCTTTTCCATGACCTGCGCCTGCGCCCCAGCGGCCAGCGCCGCCTACGCCAGAATCGTCAAAAATCGTCTGATCGCTTTCATGCTATGTCTCCTGAACTCTCTCCCTTCTCTGCAAAGCGGATTAGGGAAGGGGGACGGGGGGTTAGGTTTTATTTCACCGGCGTGTCGAAGGACGCTTCACCCAGAAGCGTCTCCGCCCAGGCGCACCAGATCTGCACCTTCGCGATGTCATGGATGTAGGGGGGCAGGGTGATCTGCCGGTTGATCCTGTCGCCCTTGATCTTGAGGGCTTCCAGCAGATAGGTGTTGCCGAGCGAGTCGATGATCTGCCAGTGGGGAGCGGGCGCATCGGGAACCTTGAAGTCGTCGCTCAAGGTCAAAATCTGTTTGTCACCCTCGGTGGAGTGGGTGACGGTTCCGGTATTGGCTTTGACGCCCATGAACGGCTTGCTGGTATGCTGGGCGAAGCTCGGCGCGCTGGCAGTGATTATTCCGATGGCGAGCAGGCCGAACAGCCGGAAGGCCGGAGGGAAGAAAGAACGTGGTCGTTGCATCGGTTAAGGTCTCCTTTTCGTCTCGTAAGCGGATCAGGGTTTACCGCCGGGAGAGTGTTTTCCGACGCTTGTAAACCCGATTCGCACGAAAAGGTTCCCACGTTCCCGCCGACTTTGCGCAGGGGGTCAGGCTGCCTAGCTCATCGCACGAAATTGATCTGCCACCCGGCCCCGACATAGCAGAGGACGTAGAGGACGATGGCCGTGCGCTCCACCACCTGAATGAACCGGGGGCGATGCAGGCGCAGTATCTCCAGGATAACCAGAGGGGCTACCGAGAGCAGCATCTTCCCGGCGATAAACGAGGCGAGACCGGCCTCCAGATAGACGCGCAGCACGGGATTCGCTTCCGTTGCCAGCCCGGAGCGAAGAAGAAACACCGTCAGCCAGAGATCGAAAATACAGATGATCGTCAGCAGCCAGCTTTCATAACTCACCTTGATTCCGGCCAGACGGCGCGGACTGATCCGGAATGGATTTTTCTGCAGCGAGCGCTCCCTGCTCTGCTCCTCAGAAATCTTGTCTTCATAAACACAATCGTCAGATGCCATCCGATAGCTCCAGAACGGTTAGTGTACGATGCCTGATTGGGACGGGAATCATATCAGAGTCTTCCATATCGGGCCGGATTCCTCATATAAGTTCGTGAGCCGCCGACCAGTCTTCACAGGGATTATGGGCGATTGCCTGCCTTCTCCTTAATCTTCCGGCAAAATTCCGCTGCCAAAGCCCACTCCGTTCGGGGCGGCGCGCGCTGCCGCGCCCATCGGAACGGACGCCGTCGGGAAACGTGCGCTGTAGAACGGGCTGCGTTGACGGCCCGGCTACTGCAAAAGGCAGCCATGCAGTTCGACCGCGACCGGCATCCCGGCGCACTGGCCCCGGATAGTGACCTCCTGGCCCTGTTTGAGGCGGTCTATCTGCGTCTTATGTTCGGGGGTAAAGAAACACTGCACGCCACTGCCGAGATCGTTGGCGCGCAGCATGATGAAAGGATTCCCCGCGAACGTCTGCCCCGTGTTCGCGACCTGGCCCGTCACGCGCAGGACGCGGCCTTTGAACTTCCTGTCGGCGGCCTTGCCGTTCTCCGCGTAAGCCTGCCAGAGCGCCTGCGCCGAGAGGCTGGCGGCGACACGGGCCGCGCGCACCTGTTTTTCCGCCGCGTTCTGCGCGCCGCATCCGGCCAGGCCGACCGGAACGCTCAGGCACAGGGACAGACAGGCAAGAGAGAGGAACGATAGGTTTCTGCGCATGGCTTTGCTCCTGCGAAGGTACAGAGAGCGTCGAGACAGAGCCGGGTATCCGGCGCGGGCCTTCAGGCGCGGAACGCTTCCTGGGGCGAGGGCATCTGAAGCGGCAGGGAGAACCAGAACTCCGCGCCGCTGCCCGGAACGTTGCGGACGCCGATAGTCCCTCCATGCTGCTCGATGATCGCCTTACAGATCGCCAGTCCGAGGCCGGTTCCCTGACGGGTCTGGCCGGTAGACGTGCGGTAAAACTTCGCGAAGATGCGCTCGGTCTCGGCGGGATCAATGCCCGGCCCCTCATCCCGCACCCGGCAGACCGCGAAACCCTCGCACGCCTCCCCGCGCAGATGGAGCGGCGTCCCCGGAGGAGAATACTTGATGGCGTTCTCCAGCAGGTTGATGAGAACGGTCTCGATCTGCGTGGGGTCGCACTCGACCAGCAGCGGCTCTTCGGGAAAATCGGCATAGATGGGCCGGTCGCTGCGCAGGCGCTCAGTGCGTTCCAGCGCCGCCCCGACGCAGTCCGTCAGGTCGCATAGCTCCTGGCTTAAGGGCCAGGCGTTCGCTTCCAGGCGGGTCATCTCCAGCAGGTTGCGCACGCGCGCCGTGAGTTGATCCAGTTCCGCGCTCGCCAATCGCAGACACTGCTGCACCTGTTCCGGCTGCCAGGCGACGTTCGGTTCCAGCAGGCCGGAGATGGCGATCTGCATATTGGCGATAGGCGTGCGCAGGTCGTGGGAGACGTTCGCCAGAAAGTCGGATTTGGCCCGGTCGGCAGCGCGCAGGTGGCGGTTCTGCTCCACCAGCAGCAGCGCCAGGCGATGCTGACGGCGGTTCAGCTTGTCCAGCCCCCAGAGCGTTCCGAAGAGCAGGAACAGCAAAATGAGGGCCAGCAGGGAGAACCTCCAGGCCAGATAGTCGGTCGCGGCCAGCGCCAGCCCCCGCGACTGCACGACGAGGACGATCCACCGGGGCCGATCCGCCAGCGCATAGCCGATGATCTCCGTGCCGGCCCCCTCCGTGTCCTCGACCATCATCGAGCCGTGATGCCGCTGGAGCGCCAGCCGCAGCGCCGGATGGTCTGCAAAACCAGGCTGCCGACTGCGCGGGGCGGCGCTGGAGTCGAGAACGGTTCCCTGCGTATTGACGATATAGAACACGCCGTCGCTGATATTCATCTGGCGCAAGGAGTCATCAACTCCATCCATGCGATAGCCCATGAGCAGGTATCCCAGCGGACTGCGGCGACTGCCGATGGCTCGGGCGATCACCATCGCCTCCGCCTGCCGGTCGCCCAGATGCAGCAGGTCACTGCTCTCGACGGAACGGTTCGAGATCACCTTCTGAAACCAGTCTGTCCGGCTGGCATTCAGAGGCAGCGCCGAGTTTACGGGGCAGTCGGCGATCAGCCTCCCCTCCGGCCCATAAGCGGCGGCAAATACCAGTCCGCTATGCGCATTCATGGCCTTGCGCAACTGCCTGTCGAGCATCGGGCGATTTCTGCGGCGCAGCGCGCTTTCGAGCGTGGAGTCGCCGGTCAGAGCCGTCAACGTCTCCACGGTATCGTTCCATCGCTCATTGAGCAGGCGGGCGCCCAGCAACGCGAGCGCCCTGTTCCGGTTCAGCGCATAGCGGGTGCGTATCTCGTTGGCCGAATTCATCGCCAGGTACATATAGATGATGCACCCGCTCACGATGCAGAGCATGAGCAGGAGCATGATCCAGCGATCGTACCGGAAACGCGCGATCTTCTGGGTATAGCCGGAGGTCGTTTCGATACCTGGCATGTTCGTCACCGCTGTCGGGAGGCGCGGCAAACACGCGCTCCTCACCGGGCCTGCGTTCTCAGAGCGAAGCCGTTAGGAAGCCGGGAGAACGCGCTATCATTATCGGGTCGTGCCGGGACGCTGCCGCAGAGTAACGCCGGACAAGCCTTTGCGCGAACTCTGTTTCATGTTCAGCCGCGCCTCGAGCCAGGGCTGGATCGCGCGCGCGAGGGCGAGCGTGACCGCCCGCGCCTGGTGGGGGGCGCGCGTATCCTCGGTGACGACGGGCGGCAGTTCGCCGTCGAGGACGGCCCGCAGGTCGCGCACTTCGCGCTCGGTGGCCCGGCTGTCCACCCGCACCGCAGAGGGGGCGAGCGCAAACCGATGCCGCCGGACATCCAGAATGCGCAGTTCCACCGTACATACCGAGCCGCTGATCGGTTCCGGATCGAGGAACTGCCGTTCATCTCTCCATGCCGCGCGCCCGGTGACGACCCAATCCACTCCCAGGGCCGTCCCCAGTTCGGTCAGATACCGGTCGTCGGCCAGCCCGCTCTGCGCATCCAGGTCTTCACTCTCCAGGGTACTGTACCAGGGCGGCTCAATGCGTGCCGCCGTTACGATCTCAAGCTGGCCGCGCGTGACCAGAGAGCGCAGCAGGGCGTTGGCGGTCCGAATGGCGCTGGGCGTTCCGTGAACATAGACGAAGGGCAGAATAGCGACGGTGTCTTGTGATTCCTGCGGCGCGGGCTGGCGCAGCCGCGCCACCGCCCGGATCGGTCGCTGCGCGCTGGCCGGGATGGGCGCGGACAGGCACAGGACGGGCAGCAGCGCCGCCAGGAGAAAGCATACGATGGATGTGCGCATGGGAGGCTCCCTTTCAGGCGAAGGTCAAGTTCAATCCGTTACGGTGTGGTTCCTTGAGGTCTTGGCATGGATGCCGGCCTGCAACTCGGCCCGAAGATTGTTCTTTTCTATCAGAAACATTCCCGTAATCACCCCGCCGAACATGGCAAGGAGGATCAGCAGGCCCATCTGCAGCGACGAGATTCGCGCCGGAGCGAGACGCCGATGGGCATGACGCCTGCGCCGGAACCCGATGGCCGCCAGGAGCGCCGCGCAGAGGAGGAGCGATGCGGCCCCGATCCGTGTCCAGAAAGTCCTGTCCGGCGCGGTTCCGGCAGTCTCTCCGGTCTCCGCCCCGGCCGCTTCCGCCGCACGCGCCGCGCCGCGCCGCGCTCGCATCCCCGCGCGCTGCCGCGTATCGGCAGAGGAGGCTGCTGCTCCGCGCCCGTCCCAGAGGGCCGTGACGGCGGAGGGCAAGGCAGGATAGACGAGCGTTCCGGACTGCGTGGACAGCAGGCGGTATGAGGAGTAGTGTTCCACGAGCGTTCCCCCTCCTACGCCAACGCTGAAGGCGATGATGGCGACCCAGAAGAGCAGGCCGAGCAGACGGACTGCCTCCCCCATCGTCCTGGCGAACGCACGGAAGCGCGCCTGCCGTCGCAGCCGTCTCTTGGCCGCAAGACGCGGGCGCTGAGTCTCGGCATGGTCAGAAACGGGGGTTCCGCGTCCCGCGACAGGCGGGCTGCCGGACACTCCAGAGCGCGCCGACGGAACGGCCTCTGCCGAACTGCCCACCAGGACGCGCTGCGGAGCCTGCTCGCCCGTCAGCGGAACCCCTTTTGCGCGCGAGGGGAGCGCGACCGCCTCCTCCCGCTCCGAGGCGAGCGGGGCTTCTGCGGCGTTCCCGGCAGAGACGCCTTCGAGGAGCGCGCCGAAACGGAAGCGACTCGTCGCGCGGCGAATCCGCTGCGTCAGGGTGGCGGCCAGCGAGGAGGCGCTCTCCGCCTCAGCCTCCGCAGGCTGCGACGCCGGGGAGGGCGGCGGCTCTGTCATCGCAGCCGCGTCCAGAGCGAGCGCCCCGTCTTCCAGCGCCTCCGCAGTGGCGGGCGAGGCGGGGTTTCTGCGTACTGCCGCCGCGCGGCCCTCCCGCCCCAGAGCTTGCTGGTAGGCGTTGGCAAAAGCCCGCGCCGATTCGAACCGTTTGCCCGCTTCCTTCTCCAGCGCGCGCAACAGCACATTCTGAATATGGGGGGACACATTGGGCAGGGGAGCCGGCGTGCTGTGCAAAATATTATGGACGACCATCGGGACCGTATCGCTTCTGAAAGGCTTGACTCCCGCCAGCGCTTCATAGAACGTCACGCCCAACGAGAAGATGTCCGTGCGCGCATCCAGGGGTTCGCCGGTGATCTGTTCCGGGGACATATAGGCGGGCGAGCCGGGGAACCATCCTTCCTGGGTCAGCCCGACATCGTCTATGTCCCGCGCGATGCCGAAATCGGCCAGCTTGACCCGGCCATCCGGCAGAAGGAAGATGTTCGCGGGCTTGACATCGCGATGGATCAGATTGCGCTTGTGGGCATGTTCCAGGGCCGCGCACAACTGCTGCAGGATAGGGAACGCTTCCGCAGCCGTCAGCGTCCCCTGCCGCAGCAGGCGGGCGCGCAGGGTCTCGCCTTCGAGCAGTTCCATGGCGATGAAGTAGTTCTCCTCCCATTCCGAAATATCGAAGATCGTGACGACATTCGGATGGTTGAGGCTGGCGACGGCGCTGGCTTCCCGGCGAAAACGCGCGATCTGTTCCTTCTGCTCATGCTTGGACAGATGCTGATCAATGCGCAGCATCTTGATGGCGACCGGGCGGCCCAGACGGACGTCTTCCGCCTTATAGATGACGGAAGAAGCCCCTCGTCCGATCTCTCCCACGAGCCGATAATTACCGATGACACAGGGTAACTGAAGCACGGCGTTTCCCTTCGCAAACGCACACCGGGTCTCTGTTCCTCAAACCAGGTCTATTTTATCATAGAAATGGAGAAACGTACACCCGATTCGATTCGACACGGTCGAGACGCCAGCCGACACGGGAGGAGAGCGCGGCAGGGAGGGCCGGAGCCGGGCCGTCGCGCTGGATTCTAAAGATTCACTAAAGATTTAGTGGCCGGTTGTTTGTAGGTCTTGACAAACCGCAGAGCATTTCGTACACTAAACAGTCTGACTTTCAGGTGAAATTGCGCGAGGTCGCGCCGACCCCTCAGAGGTTTGTGCCTTGAGCGAACAGGGGACCGCCAGAGTCCTGACCAACGCAAGACAAGCAATCCCTCCCATGGCAAGCGGCCTGGAACCACTGCCAGCTTACCATTCCTCCGCAGTCCGATCTCCGTTGCACTGTGAGGTGGCTTTTGTGGCAAGGCGCTGGGAAACCGGCGAATATTATGCCATACTAGACATTGTCTAGCGATGCGGCCAAGAAGCCTTCGCTGTATATAAGGAATCCTCGCTGCAGAACAGTGCTTCTCTCTGCCTGAGCAGAAAGACGGTCACAATAGAGTTCTGTAGTATTCCTGGGGAATTCCTCCCTGGTTCGCGCCGTCGGCCTTTGGCATGATCTATGCAAGTCTGCATTCCTGCAGGCAGTAAGGCTTCCTAGAAGCGGTAAGGGTTCCTAAGAGAAAGTCACGGTTCTTTTTATGGCCGATTCAGTGATAGACACCAAAACGCACCGTACCCTGCTCTCCTCGACGACGGGCAAACGCCTGGGCGAGCGGCTGATCGAGAGCGGGATGCTGACCGAGCAGCAGCTACAGCAGGCCCTGGAGGTGCAGAGCCGCAGCAATAACTTCCTGGGTCAGATCCTGGTGGACCTGGGCTTTGTCAGCGCCTCCGCCATCGGGACGCTGCTGGCGTCGCAGTGGGGGATGCGCTATGTAGACCTGATGACCGTCCAGCCGCATACGGATGCGGTGGCGCTCGTGCCGGAACCGGTGATCCGGGCGACCCAGTCCGTCCCGCTGCGCATCGTCGGCAATACCATAGATGTCGCGATGGTTGACCCGCTCGATGTGGCGGCCATTGACAAGATTCATCTGCTGACCGGGCGGCGCGTGGTTCCCCTGCTGACCATGTCGGGGGAGCTGCAGCGCACTATCAACGACCTGTTCGATGCCAACACCCGCACGTCCGAGGTGCTGCAGGAGCTGGAGACGGAGACCTCGGAGGCGGAACGGGCGCGTCTGACGCGCGCGGAGGTGGCCTCCGCCAGCGAAGCGCCCATCGTGCGGCTGGTGGATTCGATCATCGAGAGCGCCGTCGCCCTGCACGCCAGCGACATTCATTTCGAGCCGCAGGAGTTCGGGCTGCGCGTCCGCTATCGGGTGGACGGCATCCTGCTCGACCAGACGGACATTCCCCGCACGCAGATGCAGGCGATGATCGCCCGCATCAAAGTCCTGTGCGTGATGGACATCACGGAGAGCCGCCGCCCCCAGGATGGCCGGATGCGCTATGACAATCATGGGCGCATTTTCGATATTCGCGTCTCTTCCGTGCCGACGGTCTACGGGGAGAAGCTGGTCCTGCGCATCCTGGACAAATCTACGGTGCTGGTCCCGCTGGCGAAGCTGGGGTTTGCGCGCGGCGCGCAGCAGCAGTTCGAGGCCCTGATCCGGCAGCCGTATGGCATGGTGCTGGTCGTGGGGCCGACGGGGAGCGGCAAGAGTACCACGCTCTATTCGTCGCTCAACCTGCTCAACGACTCCAAGCGCAACATCATGACGCTGGAAGACCCGGTGGAGTATAATGTCGCCGGCATCAACCAGGTGCAGGTCAATGCGCGCGTCGGGCTGACGTTCGCCAGCGGACTGCGGGCCTTTGTGCGCCAGGACCCGGACGTGATCCTGGTCGGCGAGATCCGCGACCATGAGACGGCGGAGATGGCGGTGCAGGCTTCGCTGACCGGCCACCTGCTGCTCTCGACCCTGCATACCAACAGCGCCGTCGGCACCATCTCCCGCCTGAAGAATCTCGGCGTGGACAGCTTTCTGATCGCGCAGGCGCTTTCCGGCGTGGTCTCCCAGCGCCTGGTGGCGCGAGTCTGCACGAAATGCGCGGTAGACTACCTGCCGGAGCCGGAAGTGCTTCATGCGGTGCGGATCGGGCCGGACGAGGCGCGCAGCTTCCGCTTCAAGCGGGGGCGCGGCTGCCGCGCCTGCCACGGACGCGGCTATTCCGGGCGTCTGGGCCTGTTTGAAGTCCTGACCGTTGATGAGACTATCAAGCGCCTGATCATGCGCAACGCGCCGGAAGAGGAGATCGAGCAGGCCGCCGTGCGCCAGGGGATGCAGACCATGCGCGACGCGGCGCTGCTGGCCGTGCGCGCCGGAATCACCACGCCCGAAGAGATGGGCCGCGTGGTGCTGACCAAGGAGGTCTAGATCGTGCCGATCTATCAGTACACAGCGCGAGATGATGAGGGACAGCTCATTACGGAAACCATCGCCTACCGCGATGAGATCGGGCTGCGGCACTATCTGCGCAAGAACAACCTGTACGTCCTGCAAGTCGCCGAGCGCAGGCGGCTGCGGATCGCCTTCCGGCGCCGGGTGCGCCTGGGCGACCTGATCATCATGACGCGCCAACTGCGCACGATGATCCAGGCCGGGATGCCGCTGGTGACGGGGCTGGAGGCGCTGGCCGAACAGGCTACCAATACGTACCTGGCGGAGATACTGGCGCAAGTCGCCCGCGCGGTCGGCAGCGGCAGGTCGCTGGGGAATGCGATGGCCGACTATCCGACGGTCTTTCCCGAACTGCTGACCAGCCTCGTCCGCTCCGGCGAGACGGCGGGGCGGCTGCCGGAGGCGCTGATCGAGGCTTCCCGGCAGCTCGAGCTGTTGATGGAGATACGGCAGAAGGTGATCAGCGCGCTGATGTACCCGGCCTTCACTATATGCGCGACCATCGGGACGCTGGCCGCCATGCTGCTCTATATCGTGCCAGTCTTCAAGCAGATCTATACGGAACTGCACGCGACTTTGCCCGCGCCGACGCTGCTCTTAGTCAACGTCAGCGAGTTCCTGATCCATAACGGCTGGATGTTCGCGCTGACCGCCATCGCACTGCTGGTGGCGCTGCGGCGCTACTATCTGACGGAGGGCGGGCGGCTGCGCATAGACGCTCTAAAACTGAAGATCCCGCTGCTGGGCGTGCTGTTCCGCAAATCGGCCTCCGCGAACCTGACGGGCAGCCTGGCAGGGCTGCTGGACAGCGGCACGCCGCTGATCGAGGCGATGCAGACCTCGGCGCGGGTTTGCGGCAATGCGGTGATGGCGCGAGCCGTTATTACCGCTGCCCGCAACATCACGGAGGGGCGGCGGCTCTCCGACGAACTGGAGCGAACGGATCAGTTTCCCCTGATGGTCGTCCGCATGATCGCCATCGCGGAGGATGTCGGCACGCTGCCCCAGGTGCTGCGGGACATTGCCGCCTCCTACATCGAGGAGGTAGAGTATACGATCCGGCGTATCATGGCCCTGGTCGAACCGGCGATGGTGATCATCGTGGCCGGGATCGTCGGGTGCGTTCTGGTTGCGCTCTACTATCCGATCTTCATGCTGGGTCAGGTTTTTGCCCAGGGAGCCTAGTTGGTTAACTGCCCGGACAGATCGTTTCAAGAAGGGTTTGCAGGAGATCTTGATGACGTCGCAGGTAGGTGTGGCTCCAGTGGTCCAGCCCCAAGTGCAGACAAGCCGTTCGTATGGGCGGCTAATCATGTTCGGTATTCTGATACTGGCATCAGTGCTGTATGGACCGGCATTGCGCGGTTTGCCTATCTGGGAAGATAATCAACTAATACGGGCCGCAGGGACAGACAGTCTCCGCGAATGTTTTACACGGCCCTTCCTGGACGCCTATTTTCGTCCGCTGGTGTCCCTGTCGTTCTTGGTAGATCACCATTTCTGGGCAGGCGAACCGTTTATGTATCATCAGACGAACATTCTCCTGCATGTGCTGACGACGGCGGTATGGATCAGCGCGCTCCAGGCTGCTTTCAGGAACTGGTGGATTGCCCCAGTCGGCGGGCTAATGTTTGCGGTGCAGCCAGCACAGGTCAGCACGGTCGCCTGGATCGGCGGGCGCACCGACTCGCTCTGCGCACTTTGGGTTGCGCTCTTTGTCTGGACGCTTATTCTCGCGACGCGCTCTACAGGCCGCAAACGCGTTCTCCTGTTGAGCCTGAGTACAGTTAGCTATGCGCTGGCCCTACTGACGAAGGAGCAAACACTGCTGCTGCTGCCACTGATTCCAATGGCTTTTCGCTGTTTCTCGCCCGCGGACCAGTTGGGACAGCAGCGAGTCGCCTGGCGAGAGACAGTGCCCTTCGCAATAGCGTGCGTGGGGTTTCTGGCACTGTGGCTGGCTATAGGGCCGAAACTGCTTTCGTCCGCACCGCATGATTTGGGATATAAAATCGAGCTGTTTGGACGGACCCTCACCTTTTACGCCCTGTTGCTGCTGCTGCCGACGCCGCAGGCGATGCATTCAGTAACGGTTATCAGCCTGGAGCGAGCCGGGTTTTGGTCGGTGTTGAGTGGGTTTGCACTACTGGTCATGGCGCTGGCGCTGATTCGGCGCTGGCTGCGGTCAGAACCAGCGTCGGCCTGGTTTCTGGCGCTGGTCGTTCTCTCGCTGTTGCCGGTAAGCAATCTGATGCCGCTGGGGTCACTGATTGTAGCGCCATTCCGGGCGGGCGTGGCAGGCCTGGGAGTCGCGGCACTGCTGGCCTGGGCTATTGTGGGCGGGGCGCGCTCGGCTGCCGGGCAGCATGGGAAGGTTGCGCAGACTTGGCGCTGGGCGGTGGGGGGAGTCTTTACGGCTTGGTGTTGCGGCCTAACAGCCTGGGGCGCAATGCAGTGGAGTGACCAGCCTGCCATATTTGCTACGATGGCACGCTATGATCCGGGCAGCATGTATGTGCGAGAAGGAATCATCGGGTCACTGATGGAGGCGAAGCAACCAGCGCAGGCGCGGAATCATGCCGAATCGCTACTTACTTGGCTCTTCGGGTCGCGAGCCTGGCAGGAACCAGCCTCCGCCGTGCGGGAGTTCTGGCAGAACCCGCAGGTAGTGGCACGTATCCATTCCAGCAACGGCGATAAGCGGACGCCGCAACGGGCAGTGGCCGATCTACTGACGAGTCTAGCCTACGGGCGACTCGGCATCGAGGACAGGGCGGGCGCGCTGATCGCATTTCAGACTGGTTCGGCACTTGACCCAGACAACCCGAGTGTCAACCTGGGTTTGGGCCGATGGTACTATGCGGCGCACGACTGGACTCAGGCGTCGCGCTATCTCAAGCAGTCTATCGCGGTCAACCCGCGCGTTCCGACCTCGCATGTGCTGCTGGCAAGCTGCTATGAGCAGCAGGGACAGTGGCAGGCGGCCTGCGCTGAATACGATGCGGCTCTTGACCTGCAACCCTGGGATGGGGCAGGCTATGTCGCCCTAGCAAAGGCGCAAATGAAGAGCGGCAACTGGGCGGCAGGGCGAGCAACGCTAGAGGCTGGATTACGTCATGCGGAGACTAATTTAGCCGAGATTAGGCTTAAGCTGGCAAGCCTCCCCCCCCGAACGGGCGACCGTCCTTGATAAGGATAGATGATCGAATAAACCGCTTCGGGTGATATTAACATTCGGGAAATACAACAACGATAAGCTTTTTGATCTCTATTTAACGTCGCTTGGGCAGTTGCTTTTGATATAAACCGATGGACGATACGATAATAAGGCCAATTACTTCAATAGCTCATGGTGCATCGTTGAATCCAAGAAAGCGGGTTAAATACTGGCGTTTTGCTTTTGCCGCGATATTAACCTTTGCAGCTATCGTCTATTTTCCATCCGTAAATGGAGTTCCGTTCTGGGACGATAAGCAACTCATCGGGAGATTCACAAGTTTCAAGGGTTGTTTTACGCGCCCGTTCTTGGAAGAATATTTCCGACCACTTGTCTCGGTTTCATTTTTTATTGATTGGAAACTCTGGAAAATCGAACCGTTTGCTTATCACCAGACGAATATACTATTGCATGTTATTGGTACTGCATTTTTAATGCTCACTGTGTGCGCCGCCTTTGGCAGCCGACGCATTGCCCTTTTGAGTGGTTTGCTTTTTGCCATACAACCAACCCAGGTGAGTGCTGTAGCATGGATTGGCGGTCGGACGGATGCGCTCTGCGAAATGTGGGTAGCTGTGTTTGCCTGGACGCTGATCTGCTCAGCGCAAGCATCAGGGCTCAAGCGGCTTCTACTTCTAGGCGCCAGTACGACGTTTTATGCGATGGCTCTACTCACCAAAGAACAATCGCTCGCTCTACTTCCGCTTGTGCCGATGGCATTCCGTTGCTTTTCCCCGTCAAGAGCGCAAAAGGAGTGTAAGACAGTTTGGTTAGCGACACTATTATATGTACTCGTTAGTTTGGCATTTGTCGGCCTGTGGTTGGCAATCGGGCCGCCTCTATTGCGGCCAGCACATCATGATCTGGTCTATGCAGCCAATCTTGGAGGGCGAACACTAACCTACTATGCGCTCGTTCTACTAGCACCTACGCCCCAGTGGCTCCATTGCTACACGATTATTCCACTGGAGAATGCTGGTTTATGGACGCTTCTGTTCGGATTTATCCTGCTAAGTGCGTCCCTGCTTCTGATCGCGCGTTGCATTCGCACGCAACCTGCGTTCGCTTGGTTTTTGGCACTTTCCATTCTGGCTATTCTGCCTGTCAGCAATTTGTTGCCTCTACATGGGCAGATACTCGCTCCTTACAGGGCTGGCCTTGCAGGGCTAGGAGTAGCTACCGTATTCGGTTATGTTCTAGGCCGAGACATTTTTATGAGGCAAAACCCAACTATAACGTCGCAACTAGTATTCCCTCTGGCACTATGGAGGTCTACAATCGGAGCTTTATTAGTGGTATGGGGAGCAGGCTTAACCGCATGGGATATTCAGCAATGGCAGGACGAATTACGCGTACTAACTACCTACGAGCGTTACGATCCAAATAGTCTCTTTGTCAGAGAATTCCGGGCGCGTGCCTTGATGGTTGAGGGGTCACTAGATAAATCGTCGCAAGAAATCGAGACCTTACTGACCTGGCTGTTTCAAGGATCAGCCTGGCAGCATCCTATTGCCGTGAAGCAGGCGTACCTAAATGATCCGGGACTCCTGGCACGGCTACGAGCTAGTAATGGAGATCGAGTCCCACCACTCGTTCAATTATTAAGAATATTCTGTCTTTTAGGGGATATTCATTACTGCCAAACACATTATGTAGAAGCGCAACAGGCCTATCGCTCTGCAACCGAACTATATCCAAATAATATTCCGGCGCTTACTGGCATGGCGGGCTGCGCAAAGATGGCAAAGCGTTGGGCGGAGGCACAGGCTTATCTTGAGAAAGCTATTCGCATAAAACCGACCATTGCAGAACTGCGTGTAAGTTTGGGCCACTGTCTGACTGTCCAAGGAAACCTACCGCAAGCTATGAAACAGTATAGGATGGCTATACGGCTTACTCCTAAAAGGATAGAAGGTTACGTCTGTCTGGCTGATGTCGAGATGAAATTGGGTGAGAAAAACAAGGCAATGGAGACACTTATGAAAGCACAACAGCACGTGCCATCTGCAAAGGGATTGATCCAAACGAGACTCAATATTATAACTCGAATGAAGGCCATTAGAATACCACCAAATGGAGCGAAATTTACAAAGACGTCAATAAATTACGATTAAAGGCATTGTCATTCCGGCGGAAAATAGGTCTAAGCATGCTTCTTTAGGTAACCGATAATACGGATAAGACGGAGTTCCGCTCATTCCGCTTGTTATTCTCGGTTTATGCTCCTGGCTATAGCCTTTACTCCTGACTCCACTCCTTCTGGCTTTGGCAGATGGACCGCCGTAATGGAATACTCTTGACTTCGAGGAAAATTGTTAAAGCATTTCCCAATAGTCCACCTGAAACAGTTGCGGTAGTTTTGATTAACTTGTCCCTAAAGTCTCACTTGGCATGATCTTTGCTTGATTTAGAAGACAGTTGCATTTCTCCTGTTATTAGGTCTGCAAACCACAGCTTTTACAAAAAGCTGTTTGAACAATTGACATAGGTTCTGCATCTCTTGAGCTAAGAATCCTAAAAAGCAAATAGGATGGTTGTCGTCATCTGTACGAGCCGATTTCCGGCCTAGCGCGACTATGATTCTGCGGCCTAGTCAACCGCATTGGAACACTACTTGCAAAGGAGACTTGAATGCAACCGTATCGTAAGGAAGCCCGACGGGGCTTCAGCTTGGTGGAACTGCTGGCCGTCGTCCTGATCCTGGCTGTGCTGGCTGGTGTGGCGGTTCCTCTCTACATCAACACGCGCAAATCCTCGGCAGCCCGCTCCTGCAAAGCCAACATCGCTGCCATCGCGACTGCACAGTCGGCCTTTGCCCTGCGCAATGGCTACTATGCCACCAACCCGGACGCCAACTACACCGCCGCCACTG
>Ga0070741_10008055_pt1 | contig 21392 bp, 16 predicted proteins | sample Coa_R1_4_FD_66440 | JGI IMG/M metagenome (GOLD analysis project Ga0070741, IMG submission 66440) | Surface soil microbial communities from Centralia Pennsylvania, which are recovering from an underground coalmine fire - Coalmine... | ecosystem: Environmental > Terrestrial > Soil > Unclassified ... | reverse complement strand
TACGAACAAATACTTGGTAACTCCAGCCACCCGGATTTACTGCGGGACATGCTCGATAGCGAGGCATACCTGGATTGTCTACGGGCGTCGACGGATGAGGAGCGCGGACTCGCCATCTGCATCAACTCGGAACAAGTTGAGCTTTCCCGGCGCGACATACCTTTCTTTTCTGCCCGTCCAGGTTCTCGCAGTTTGTGGACCGGGGAGGGAAATCTGATCGAGAACTTTTTTGACGAGTCGAGTATCGAGGCCGTTACCCATCGGCTTGCGAATCTTAGCGAAGACGATCTTCGGTCCCAGGTCTGGTATATAAATTCCGCACTCTCCCTGTCTACAATGAACGACCACGTCCTGCATAAGCAAGGTCTGCATCGAACATACCCACGTAGCTCGCCGACTAGTTCGGAATTGCTTCAACGCGCTTGCAAGATCGGGGACCATTTGATCGAGATTGCTGTAAAAACTCCGGAACACGTGACTTGGATTGGCCTTTCATTGGTGAACGAGTGCCAATGGACCCTCCGTCCAATCGGTCTCGACCTTTATTCCGGCCTGCCGGGGCTGGCCCTGTTTTTCGCCTATCTGGGTGCAGTCACAAATCGCGAGCGCTACGCAGATTTCGCGCGGTATGTAGTCTCCACATTGCTGCATACGGTTCAACAAACCGAAACCAGCTCAGCTGCGGGAAGAGCGATTGGTGTGTTCAACGGTTTAGGCAGTTACATTTATGTGCTCTCTCACTTGGCCGTCTTGTGGAACGACACCGCTCTTCTCGATCAGGCAGAACGGACAATGGAAGAACTAGAGCCGCTCATTGATGGTGATCGTGAGTTTGACCTTCTCAGTGGCTCTGCAGGTTGCATCGGCGCCCTCGGAGCGCTCAATTCCGCGCGCCGGTCAGAACGAGTCAAGAACCTTGTTGAGCGATGCGCTTCGCACCTGGTCAATTCAGCTATGGAGGCCGAGACGGGTCTGGCGTGGAACACCCGGATCAAGTCGGATCAACCCCTCACTGGCTTTTCTCATGGAGTGGCAGGAATTGCCTGGGCACTCGTTGAAGCCGGTGTCATCAGCGGCAATGCCCGATACCGCGGGACGGCGCGTCAAGCTCTCGAGTACGAACGCGCATGTTTCTCCCCAGCGGAGCAGAATTGGCCGGATTTTCGACCGTCCGCTCTACGCCCAAATGGGAAGGCATCGAATGGGCACCCGACCTACTGTGCACTTTGGTGCCATGGCTCTGGCGGTATTGGATTAAGTCGTGCGCTCATGCTCCGACACTGGGATGAAGCTCTCCTCTACGACGAGACTGCGATTGCCGCACGGACCACGCTGAAGTGGGGCTTTGGTCGCAATCATTCGCTCTGCCATGGCGATGCCGGCAACTTGGACATTCTTTTGATGATTAGCATGATCACTCATGATAGGCGACTGCATGACAAGACGTACAAAGTTGCCGGGAGATTTGTAGATGGCCTCGATCGCCACGGATGGCTTTGCGGAACGCCGAATTGGGTCGAAACGCCGGGTCTGATGGCGGGACTGGCAGGCGTCGGGTACGGATTGTTGCGATTGGCTGAGCCCGAGAAGGTTCCATCAATAATCGCAATTGAAAAGCCGGTCCAAGGTCTAAATTAAGCTGCTCTGTGGATGATACGCGAGCAGACGAATCGACCTCTGAAGAACCTCTCATTGAGACTGCCATCGATCCGGAAGGCGTCCGATCCAGCGACTTGCGGATCAGCCGGAGAGTTTTTGCATCCGATTGGGATCGGTACGGCATGAGCAAAATGGGGAGGATAGGCGGCAAGCACGAAGCGCAAAGAAGATATCAGAATCCCTCATCCAACCGGGGCGTATTGCACCTTGCAGCGCGCTCAGCATTTCGGGGGACGCGGTGACCTTCCGCTTGGTATTAGGATGGGCGCGGTGTCCGGGTCCATTGACTCAGCTCTCGGAAATAAAGCGTGAATTTGCATGGCCATTTCCGGCAAGCTCTGGACTAATTTTAGCTCCGCGAAACCTTTAACATGAACTTCTAAGACACAGGGCCATCCTATGAGGTTTCTGCTGCATCCCTCCCGCATGAGAACGACGCTTTCGTCATTTTTTGCGCTGTTTCTTTCGGTCTGCATTTTTGGTCAGCAACCAGCCCCCGGCGCGGCTCGCGTGGAAGTCCCCGGGGTCAAAGGTGTGCTGGAAATAGACGTTGGCCCTTCACCCTGGCATCTAGACTTCCTGCCGGAAGATAAATGGACCATGTTGCAGGCGCGCCAGCGTCCTGACCACGTTTCCATCAGCGCTCTTCTGCGCCAGGTCACATTTGCCGCTACGGCAGAAAGTTGTCGAAACCAGCTGTGGCCCAAGCTCAACGAGAGCCTCGGCAACCGCATCAGCAATCTTCAGCAGAATATACAGGGCGGCTTTGCCCGCGTGGAGTACACGTTCAATGAAACTGAAAACACGGTGTCGCATCATCTGATCGCTTATCTCGGCAGCCGTGATCTGTGTTCAGAAATCCATTTGAGCAAGGTGGGGTTTGTTCCTGCCGACCAGAATGCCTTTGACCAGGTGCTCTCCAGCGTGCGCCTGCTCCCGGACCAGTCAGGGCTCCAGGCAACAGGCCAGCCGGAATCAAGTTCTTCCCTTGTGGCTCAAGGCGATGAAGCCCGCATACAATCGAACTACGCTCCTGCCGCCCGCTTTTACCAGCGTGCCTTTGACCTGGAAAAAGCCAACCACACTTTCGATAACGACACCTTCCTTGACCTCATTAGCAAGCTGGCATTTTCATACCGCATGAACGGTGACCTGAGCAAAGCCAAAGACACACTCGATTACGGCCTCTCACAGAACGCCACATATCCGATCTTCCACTACGATATGGCCTGCACTTACGCGCAGATGGGCAAGGTGGATGAAAGCCTCGGGCAACTACGCCTCGCGTTTCAGTACAGATCCAAAGTAGCGCCCGTGCAGGTACCGGCCAACCCTGAAGAAGACAGTTGCTTCAGCAAGATCGCCAACGATCCCCGCTTCACCGTCGAAACGCAAAAAATCGAACAGCAGCAACAATGAATTCTTAACTTCCAGTTTGCCGACTATCCGCGAAGTGGCTTGCGGTCGTACCCTCGCCGACATCGCTGTCGAATGGCGCGGAATCTACACGCAGGGAGTGACATTGGCGCCGCCAGTCGTGTACTAGCCCGTTACGGGCTCACCGTCACTTCTGCATCAGCGACCACCGCTTCGAGTGACGCACTGGCAGAGACGCCTCACAACAGCCGGAGCAATCCTGTACAGTGCTATGGCGATGTTGCAACAGTCAGGTTGGAGAACGGACGAACTTACTCCGAGCTATAATCCCCTTGTCATGTGGCTGTTAGACAGATGCGCGTTGCGGGTGTTTGCATTATGCATCCCGCCAACTCTGATCGTCTCGTCCGCCTTTGCCCAATTCGAAGGACATGATTATCACGGCAAACAGATTTTCTGCTACATACGCGGACGAGAAGGATCGTGCGGACCAAGCTACGGTTACGACGCCGTGTTCACCGGAACAGTAGTATCTGTGACAGAAACAACTGGCAACGAGAGGCGACTTGAGCTAATACCGGAGGAAGTCTTCTCTGGCCGAGTCACCGGTTTGCTGACCGTGGCGACAAAGCAGGGGGAATGCTTTGTCGATTTCCAAGCGGGTGACAAGTGGCTCTTTTATCTCCGACGTGACACCAGGACGAAGTCACTCCTGTTGGACTACGCAAGCCCAACAAGACCGACAGCCGATGCGAAGGTACAGATTGACATACTGCGGCGTCTGGCGCAAATGAATGATTCGGGCATCATCACGGGACAAGTGACAGAGCCTATTTGGAACAACAACCAATGGAAGACATCGATCCCTGTTGCGGATCACAAGATTATTGCGAAAGAACAGGTTAGCGACCGTGAATATACTGTCTTCACAGACAAGGATGGCCATTATGAGTTTGAGCCTCTACCGCCGGGCGAATACAAGGTGAGCGCCGACACCAGCGAAGGAGTATGGGCTGAGGACCTTACCGCCGCGATTCGTCCGCGGAGTTGTAGCCAGTTGAGCTTTGCACTCGAACCGGACGGCATCATCTCAGGGCAGGTGACGACTGCAGATGGAAAGCCATCAAAATACGTCCAAGTCGCCATAGTTCCCGCATCCGCTGGAAACCTGCAATTCACCTCTGCTCTCACGAACGAACTCGGGCGTTTCGAAGTCAAGGCATTGCATCCCGGTCGTTATCTCGTCGGGGTCGGTATCCAAACTCGGCCCGGAACTGCCGAATGGAGGTCTCGCGTCTACTACCCCGGCGTGCGCGACCCGAATCTCGCGGTCATGATTGATCTTGGTAAGGCTGAGAAGCGGACGAATGTTGATTTTCAACTGCCCCCTTCGACAGCACAATAAGTCGTCGGGCTCTCTTCAAAAACCTAACTGTTGAAAGCAGGCGATTTCACCACTTGCCGACTTGCGAGTGAAATGGCGATTTATCGCCAAGTGGCAAAACCGGTTGGTTTTTGCGTAGTCACATCGGTCGCTGTTCCAAGTGCTGCATGTGCGGCATGGCCGGGCGCTGTCACACTGATGCCCCATGCATCGGAATCGGGGGGCTTGGTAACCACGCCTGCTCCGTCTATGGGCTCGATCACGATTTGCCCCTCCCATTTAGCATCGCTGAATCCCAAGAAAGGTCGTCCCCATCGGTCGGTTGTCCATACAGATACGAATCGGCCAGAAAAATCAAGCAACTCAAACGTGTGCGCCTTTGACTGAGACGTCAATTCGGTAGGCTTTTCGCGCAATCCATTTGCAATCTGTTTTCGGGTGCAAAAGTGCCTTTCACTGCACACTTGACGGAACATTTCCGTGTAGCGACGCGTATGAGTAAATATGCGTAATTTCTCCATGACTTCGCCAACGAATCTTTCTTGCCGTCTCGCTCTGATCGCGATTGAGTTCTTAGTTCTCATGTTGCCAGCAAGCGCCGCGATGGCGGCGGATCATTCTCCCGCTTTAGATAAAAACGACTCCGCCATGCTGGCAATTGATCATGTCACCGTGCTGCCGATGAGCAAGGCCGGCGCTCAAGAAGTGGATGACGCGACCGTGCTTATCCGCGATGGACGCATCGTTGCAATTACGCCGGCGGCGCAGGCATCCATTCCAAAGGGCGTCAGGCGGATTAGTGGACGCGGCAAATGGTTAATGCCCGGTCTTACGGATATGCACGTTCATCTTCTCAACGAACGCGCTGGGCGCTTACTGTACCGGGATCCCAGTGTGCGGGATGGAACGTTACGCGATGAAGATGTCTTCACCTTGTTTATCGTGAACGGCGTGACGCAGGTTTTTGACCTGCAATCCATGTCCGAGACTCTGCGCCAGCGTTATGAAACCGAAACCGGTGAGGTTCTCGGTCCACACATAAAGACGGCGGCGATGATCGATGGTGTGCCGCCTGAGTGGCCTGTTGGAATGTTGCGTGTCGCGGCGACACCTGAGGATGGCAGGCAAGCGGTGCGCGATGCCTCTGTCGAAGGCTATGACTTCATCAAGGTGTATAGCAATCTCAGCCTGGAGACATTTAGCGCAATCGTCGACGAGGCACGCAAGTTAAACATGCGCGTCGTCGGACACATTCCGCAACGAAACAAGAGCATCACTGAAAAATTCTTTCAGCCCGGCTACGATCTGGTGGCGCACGCCGAAGAGTTCGCGCAGCAAACCGATCCGCCGTCGCTGGCGGCAATTCCGCAGTATGTCGAGATGGCGAAACGCAATGGTACATGGTTGATCGGAACCCTCTCTGCGGATGAGAGGTTTTTGCAAGAGACAACCCATCCGGAAACGCTAAAAACCCGTCCCGAAATTCGTTTGCTTCCGCTGTATTTTCAGCAGAAAGTCATCGAGCATAATCCTTATGTTGCAAATGCGAGCCCCTGGTTCACAAAGCATCTTCAAGATATTATCGAGTTCAATCGAGAGCTCGTCCGGGCGTTCACCGCGGCTGACATTCCCATTCTGGCCGGCACGGACGCTCCCGTGCCCGGCCTGGTGCCGGGGTACGCGCTTCATGATGAGCTTGAGGCTATGGCCAGCGCAGGCATGAGCAACCAGCGGGTACTGGAGGCAACAACCCGGCTTGCGTGCGAGTGGCTCGGAGTCGACGGAGATCGCGGCACCGTCGAGCACGGGAAACGCGCCGATCTGCTGCTGCTCGATGCCGATCCTCTGCAGAACGTCGCAAACACGCGCAAGATCGCTGCCGTGATTTTCGGAGGACACTATTATGCCAAGTCCGATCTGGATCGAATGCTTAAGGCAATGGCGGAGCGCAATGCCGCCGTGTCAGAAGTAGCCGCACGGAAGTAAACCACTTGGAATGGTTCATTCGTTGTCCCCGCGAAATTACCCTTCGCAGGGTCGCAGAACCCGTCTTGGCAGTTCAAATCGAGACCAAGAAAACTCGGCGTTTATTATTTTCCACCTGAGAACAGCGATAGGTTTAAATCACCTACCTTTACCTTGCCTGCCCAGTGAATTGCTGAGTTGTGCCTCGATGGCAGGACGAAAGCTGTTGGTGATAGCAGATTGGTTCAACTTGGTTGTAAGCCGTTTCAGCTCACGGGCAATATCCTCCCGCAAGAGGGAAGGGATGGAACTATAGATCACGATGGCGTCAAGTCTTGTTTCCTGGCCAGATCCAGAACAACTGCTGTTTCCCTGGTTGTAGTGACCTGATAACCGGGGTTCTTGATGGCCGTATTGCGGATCCGAAGGCGGGCAACATTGTGGCCGATTGATAGTATCTTTCCGTGCAAACGTGCCGCATCAAAAAACGGATGGTAACCTTCCGAAGAGATGCCCTCAGAGCTTAAAATGTGGGTTTTTGCCTTCAACAAGCGGTCAGGGCTGGCATTTCCGAGCTTGCAATGCCAATCACGATTTGTTGTTCCTCTTGTCTCCAATCCTGCGTTCTGCTTCTCCGATTTTCCACGGGCATGGTACCGCCTAACTTGTCCATCTAGGCTTAGTCTACGCGTTTGCGGACCCAAGAGTGGCAAGACGGAATTACAACAAGGCTTCTGCCAATAGCCGATAAGACTCCACTTTGGCAGCGAAGTCTCTGCACAAATCCAGAAAAATGAATTCTGATACCCCAGTGCGACAATAAAGGAGTTCTAATTCGCGTTTACAAGTCTGAGGGCTTCCGATTAATGTGGGAGTGACCTTCAGGGGGCCGTTAACTGGAATTAGCGCATGAGCCTCGTCATCGGTTTTCGCACAGACTCCCGCTACGGCGATGTTGCACGTGGGCTCAGGAAGATGATGCGTCGGAAGGAACTTGTCACGATACGTGCTGAACACGGACGCCTCATCGATGGGTTCCTTTCCCAGGAATTTCGCAAGCGAGAAAGCTGTACCATGACATGCGGCCATTTGCATGCTGGTTGTTTGAGAACCTAGCATCCAAATGTCAGGTGGCCGTACGTCCGGATTAAAAGTGATCCGACTCGTGCCCCTTAGGTAGCTCACCAATTCCGCAACTTTCATCTTAAACTCAGCGTCCTGATCAATACCATGGCGCACCAATGGTTGTACCAACGGTTGTATGTCATCAGTGACCCCACCTCTAGCAATTCCAAGGTCGACTCGATCAGGATACAGGGCATGTAGTAGTTTAAAAGTCTTAGCCACTTTGAATGGGCTGTACAATCCCAGAAGAATGCCAGCAGGACCGACTCGCATTCGATCTGTCAAACCTACAATGGCCGGGATGAGCAGTTCGGGACAGGAATGTGCAACACTCGAACTATGATGTTCGCCGAGCCAATATCGAGAATACCCGAATGATTCGACCGTCGGGGCTAATTGTAGAGTAGCTCCTATGGCATCTTCGGCTCTCATGCCTGGGTGCACGGGCGAAAAATCGAGAACTCCCAGCTTAACAATTCCCATCAGCTAACCTCGCAGAATGCAAGTTACCAGAGTTGTCGGACAGGGAGTTTCGCTCCAGCTCTGCGCTCCCCATGAATTTGCTCGGAGAAAAGCCCATATGCTTACGGTCTGGAGAAAGATGGAAATCGTGCAATCGAACATTCCCGTTTCGGGTATACGGCGAGAGCTTTGCCTTATTTCAGATGCTCGCTCATGGCGAGATCCCCGGGTTTCCCAACTCTCAGTCCGCTCCAGTTGACCAACGCCGCCCCCCAGGACAATCCGACTCCGAATCCACAGAGGACGACCTTGGCTCCTTGAAACAGCTTTTCTTCGTCACTCCCCCTTTTCAAAGCTATGGGAATCGTTGATCCTACAGTATTGCCACACTGGGAAAGACAAACATATGACTTCTCACTCGGGATCTTGAGAACGTGTACAAGCAACTCAAGGATGTATCTGCTGGCCTGATGGAAAACGAAGAGATCCACGTCCTCCAACCGGAGACCGGACCGATCCATCAATGCCTGCAGCACGCGAGGGACGGTCTTTACAGCGAATTCGACGATCTTCTGGCCCTTCATCTGGACGACCGGCTTCTGGTTTGCAGAACAACCGTTGTTCCTGTGGGAAACGAAACCGCGTAATGCCCCACCCTCGATGATCAGGTGATCGGCGCCACGGCCATCAGTTCCATAGATGAGTTGACCAATTCCCGGCAAATCGTCGTTTTCTGTTGCCTCTATGATGGTTGCCGTAGCAGCGTCACCGATCAGCGCCCTCATCGCTCGATCGTTTTCATCGATGAATTTGGTTACTACATCAGCGGTCACCAAAAGAACGCACCTCGCCTGGCCGCTCTGAATCAGGCCTTTCGCCAGTCCCAGGCCATAGACATACCCCGAACAACCCAGGTTAAAGTCGAGCGCGCCCGCCCGGGTCGGTATCCCGAGACGGCTTTGAACCAGGCAGGCTGTGGCGGGACAAAAATAATCCGGCGTTTGCGTGCAAAACAAGATGAAATCGACATCCTCCGGAGAGTATGAACTGCCCGCGAAAAGCTTTTCCGCCGCGGCCACTCCCAGGTCAGAACTGCATTCTTCGGGAGCTGAAATACGGCGTGCCCATACGCCCGTCTTTTCCGCGAGTTCCTCGGGGGAGCGGCCGGGGAACAGCGTACTTAACGCCGTGTTGGTTAGCTCTTTGTTCGGCAGGTAATAATCGATAGCTCGAATGACGGCATTCAAGATCTTAGTTCGCTTTCATAGAACCCGCCCCAACGACAATGTTCACGAGGTCCTCTACCGTGGTGCATCTCTGAAGGCTTTCTTGGGGGATTTCGGCGTTAAACTGTCTTTCCATCTCAAGCAGAAAATCAAGCGCGGCCAGCGAGTCCCACTTCGGGAGGCTCTCCAGAAGTTCCTCACCCGACAGATTCCTGTCTTCGATGGTCATGATTTTCGCAACCGCGGCCAGAACCTGCTTGCGTCTCTCTTCGATCTCGATCTCCGATTGCCCTAGTGATTGCATACCATCAAGCATTTGCATCCTCCTGTGAATCTGATACCTGTCCTACCCTGGTCGAACGTACGAAATAGTTGTGCTGACGGGAGTCTAACGCTTCCCGGGTTGATCTCCGAGTTCCTCTGATACCGTCAAATCGTGAACGCCATTACCGAAATTGTCCTCATTGGCGGCGCCGGCAATCGAACAATCCCCTGCCACCACGACCGGCTTGGCACAGAGCGACGACAATCCTCTCACTGTCAATTCCGGTTGCTGGTCAGATTTCTGGACTTCACCTTCCGGGTCCAAAAGAAGATTGGACTCGAGCCCGTGCTGCCGGGTATAGAGATCAAAGTAACGTCCTCGGTGCGCATAAAGTGACACGTGCGTTCCCCGCTCCACAATCTCGCCAGCTTCGACAATCAGAATCTGATCTGCGTTGCGGATCGTTGAGAGACGATGTGCGATTACAAAGGTAGTTCTTCCTTTCATTAAGTATTTGAGCCCTTGCTGAATGAACGCTTCGGATTCCGAATCGAGGCTGGAGGTGGCCTCATCCAGGATCAGAATTCGGGGATCAGCCAAGATAGCGCGAGCGATCGAAATTCTCTGCCGCTGTCCTCCGGAGAGCTTGACACCTCGCTCGCCAATCACAGTTTCATATTTATCTTTGAAACGGCCGGCAAACTCATCCACATGAGAAATCCTGCAGGCATCGATCACCTCTTCTCTGGTTGCACCCGGACGGCCAAACCTGACATTGTCCCAGATCGTTCCTGCGAACAAAAATGATTCTTGAAGCACAATTCCCAGTTTCGGACGATACGAATCGAGTCGAACACAACTGAGGTCTGTACCATCGATATAGACATTCCCGCTGGTTGCTTTGTAAAACGCAGCTACCAGTCCAATGATTGTCGATTTGCCGGATCCGGAGGAGCCAACCAGGGCAGTTACGCTGTTCGGACACGCCTCAAAACTGATGTCGGTCAGCACCGGCTTTCCAGTCTCGTACTCGAAGCAAACCTGCTCGAAGCGGATGCGCCCTTCTACCTGATCCAGGGCGATGGTACGCTGAGAATCTTCATCTTCCCGAGGTTCGTTGAGAACCTCGCGGGTCCTGTCCAGCCCAGCAAGGATTTCGGTGAATTGCGTGCCCAGAGTCCCTATCTGCATGATGGGAGTGACCAGATATCCGAGATACATGGTGTAGCTAAACAGGTCACCCGGCGTCATCTGGTGTTTCAAGATCTGTTTTGCGGCGATCAGGAGAAGCAGTGCACTTAAGATCCGCATAAACATGGTGGACGTTAGACCCATCCGTGACGTTGTTTTGAGGGTGCGCATCCCATTCAGCAGAATCCGTTGGACTCCGAGCGCGAATACTTGCCTTTCCCGTTCCTCGGCGTGATAACCCTTGATCACGCGAATACCATTGAGCGATTCGTTCAACCTTGCGCTCACTTCAGCCCCTAACTTTGCGCCTTCAATAAAGAGTGGGCGCATGATGGCAAAGGAACTTCGCAGAATAAGAGTCAGGACGAGCAGAAAGACACAGGTCACGGCCGTCATCAGCGGGCTGATGCGCCACAAGATGATCAACACAAATAGAGCCGTGACCAGCCCACCGGCAAAATCGATGAATCCCGGGCCGATAACATTGCGGATGCCGCCGACGTCATTCATAATGCGAGAGAGAAGCGCGCCGGTCTTGTTGGCATCATAGAAGCTTGTCGGCAGGGCCATCATGTGGCTTTGCACCTTGCATCTCATTTCGGCAGTCAGGCTTTGCCCTGCCCGTGCCAGCAATTGAGTCAGGCCATACGTGCTGATCGCCTGGATCACCGCAGCGACAGTCAGTGCGCCAACCAGCGGCCCCAGAAGGTGAACTTCTCTTTTCGCAATGATCCGGTCCAACAGGATTTTTGGCGCGTAAGGAACAACAAGGCCTGCTGCTCGATTGATCATCAACAGCAGCGCCCCGAGTGCCATCACGGCGCGGTGCTGCCGGATTAGGTCCCATACCATGGGGAGTGAAGACCCGCGCGGCCCATCAGCTTTTTCTTTGCCGTCAGCCAAGAAGAGCTCCCATAATGCCAATCATGGCGGTTTGTGCCTTGGTGCTCCGATACCGTCAATCAACCGAAAAGTCACGAACCGGAAACGTCACTTCGTTGAGAAGCCTGCCAAAAAATCCTGGTCGTCTTCAGCGCGCGACAGCCAAGACGTTGCATCAGGTTAATCGTGGACCGATTTTTACTCCTGCAGAGTGTCGAGAGAGTCTTACAGCCATCTTTCAGAGCCCTGCGCGCAATCAAATTAGCTAAAGCGTCAGACGCGCCACAGCCCCAATATTGCTGAGCGGCCAGCAGGCTGTCGACGTAGCAGTCGCTTGTGAAGATCCAGAAAGAAGCATAGCCAGCCAACTGTTTTTCATAGTACAGCAGCTCATAGCGACACCTCGGGTCAGCAAGCCGAACCGCCAAGAGCTCGGGTGTCAGGTCGGCAATACCGGGCTGACCTCGATAGGCTCGGCGATGAAGGTCAACGATGGCCTGGTTCAGCAAGGGATCGGCTCCCTTGTAGTTGCGAACCACAAATCTGGAATCTTCGGGAGATAACTGGATCCCGCTCAGGTTAGCCCCGTAGTGAATATCACAGTCCATCTCCGTGAAACCAAAACGGCCGAGAAATGAGGTGATGGGTTCTTCGCCGCGATCAGGCAGGCTGTCAGGCAGCCTGGCTATAAACACCGGTCTGGCGACCGCCTGTTTTGCAGCCGTCAGAGCCTCAGTCAGCAACCGGGCACCTACTCGATGACGCCGATACAGTGGATCGACGACACCGGTCAGATAACATAGATGCTCCCCGGGTACTATGGACGGGAGAAAGGAAAACATGAAGATTCCAACAATGCCTTTAACTGTCCTGGCTGCGTACCCCAGCCCCTGATACTGGTCATCGGGGTTCCGGCCGCTCCCCGGTTCGCCCGTATGGCGGCAAAAAAAGTTTTCGATCTCGCCAAACTTGAATGTGTCGGCCCTGGCGATGAAAATCTCATCGGATGCCGCCAACGGTTCTACCAAAAGATGACTCATGCGGTCCGTCCTTGCGATTTGCCCAGCAACGTGGTCAACTTCGACTTTACATGAGACAGTTTCCACTTCACGGTTCCCATGGGCAACGCAAGCACGGCAGCGATCTCCACATAGGAAAGGTCTTCCCGGTAGCGCAGTATCACGATCTTCTGCTCCTCCACTTCGAGTGGAGCAATCAAGTGGTAAAACTCAGCCTCTTGAATTGTCCAGTGAGTCTCGTACGCGGCAAGATCGGCAGCGCAATCCAGATCAACCAGTTGCACGCCATTCTTGCGCCGGCGGAGATACTGCAGGTGTCTGTTCCGCGCGATCCTGTAGAGCCAGCCAAAGAAGCGCTGCTTGTTCAGCAGCGCTTCTGACTTCTGATAAATCACCATAAGAACATCCTGAGCGAGCTCTTCCGCCGTTTCCGTGCCCAGGCCGCGCATCGAGAAGTACCGCACCAGCTTCGGGAAGAGCATCGACGCCAGTACGCTAAAAGCGATCTCGCTGCCTGTCGAAAGAAAGGCGTCAATAAATTCCTTTGCCTTCGTTTCACGGGAAAGATCAGAAATTGCCGGTGATTCCATGTAAACGTTCCGATCAACAGGAATCAGCCTGACAAAATAGATAGCCAGTCTTGGGGCGAAACGGAATGTCGGGCAGCAACCATCCTTCAACACCCGGCGAACCCATCGAAACCTCCCCAGCTACTATGCTGTGTCCCATTTGTTGCGATCTATCGGCTGCTTTGCCGCTTTGTTCTTTGCACCAACCTGACCGAGCGGAAAACCAGACCCCTCAGTAGTACTGGCTTGAGCGATCCAAACCTCATGCAATCTTCAAGACTTTTCGACATGCCTGGAACCTAAGCACTTGATCTTGTGGGTGCTCAAAGCTAGTGACGTGAAGATGCTTGCGTCTGTGCCTTTTGTTTGTGTGCAATGAAAAACATTTTTCATGGGCAATGCTGGGCGTGTAAAAATTGCATCCACAGATTTTTTTAGCATTTCGTCATCCGCGCAAACAAAAAGCACACAGAAAGGCATCTTCACAATCAGCACACTTTTCGCGGTTACGGCCGGTTCTCTAAGACATAGGGTTGAGGTGTGCCTGACTGAACCGCCTCGATTCAGCGGAGGCATGCCATGGGCAAGTTCTACATCCGGTGGTACGCTCTGTAGCGCCAGTTGAGCTGTGGCGAATTGATCACTGTGTGACGAGTGCGTTAGCACTCTGCCTAAACCAATGTCTTGACGGCATCACATTCAGTCGCACGGCTCTGATGTCGTATGGAGGAGCGATGACAGAGTCTTTTCGGAACTTCATAGGGATCGCTTTCACTGCTGCATTGGGGTTCTACTTCCTCCTGATCTTTTTGAGACAAACCAGCGCGATCATGGCTTTGACCAGTCAGGGGCAGGAGAAAAGCTGGCTATTCGGCGTCATCTGGGGCAAACGCATCTGGAACAAATGGCCCATTCCTGTTTTCACCTATTTTTCCCGTCTGCAAGATGTTGATCTACGAGTCTTCTCACGCCAGATCAGTGCGCTGGGTGATTACGCTCCATGGCAGAGCTCTGGGTACCGTAATCCAGGTGTAATGCGGTGGCTTTTCAATCCAGATCGCAGGCGGGCGAAAGTTCTAAAAAAAGCCGCAGCCGTGCTTCTGACTAAGATCAGGAATGACATTGAAGCGGGAGAAGAACATTTTCTTGCTTCGTCAGAGTACAAGTTATTGATCAACAGTGCGGCCCGTGGGGATTTGGGTCCTTCATGCCGATGCCAGTTTCTGATCTGCCGTGTTTTCGTCGTGGAGTTGGATCGTGAACCGGAGATCCTTTTCATTTCCAGGGCGGAGCCGCAGGGATGTTGATGCTTTTGCCTCCCAATTTAACCCTCGCTTCAACAGGCCTGGCGACATTGAAACTGATCGCGGTTGCAAACGCAGTCGATAGCAGTGAGATTTTTTTAGCGTGGATACAGTATGCCCGCCAGGGCATTTTCGATGCGCGCTTTGACCCGCGAAGGACGATGTTCGAACCGGGAACGCTGGCGATCCACTGGCTGAGCTACCCTCGTTGGCTGTTGTTCCCGCTGGTCATACTGATCTGTGCGGTCGTACTACTTTTCGTTCCGTGGGTGAGCCCAGGTCCGTGGTTGGCCTGCATGACAGCAGCGCGCATGCTGCTGAGAGGGCTGGGAGGACGGGCTGGCGGCGAGGGTGCGGATCTAATCCTCAGCATTCTGCTATTGTGCGGGACGTGCTTCTACCTGGTGCCCATTGCATTTGTGCAGAACGTTCTTTTGGTTTTTATTGCGGCGCTGTCCATGCTGGCATATGCCACGTCCGGCGTAGCAAAGATTCTCAATCCGGAGTGGCGGAGAGGCAGGACTCTGGTTCCGGTGCTGTCGATGGAAATATTCGGTTGTCCACCGCTGGCAGAGCAATTCCGTAAGCATTGGCGCCTGGCCCAGGCGGCTTCCTGGATGGTCTTACTCTACGAATGTGGCTGTCCCGTTTGGGTGCTGATATCTCCAAAGAGTTGTTTTGTATTCATTCTGCTGGGGGTCGGATTCCACCTTTGCAATGCTGCCATGCACGGCCTGAACCTATTTGTCTGGGTTTACCTTGCCACCTATCCCTCTCTCTTATTTGTCGTGGAGAGATTGCATGGAAGATAGCAAGCGTGGCTGCCAGGGGTGGTGGACATGAGAGTGACGAACGGTGAAGCGGTAAAGACCCGGATAGAAGAAAGGCTGGCAATACGGGTGCCAGGACCAATTTCGGAGGTACTTGTTGATGCGGGGCGGAAGGCCAGCGTATCCGGCATGACCGGCGAGATTCTGGATCACGAGGGAGGTTGGGCAGTCGGGAGTTATTTAGCTGCACTCCTCAGATGGAAGCGGGCAAAGTCATAACCGCGACTCCAGCCAGCGCCGGAAATACGGATCGCCTACTTTTTTGAAGTTGCATCTGTGCCTTTTGTTTTGTGTGCAGTACGGAATATCAGGAAAATCTTGTAAATAGATTTTTCATGGCAATGCTGGTGTGAAAAAAACATCGACAGCAAGGCCTGTAAAAATTGCATCCACAGATTTTTTTTAGCATTTCGTCATCCGCGCAAACAAAAAGCACACGGAAGGGCATCTTTACAATCAGCAAACTGTTCGTGGTTACGGCTGGTTCCAAGGACGCGCACACTTGACGTGTGTTTGCGCCCAAGGGCCGCGGTTTCAGCGGCGGCCTGCCAGGGGCAAGTTTCCCCCCGAAGGCTTGTCAATGAAAAGTGCTTATTCACAGAGGTTTTTCAATATTCCGTCGTGCACGCAAACAAGAAGCACGGGAATATTTATTTTGACATCAGCAACGGTTCAGTGCTCCGGCTGGTTCCGAGGTGTGATTTATGGTGGCCGTGAAGACTGTGGCGCTATCGTCTAGGGGTTAGGACATGAGATTCTCAATCTCAAAACTCGGGTTCGATTCCCGGTGGCGCTGCCAAAACAGCCAAATGTGACCGCGCACGACTGAGTGCACGCATTGCATCTGCTGAAAGAGCCCTTCTGTGACCCGTGCTTCGCCTTGCGCCCGAGCGTGCAAAGCTTATTGACAGAATGTCTGAGTATTTGGTCATGGGCACAAACAAAAAACACGGGAACAGGCATCTTTAAAGTCAGCAACTATTCGGGGTTCGGTTGAACTCCGCAGAAGTGCGAATTTTCCGAGCGGCAAATTCTTAAAGGAGGAATGGTGAATGTCGGCTCATAATTTCGATATAAATGTTGTTCTCTCAACCTACAAACAGATGGCGGGAGCGGACCTCAGCAGAATCGAGCGTGAGCTTGATTTTCGCCAGAGGAACTCCGGTGTGATCGGGGATCAGCCCGGGGCCGAGCGGCCCCTGTTCGCCGGGTCACTCACGTGTGGAAACACCTGTGGCATTCTTTCAGGATGCGACACGGGGGGTGGGAGTCAGTGCAACACCTGCAGCTGCCACTGCCCTACCGACACCTGTGTGACCCAAGCAGGCACATGCGAGAGCTGTGTACAAACCTGCACCTATTGCAACGACACCCCCGGCGGCGCCGGCTAGTTCTCCGGACTGGATTCGTGGCAATGTCTGAACCGTGGAAGCAAGTTCTCTCAGCGAGCCTGGCACACCGCGCCGTGAACATGGCGTGCCAGGTCGCGGCGCGACTCAGTGATCCGATGGATGTTGAGCGGGCTGCGAGCATCGCTTACGCTCAGTCGAACCAGGAGATCAAGGTCGGCTGGCACCCTGCGAGTGTCGGCGTAGGGTATGCCGGGCTGGCGCTTCTTTTTGGCCAACTCGAGCGATGCCTACCTGGTGAGGGCTGGGAGCTACGGGCGCACAACTGTCTGGAATTGGCTGCCTACGAGTGCGAGGACATTAGTCCGGGACTTTTCGGCGGATTCGCCGGCTTGGCACTGGTCACCTGGAGTTTGTCGCAGAATGGGGAGCGCTACGCCGGGCTGCTTTCCACTTTGGATGGCGCCCTGTTCCAGCGCCTGCCGGAACTGGTAGCTCGCGTCAATGGCGAATCGTCCGGCATACCGTCTTCGGAATACGACACAATCTCAGGTTTGGCCGGTATTGCCGCCTACTTGCTGGTTCGAGCCGATGGGCCGGAATATCGTGAGCAGCTGGCTCCAGTGCTGGGTGCTCTTGTGCGCTTATGGGAAGAGGTCGATGGACGCCCACGTTGGCACACTCCGTCCAGGTTCACGAATTACAACGCGGAGGTGCGGCGCCAATTCCCGCATGGCAATCTAAACTGCGGCCTGGCACACGGAATCCCGGGGCCGCTTGCTGCACTGTCGCTGGCTTCGCTCGCGGGAATTACAGAGTCGGCGACAGAGCAGACCATTCGGGCGATGGCGGATTGGCTGGTGATGAACCGTAGTGACGACGCGTGGGGCCACAATTGGGCGAATGAGATTGGCCTGGCTGCCGTCGAAGGTCATGGTGACAGGCCGCATTTTGCACTCGAGAAGCCCGGCACCCCGGCTCGCAACACCTGGTGTTACGGTAGCGCCGGGGTTGCCGCCTCTCTTGCGCTGGCCGGCCAGGCGCTCGGCGTCGACCGCTATGGCTCGGTGGCCCGCGATGCGATGCGCGCCATCATGCGGCGGCCGAAGCGTGAGCGAGCCATTGACTCACCCACTCTTTGCCACGGCCTTGCGGGCTTAATGCAGGTGTTTACCCGATTTGCGCAAGGTGTCGACGGAGATGAATTTGTGCCCGCGGTCGAGGGCATTTTTGCCGAGATTGAGGAAGCGTTCGAACCCGATTCATTACTTGGATTCCGAAGCGTCGAGTTGCGCGGGCTGCGAGTCGATAATCCGGGTTTATTGGAGGGCGCGCCGGGCGTGGCGCTGGCGTTACTGGCGGCTGGCACCGCCGCGAGTCCCGAGTGGGACCGCATCCTGCTTTTGGCGTGAATCCTATGGAGAATCTTGTCGTGAATCCCATCGAGGGCGCCACGGAGACGCCCCGGACGATCAACAGCAAGCGGGGCCTCTATGAAGCGCTTGCGGAATTCTGCTTCCGTGCCCCCACCCTGCCAATTGCAAATGGCCAGGAAACATTTCCTGCCTCGGATTTGAATGTAAAGGACCCAATCCTGCGATACGCGCTTGCCATCGCAAGTCCCGATCTGGTAACCGCTCTCGACCGTGCAAACACAGAAGGGAACAAGACGGAGGCTGATGGCATTCGCCGCAAGCTGCTTCGATACACGATACGGATGCGATCCCGCTCCACCCCCTTCGGGTTGTTTGCAGGTGTGGCAATGGCGCGTTGGGGTCCAAAAACCAACCTCACACTCAACGGAATCAATCAGGTGCGGATCCGCCCTGATATGGAGTGGCTGGGGAGCGTGATTCGAAAACTGGAAAAGCGGGACGTGATTCGCCGAAATCTGAGGTGGATGACGAACCCTGCCAGCTTCGTTGGCGGAGGGCGCGTATATCTGGAAGAGCGATCATCCGCAGTTCCGGGCGGCGGATCACTCCGGGCAACGCCTGCTGTGATGCGTGCCCTGGACGCGGCTCGCGAGCCGATTCGTTACCCGGCGCTGGTTGACCGGTTGACTCTGGAGAGCGGTCCTGAGGAGCGCGACCACATCGAGCAGATACTCGGACGGTTGTTGGAACACGGCCTGATGTATACCGATTTGATGCCCTCGCCGAATATCTCTGACCCGCTCCAGCACGTCATTCGGAAGCTGCATCCGATTCCACAGGCTAAGACAATGTGTCTGCGCTTAGAGGTCTTGCGTGAGGCGATCAGACGGTGCGAGGCCGCCGAGCCGGCGAAAGCGCTGGAGCCTCACCAGTACGCTGTTGCCCAGGCAAAGCTGATTGCAAAGGATGGGCCGGCAAATCCTCTGCAGAGCGATTGCTCTCTTTCGCTCGGCGGCGGGCAGATCCATCGCGAGGTCGCTCGTCGAGCAGCGTTGGCGGCAGAGGTGCTGTTGCGGCTCAGCGGCCAGCCGCAAAGTCAAACACCCATCATGGAGTACCGACAGTCGTTCCTTGCGCGATATGGCCGGCACCGGGAGGTGCCACTCCTTGAACTCTTGAGCCGCGATTGGGGGCTGGGTCCATTGCGAGAGGCAACTCAGGGCAGTTCCGTGCCGTCAGGCGCAACTTCCCTCAGGCGTGCGGACGCCGTTCAGCAACTCGCGCTTCGTGCGGTTCACAACCGCGAACTCCGCGTGGTTCTCGATGATGCCATGCTGGCACGCCTGGAGCGTGAGCCGTTGGATGCGAGTAAGGCTCCATTGTCGCTGGACGTGCATGTCTCGGTAATAGCAGAAGAAGCGCAGGCGATTGACCACGGAAAATTCCTGCTTGCGATTGGACCAGGTCCTGGGGTAACAGGGGCGGGTCGTTTTTTGGGTCGATTTACCGATCTTTTTGAACAAGACATCAATCATCTGCGCCGCACCGCGGCCGATCGCGAGCAGCAGTGGTCTTCTGAAAGAATTGTGGATCTTAACTACCTCCCCGACAGGCTAAGAGCGGCAAACGTATGTCTCTGTCCGGTCATTCGCGATTACCACACGACCTATGGCGCAATTTCGTGCGTCGATGACGGCACGAGCATCCCGCTGAATGAAATCATGGTTTCGCTGCGCGACGATCGCTTTTTAATGCGATGGTCACGTGGAGAGTGTTTCGTCCGCTTTTGTGCCGGGCACATGTTCAATGTTGGTCTGGCGCCGCAAGTCATCCGGTTTCTCTTCGAAGCCAGCCAGGATGGTGTCGTGCACATGTGGCCATTCGACTGGGGAGCGTGCGCAGGCTACCCCATGCTCCCGCGCCTGGAGTACAAGGGAATCGTCCTCAGTCCAACCAAGTGGCGGCTCAAAGCACCAACCCTCGCCGGAACCGTGAGGGAGGAAGACGTTCGACGGTATATCATGGGTTGGCGCACACATTGGAACGTCCCGCGCGAAGTGTATCTGTCGCAGGGCGACAATCGCCTTCTACTCGACCTCGATGACCCGGAGCAGCTGACAGAGCTTGTCGAGGAAGTCAGGAAACTTAGACCCAACACGGTCAGCCTGGTAGAAGAAGCACTGCCGGGCGCCCAGCATGCCTGGGTAAAAGGACCCGATGGGTCATTCATCAGCGAACTCGTCGTCTCTTTGATCAGGCGCGATTCCACCAATCGCGAATCGGGCTTTGGAATAACAGTCGCTTCCGCCCCCGGATTCTCAAGCCCCTCTCGTGAGCATCGGCTGAAGGCCCCTGGCGAAGACTGGGTGTATCTGAAGGCGTATGTTCCCGCCGGCCTCCAGGACGAAGCGCTTCGCGGGCCGGTGCGAGAGCTCTGCTCCGACATTGCGCGGTCCTCGCAGATTTACAAGTGGTTCTTCATCCGCTATGCAGATCCCAACACGCATCTGCGATTGCGCTTTCAGGGGCCGAAGGAATGGCTGAACCGGGAGTGGCTTCCTGGTTTGCTGGCGTGGGGCAAAGCGCTGATTGACGCTGGGCTCTGCGAGCAAATCGCGCTCGACACATACGACCGCGAGATAGAACGCTATGGGGGACTGGCGTCCATCGACTCCGTCGAAACGTTATTCCATTTCGACAGTCTTTCTGTCCTTAAGCTGCTGGAGTATGCGGCGATGAATCGTGCAGACGTCGATATGAAAGCACTGGCCGTCGCAACCCTCGACGACTTCTATATGGCATTAGCACCCGATGCGGCAACGGCTGTGTGCTGGCTGCGCAAGCTCACAGTAGAATCACGCAAAGTCGTAGGTGACCAGCATCGCAAGCTTAGAGCCACGCTGTTCGCGTATGCCGGCGACAGATGCTCCAGCGATCCGCCTCTTGCGGAAGTGCTCCGAGAGAGGCGTGCCGCGATAACCCGCATCGGGCAGGAGCTTCGCGTGCTTGAATCGTCTGGCGCTCTTTGCGTATCCATGGAAAACATTTGCGCAAGTCTCGCGCATATGCACTTGAATCGCCTCTTCCCTATGCGAGAATTCGATGAGCCCGGACTCATGGGGTTGCTGGCGCGGACCCGGGAATCGCTCTCCCACAGGGGAACCGCAGAGGAAGTCGCGGCGGCAGTCGCAGGGCAAGGCGTCTCGATGAGGTAGTACGATCGCCCGCCCCTGTAACAGACCGAACCCCAACGGCCAAGAATTTTCTTGGACAGGCAATGGGGTGCATCCAGGCGCTTTCGCCGCAGGCTGCTGGAAGTCCAGGCAAGGACGTGCTCCTCGGTTGAGATGTTGTGGTTCTCGTATCGAGGTGTGTTTTGGAAGTAGATTGTTCCCACACGCGTTTGGCT
>Ga0070741_10008054_pt1 | contig 21393 bp, 22 predicted proteins | sample Coa_R1_4_FD_66440 | JGI IMG/M metagenome (GOLD analysis project Ga0070741, IMG submission 66440) | Surface soil microbial communities from Centralia Pennsylvania, which are recovering from an underground coalmine fire - Coalmine... | ecosystem: Environmental > Terrestrial > Soil > Unclassified ... | reverse complement strand
CCAAGTCTTCAACGCCGTCACCGTCAAAATCCGCCGTCATCACTGTTTTCGCGTATTTCGCCGGAATGGTGAAGGTATCGCCAAACTGCTGCTTTACCAGCGCGGCCAATTGCTCCTGGCTCAGGGAGGAAGAATCGGCTGCCGGCGCCGGATTGGCAGTTTGCGGAGTTTGCGCGGCAGCAACGCATGCTGCAAAAAGCAGGACTTTACCCAGAAACATCATGAGCAAAGTCTACTGCCATTTGCGTTCGATTGTCCCGCAGAATTAGAGTTTCGTATCCTGCTCGCCAATACGCCCCAGGCGGTGATTGCGATTAGACAAGGCAAACCAGACGGTTACTGCCATCCCAGAGGCCAGCGCCGCAAACAGCGCCACTACCACCGGCAAGGGCATGTAAAAGTACATGCTAAGAATCCAGAGAACAAATAATATCAATACAGTCCACATCGTTTTATCCTAAAAATGCGTGTTTTACTACGAATTAAGGCATCCAGACATTTAGGATGACAGCCCCATGCTGCGGGTTGACTCAAACATGTGAATGATTGCCGCTCAGTCAACACCTCCTCAACGAGTCGCATCCCTGTTTATTAAGGGGGACCAATGCACCGCAAAGGACACTTGGACGATGCTTATTGGCTGCTGAGAATTGGCCTGGGTAGCAGCACATTTTTAGCCGGACTGGATAAATTTACCAACCTGTTGACCGACTGGGAAAAATATCTCACTCCCCAGTTTGAACAGAAGTTGCCGGTTAGCGGCAAGACCTTCATGCGCGGCGTTGGCGTGATTGAGATGCTGGTGGGGCTGGGTATCCTTACCAAGAAAACCAAGCTTGCCAGTTATACGGCCTCTGCGTGGCTGCTGTGCATTGCAGGCGATCTGGTGTTAAACGGAGATTATGACGTAGCTGTCCGCGATGTAAACATGGCGCTTACCGCTTATGCGCTGGCCCGGGCTGAGGGAAGCCGCCAGGAAGCACGTTCACGGGAATTTATAGATGATGATGCGGCATTTCAGGACGTAGCCTAAGCCGCTGAATTGCGATCTTGAACTGAAGTTCTCGCGCTGATTGTTTCTTCAGGACCATCAATCCTGAGTGGGGGTTGGCGGTGGAAATTCATGGCGAGACTACGCCCAGCAGCTCTGTTGCATCTAATTTGCCCTGACGGAGAATGACTACCTCAATGGGCATTAAAATCGCATTTTGCGCGCTGTGTCTGATGTTTCTGGCTTTGCTGGGTTGTGGCGGAGTAGGTAATCGCGCAACTGGCCCTACCCCCACGCCTACGCCCTTGCCGCCCGGAACTATTCCTGCGGCTGACCATGTATTTCTAATCGTGCTGGAGAACCACGGCTCCGCCCAGGTAATTGGCAATTCGTCCATGCCGTATCTGAACTCGCTGGCCACGCAACATGCTTTAGCGACGAACTATTTTGCCGATACACATCCGTCAATCGGCAACTACTTCATGCTGACCACCGGCGCGATCCAGACCAACGACGACGCTTTTACCGGCACCGTAAGCACAGACAATATTCCGCGCGCCTTCGCCGCTGCGGGAAAGACGTGGAAGGCCTATATGGAGAGCCTGCCTTCAGTTGGTTACACAGGTGGAGATGTTTATCCGTATCTGAAACACCACGATCCGTTTGTGTATACAACAGATGTGTTGAGCTCAAGCACAGAGACGGCCAACGTGGTTCCTTTCACGCAGCTTGCTGCCGATGCAAGTGCCGGAACGTTGCCGAACTTTGCTTTTATCGCACCCAATGCGGAAGACGACGCGCACGATTGTCCCGGCGGCGGTTCCCTGTGCACCGACGATCAAAAGCTGGCAGCTGCTGATACCTGGCTAAAAAACAATATTGATCCACTGATCACTTCTCCGGCATTGGCGAACAGCGTCTTCATTATTACCTTTGATGAGGCGTTTGACCTGGATATAAGAAACGGTGGCGGGCAGGTACCGCTGGTGATGGTGGGCTCGCACGTGAAGACGAGTTTTAAGTCAACCACATTTTTCCAGCATGAGAGCACGCTCCGGGTGGTCCTGGATTTGCTGCAGGTTACAGACCATCCAGGTAACTCAGCAACAGCGCCCACCATGCAGGAGTTTTTCCAATAGTTAAGAGCGCTGACAGTTACGTTTGCGGTGAGTGATTCAGAACGCCGCAAAGAGCATCTTCTTGCGCTTTTCTTTGTTGGCAAATGGCCGGTTCAGGAATTCGACCATCGGCGCCATGGCAGCGAATCGTCTCGCGATCTCCGAGACTACTTTGGGCGAGGTAATCAGCTTCGCATCGACTGTACTCTCCAGATACCACTGCCGATGCCGCAATAGAGATTCCGCTGGGTGATCGACCGGAAAGCCTTTAGGAACGCGGCTCATTTGTTCGCCCTGCAAGCTGCCGGCAACGCGTTTGAGTTCTTTCTGCGCCAGGATCTGACGAAATTCTTCATGGTGCTCAGCCAGCAGAGCGCGGTAAGCCATCAGCTCATCGCGTTCCGGGGCCCACACGCCACCAAAGATCAGCAGCTCTTTTTCTGTGAAATGGAAATAAAAGACTGAGCCTTCACGCTTGACAGCGCTGCTCCGCGGAAAGATGGCGGAGACATGGGTCTTGTAAGGCGTTTTGTCCTTGGAGAAACGCGTGTCGCGATAAATGCGATACACGGCCTTTTGTGGCGGCGTAATGTACTGCGGAGCAAAGTCCATGAAGCGGTGGTTCAAAGACTCAATCAGCTCCAGCATAGGAGCTTTGATCAGCGCTTCAAATTTTTCTTTGCGCGGCTGGAACCACTCGCGGCGATTATTGCGCTTGAGAGCGCGGAGAAACGAGAGAGCGTCAGGAGAGAAACCGGGGAAAAGAGTTTTCATGACTACGTGTGTCTCAGAATATCAAAACCAGCAGAGTCGCTGCTGTGCAAAAAAAATAAAATGAAACTATTATTCATAGCGATTTTACGAAATCGTAAACTCGAGACGAGAATACGGTGGTGCTGCTGGTGTTATCTTTTTTTGGGTTAGCTTCTGTTGCCAATGTTTTCTAACCTTGAGCTTCATAGTTGCTGCTTCTAATTGCTTCCGCATAGTCGAGGCGGAACCCCGAATCACGTTCTTGGCCTCAATTATCGATAGCGAAATCCGAGTGTTGCTCACGCGGACATAAATGCCATCGAATTCAGCAAGAGTTAAGCCGCTTTTATCAATTGCCATGGTCGAAGAGATGACAACCGCATACAATCCAGTATCTGGCTCTGTTTTGAGGCTATCGAATAAAGAATTCAGTTCCGAAACTCGACTTGAAAAGCGCCGTCGAGTCGCTAGCTGTCGAGCTAAGAGGGCAATCGGGCCCATGACAGGAGCTTTCCTTGTTGCGAAGATACTTAGGTTCTCTTTTCTTCCTTGCCAGTTGGAAAAATTCCAGAGGACATCTTCTTCAAAAATGTCGCGCAGCACGGATTCAACATATGAAATGGTGGCGCGATCAAACATGGGCCGTACCAACTCCGTTGGAATGAGGGCGCGGTGATACTCAAGAAGCCTTCGGTTCATACTAGCTATGCACTGCATTCCGCGTGCAAAGGTGGATTCAATCACCTTAGGTGGTGCGTTCTCTGGTACGTATGCATTTATCATTTTTGTACGTCGGTCAAGGTACGGCCAAACGCTGAAGCGTATTGATGGAGATTTTATAAACCTTTTCTCTTCGGTTATAGGCTTGCACTCTGGAAGTGCAATCACAGCAATATTTTCTTGAAGTTTAAATGGCAACGTGAAAAGAGTACGAAAGCGCTTTGCATCATTGTTAATATCGGCTTGCAAAAAACCGCCTGCAAGCGCTTCTATGGCCGCAATGAATCCTTTTTCCTGCACTTCCTGCAAAATTTTATTGGCTAACTGAGCCACTACGCTAGCAGCATACTTAGAAACTTCCGGCTCCAAGTAAACTCGATCATATAAATGCTGCTGGATAGCACTTGCCAAGCGATCAAACTCTTCATCAAAGTAATAAAGAATCGATGCAAGCGATCGCGGATCCGAAAAAATCTCGGACACATCCATGTTTACAAGAGCCGGGGTATAAGCCGGATCTAAGATCATGTAAGCAATTGTGCGTAACTTTTGAAAAATGGCTGCCAAACGCCCGATGCGTGGAGACTCTGCACGCCAGTTACAATAGCTCTGGAGTACGTTTTGCCATACGTTCTTGTTTTCTGGTGAAGCTGAGCAATTCCGAAGCCGGGCTGCTGAAATCGCGTGATAGATTCTATAAATATCTTCATGAGCCAGTAGAGCTTTTGCGTATCGCCGCAGACGACCGGGTCTAATCGTGTTTGTGAATTGTTGAGCGACTTGTATCGTGCTGCAAACGTGCAGCAGAGCTTTTTCTGCTGTAAAAGTCCAGGGTACATGACCGAAGTTCAACAGCAAAGCCCACATTTTGAGAAGTTCTTGGCCTGAACTGATCTCCTCGCCCGTCAAGAGATCAATTCTTGACGAGAGTTTTGCCTCAGGAACGTTGGCTTTGACTAGGTCGATTAACCGGAAAATTAATGTTACATATTCCCATCGAGGATGATGTGCTCCTTCAATTGCTTGTCGTACAGTTCCAAGGTGATCAAGCTGCTTTAGGCGATTGATTTCCCCGGTGTCTTCCAGCCAAGTGAAGAGCTCGGCACTCTCTTTATGAAAAAGGGAAGCAATTTGACCCAAAAAGGGAAGGTGGTATGAGATCCGAACACTCATTTAAATTTCTTCTGGAAACAGCGTACCACCACGCAAGTACAGCCGTCGGCACTTCCAATCAGCTCACCAACTATTGGAATGGCTAGAATTATCTGGTGAGGGCCATTGCTGTTTTAAGTTAAATTAACGCTCTTCTCTGCGATCAGCTTCTTTACGCGATCCACAAACTGTCCAATCGGCACGGTGCCTTCGGGCTGTTGCTGGCCGCGGACGCGCACGTTCACCGCACCGGCCTCGGCTTCTTTTTCGCCGACAACAAGAATGAACGGCACCTTCTGCAACGCGTGCTCGCGAACTTTGGCGTTCATTTTTTCATTACGATCATCAAGGTGGACGCGCACGCTGGCTTCCTGAAGCTGTTGCGCGACTTTCCTGCCATAGTCGACGTGCTTTTCGCTGATCGGAACGATGGCCACCTGCACCGGCGAGAGCCACACAGGAAACGCACCGGCATAGTGTTCCAGCAGCACGCCGAAGAAGCGTTCGACCGATCCATACAGCGCACGGTGGACCATGAGCGGCTGCTTGCGCGTACCGTCTTCTGCCACGTACTCCAGCTTGAACCGCTCCGGCAGGTTCCAATCGAACTGAATGGTTGAAAGCTGCCATAGACGTCCGATGGCGTCCACCAGCTTCACATCGATCTTGGGGCCGTAGAAGGCGGCTTCGCCGGGAATGACCTTGTATGGGATATTCAACTTCCTGAGGACTTTCTCCAGCGAGTTGTTGGCGAGGTTCCACATCTCGTCGCCGCCGATGAAGGTTTTCTTATCGTTTGGGTCCCAGGTGCTGAGTTCGACCTGATATTCACTGAAGCCGAAGGTCTTCAAAACGGCAATTGCGAAGTCGATGCAGCCTTCAATCTCAGCTTCAATCTGTTCCGGCGTGCAGAAGATGTGGGCATCGTCCTGCGTGAAGCCGCGCACGCGCAGCAGACCATGCATCACGCCCGACCTTTCATAGCGATAGCACGTTCCCAGCTCGCCAAGGCGCACCGGCAGGTCGCGATAGGAGTGCAGAGTATTGGCGTAGATAAGAATGTGTCCGGGGCAGTTCATCGGCTTCACCCGGTAATCGGCATCATCCAGTTCCATGGGCGTAAACATGTTCTGCGCGTAATGGCCTTCGTGCCCGCTGGTTTGCCACAGGTTCACGCGGAAGACGTGCGGCGTGTACACCAGCGAGTAGCCACGCTTGAGGTACTCGTTGCGCATCCAGTCTTCCATCTCTTTGCGAATGAGACCGCCCTTGGGGTGCCAGAAGATCAGCCCCGGACCGGCGAGCTCCTGGATGCTGAATAGATCAAGCTGCTGGCCGAGAACGCGATGGTCACGCTTCTTGGCTTCTTCGATGGCGTGCAGGTGCTGCTCAAGGTCTTTCTTGCTGAAGAATGACGTGCCATAAATGCGCTGGAGTTGCGGGTTCTTTTCGTCGCCGAGCCAGTAAGCGCCGGCGATGCTGGTGAGCTTGAACGCCTTGATCCGCCCGGTGGAAGGCACGTGCGGGCCGCGGCAGAAGTCCACAAACTTGCCGTTGCGGTAGGTGGAGATAGGATCGCCTGGCTTGGTGAACTGCTCAATGAAGTGGACCTTCATAAAATCGCCTTCCTGCTTGAAGCGATTCAGTCCCTCTTCACGCGGCAGAAATTCGCGCTCGAATTTTTCGTCGCGATTCACCACCTCCTGCATGCGCTTTTCAATCTTCTCCAGATCTTCCGGCGTGAAGGGCGTGGGACGGTAGAAATCGTAGAAGAAACCGGTATCGGTCGGCGGGCCGTGGCCAAGCTTGGTTTCAGGGAAAAGCTCAAGCACGGCAGTGGCGAGCACGTGAGCGGAAGAGTGCCGATAAACTTCCAGCGCTTCCTGGTCGCGATCGGTCATCAGGCGCAGCTCAACGTCCTGCTCCAGCGGCTTGCTCAAATCGGCAAACTGCCAGCCATCTTTCGACTGGTGCGCGTGCATGCTGGCTGGGGTCTTTGCTTCATCCGCAGCTTGCGGTACGCTCGGCGTGAATTGCTGACCATTGCTTGCGGGCAGTTTGATCTTCGCAACAAGCGCAGCATCGGCCAGGCGTGGACTGATGGAGCGGGCAATCTCCAGCGGCGTGGTGCCTTTAGGAACTTCTTTTTTGCTTCCGTCAGGAAGCGTAACTTGGATATTTTCAGGCATAAAATCTTGTGGCACAGCCTATTCGGCTATAGCAGATGATCTTTCAGTCTAGCGAAGCGGGAAAGATGGGGTCAAACTCGGCGTTCCGCGTAATTCGAGCCGTTCAGTTTTTCAACCTCTCTTCAGCACTGGCCTTGATGGAATCGCGAACATTATTGTGGATTGGCGGCACCTGAAGAAAAAAAAGAGTCGGCTCAGTGCACAACCCTGAAGTGGGCTGCATTTAGCTCAGCATAGCGCTTCCATTGCTCGGGCAAATCTTCTTCGGCATAGATCGCCGAAACTGGACAGACAGGCACGCATGCTGCGCAGCAAATACAATCTTGAGCGTTAATATAAAGTTGCGGTGCGATCGAGAATGAGCCATGCGATTTACCTGGATGAATAGCGTCCACAGGGCAAACATCAACGCACGCAGTGTCTTTAGTGCCAACGCAGGGTTCTGCAATTACGTAAGCCATAACTTTTCTCCTGGTTGAGCTTAGCGATCAGTGCAATCGAGGGCGATGACTTTTGTCACGCTTGGAAGGAATTTTCTGAAGCAGCATCTGTCAGCGACTGCGAGAGATCTCTGCCTGCAAATCATCAAGATTGTGAACCGTCACAGTGCGCTTGCATATCTGGATTAATCCTTCATTGTGCAAGCGGCCAAGATTACGGGAAACAAGTTCACGAACCGTGCCCAGACGAGTAGCAAGCTCCTCGTTATTTTCCGTTAATTCGAAGACATAGCCATCAGCTGTGCGTTGCCCTGATTCCGCAAGGCGAACCAGATGGGCGGCAAGCCGTCCGCGAACGCTCACAAAAGACAGATCTTCCACCAAAGTAGCCATTCTTCGCAGGCGATGGGCCAGAACTTTCATTACTTTGAGGGCCAGTTGCGGATGTTGAATGCAGATTTCACGAAAGTGCGTGGCGTCAATAGCCACTAAGGAGGTAGCAGTAAGGGCTTGTGCAGTTGCTGGATAGGTATCGCCGTCAAACACAGCAATCTCGGCTAGTGAACTCCCAGCTCTTTCCGTGCTGATGAGTTGTTGACGGCCATTGCCCGCGATCTTAAAGATCCTGACTTGACCTTCCTCCACGATGAGAAGGTCCCGGCACTCGTCACCTTCAGAAAAAATAATCGCATTAGCTGCTACCGATTGCAGACGGGCATTGCCTGCCATCAGCCCGAGTTCAGTCTCCGAAAGGTCAGTGAAGAGCGGAAGGCGGCGTAAAGCTGCAACTACATCAATTTTTTTGGACGTTTGCGGCATTTGATTGTGATGGTACGGCAATTCAAGGATACGGCTGCCAAAAAGAAAGGCCCAGAAAATCCGAAAGGATTACAATGCGCCATGCGACTAGGAAAAAAGATTGCCCTCATCACCGGGGCTGGCAGCGGCATTGGCAAAGCCATTGCCCAGGCGTTTATGTGCGAAGGCGCTAACGTGGTGATCGCCGGACGCGATAGCAAGAAACTGGAGCACGCTGCAGCGGAGATCGGTGCAAAGTGCCTGGCGATTGCGGCCGATGTGAGCCGGGCAGACGATGTTCATAAGCTGGTGCGTGCGGCGACCGAGAAATTCAAGCGCATTGATATTCTGGTGAACAACGCTGCGGTGCTGCTGCCGGGAACAGCGGAGCAACTGAGCGAAGAGGATTTTGACCAGACATTTGCTATCAATGTTCGCGGGTTGTGGCTGCTTTCGCGGGCGGTGCTTCCGCAGATGCGCGCAGCTGGAGGCGGGTCAATCATCAATATTGGTTCGGTGCTGAGCACGCTGGGAGCGCGCAATCGCGTGGCCTACGCCTCCTCAAAAGGCGCGGTGCTGGCAATGACCAGGGCCATGGCTCTGGACCACGCGGCAGAAAATATCCGCGTGAACTGTATTTGTCCGGGGATTGTGGAGACCGAGATGGTCGCGAAGTTCAATATGGATGAGAGTGCGCGGCGGCAGCGGCTGGCGATGCATCCCGCCGGACGGTTTGGCAGGCCGGAAGATGTGGCTGGGCTGGCGGTCTTTTTGGCCAGCGATGAGTCTGCGTGGATTACTGGCACAGCGCAAACGGTGGATGGCGGTTACAGCGCGCAGTAAAGGCTTGGATTGAACGGGAAGTTTTTCGACGACGGAATCGAAGGCTTTTCTCTTATTACATAAGGAGTTCTGATGAGCAGATGGAGAAGAATTCTCCGTCCTGTAGGCGAGCAAGATCTGCCGGTGGCCGACCTGATGCAGTTTGAGGCGTTGGCGCGCCCACGGCTTTCACAAATGGCGTATGACTACGTTCGTTCCGGCGGCGCTGATGAGATCACCATGCGGGAGAACCGGCTGGGCTTTGAACGCCTGCGGCTGGCGCCCAATGTGCTGATGGATGTCTCCCAACTTGATACGCGCGTGACACTGTTTGGAAATGAGCTGGAGCATCCAATTCTGCTGGCGCCGATTGCCTATCATCGGCTTTATCACGCAGAAGGCGAGCTGGCCACAGCGCGCGGAGCCAGCGCAGCGGGGGCAGCGATGGTAGTCAGCACTTTTACCACCACGACCATCGATCAGATCGCGCAAAACACGCACCGGCCGATCTGGTATCAGCTGTACGTGCAGCGTGACCGCGAGTTCACCAAAGATATGGTGCAGCGTGCCATGGCTGCGGGCTGCAAAGCTGTGTGCGTTACGGCAGACACGCCGGTGCTTGGCTGCCGCTACGGACAACTTGCGTTTGGGCTGCCAAGCAACATGGAGTGCGTACACCTTCGTGGATTGGAACAGAGAAACCCCATCCCGGCACATAACAGCAAGCGCGGCGGCATTTACGATCCTATCTTTGATCCTTCTTTTAACTGGCGCGACCTGGAATGGCTGCGCTCAGTAGCGCGCGTGCCGGTGATCGTGAAAGGCGTGTTGGCGGCGGAAGACGGCAAGCGTGCAGTGGAGCACGGCGCGGATGGCGTGATCGTTTCCAACCATGGCGGCCGAAACCTCGACCTGGTTCCAGCATCGATTGACGCTTTGCCGCGTATAGTTGACGCGGTTGCCGGACGCATCCCGGTGATGCTGGATAGCGGCATTCGTCGTGGTACCGACGTGTTGATGGCGCTGGCGCTCGGAGCCAAAGCAGTGTTCGTCGGGAGACCGTATATTTACGGGCTGGCGCTGGGCGGCGCAAAGGGCGTAGAGCGTGTGATCAATATTTTGCGCAGCGAATTTGAGCGCGCCATGGCGCTGACCGGGCGGAGATCGATTGCGGAGATCGATGGGTCGGTTTTGTGGAAGCACTCCGGCACACCGGAACAAAAGACGCTGCGCTCGCCCGCGGCGGGAGCCTGACAGAATGGCGCAGCACAAGATCGCAATCCTGCTGCATGATGAGTTTGAAATGTGGTGCCCACCTGGGTGGTTTGTTGATCGGCTGCAGGCGGAGTTCCCCCAGACCACAATTGCAAACTCTCCCAGCAAGCGCACGGATGAAGACGCGTTGCGCGATGCCGACGTGATGATCGGCTGGTCAATTTCACCAGAACAATTTCGCGTGGCAAAGGGCTTGCGCTGGATTTATTCAATTACAGCCGCAATTGATCAGTTCCTGTTTCCTCAGCTTGTGGCCAGCGATGTTGCCATCTGCAACGCAGCCAAGGTGCATGGGCTGGTAGTAGCTGAACACGCGATTGCCATGATTTTGGCGCTGGCGAAGCGTGTGCCCTCTGCAGTGCGCTATCAGGACAGGCGCAAATGGGCCATGGAAGCAATCTGGAAGGGGCGCCCGCGTGAGATTGCCGGCGCTCGGCTATTGGTGGTTGGACTGGGCAGTATTGGAGCGGAAGTTGCGGCTCTGGGGGCGGCGCTGAAGATGCATGTTACTGGTGTGAGGCAGAATCCAGAGCGCGGAGCAATCGGCGTGCAACAAGTGCTCGGCTATGCGCAGCTCGATCAGGCCATAACAAAGGCAGACTTTGTAGTGCTGGCAGCGCCGCTCACGCCGCAAACAAAGCTCCTGATCGACGAACGGCGGCTGCAATTGTTCAAACCGAGCGCTTACCTGATCAATGTGGCGCGAGGCGGGTTGGTCGATGAAACAGCGCTAGTTGAGGCCTTACGCGATGGACGGCTTGCCGGAGCGGCACTTGACGTTTTTGCGGAAGAACCGCTGCCAAGGCGTTCAAAGCTGTGGAAGATGCAGCAGGTGCTGATTACGCCGCATACGGCCTTCCTCAGCGATAAAGCCTGGGAACGGCATTATGCTGTATTCGCTGACAATTTCAAGCGATATTTAGCAGGTCAGCCATTAGAGAGCACCATAGATAAGCAGCGGGGATACTGAATTTGATAATTGAGTAATTGCTAATTTAGTAATTAGAAACCCAGATTGCCCTCTAGCCATTCCTACTCTTCCCGGTAACGATCTTACGATGCTGCGACGCGGGCGCGGCACTCTTCACACTGGCACATCTCGCGCAAGTAGTCCCAGGAATAAATGCCGGTGGAGTGGCCATCATTCCAGACGATGCTCATGGCGTAGCGACCTACAGGCTTCACTTCTTTCGGGCGAGCAGGTTCCTTATACATCGGCAGCAAAGTGTTGGGAGCTTTGAGCGGCTCTCCAGGCTTGCGATGATTGTTGTTGCGTTCTTCATTGCAGGTGGCGCAGGGGCAGGCATCGCGCAGCCATTGGAAGTCATAGTGCGTGTGGTGGCCGTCATCCCACTCAATGTCCATGCCGGTTCCAGTGGTGACGTTCACCTTAACGGATTTGGGGTTGTGAGGCACTCAAGATAAGTATATATGGCAGGTTGCATGCGATGCCGGAGCTGCGTTGCTCAACCGGAACGTAACCATACTTTAAAATGCTGATAGATGTCCTCGCTCCTGCAAATCGAGCACCTGAACGTCACCTTCGCCACTCAGACCGGCGAGGTTGCTGCGGTGCGGGACGTCAGCTTTAACATTCCGGAATCCGGCACGCTGGGGCTGGTTGGTGAATCAGGCTCGGGCAAATCGGCAACGTCGCTGGCCATCATGCGCCTGCTACCGCCGCAGGCCAGCACCTTAGGCAAAATTGTTTTTGCCGGGGAAGATCTCCTGCAAGTGCCGGATGCAGCCATGCGGCGGATTCGCGGCGCGCGCATCAGCATGATCTTCCAGGAGCCAATGACCGCCCTGAACCCGGTGATGCGCGTGGGCGACCAGGTGGCTGAAGCAATTCTTGCGCACCATCGGGGTAACAAGGCTGAAGTTTGGCAGCGGACAGTGGAAGCGCTGCGTGAAGTCGCGATTCCCGAGCCGGAGAAACGTGCGCGCGACTATCCACATCAGCTTTCCGGCGGGCAGCGCCAGCGCGTGATGATCGCCATGGCGCTGGTGAATCACCCACAACTTTTGATCGCCGATGAGCCGACTACAGCGCTCGACGTCACTATCCAGGCCCAGATTCTTGAGCTGCTGGCGGAATTGCGCGACCGCCATAAGCTGGCCGTGCTCTTTATCTCGCATGATCTGGGGGTTGTGTCGCGTGTGGCTGACCGGGTAGCCGTGATGTATGCCGGTGAGATCGTAGAGATGGGCCCCGTAGCCGGAATCTTTTCCACGGCCACGCACGCCTATACGCGTGGCCTCATCAGCGCGATCCCAACGCTCAAGACAGATCGCTCCGCCCCGCTAGCCACGGTTGAGAAAGCGGCCAACCAGCGCGCTTCGCTTCCTCTGCGGGAGATAGCTCCGGGACATTGGGCGCGGGTAGCGCCGTAACCCGCAACTATTGGTAAACTCTTTTGTCACGCTCGTTGAGGACTCTGAACTTTGCGCTTACTTGTAATTTCAGACATTCATGCGAACCTGGAGGCCCTGGAAGCCTGCCTTGACGCCGCCCCGGAATATGACCGGGTTTATAACCTGGGCGATATTGTGGGTTACGGAGCCAATCCCAATGAGGTGACAGCGCGCTCGCGCGAACTTGGCACCACCTTTGTGCGCGGAAACCATGATAAAGCCTGTTCCGGTTTAAGTAATCTGGACGATTTCAACCCAATCGCCGGACTGGCCGCGCTCTGGACCCGGCAAACGCTTGCAGCCGATCATCTGGAGTTCTTGCGTGAACTGCCGCAGGGCCCGCTCTCACCGATGGAAAATGTGCAGTTGGTTCATGGTTCGCCCCGCGACGAGGATGAATATCTTCTGATGGCCAGTGATGCCTATCTCCAATTGGCCCAGGCGACAGTGCCGCTCATCTTTTTTGGACATACGCACGTGCAGCGGTGCTTTCTGCTGGAAGCAGGCAGCGGCCCCGGCAAGTCACTGGTGCCGGCTTACAAATCTGCCAAAGGCAAGCAGAGCATCAAGCTTGAGCTGAAGGCGAACACAAAATACATGGTGAACCCCGGTTCCATTGGCCAGCCGCGCGATAACGATCCTCGTGCGGCGTTCGCGCTGTATGACACGGATGCAAACTCCATTACTTTTCATCGCATCCCTTATGACATTGAGCGAGCGCAGGAAAAAATTATCGCTGCGGGTCTCCCGGAGCGGCTGGCGATCCGGCTGGCGGAGGGACGTTGACACAGAAGTCGTTCTTTGACGAGCCAACGCCATCCCCTACCAGCTTTGCCATCAAGGTAAATATTGATGGTGGAGCTCGCGGCAATCCTGGCCCTGCAGCTTATGGCGTGGTGGTGCGCAATGCTCAGGGTGAAATTATTGACGAAATAGCGGAATATCTCGGCATCCAAACCAATAATTTTGCTGAATATTCTGGCTTGCTCGCTGCTCTGGAATACGCCGTGCGGGAAAAGCATCCTTCTCTTAAAGTGCTGAGCGACTCTGAACTGCTTGTGAAACAGATGAAAGGTCAGTATCGGGTGAAGAACCCAGGCTTGCTGGAACTTTATGAGCGCGCCAAGGCGATGACGCGAAAACTTGAACGATTTTCCATTGATCACGTTCTGCGTGAATACAACCGCGAGGCCGACCGCTTGGTGAATAAGGTCCTGGACAGTCGCTCAGGAAGACGCCAATAAAGACAGCGTTTGCTCAGGCTCTTAAATAAATCCTTACATATAAGCAGCGAGTCCGGCTTGCGCGGCGAGCTGCTCGCAACAGGCGCAACAGAATCTCTGCTGAAGATCAAATACTGAGCGGTTTGGAGCGCAGCGACAGAATGAAGGCCAGCCTTTTGAGGCTGGCCTGGGTTGAATTTGTTCTGCCGGGCAGAAGTTATTTCTTCGGAGCGATTACGTCTTTCACGGCCTTGGCAACGCGGAACTTTACCACGGTCTTGGCCGCGATTTTGATGGGTTCGCCGGTCTGGGGATTCCGTCCCATACGGGCTTTCCGGTTTGACTTTACCAACCGTCCCAGGCCAGGAATCACGAACACGCCGTTCTTCTTTGTTTCTTTGATCGCGGTCTCTGCCAGGTGTTCCAGGAACGCTGCCGCGGTCTTGTTGTTCGTTTCCAGTTTCTCGGCCATGTGACGGACGAGTTGGGTTTTGGTCATGCCAGCTGCCATCTTTCCTCCTTGAATTTTGAGCACTTCATCGGAATGTGAGCACTTTTCTTTGCTCTCATTCGGTATATTACATCAGCAAAGAGTTGTTGCAAGCATTTTGACCGCATTTTATGCGGCTTTTTTTAAGGCAACTGTGGAAAACAGCCATGAACAGCGGGGATTTGAGACCCTCCAGCAATCTTCGGGGTTCACTACCGGCTGTAAAAACTCAAAACCGCATCGCCCTGCTTGAGCACACGATGCCGCCGCAATGAACCAAATTCATTTCCAGGATCAAAGTGCTTATCGTGCTCGGCAATAACCTGGCTTGTGGGGTCCAGCAGGCGCGATTGTGAGAGAAATCCCAGAATCTGCTCGTAATCGCCCATCTTGCGATAGGGCGGATCAAGAAAGCAGAAGCCGTAAGTCACCGCCTGCGCATCCAGCATGCGCAAAGCAGTTGCCGCTTCGCGCTCAATCACCTCAAATCCTTCTTCGATTTCCAGGGTATGCAAGTTCTTGCGTATGATCCTGGCTGCCACGCTGGAAGACTCCACAAAGGAAACGCTACGAGCGCCGCGGCTAAGCGCCTCTATACCAATGGCGCCGCTGCCGGCAAACAAGTCCAGCCACATGGAATCCGGCACACCCGGCGCGACCACGTTAAACAGAGTCTCCCGCAGCCGGTCCGAGGTCGGACGGGTAGCTGCTCCCGGCGGCGCAACCAACCTACGGCTCTTATATTTTCCAGCAATCACGCGCATAGGGTTGAACTCGGTGCCGAATACTAATCTAACGTCTAGAATCAGCGTCTGCTTTCAGAACGTCTGGAACAAAGGCTCAGACTGCTGGTAGAAAGGGGTATGTACTCTGCTGCGAGTTACCCTCAACGATTCAATGTTGATCAAAAAAGAAGAGGCACTTCTGCTCTCTCTAGAGAGATCGGGCCTGGCTGCTTTCGCCTCTCGCTTTCCGCCAGCACGCGGTTGATCGCTGCCAGAACCGCCTCTGGCTTCTCGACCGGAATATCATGCCCGGAATCAGGAACAAGCTGGTTTTCTCCGCGAGTGGAGAGCGCAGCATAGGCCTGGTGTGCGCGCGCAGCTTCTTGGTAAAACAGCGCCTCCTGCTCACGCGCGTCGGCAGGAGTATCTGGAGGAGAATCCCGGTGACCGGCGGTCAGCACGATCAGCGGCATAGCACCGTAACGGCGTTGCGGATTGATGGCCTCGCGCTGGCTCAGAAAACTCTCCAGCGCTGAAGCCTCGGTCAACAACCTGGCGGGGTCGGCGTTGAGCCGGGAAAGGGCTGCTCCAAGGGCTGAAAAAGTTGGGGGCATATGATACGCAGTGCAATTCTCGAACTCCGGCCTGCCGGGTTTGACTGCGCCGCTCTGGATCTCGGCAGCGCAGTGCCGCAGCGACTTCGCCTGGTTAGAAAACTCCCTCTCCACGCGTAGCGCGAACTTGGGTGCAACACGCTTCATGACAGCGTCTTGGTCAAGCAGGGCGGGGTCAACCAAGACAATTCCGACAACGCTCTTTGGGTGTCGGTCAGCAAAGCGTAGCGCGACAAAGGCACCGGCAGAGTGCCCGACCATCAGGTAGGGGCCGTCGACATTCGCCGCTTTCAATGTTTGCTCGAGATCTTCAGTAAGGTGAACCGCGTCCTGCGGCTCGGAGCTGGGGCTGCTGAAGCCAAATCCCGCGGGATCCCAGGCACAGACGCGTGTGCTGCGCGCAAGCGCTGGCTGCACCGAGCGCCACACAATTGACCAGCTTCCCAACCCGGCCGAGAGGATGACGGTTGGCGAGCCACTCCCGAGGCAGATGAGATTAATCGTGCGTCCTTCACCCACACGGACTAGTCGCTGGGGTGTCAGGTAAGAACTGATTTCCGCAGGCGATCCGTTCTGATGCGACGCTGCCAGCGGCGCGACAGCTGGCGCACTCCAAACGGCAGCGGCGAAAATCAAAAATTGGAGCATACCGAAACCTCTGAGATAGTTTTGCTAGCTGCCAACAGTTAGTTGCTTCTTCAGCAACTCATTCACCAGTTCCGGCTTTGCCTGTCCCTTGGTGGCTTTCATCACCTGGCCCACAAAGAAGCCTAGAATCGTCGCCTTTCCCGCCCGATACTGCTCTACCTGTTTAGGATTCGCCGCAATAATTTCGTCAATGGTTTTTTCAATGGCTGCTATGTCGGTAATCTGTTGGGGCTTATCCCGCTCGTAAACCGCAGAAAAGTCTTCGCCGCTGGCAAAAGCTTTATCGTAGAGGTCTTTGAGGATTTTGCTTGAGATCGCGCCCGATTCCACCAGGTCAGCCGACATCGCCACACCCTTCATTGAAATCGGAGATTGCTCAATCTCCAGCCCTTTAGCTTTCAGCCGTCCTGCTAACTCGCTCTGCACCAGATTGGCCACGCGCTTGGGATTCTTTGCCGCTCGCGCCGCCTCTTCAAACTGATCCGCCAATGCTTTGCTTACGGTAAGAACTTGCGCATCGTAATCGGTGATTCCATAGTCAGCGACCATGCGTTTGCGCCGCGCCTCAGGCAGCTCCGGCAATTTTTCCCGGATCTGCGCCTGCCAGCGTGCATCCACCACCAGCGGCAGCAAATCCGGCTCAGGAAAATAACGGTAATCGTGCGCCTGCTCTTTGGAGCGCATGCTGTAAGTCTTGCCTTCCGCCGAGTTATAAAGCCGCGTCTCCTGCTGGACTCTCTCCCCTGCTTCCAATATCTCTATCTGCCGGTCAATTTCGTACTCAATCGCTTCCCGAATAAAGCGAAAGGAATTTACGTTTTTGATTTCCGCCTTGGTTCCAAATTTCTCCTGCCTTTTAGGACGTACGCTCACGTTGGCATCACAGCGCAGCGAGCCTTCTTCCATGTTGCAATCGCTCACGCCGGTATACAAAATGATTTCTTTCATCAGCGTGAGGTAGGCATAGGCTTCGTCGGCAAAACGCATGTCCGGCTCGCTCACAATCTCGATCAGAGGCGTACCGCTGCGGTTCAGATCGATGGATGTGTAAACACCGGAGTCAGCCAAGCCATCGTGGATGCTCTTGCCCGCGTCTTCTTCCATGTGCAATCGAGTGATGCTGATCTTCTTCGATCCGCCATCGCTCAGCCCAATTTCAATGTATCCATGCTCAGCCAGCGGCTTATCAAATTGTGATATCTGATATCCCTTAGGCAGGTCAGGATAAAAATAATTTTTTCGGGCAAAGATTGAGGTCTCTCGCACCTGGCAATTCAGCGCCAGCGCCGCCAGCACGGCGAACTCTATCGCGCGCTTGTTCAAAACCGGGAGCGCACCGGGCAGCCCCAGGCAGACGGGACACACATTGGTATTGGGAGGCGCGCCGAATTGGGTAGAGCAGCCGCAGAAAATCTTGGTCCGGGTAAGGAGCTGGACATGAACTTCCAGCCCTATAACAGGCTCGTATTTATCCCGCACCGCGGCTGAAAGCTGTGTGCTTGCTACCATCAACAGAATTATAGGACTAAAAAGAAATTACTTTTGCAGCGGCATATCCTGCGGCTGCTTGTCCAAAGGAATATCGAAGTAAAAAAGCTCCTGGCTTCCAGCTTTGATGCCGGTAAGATAGAGGTGCGCGCCGGGATGCGGCCCATTCAGGTCCATCAGATCAAAAAAGAGATAGCCGCTGTTGGTGGAGTGCGGCGTAACCGGAACGGTAAGAAACTGCGCTGACTCATATTCATCGCGCACTTCTTTGCTGATTGGCTTTTTTTTACCCACAGGAAACGGCAGCTTGATTCCAGGGTCGCTATTATTCGCCCTGCCCGGTCTCACCAGGCGGCGATAAATGTCGGCATCGCTGGCGGGTTCAACCTTGTCCTTTTGCGCCGTGATGTACTCAATCTTCAGGTCCTGCAGCATCAGCGTCTGGTCGCTATCGTTGGAGATGATCAGTCGGACAGGATAGAAACCATATCCCTTGTAATTGACTTTGAAAACACCGGCTTTCCCCGGCGTATCGCAGGGGTCGACCGCGATGGTGACCTTTTCATTCCCATGCGTCTCATGGATTGGATAAGTGCTTGCCTGGGCCGCTGGCGGCGGATTGAAATGCTTTTCGGCAAACATCAGCGTCGCTATCAGGGCTAGAAAGGCGGCAATCCCGATCCTTGGGGTTTTCACCCCTAGATTATAGCTATCCGCGCGTGAGGTTTGCACAACCCGGCGGTTTCCATAGAATGGCTAGGCTCCCTCATGTATGTCGCTTACAGTTTGCTTCTGGTTTGTGCGGCGATACTTTCGTTGCCGTGGTGGGCCTTGCAAATGCTGCGCCTGGGCAAGTATCGCACCGGGCTGGCGGAACGCCTGGGCTTTGTGCCGGCGCGCCTGAAGCGGACAAAGCCCCATTCCATCTGGGTGCATGCAGTTTCCGTTGGAGAAGTTCTGGCGGTCAGCCGACTGATCACGGAGCTACAAAGCGCATATCCTGAGATTGAAATCTTTGTTTCCACTACAACCGCAACCGGCCAGCGCCTGGCGCGTGAACGCTTTGGCGAAGATCGATGCTTCTTCATGCCTCTGGATCTCGGCTTTGCCGTGCGAGCTTATCTTAAGGCTCTTCAGCCCCGGATGCTTCTACTGGCTGAAACCGAATTCTGGCCCAACCTGTTGCAGCTGGCGCGCAAGCGGAAAATCGCTGTCACGGTTGTAAATGCGCGCATCTCAGACCGTTCGTTTCCGCGCTATCGTCGCTTTAGCTGGTTCTTTCGGCGAGTGCTGGCGCATGTCGATTTGTTCCTCGCGCAAACGGCAGCCGATGCCGACCGGCTGCGCGCAATCGGCGCACCAACTGAGCGGGTACGAGTCAGCGGCAACCTGAAATTCGATGTTCGTCCTCACTCTGCGACAAAGCTGGCGGAAGAGCTGCGCTCGGCCATCGCCAAAGACGCGCCGGTAATAGTTTGCGGTAGCACTGCTGAAGGTGAAGAAGAAATTTTGCTGGATACATTCCAGCAGATTCAGCGTCAATTCCCGGCGGCGATAATGGTGCTTGCTCCAAGGCATCCGGAGCGATTTGACAAGGTCGCAGATCTTATTTCTTCGCGCCTAATAGCATTTCTCCGGCGCAGTTCATGGACAACCGCCTCGCCGGTGAGCGGCGGCGTGTTCCTTCTGGATAGCGTTGGCGAACTGGCTTCTGTGTACTCACTGGCCGATATTGCTTTTGTCGGCGGCAGCCTGGTTCCAGTAGGCGGACACAATATTCTTGAGCCAGCCCAGTACGGAGCGGCAATTATCGTCGGCCCGCACACATTCAATTTCCGCGAAATTGTAAGCATTTTTGAAAAGGGCAATGCAATTCGAATTGCAACCCCAGAGAACATCACCAGCCAGTTGCTTGATCTGTTGCAGAATTCCACCCAGCGCCAGCAGCTTGGCGACCGAGCTAAGCAATTGTTTGAGCAGTATGCCGGCGCCACGCAAAAAACACTGCAGGCGCTTCGTCCACTACTCGCTGAGCGCCCATCGGAGAGCCAATGAATCCGCTCTCTACGCTCTTTGGCGCTGGCGTTGCCTTCAGAAACGCGCTCTATGATCGCGGCACCTTTAAAGTGCACAAGCTGGCCCGGCCAGTCGTCAGCATTGGAAATATCTCTGTCGGCGGTACCGGTAAAACCCCTTTTGTGATTGCCCTGGGCGAACTGCTAAAACAACGCGGTATTGCATTTGATGTGCTCTCTCGCGGCTATGGTCGAAGTTCAGCGGGAATTGTTGTGGTTGATCCCCACGGATCGCCTCAGCAGTTCGGTGATGAGCCTTTGCTCATCGCGCGCAAGCTGGGCGTCCCGGTGATTGTTGGTGCAGACCGCTTTCAGGCCGGGCAGCTCGCTGAAAAGCAATTTCCCTCCCGACTCCATCTTCTGGACGATGGCTTTCAGCACCGCCGTCTGCACCGCGACTTCGATATCGTTCTGCTCCCAAAAAAAGATTTTGCCGGCGCATTGCTGCCGATGGGTCGCCTGCGCGAACCGGTGTCGGCATTGCGACGGGCTGACGCTATTGTGGCTTTCGATCCACCGATTGTTGGCACAAAGGCTCAACAGTGGCCCGCGCGCCGCATTATTACGATCCCGGATGCCAGCGATAAAGCGGTTGCCTTTTGCGCCATCGGCCAACCATGGCAATTTTTTGACGCATTAAAGATGCAAGGGCAGAAACTCGCCGCCGAAATCAGCTTCCGCGACCACCAGCGCTATGAACAATCCGATATAGAACGTCTATTACGCCGGAAACGCGAAACCGGAGCAGACTGTTTTATTACCACGGAAAAAGATCTCATCAATTTGGCAGGCTTGGCCGCACAGCTTCAGCCCTTGCAGACGATCGAACTTCGGATTGAATTAGAAGCCCGGAACCAAGCCTTAGATTTCTTATTAGATACAATCGAAAGGCGTACCGGCTGCAGAGTTTAGCCGGGCATGAGAAAATCTTCCAGTCCATGCAAAAGACCCCAAAGACGGCAGATCGGCTGATCAGGATTATCGAGCAATTTCCCAAACTCAGCATTACCGTGCTCGGCGATCTGATTGCTGACGAGTTTATTTACGGCGAAATTGAGCGTGTCTCCCGTGAAGCGCCGGTGCTGATCTTGCGGCACCGCGAGCGTACCGTCGTCCCCGGCGGCGCCGGCAATGCCATTTACAATCTGGCTGACCTTGGCGTTACCGTGCTCCCTGTTGGTGTGATCGGTGATGACGAACCTGGCCGCATGCTGCTACACGCTTTCCGGCAAAAGCATATTTCGGTAACCGCGATTCGCCGGATTAAAGGCCGCGGTACGGTCACCAAAACGCGTGTTCTGGCCGGGACAACTCATTCGCCTCGCCAGCAGGTCATCCGCGTGGACCGTGAGCCGGAAGTTCCACTTGATCGGGCGGATGTGCGCGATCTTACTTTTCAGGCTCGCGGCTATGTACGCGCTTCCGATGCGCTGTTGATCTCTGACTACGGTTACGGC
>Ga0070741_10008053_pt1 | contig 21393 bp, 14 predicted proteins | sample Coa_R1_4_FD_66440 | JGI IMG/M metagenome (GOLD analysis project Ga0070741, IMG submission 66440) | Surface soil microbial communities from Centralia Pennsylvania, which are recovering from an underground coalmine fire - Coalmine... | ecosystem: Environmental > Terrestrial > Soil > Unclassified ... | reverse complement strand
CCCGGAGACGGCGAACATCGCGGTGCAGTCGGCGCTCACCGGACACCTCGTCTTCACCACCGTGCACGCGAACAACGTGTTCGACGTGATCGGGCGCTTCATGCACATGAACGTCGATCTCTACGGCTTCGTCTCGGCGCTGAACGCGATCCTCGCGCAGCGGCTCGTTCGCCTGATCTGCAGCCACTGCGCCGACGATGACAAGCCCGACGCCGCGCTGCTGAAAGAATCCGGATTGACGCCGGCCGAAGCCGCGTCGTTCCGCTTCCGCGTCGGCCGCGGCTGCCGCGAGTGCCGGGGCTCGGGCTACAAGGGGCGCAAGGCGATCGCCGAGCTGATGGTGCTGAACGACGAGCTGCGCGAGCTGATCACCGGGCGCGCCCCGGTGCGCCAGCTGAAGGAGGCGGCGCGCGCGAACGGCACGCGCTTCCTGCGCGAGGCGGCGTTCGAGGCGGTGCGCAACGGCGAGACGACGCTGCAGGAGATCAACCGTGTCACTTTCGTTTAAGGCCGCGCTCGGGTTCACCCGCGCGCGCGAGCGCGTCGTGGTCGGCTTCTCGCCGGCGGCGGTCACGTTCGCCCGGATCGAGGGCCGGCTGAAGCCGCGCCTGATCGCGAAGCGCTCGCTCGACTGCGACCCCGCCGCGGCGGGCGAGCCCTGGCAGGCCGCGGCGGGCGCGCTCGCCGCGCTCGCGTCGGAAGTCCGCGACGTCCGCTGCGACGTCTCGGTCGTCCTCTCCAACCACTTCGTGCGCTACGCCCTGGTCCCGGCGAGCGACACGCTCGACAGCCCCGAGGAGGAATCGGCCTACGCGCGCTACTGCTTCGCCAAGGTGCACGGCGAGCGCGCCAAGACCTGGGACGTGCGGCTCTCCGGCCCGGACGGCGGCGCGCAGCGGGTCGCGAGCGCGATCGATGCCGCGCTGCTCGAGGCGATCCGCGCCTGCTTCCCGGCGACGGGCAGGCCGCGGCTCGTGTCGGTGCAGCCTTATCTGATGGCCGCGTTCAACCGCTCCGACGCGCGCGCGGGCAAGCACTCCGGCTGGCTGCTGCTGGTCGAGCCGCAGCGCGCGTGCCTCGCCTGCCTCGACGGCGGGCGCTGGACCGCGGTCCGCAACGTCAAGGGCGATTACGAGCTGCCCGCGCGCTGGGCCGAGCTGCTCGAGCGCGAGCGCTACGTGGCGGGCGCTCCCGAAGGCGACGTGATCGTGCACGCGGGCGCCGCGCCGGCGCAGGCCGAGGCCGGCCCGTGGCGCTTCCGCCCCCTCGACGCGGCGGCGCCCGAAGGGTACTCCGCCCGCGACGACGGGCGCTTCGCGATGGCGCTCTGCGCGGCCTGAGCATGCGCCGGCTCGATCTCGATTACGTCGCGGCGCCCCGGCGCGCGCGCTGGCCGGGCGCGGCGCTCCTCGCGCTGTCCCTCGTGGTCGCGGCGGGCGTGGTCGAGCGCTACCGCGACGCGCGCGCCGAGCTCGCCGCGGTCGAGGCGGCGCAGGGTCTCGTGAACCTCGACCGCTCCTCGACCAAGGCGATCCCGCGCGAGCGCCTCGACGAGGAGACCAAGATGGTGAACGAGGTGGTGCGCCAGCTCGGGCTGCCGTGGGCGCGCATGGTCGCCGCGGTCGAGCGCGCCTCGAGCGCGGACGTCGTGGTGATGCAGATGCAGCCCGACGCGCAGCAGCGCGTGCTGCGGCTCACCGCGGAGGCGAGAAGCCGCCAGGCGATGCTGCAGTACGTGCGCCGCCTCGGCGAGGACCGCGCCCTCGGCGACGTGTTCCTGGTGCGCGACGAGGTGCGCACGGAGCAGCCGGGCCGCCCGATCCAGTTCGCGGTGCAGGCGAGCTTGAGGGACGCCCGATGAGCCGCGTGCACGCGCTCCTTCGCCGGCTCGGCGCCGCGGGCGTGCTCGGCATCGGCGTGCTCTTCTTCTGCGTGCCGTTCTACTTCTCCGCGGTGCGTCCGGTCGAGGCCGAGGCAAGGATCGCGCGCGCCGCCGCCGAGCGCCTGCGCACGCGCAGCGCCTACACGCCGGTCGCGGGCGACGCGCGCGCCGAGGAGCTGCGCCGCTTCTACCTGCTGTTCCCGCGGCTCGACCAGCTGCCGGCGCAGCTCGAGCGCATCTACGGCCTCGCGCGCGCGTCGCGCCTGGAGCTCCTGCAGGCCGAGTACCGCCTGGAGCGCCGCGGCGACGGCCTCGTGCCCTACCGCATCACGCTGCCGCTGCGGGGCACCTATCCGCAGGTGCGCGACTTCGTCGGCGCGACGCTGCAGTCGGTGCCGAACGCCTCCATCGACGCGCTGCGCTTCGAGCGCAAGAACCCGGGCGACGCGCAGCTCGACGCCCAGGTCCGTCTCACGGTGTACTTCCGTCCCAACAACAACGAAGGTGCGCAATGAAACCGACCGGACTCGCCTGGGCCCTCGCCGCCTCGCTCCTCGTCGTCGCGTGCGCGACGCCGCGCAGCGACGCTCAGCGCCTCATCGCCGAAGGCCGCGAGGAGGAGGCGCTCGCCCTGCTGCAGGCGGAGGCCAAGGACAGCCACCCCGCGCGCGCCGAGTTCTACCGCGTGCGCGATCAGCTGGTCTCGCTGTGGATCGTGCAGGCCGACAGCGTGCGCTTCGCCCAGCAGTACGAGCGCGCCCAGGGGCTGTACGAGCGGGTGCTCAAGTGGGATCCCGCGAACGCCCGCGCCAAGGCCGGGGTCGAGCAGATCGAGACCGACAAGCGTCAGCGCGCGGCCCTCGCCAACGCCGAGCGGCTGCTGCGCAGCGAGAAGTTCGCCGAGGCGCAGGACATCGTCGCGCCCATCATCGCCGAGAGCCCCGACAACCGCGAGGCGCAGCGCCTGCAGCGCCTGATCGACGAGCGCACCGCGCGGCCGGCGTCGCTCACGCGCCAGCTGCGCAGCTCGATCACCAAGCCCGTGTCGCTCGATCTGAAGGACGTGCCGCTGCGCACGGTGTTCGACGTGCTGGGGCGCGCGGCGAACCTCAACTTCCTGTTCGACAAGGACGTGCGCAGCGACCAGAAGACGACCGTGGTGATGCGCGACGCGCAGGTCGAGGACATCATCCGGCTGATCCTCGCGACCAACCAGCTCGACCAGAAGATCCTGAACGAGACGACGACGCTGATCTACCCGAACACGCCGCAGAAGCAGCGCGACTACCAGGAGCTGATCGTGCGCACCTTCTACCTGGTCAACGCCGACGCGCGCCAGGTCGCGAACCTCATCCGTACGATCCTCAAGACGCGCGACATCTACGTCGACGAGAAGCTGAATTTGCTCACGATCAAGGACACTCCGAACGTGATCCGGCTCGCGGAGAAGCTGGTCGCCTCGCACGACCTGGCCGAGCCCGAGGTCATGCTCGAGATCGAGGTGCTCGAGATCAGCGCGAACAAGCTCTACGACCTGGGGCTGCGCTACCCGAGCTCCGTGGCGTGGAGCCTCGTCGGCGGATCGCAGAACCCGACCCAGGAGACCACCACCGCGACAGCCACGACGGTCACCACGAACACCGCGGGCACGCCGGGATCGCTGTCGCTGCCCGAGTGGCTGAACCGCAACGCGGGCCTCGTGCGCCTCTCGGTCACCGACCCGCTGTTCGTGCTGTCGCTGCGCCAGCAGGACGGCAGCACCAACCTGCTCGCGAACCCGCGCGTTCGCGTCAAGAACAAGGAGAAGGCGAAGATCCATATCGGCGACCGTGTTCCCGTCCTCACGACGACCGCCGCGGTGACGGGCGGCTTCGTGTCGCAGTCGGTGAGCTATCTCGACGTCGGCCTCAAGCTCGACGTGGAGCCGATCGTCTACCTGAACGACGACGTCGGCATCAAGGTCGGGCTCGAGGTGAGCAGCATCACCAATACCATCCAGACGCAGCAGTCGGGCTCGATCGTCTATCAGGTGGGCACGCGCAACGCCAACACCGTTCTGCGGCTGCGCGACGGCGAGACGCAGATCCTCGCCGGCCTCATCAACGACGAGGACCGGCGCTCGGCGCAGCGCGTCCCCGGGCTCGGCGACTTCCCCATCATCGGGCGGCTGTTCTCCTCGACCAGCACGAGCAAGACCAAGACCGAGATCGTCCTGCTCATCACGCCGCACCTCATGCGCCAGCTCGATCGGCCCGATGCGCGCATCGTCGAGTTCTCCGCCGGCACGGAGACCTCGGCCGGCGGCGGGCCGCTGAGCGGCGCGCCGTTCACGCCGCCCTCGCCGCTGCCGGTCGCGCCGCAGCAGGTGCCCGTCCCGCCGCCCGCGCCGGCCGCGCCGGCCGCGCCCCAGTCGGGCAGCACGCTCGTCCCCTTCGGCGGCGTCGCGCCGCCGCAGCAGCAGTAAGCACATGCGCGGATTCACCCTCATCGAGCTGGTGATCACGGTCGCGATCGTGGCGCTGCTCGCCTCGGTCGCGCTGCCCGTGACCGAGCTCGCCGTGCAGCGGACCAAGGAGCAGGACCTGCGCCGCACGCTGCGCGAGATCCGCGACGCCATCGACGCCTACAAGCAGGCCGCCGACGAGGGCCGGATCAAGAAGTCGATCGACGAGTCGGGCTATCCGAAGAAGCTCGAGCTGCTGGTCGAGGGCGTCGACGACCAGAAGAGTCCGAAGCGCGAGAAGATCTATTTCCTGCGGCGCCTGCCGCGCGACCCGCTCAGCACCGATCCGACGCTGTCGGCCGACGCGACCTGGGGCAAGCGCAGCTACCAGAGCCCGCCCGACGATCCGCGCGAGGGCGACGACGTCTTCGACGTCTATTCGCTCTCGCCCGGCAAGGGCATCAACGGCCAGCCGTACAAGGAATGGTGATGGCTCCTTCGACGGAGCTCAGGACAGGCCGCCCCGGCTTCACGCTCATCGAGCTGCTGGTCGTGCTCGCGATCATCGCGCTGCTGCTCACGATCGCGCTGCCGCGCTATTTCGGCAGCCTCGACCGCTCCAAGGAGACGGTGCTGCGCGAGGACCTGCACCAGATGCGCGGCGCGATCGACAAGTACTACGGCGACCGCGGCAAGTACCCCGAGAACCTCGACGCGCTGGTCTCGGAGAAGTACCTGCGCAGCGTCCCGGTCGACCCGATCACGGAGAAGAAGGACACCTGGGTCGTCGTGCCGCCCCAGGATCCGCAGAAGGGCGGCATGTACGACGTGAAGAGCGGCGCGCCGGGCCAGGCGAGCGACGGCAGCGCGTTCGCGGAGTGGTGACGATGCGAGCTGCCGTCATCCTGAGCGAAGCGAAGGATCTGCTGTTCGGCGCCCGCAAAAAGCAGATTCTTCGCTGCGCTCAGAATGACAGGCAGTCGGGCTTTACCTATCTGACGATCCTCTTCGCCGTCGCCTTCATCGGCATCGGGCTCGCGGTCACCGGCGAGGTCTGGCACACCGCGGCGCTGCGCGACAAGGAGTCGCAGCTCCTGTACGCGGGCAGCCAGTACCGGCGCGCGATCGAGCGCTACTATCTCTCCGGACCGCGGCAGTATCCGCGCACGCTCGAGGATCTGCTGAAGGATCCGCGCAAGCCGAACGTCGAGCGCTACCTGCGCCGCCTCTATTTCGACCCGGTGACCGGCAGCGCCGAGTGGGGCGTCGTCAAGGCGCCCGACGGCGGGGTCATGGGCGTCTACAGCCTCTCCGACGTGAAGCCGATGAAGACCGCCGGCTTCGACCTGCGCAACAAGGCGTTCGAGGGCGCCGAGAAGTACTCGGACTGGAAGTTCGTCTACGACCCGTCGAAGCAGCAGGCGCTCGTGCCGGGCGCGCCCGCGCCGGGCGCGGCGAACCCGCAGCAGCCGATCGCGCCGATGAAGGCGCCGCAGCCCGCGCGCTGAGCGGCGGTCAGTGCTTGTGCGCCGAGTGGTCGTGCGCGCCCTGCTTCTCCAGGTACGACATGACATCGGCGACGTCCGGCGCGCCGAGCCTCAGGTTCGGCATGCGCACCTCGCGGTATTTCTCGTAGAGCTGCATCGCCACGGGATCGCGCTGCGCCAGCACTTTATCCGGCGCGAGGATGTAGCTTGCGAGCCAGGCTCGCCCGCGCCGCTCGGTGACGCCCATCAGGTCCGGGCCCACCTTGTCGCCCTCGCCGATCGTATGGCAGGCGCTGCAGCGGCTCTGGAAAAGAAACTGTCCCTTGCCGATATCGAGCGGCGCGGCCTCGGCGTAGCTCGCGTGCGGCGTCGGGTCGGTCCAGCCGAAGAACGTGATCATCGTGTTGTGCAGGAACTGCGGATCGTCGACCGCGGAGTTCCGCATCCACTGGCCCGACGGCTCGTTGCCGATCATGAGGCTCGCGGTGTGCCCGTCCTTGCTGGACGCGTCGCTGTAGCGCGAGAGGCCCAGCTTCTTGGTGACCACGCGGATGTCCTCGGCCTTGCCCGTGAGAAACGTCCAGCCCGGGCCGATCCCGAACTTCTCCATGTACGCCTTCAGCACCGCGGGCGTGTCGTGCTTCGGGTCGATCGAGATGGAATAGAAGTGGATGTCGCGGCCCATGCGCTCGCCGAGGCGCCGCTGCAGCTGCGCGAGCCGCGCGGTCTCGAGCGGACACTCGTCCTTGCAGCTCGTGTACATGATGTTGATCGCGACCGACTTGCCCTTCAGCACGTCGTCGTAGAAGCGTACTTGCTTCCCTTCGTGCGTCGTCAGGACGACGTTGGGAAAGTAGTTCGCCCCGTAACGGTTCTGCGCGAGCGCCGGTTGCGCGCCCGCGAGCACGGCGGCGCACAATGCCGCGCTCGCAAGAATATTTCCCCGCATGATGCTGTTCTCCATGGCTTCGGTCGATCGGAGACCGCGGGCCGCCTCGTGAGCGGCCCGCGGCCTGTGCCGTGCTTCAAGTCACGGGTTCGAGACGGTCACCTTGGCGGCGGTGACGGCTCCCGTGGACGCAAAGCTCAGCGCCACGTTGGCGGCGCCGATGCGGGGCGACGTCGGCATGGTCGACCCGCTCGCGGCGAACGGGAAGGTCACGACGACGTTGTCGACCTGCGTCAGCCGGCGGATCACCACTTCCTGGTTGGTGACGACGTAGGTCTTGCCCGACGATTGCCCCTTGCCGGTGATCCCGGCCAGGTCGATCGAGAGCACGACCGAGTCCGGCGCGAAGAAATCCGGATCCGAGACACGCTTCGCGCCGATCGTGACCGAGCCGGAGAACGCCACCGTCTCCGGCGATCCGACTACCGAGCCCGAGACGCTGCCTGTCGCCGAGCTGATCAGCGTCGACACCACCGCCTGCGCGGGCGGCGCGACGCCCGCCCACAGCATCGCGGCCGCCGCGACGGCCACGATCGAAACCGCCGCGGCGGAGATCCGGAACGATCGATTCGATTTCATCGGTTTCTCCTTTCTAGAACGCGGTCTTCAGGATTTCGTCGGGCTGCTGGAACGTCACGCCCTGCGGCTTCGGGATCGGCGTCGGCAGCGGCCGCAGGAACGGCGCGCCGCCGTCGTCGATCTCCCAGCGCAGCAGCATGGCGTTGTCCTCGTGCACCGTGTTGTGACAGTGCTCCATGAACATCCCGCCCCAGTCGCGGAACTGCATGGTGATGGTGATGCTGCCGCCCGGCCGCAGCCGGTAGACGTCCTTGCGGCCCTTCTCCCACGCCGGCACGTTGGACGCGCTGCCGTCGCGCGCGAGCACCTGGCCCTCCTCGAAGTGGATGTGGATGGGGTGATCCCAGCCGCCGCCGCCGTTCTTCAGCGTCCAGATCTCGCGCGTGCCGAACCTCGGCGCCGCCGAGACCCGCCCGAAGTCCGCGTCGAGCGACTCGCCGTCGTCGGTCTTGATGCCCCAGGGGCCGAAGAAGGTCGTCACCGGATCGTTCTGGTTCTGCCCGCCGCTGCCGAACTCGAACGTGCGCGTGCGCGTCACCGGGATCGCGGACAGGTCCGGATTCGGGATCAGCTGCGGCAGCACCTGGCTCTGGTCCGGCGTCGCCGGGTCGCGCACGATGCGGAACTCGAGGAAGCGCCCGACGCACGGGTCGGCCGAGTTGCCCGAGAGCGCCTCGGCGAGCGTCAGGTCGTCGGCCACCTTCTTGCCGTCCTGGTGCTCGGCGAGGTTCACCATCCACACTTTCTGGCCGACGCTGTAGCGCGAGAAGTCGATCACGATGTCGTAGCGCTCGGCGATCCCCTGCTCGTCGAGCTGCGTGAGCGGCACGACGTTCGGCAGCAGGTTGCCGTCGTTCGCGATCTGGATCATCTGCGACCCGTCGGAGAGCGCGATCTTGAAGAAGCGCGACACGCTCGCGTTCAGGATGCGGAAACGGTACTTGCGGCGCTCGACCTCGAAGAACGGCTTGTAGGTGAGGTTCACCGTCATGCGGTCGCCGAGGAAGCCGTCGAAGTCGAAGATGTCCATCGCGAGCTGGCCGTTCGCGTCCCACGCCTTGTCGGCGAGCATCAGGTTGACGTCGTACTCGAGGTTGCCGAAGTCCTTCGCCGTGCCGCTCGGCAGCCGCAGGTTGACGCCGTCGTTGATGGCCTCGTTGCCGCGATCCAGGCCGCTGTAGATGTTGAACATCGCGGCGTTGCCCTTGTACACGTTCTGCGAGGTGAAGCTGAACATGTGATCGTGGAACCAGTGCGTGCTCATCGTCTCGCGCCAGTCGCCCGGCACGAGGTTCAGCCCGCCCGAGCCGTTGGGCGAGCTCGCCCTGCGGTCAGTCGCGGCGGTGTTGATGCTGAAGTGCCCGGCGAGCACGATCGGCCAGTGGTAGTCGTAGAACTGGTTCGGCCAGAAGTACGCCCCGGTGAAGCCGTCGTTCTCGGCGCCGTGGTGACCGTTGTGCTCGTGCGTGCTGATCGTGTGCCGGCCGAAGCCGCCGTTCTGCCGGACGTCGGCGGGCAGCCGGTTGTGGTGGCGGAACAGGATCGGTTCGCCGTAGCGTGCGATCGCGAGCTTCGGCGGGATCGTGCCGTTGAAGGTCCACACCGAGTTCGGATTCTGCGTCGGCAGGCCCGGATGGAACTTGAGCGGGATCGAGTTCGCCGGGTTGATGCCCGAGTTGAACTGCGGCGCGACCTGCGGGTTGTAGGTCGTGTTCGTCGTCGCCTGGGCCTGGCTCACCTCGATCGCGACCTGCGGCGGGAACTGCGCGAAGCGCTGGTGCGCCCAGATGTCGCCCGGCGGACGTCCTTCGATCGGGCCGGTCTGCCCCTGGATCACGCCTTCGATGGCGGGGTCGAGCAGCTGCTGCGTCTGGTTCGACTTCGCCATCGGCGCGGGATTCAGCGTCGCGAGCGCGTTGCGCGGGAGCACGTCGAAGCGCGGCATCGGGGTCGAGAAGTCCTGCACGCCGAACAGCGGGCTCGGCGGAAGGCCCGTGGGAATGCTGTCGGCCCACGCGCTGCCCACGAATGGGCTGAGGCCGTTCTTCATGGCGATGACGCCGCCGGCGGTGAACAATCCCCACTTGATGAGCTCGCGCCGGCTCACCTGGCCGTCGGCGATCGCCTTCAGGATCTCGCGGCGGTTGCGCTGCGCGTTCTCCGCCTCCCTCAGCCGCGATTTCGACGTCTTCCCGGTAAGAAATATCGACATCCGTTCCTCCTCGATTACTGCGTTGACGAACGCCCCGCACAGCCGATATGCGGCGCGCCTCGGCTCCCTGCACCCTGCTCTTTTGACTAGGGTCTCTGTGAAGCGATACGAGCGGCCGGCCGGCCGATCGTGCCTCGCCCGGAAACAGTACGGGGATGCCGATCAAATTGGTAGCTGACAGAAGTGACAGTCGATGCGAGCGTCAACGTTGAGGATCGCGAATATGCAATCGATTGCAGAATCTAGGTTTCGTCCCCGGAGGTCGCGCCCGGAAGTGACTTCCGGTTCGCGCAGCGGACGGCGCCGGCCGAGGTGCCCGGGCGGGACGGCGGCAAAAAAAAAGAGGGCGCATGAGCGCCCCCTGATGGACGGAAGCGGCTTCCGCGTCAGTCGGGATTGGGCAGGATGCGCGCCCTGATGCGCGAGATGGTATTCGTCGTTACCTGCGCCGCCCACTGGCTGTCGACCGCCTGGGCGTTCACGACTGGACGCAGATCGAGCGAGAGGTTCGTGACGTAGATGAAGCCGCCGTGCCGCACCAGGCTCGCCGGGAACAGGAACCCGATCGGGGCGCCGTCGCGGTCGATGCCGCCGAAGTCGCCGAGCTTCGAGATCACCTTGCCGGTTTTGTCGATCACGACGATCTCGTCGCCCTGGTTCGCGCAGACCCAGATGTTGTCCTGCTCGTCGAGGATCAGGCCATCGGCGCCGTTGATGCTGTTGGTCAGCACGTTGGCAAGACCCACGACCCCGCCTGCTGCCGGGACGCTCACGACGGTGTCGTTACCCGTGTTCGCGACGAACAGCGTGTCGAACGCCTTGTTGAACCCCACGCCGTTCGCGCCGAACGGCGGAACGCCCTGCGCGTGCAGAACCGGCTCGTCTTTCGTGTCCGTCGCCCATGCCGTCAGCGCCCCGCCGGTCGGGCCGGTCTTCCAGATGATTCCCTGGAACGAATCGGAGACGTAGACGTTCCCTTCCTTGTCGAATGTCAGGGCGTTGAGGCCCTGCGCGCCGGTGGAGGCGAATACGCTCGATTTGCCGCTTACCGGATCGACGCTCAGGACGTTGCCCGCCCCGAAGTCGAGCACCAGCAGCACGCCGCTCTTCGGATGGAAGTCGAGGCCCAGGAGTGCGCCGCTCGAGTTCGCGACCTCGACCCTGCGCAGGAAGTTGCCCCTATTATCGAAGACGTCCATGTGTCCCGGCTTCGTGCCGGTGGGGTCGAACTCGGTGGCGTAGAGGTTGCCTGCCTTGTCGGCGGCGAGGCCCTCCGGGCCGTGGCTGCCGACCGGCAAGGTCGCGAACCGCTCGACCACGCCGCGATCCCAGGCGGATGCAGCCAGGGGCGACAAGCCGAGGCACAACAGCAGAAGACGCAACCAACGTATTGCTGGCATGGGGGATCCTCCTTCAGGATTTTCTGATATAGGGGAGCGAGGCGCCGCCTAGATTACACAAAAACCGGCGGTGCAACCTTACTTGGCGCGCAAGCACCGGCAGCGCCTTCTCTAAGCGCGCATTAACGCGGCGAGGCCGGCTTCAGCCGAACAACTGTCGACAGCTGACACGCCCTTTACGACGCGTCGGTCGCTCGTTGCCTAGGAGCCATGTATGCCTCCGTTGCGATCGGCATAAGCGATGGCCAGGATTAGAATAAATGGAACAAAAATAAGGGCCCATGCGATATAGCGCAGCCAGTAGGCCATATCGCTGATTATCGGAAGCAGGAACGTATTTACCAACCAACCACTTCCTAACAGGTAAAGAAGAGCGGCCAGATACAACAAAGATCGCTTGTACTTATCTCGCACAGCGTGAATCCTCTGGGCATTCAAACTGTTTCAATCCTGCCTCCAATGCGTCTTGTACGAGACCGCCCAAGATTCCTGCGGCGCCTCCCTTAAGTGCACTGAATAGAGGTGTCCCATTCCACGCATAAGGTTTGCTGGCGATAAGCTGTTCAGCGGCAAAAGTCCCTAATCCACCGCCCGCCGCCCCCGCAATGGTGTTTTGAAATTCACCTCCGGACTGGGATTGCGCAAAGCCGCCCAATGTACCCGCCAATGCTCCAACGGCTTTGCCGCGCCAACCCTTGCTAACAACAAAACCAGCTGCCGCACCGACAGCCGAAAGTCCGGGCGCGCTCTCGCTCAATCCGGCCTGCTGCGTGGCAAATTCGGCAGCGAATCCAACGGTTCCTCCAACAAAGGCGCCGCCCCACCCGCCCAGGAAACCGCCGGTTGTCGCGCCACCTGCCGTGGCGGCGAGCAGCTTAATCTCATTGTGCGACATGCAGAACAAGCCGTCGACATCGAAGAAACCTAACGGGTATCCGCTTACATACGCGTACGTATCCAGGCCGCCCAGAAGGCCAATCGGATCGCTTTCAACGTAACGGCCAGTCCGCCTGTCGTAATCTCTCGAGGCGTTATAGGCCAATCCCGTGTCGCTATCCGCATACTGCCCGGGGAATCTGAATGCGAACTCGAACGGACCGATGTTCGACGGATTGCTGTCCGGCACCGAATCACCGAACGGCTCGGTGTTGTCCCATCTCCAGACCGGCGTCCCGCTCGCGTCGGCGATAAGCCGTGGGGTATCGAGGTGATCGGGATAGATGTAATAGATCTGTGCCTGTGCCACGGCTTGACTCACGGTAAGCGCGACTACGGCTGACGTTGTTGTCTGTCCGGCATCATTTGTCGCGACGGCCGTCACGCTGTAGGACCCGGCGGGGACGTTCGACCAAGTGAAACTGTAAGGGGGGGCAATAACCGCCGTGATCAGCGTGCCTCCCTGGAAGAATTCCACTTTCGTTATCGCGCCGACCACATCCGAGACGCTCGCGCTTATCGGGATATTGGCCGGCGCAACGAAAGTCGTACCGTTTGCTGGAGCAGTGATGGCGACGCTTGGAGCAGCGTCGATCGTGATATTCACGGCGGAGGACGTGCTGCTGGCCCCGGCATTGTCGGTTGCGCGCGCCGTGTAACTATGATTGCCCGTCGCGACGCCGCTGAGTGTGACACTGTACGGTGGGTTCGGCGTTGTTCCAACGAGCGTCGAACCGTCAAGAAACTCGACTCTTGCCACGGTCCCGTCCGGGTCTGCAGCGGTCGCAGTCAACGTGACCGTCGCAGGACCCTGTAGCACTGCCCCATCTGTGGGCGATGTGATGGCAACCGTGGGCAATGCGTTGACGTTGACCGTCGCGTTCGCCTGCCCTCCGTTGGCGGACGCGGTCACGGTCGCTGTTCCCGCTGCAACGGCACTAACGGGAATGGCGACGGTCGCTTGTCCGGCGACGAAGCTAACCGTAGCAGGGACTGTCGCGACTGCCGAATTGCTGTTAGCGATCGATATCGTCCCCGCTGCCGTGGGAGGCGATGTGAACGTGGCGGTCAGCGTGCCCGATGCGCCGACATTCAGATTCAAAGCGGTTGGTGTCAGTGTCGAAACAGCACCGGGCGGCGGAGTGGTTGCCGAAACAACGTTCGAGTCGGCACTCGAATTGCCTGACGTGTCGACGGCGTCGACCTTGTAGAGATAACCCGTCGCGGCCGCGACCGTCGTATCGTTGAACGCATTAGCCGTTGGTTGACCGACGAGGTCATATGTATTGATTGTGCAAGGACTCAGGCAACGCCGGACCTCGTATCTAGAGACCGACACGTTGTCCGTCGACGCCGTCCACGTCAATCCAACACTGCTAGCGGTTACCGAGTTCACCGAGAGCGCGCCAGGCGTGGTTGGGGCGACTTGGTCTACCTTGACGTTCGCGAACCAGGATGGATCGCTCGTATTGCCGGCAGAGTCCACCGCTATGACATAGTAACAATACATGCCGTCCGGGGCGATGGTTGTATCGCTGAACGTGGTACCTGCCGTCGTGCCAATCTGGGCGAACCCGGGTAGCTGTGAGCATGAGAATCCCTGACCGGGCGCGCGGGATACACGGTAGTTAACCGCGCCCTTCGATGCCGCCCATTGCAAATCCACACGGGTTAGGCCGACGACGGTCGCTGTGAGACCCGTCGGAGCTGGCGGTACGCCAGGCGTGGTGACGCTTGCAATATTCGAATATGAACTTAGATTACCTGCGGCATCGGTCGCGCGGACGCGGTATCGATAAATCGTACTGGGAGCAGTGTCGGCATCCGTAAATGACGGACCGGTCGAAGATCCGATCTCGAAAAACTGAGTGCAATTCTTTCCCTGGCAGGTCTCTATTAGATAAGCGGTCACGCCGACGTTGTCCGTGGAGGCGGTCCAATTCAGATTGACTTGACGGGCACTCACCGCGATCGCGCTAAGCCCTGTGGGAGCCGTAGGCTTGGTCGTATCCGCCGCCCGCAACGCAGATGAATTGAAAATCAGGAACGCAACTGCAATGAGGCGTAGCAATCTCGACGCAGAGTTAATCTTCATGGCGGGCCTCATTGGATCACCGCGAGCGGGGTGTCATTTAAATACAGGTATTCCCGCTTCACGGTGCCGCCTGGATCGGCCTCGCCGATTAGGCGACCGCGCGTGTCGTAGAGGAAGATGCGGTCGTCGGTGCTGTTGGACTTGCGGACACGCTGGCCCAGCGCGTTAACCTGGTAGCTCGTCGCCCCGAGTGCACTGACCGACTGCACCATGCGCCCGCGCGCGTCGTATGCGTACTGGTTCACTCCGTCGCTGGACGTGCTGCCGTTCGGATCCGACGCGAAGATACGCACGGCGCCCGCTTGCGCGGCAATGCTTGCTATGCGATTGCTCGCGGGGTCATACGAGTATGTGTCGGTGGAAGAACCCACGGTCTTCGAAGTGCGGTTGCCGACGGCATCGTACCCGTACGCATACGGTACGTTGGGAAGGGTCGCGGCGGTGAGCCGATCGAGCGCGTCATAGCCGTAGCTCGTGCCTCCGGGCGGATTGGCAGCATCAGATAGGAAGCTGATGCGGTTTGCCGCGTCGTAGCCCAGCAGAAACTGCTGAAGACCCAGTGTATAGCTGTCTATGCGGCCATCGAGGTCATACGTGCGCGTGTAGGTCTGGCCGTTCCCCAGGGTGTAGCTCTTCACGCGTCCGAACGGTTGGTACGTGACATTGTTCGCCGCGATCGTCGCGCTGCCATTGGGCGGCGTGGTGGATACTTGGTTCACCCGGCCCACCGGGTCGTACTGGTAGGTGACCAGACGCCCGCTCGGATATGTCAAAGAGCCGAGCCGCCCGGCCGAATCGTACGCGTACGCGAGTACATAGGCGACGCCGTTCAGTGTGCGCGTGTCCGATGCGACCCGACCATGCGGCTCGTACGCGTAATCGAGTTGAGCCGTGACATTGCCTATCGGGTCGAGCTCCGCTATGCGTGTCAGGCGTCCTAGCGCGTTTGCCCCGTGGTCGTACGTGTAGATTTGCTTTGCGCCATCGGCGAAGCTAATCGAGGTCACGCGATTCAGGGCATCATAGGCATAGCTCGTGACTTGGCCCTTGGCGTCGGTCCGCGTGAGCGGATTTCCGGCCTCGTCATAGGTTGCGCTCGCAGCCCCGGTGTCCGGAGATTGCCGAGTGAGCAGGTTCGCCAGGCCATCGTAACTATAGGTCGTCACAAGGCCGCGCGGATCGGTCACTGAAGTAAGCTCGTCGGCTCCGTCGTAGCCGAAGGATGTCGTGCCATTGGCCGGATCGACGCTGCTCACCAAGTGGTTGAGCGCGTCATAGTTGTTCGATCTCAGGCGATTCAGCGGATCGGTCACCGAGGTCCGATTGCCGTTGGAGTCGTAGCCGTAATTGATCGTCTGGTTCTGAGACCCGATGTCGCTCGCGAGCCGCGAGAGCTGGTCGAACACGCGGCTTCGCGTCTGTACCAGCGCGCCGCTGGGATCGAAAAGCTCTTGCTTCACCTGATTGCCCATCGGGTCCAGCGTATAAACAATACGATTTCCGAGGTTATCGGCCAGGGCGGTCAATCGGTGAGCCAGATCGTAGGTGTAAGCTAGGAAAGATCCATCGGCTAGCGTGACTCGAACGAGCTGTCCCACGGCATCGTACCCATAGCTCGTCGTTTCTCCACCAACGCTGCGCGTGGCGATGCGCAGCCGCGCGTCGTAAGTGAGCTGGGTTGTCAGACCGTTCGGGTCGACCACCGTGAGGGGCTGCCCATGCGCGTTGTACGCGGTGACGCGTGTCACCTGGCCTAGGGCATTGGTGATCGTCGCGATATTGCCGCGTTTACCTGGATCGGGGTCGTCGTTGGCGTAGTACGTGTAGGTCGTGACGTCCGAGACGTCGATGCGCGGGCCATCCATGGTGAGCATGGACCCGTTCAGGTTGTACGTGTAGCGCCAGGTTCGAGCCGGCCCTGTCGGGCTGGCGGAAAATCCGTTGGCTCCGGTCGCGTCAGACGTCCCCTGGATTGTCCTCGAGCACAGCACCCCGGGCACAAGTGAACCGTCGGGCATGCTGCCGCAACTCTGCCCTGCGTCGCCGTTATACACATAGGTCGTGATCTTGAGCGGCTCGGCGACCTTCACCGGGAGCCGGAATATGCCATGCCACTGTGTCGAGATCGTGCGCGCCTGCGGCGTCCCGACCGCCTCGACCCTCGACGTCTCCAGTCCGCGTGCGTCGTGAACGTAGTTGAAAGCGACGCCGTTGTAGTCGGTCGCTGACGTGAGATGTCCGTTGGCGTCATAGCTGATCGACGAGGCAAGGCCGCATCCGTCGCACGGCTGGCTCACGCCTGTATGCTTCGGCACATCGAGAATGGTCTGCGAGAAGTAGAACCGGAATGTACCCAGAGGATCGATAACCCCCGAGAGCCCAGGGCCGAAGTACAAAACGGAATATCTCGAAGCGCCTCCGTGCTCGGTGGATGCGACGCGTCCATCTGTTCCATATTGGTAAGTCGCGAACCGTGCCGAGTTTTCGTCCACGATGCCGGTGAGCGTGTTGGGCAGGCTGACGCCGGAGGTATTCGTGGACTCGTTGTAGACGTAGGTGCGCATCGGATTGTCCGTCGTATCCGTCGTGTCGTCCGGATAAGTGACACGCACCAGATTCCCGGTCGCGTCGTAGCTGTATGTGAATGCCTTACCAGCAGGATCGGTCATCGACACGATCTGGCCCGCAGCGCTGAAAGTGAACTGGAGGCTTCGCCCACTCACTGAATCGGTCACTGAAGAAAGACGGCCAGCCGGGTCATAAGCCATGACTTGGGACGCGCCGGAGCGGTTGGAGACCGCGAGCAGGCGGCCGTTGGTGTCATAGCTCTCCACGTCGTCGTCCGGAGCCACGGTATAGATCCAGCCGCTCGGCGTCTGCACAAGGCGGTCCGCGATGTCGGCGGGACCAACCCAGTCCGTGCCATTCTGCGAGAAGACGAACCCTTTGCCGTCTGGACGGGTGACCGTGACGCTCGTCCCGGACACGGCAATCGAGCGATCGAAGCTGTGGCGCCAATTCACACCGATGTGGCCACTCCCGGTGCCGGTGTTGCTGTTGTAGTAACGCTGGAATCGCAGGGGATACACGCCGGCCCCGGCGTAATCCGTTTCGATCTGATACTTGTTACCCGTAAAAGGGTTGACAGGATTTCCAGTCGGACAGGGATTCGGCTTGTTGCGCTCGAACGTGGAGCTCTGTCCACTGGAAGGACAAGCGCCAGCCGTCTTCGCCGGTACGCTCGACGTCGGCGGCGGCAGGTCGAACGGCGACAGCAGGTACGCGCGGTTCAGGCCGTTGTGCACGCCCCAGCCAACGATCTGCCCCGAGTCGTTTATGGCGCGCGCCGTAACCAGGACGGACCAGCCCGCCGCGGTCACGTCCGGCAGGGCGCTCAGATCGGTCATTCCGGAGTCGCTCGACCACATGAACGCGCGAGCATCGGTCGGAAAGCTGTTGAAGCTCGTGCCGACTACTTGACCCGCGCTGTTTATCCCGTATGCGGCGCTCATGTCCTGGCCCGGCAGCGCGCCTAAGTCTTGCATGGCTCCGCCTGAAAGCAAGAAGGCGCGGCCGGGGTCCGGGTCGGTCGCGAGGACATGGTCGTTTACCGAGCTCGAACCCTGGCCCACGATCTGACCAGCGTCGTTGATACCATACGCGGTGCTGTGCCTCCAGCCCGCGAGCGTGCCAATATCCACCATCGAACCGGACGACACAAACGCGTGAAATATGATTTCCCGCGTATTGGTATCGACAGCCACGCCTGCCCGACCGACCGCCTGTCCGAAATTATTTATGCCAAGCGCGCCTCTGCGGTCATCCGCGTCGCCGCTGACGCTTTGGGGTACCAGTTGGCCCAAGTCCACAGCCCCGGACGTAGCGGACCAGATGTACCCGCGATTCGGATGCACGAGGTCGCCAGTGGAGATGGTGTAACCGCCTGCGACCTGACCACTACGATTGATCGCAGTTGCAGTTAAAGGGTCTTGGCCAAGACCGAAGCTCGGCAGAGCTTGAACTCCGGATTGGTTGGACCACACGAACGCGTCGGCGTGGGCAGTGCCCGTTCCGATTCCCGCGACCTGCCCGCTGTCGTTTACCCCGAGCACGCGTGTTGGGAGCGTTTGCGTGACCGGGTCCATTATCTCGCTCAGCTTGACGCGCGCCGATGCACGGGGCCAGAAATAGGCAAGGCCCGTGCTTTCCGGTATCAAGCAATAACCGCCGACATCGCCGGTCGCGTTAATCGCCGTGCCCTCGCATCGGAGCGCGGCATCAGCGAAGTCTCCAGTGACGTCGAGCTCCACGATTGTCCATGCGTAAGCGCGAATCGGCGCGACACCACCGAGACAGAGGAGGAGAAAGACCGCCTTATCAAAAATGGACGCCCGCTTCTTGGCCATGCGAATTACCTCCCGGCAGCCGAGGATGCTGCCTTTGCTCTTAATACCGCGCGCGAAACGGGCTGAGATTAAGCAGATTGATCGACTTGCGAAACTGTAGAAAATGATAGTGTTGGAATCCCAACTCGCCGTGCGGCATAGGCCAAGCGCGCCTGACCAAGTCGGCGAATATAGGGCTGCGACGCAGGAGTTACAAACGGACCGCCGTCTTACTTGCGCGCGGCCTCCGCGAGGGCCTGCTCGAGGCTCACTTTTGCGTCGGGATTGCCGTGCGCGGCGGCCTTGCGCAGCCAGCCGAGGCCTTCTTCCCGGTCGGCCTTGACCCCCCAGCCGTTCCACAGGCACTTGCCCGCCTGGAGCTCGGCCCAGGGGTCTCCCAGCTTCGCCGCCGCCAGGTAGTCCGGGAAGGCGAGATCGAGCCGGTTCTGCTGCTGATAGCGCCAGCCGCGCTGGGTCAGTGCCGAGGTCGATTTCGGGTCCGCGTCGATCACCAAGTTCATCACCGCGATCGCCTCGCCCGCGTTCGTGGCGCGCGACGCGACGCGCGGAGCGAGCTCGCGGCAGTAGCGCTGGTCGGGCGCCTTCGCGAGCACGCGCTTCGCCTCGGCGAGCGCCTCGTCGTCGCGCTTGAGCTCGCCCAGGACGTAGGCCCGCTCGCACGACATGCCGGTCTCGGGATCGAGCGCGAGCGCCCGATCGTAGTCGCGCAGCGCCGCGGCGAAGTCCCTCGCACGCATGGCGTCGCCCGCCCGATAGGCGGCGACGCGCGCGGCGAGGCGGTCGGCGCCGCCCGGGGCCTTGAGCTGCGCGCGCGATTCGGCGGCGAATTTCTCCATCTCCGCGTAGCTGCCGCCCCAGCGCGGCTCGAGGAGCGTCATGTGATCGAGGCGCGTGTCGACGCTCTCCGGGGCCATCGCGATCGCCGCGCCGTAGTGAGCGAGCGCGTCCGCACGCCGGCCGAGCACCCGCGCGATCGTCATCAGCGTGCGCCGGCTCGCGTAGGGCTTCGGCGTCATCGTAAGCGAGCGATCGGCCTCGGCGCGTGCCTGCTCGAGCCACATGCGCATGTCGCGCAGGTTCTCCTCCGACGTGTCGGAGTAGTAGTCGGTGCCCCGGGCGTCGAGGCCGAGGAAAAGGAAGAAGGTCGCGCGGCTAGCGCGCGCGGCGTACGAGGCCGGGTAGCGCGCGACCCATTCGTCGAGCGCGGTCCCGGCCGCCGGGTCGACCTTGCCGAAGGCGCGGTACGAGCTGTCGAGCACGGGGCTCGTCGCCGGATCGCGCTCGAACGCGGCCTGCCGCTCCGAGAACAGCCGCTCGAGCGCCTCGTAGTCGCGCTTCTCGACGAGCTCGACGATCTGGCGCTGCACGGGATCGACGATGATCCCGTGCGGTGCTCGGACGGGGACCGGCGACACGTCCTGCGCCGGGGAGACGTCCTCGGCCGGCTCGTCGTCGCGAGCCGCGGCGAGCGCCTGCGCCTGGCGCTCCTTCGTGGCCGGGTGCGAGGAGAGGAAGTCGGGAAGCCCTCCGCGGCGGCGCCCGGCGTACTTGGCTTCGAGGCGCCCGAGGATGGTCGCCATGTTGCGCGGGCTGAGCCCGGCTTTCTGCAGCATCTCGATGGAATACGTGTCGGCCTCGCGCTCGTTGTCGCGCGAGTACCGCGTCTGGAGCAGCACCGCCGGCGCGGCGGCCGCGAGCGAGGTCGCCGAGGCGACATCGCCGGTGACGGCCGCGATGATGAGCCCCGTGGCGGACGCCTCGAGCAGCCGCCGCATCGTGTGCCGGTGGCGGACGTGGCCGAGCTCGTGCGCGAGGACCGCGAGCACCTCCTCGTCGCGGCGCGAGAGCTTCACCAGCTCGTCGGTCATCACGATGATGCCCGAGGGCAGCGCGAAGGCGTTCGCGCCGATCAGCTTGCTCGAGCGGAACTCGAGGCGGTACGGCGTCGCGTCGCCGGCGCTCTTCGTCATCGCGGCGAAGCGCTCGCGCAGCGCCGCCTGGCGCTCCGGCGAGAGCGTCGAAGGCTGGGTCACCCGCTGGTCGAGGCTGCGCAGCGTCTGCTCGCCCAGCGCCGCCTCCGCAGACGGCGGGATGCGCTCGGCGATGCGCTCCACCGCCACCGGCACGCCGCGGTCGAACCCGAGCCACAGCGACGCGATCACCGCCACGGTGGCGAGCGCGGCCAGCGCGGGACGCGACTCCCAGCGGTGCAGCACCCGGTCGTAGCGGCGCTTGCGCGTCATGCGGTCGACCGCGTCGTTGTCCGCGGTGACGAGCGCGCCGCCGCCGGGGAGGTACAGCCAGCGCGGCGTGTTCGCGACGCGCAGCGAGCGCCGCACCCGGCGCAGGTCGAACTCCGCGTTCACGTCGCGGCCGACGACCTTCAGCTTGCCGGGCGCGACGATCGCGCTCACCGCGTGCCGCACGGAGGTGCGGCCGTCGTAGTAGTCGGCGGCGAGGATGTTCACAGGCCGAGGTCCAGGTTGAAGAAGTCGCCGAGCTCCTGGCCCGTCGCGCCGACGCGCGCGAGCGCGGGGCTCGCCTCGTGCACCGGGTCGCCCTCGACCACGACGGCGAACTGCTCGAGCCGGTAGCGCATCGTCCGCACCACCGCCCAGGGAATGAGGAGCCCCGCGCTGCACGCCGCGACGACGATGTTGCCGATGTAAATGCGCGCGAGGCGCACCGCCGAGAGCGTGCTCGAGAAGCGCATCCCCGGGCCGTACGCGCTGTTCCACATCAGGTTCTGCGTCCGCGCCTGCGAATAGGCGTAGACCGCGACGTAGGCGGCGTACATCGGCACGAGGAGCAACCCGACCCTGAGCCATTGGAGATTCTCGGCGACCGGGAGCTTCGCGACCGCGAACGTCATCAAGCCGACCAGCGGCGCGACGAGGAGCATCATCAGCCCGCTTGCCCGGATGTAGATGCCATACAGCGCCCGCGCCGGCATGTCGCAGCCGAAGCGCGATTTCCCGAGCGCGTGACTCGCGATCACGAACGC
>Ga0070741_10008052_pt1 | contig 21393 bp, 15 predicted proteins | sample Coa_R1_4_FD_66440 | JGI IMG/M metagenome (GOLD analysis project Ga0070741, IMG submission 66440) | Surface soil microbial communities from Centralia Pennsylvania, which are recovering from an underground coalmine fire - Coalmine... | ecosystem: Environmental > Terrestrial > Soil > Unclassified ... | reverse complement strand
TATGAACAGTTGGCGCGCGCCGCAATTACAAATCAAACATTCTGAGCTGCGCGTTGGCGTCTCCGGCTTCAGCCTTACTAGGCTGGCGGGTTGCGACGGCCGATCGGCCTACTACGCCGCGCAGTTCCGTACCAATGACTGCAGGCCTGGGAATAAGGACGCGCTGCCGATTCGACCCCGCCCGAGGCGGAGTTATCAAATAGCCCACCATAGGCCACTCCAACAGGTTGTGCGACAAAATACCGTCAAGTTGATCGCCGTCTTTAAACGTGAATCTTGTCCAAAGGCCGGGCACTTTGGGCCGGCGCTCGAATAGATTATGGCCGGTAAACAGATCCGCCGGACCGCTCTCCGAAAAGAAGCAGAGAGCCTTCACTTCCGCCAAGGGAACGTGGTGCAGCGTGCCGTCCGGGGTAATGAATTCAAGTTCCTGTTCAAGAATGTATGTGCCCGTGCTGACGATCACTTCGGCCGGTTGCCGGTCGAAGCGATACAAAAGAGCGCGTTTGGCGGTACTGGCACTCAATCCGGGTTCCCAAGACTCAGTTGGAGGCGTTCGCGAACGGAAATCGCCGAAATTTTCATGATTGTTTCAAACAATTTCGCGGTTATTGTATCATTGGCACAATGAAGGGGCCCGTCACCCTCGATCCTCGGCTACGGTTGTATCTACACTATTGCCGAACGGAAAAAGGCTTAGCTGACAACACTTTACAAGCTTACCGGCGGGACCTTACCACCTTCTTTACATTCTTAGAGAGTCGGCCTCTTGGGACCGTTACCTTGGAGTTGTTGCGTTCCTATGTGGATCATCTGCGAGCCCAGACTCTTTCCAACCGTTCTATCGGCCGCCAAGTAACTACGCTTCGCGGCTTCTTCGGTTTTCTTAGCGCAGAGAACGAAATAGATAATGACCCGACCGAATTACTCAATGCCCCTAAGTTCGGTAACGCGCTTCCAAAATTCTTGAGCCCGCATCAGATCGAGGGTTTATTACACGCTCCGGCGGCCGACGCTCGGACGGGACTTCGCGACCGAGCCATGCTTGATCTGCTTTACGCCAGCGGTCTGAGGGTTAGCGAACTGATTCAACTTCGCGTAAGCGATGTGGACGAAATGCAGGGAACAATTCGCGTAATTGGCAAGGGGAACAAACAGCGGCTTGTTCCCGTGGGCCGCGACGCTCTAAAGTCGCTTGCAAGTTACTGCGCAGGCCAGCGGCAGCAGCTACTCAAAGGTCGGGTTAGCCCTTATCTTTTCGTGACGGCGCGCGGCACACGAATGACACGGCAGGGATTTTGGAAACTGCTGCGTGGCCACGGAAAATCCGCAGGAATGTTCCGTAATTTAAGTCCGCACGTTGTGCGGCATACCTTTGCAACGCATCTGCTGGAAGGCGGCGCCGATTTGCGCAGCGTACAAACGATGCTTGGTCATGCGGATATCGGCACCACGCAGATTTACACCCACGTGATGCGCTCCCGGTTACGCCAGACCATAGACGATCATCACCCCCGCGCCACGCGCAAACAGCCGGCCCGCAAACAAGCTCGGGTTCTGAGGAGCAATAACAGTCATGAGTGACTACATGTTCATGCTGGACAGCCACCTGAATGGTGAGCAGAGCAAGGCATTAGCGGTCGTTCGTGAAGCTGCCGAACAGTTGAATCTAAGCCTTTTCTTAACCGGCGGAGCCATGCGCGACATGATGGGTGGCTTCCCCATCCGCGACCTCGATTTCACAGTTGAGGGACCGGCCTTAAAGGTGGCTAAGAGCTTGGCGCAAAAAAAAGGCGTGGAGATTCTGCGCACCGACGAGAGCTACAGATGCGCCGAACTAATATTTCCGGGGCCTATATCTGTCAGCATTTCGATGGCGCGGCAGGAGCGCTTTTCCAAGCCTGGAGCCAAGCCGCAAATCGTTCCTGCCACCATCCATGACGATCTGCGCGGGCGCGATTTTACGGTGAACGCAATTGCGCTGTCCTTAGGCAAAGCCTCCCGTGGATTATTGCTGGACCCGACGAATGGGTTAGGCGATCTGTCGCATAAGGAAATTCGGGCGACCTCGAACTATGCGCTCTATGACGATCCGGTGCGCATCCTTCGCTTAATCAGACTGCGGACAAGGCTCGGGTTTACGGTAGACGAGCGAACAATGAGTCAGTACCGCAATGTTCGCGAGGCGAAATTAGAAACCAAGATCTCGGCCGCCTCTTTGGAGCATGAACTCCGTCAGATTGCATTGGATCCTTTAGCTGGAGACATATTAAACGCGTTGTCGGAAGAGAATCTGCTCTATTTGGTGTCTTCGTCCCTTGCCGGTGCGAAGCTCAATCTGAGCGCGTTCCAGAAACTGCAAAAGGCCAGGCAGTCATTGCCGTTTGGTCTCAATCTGCAGGTAAACGCCTACGCGCTGTTCTTGTTTTTGTTGCTCGAAAAGCTAAGTCCGAAAGAGCGCGCGCAATTGGCGAAAACCGTTGGACTTGCGAAGAGCGATGTTGAAGCCGCCACCAAGTTGGAGGCGAAAGCCGCCAAACTTGATAAAGATCTTGCAAAGGCGAAACTGACTAAGCCGTCGGCTCTTTACGCAATTCTGTCGAAAGTGCCGGGCGAAATTCTATTGTTTCTGCTGATGCGCTCCAGTCAGCGTCTGGTGCTTGATCGCGTAAAAAACTACCTGCAAAAATATCTCCCGGCAGCTCAAGAAATTACCGAGCGCGATGTCATTGAAAAAGGCGCCGAGCCAGGAACGCCGAAGTTCGCTAAGCTTTACCAGCAGCTAGTGAACGCGCGCTTGGATGCGCGTCCGAAGAAGGTAGTTATCGAAGAGCCTCCCCCTCCTTCCCCACCGCCAGGACGCCGCTCAGCGTCCCCTTTCGGACGTTAGCAAGCAAATATCCTCAATTCCATCAAGTATGGAATCTTTGTTGCTTTTTAGATACTCTAGTATCTAGATGGACAAAGAGCCCAGCGCTGCGGAACAAGCCAAGCTCGCCGCTCATTACTTGAGGGGTACGGTTGCCGAAGAGCTTCAGAACTCCGAACAGACGTTTTCCAAGCCTGCCACCGGCGTGCTGAAATTTCACGGCATCTATCAGCAAGATGACCGGGATCTGCGTAAAACCGGAGTCAAGCAATATTCGGCCATGGTTCGCGTTGGAGTGCCCGGCGGAGTGTTAACTGCGGGTCAGTATTTGGCATTGGACGCTCTGGCGGACCTCGGCGACGGCACCCTGCGTATAACGACTCGACAGGATATCCAGTACCATTACGTTCCGAAAGCCCAACTGCCTAAGCTAATCAAGGGAGTGAACGAGGCATATCTTACAACGCTGGCGGCCTGTGGCGATGTCGTACGAAACGTCGTTTCTTGCCCTGCCCCATTCCAGAGCGATCAGCGTAGTGAATTGTCCCCTTACGTCAAGTTCTTGTCTCGCAGCTTGAAGCCCAAAACGACCGCCTACTACGACATTTGGATTGATGGCGAACGTGTGGTCAGCGCCGAACAAGAAGAAGCCGGCGAGGTTGAGCCGCTATATGGCGCAGCCTACTTACCCAGAAAGTTCAAGATTGGCTTTAGCTTTCCGGGCGATAACACGGTAGACGTGTACGCCAACGACATCGGAATTGTCCCTCATTACGTTGACGGCGAGCTAACCGGATTTACCATCTTGGCGGGTGGCGGCATGGGCCAGAGCGCAGGGGTGAAGGCATCCCACCCCCGTCTGGCAGACCCGATTTGCTCGATTGGCCCCTCAAAAGAAGAATTGCTTGAGGTTTGTTCCGCAATCGTAAGTATCCATAGAGACTTCGGTAATCGTACTAACCGCAAAGTTGCGCGTCTTAAGTATGTATTAGACGCATGGGGAGTCCCGAAATTCAAAGAAGAACTTGAAGAACGTCTCGGACGAACACTCGCGTCACCGCAGCCGCTCCAGTGGCGTCGCGCGGAAGACTATTTGGGCTGGCACATACAAGATGTCAAGGAGAATGGCGAGTCGCTTTGGTTCGTCGGGTTGCCGATCATCAGCGGTCGGGTGAAGGACTTCGGTCCGGATCGACGGGTGCGGTCAGGCTTGAGGGCCATCATTCACATGTATGGTTTGGAGGTCCGGCTCACATCTCAACAAAACGTCTATTTGAGCGGAATACGCGCAAGTGATAAAGCAGCGATTGTGGCACTGCTGCGCGAATATGGCTTGGTCGAAGCACACGTCTTGCCGCCGGTGCTGCGTCACGCGATCGCTTGCCCAGCGCTGCCGACATGCGGTCAAGCTATTACGGAATCCGAGCGCATCATGCCGGAAGTTGTCGCTGAAATTCAGCGCGAGCTGAATGAAGTTGGGCTTGGAGATCAGGTTGTGCACCTCCGCACCAGCGGTTGCCCCAATGGCTGCTCACGTCCTTATACAGCGGAAATCGGCATTGTTGGGGCTAGCGTCGACATGTACACGATATATCTGGGGGCTTCGCCACTAGGAACTCGCCTGGGGACGATGTTCGCGCAAAACGTAAAACGTCACGAGATACCAAACCGCCTTCGGCCAGTTATCGAGTACTACGCGGAAATGCGGCAGCCTGGAGAATTGTTCGGTGACTTTTGCAACCGTATGGGAGTCGCCGCCCTGCGCGAGATTACCGTTGGTGCCGCGGCCTAGTCAGACGCATAAACGAATTCGTGGTTCCGGCGAATTAAACGCGATGCAGGCTGTAGATTGACAACGGGACTGATCCGGCGCATCACTGACAAAACGCGATCGGCATATGTCGAATCTGGGTTGTACAGGTGCAGCTTACCGATGACATCGCGATTGCGATATAAGGCGCTTTTCCCCAGCTTATAGGCGACTTCGTGAATTCCGGATCGGATAGTTGGAAACAATTGGGTTCCATTGTCCCAGCCGAAGATGTTGTTATTGCGGTACGCCTTACCACCGCCTGACTCCACCACTGAGATGCTCGGAAGCAGCCGCCAGTCCAACTGATTGTCGTCTGCCGCATGCACGAACTCTTCCGATAACGACGCGACAGGACAGTGAAGATACGAAAGAAATCGCTTAAGACGATCTGTGCGGGGATCTGGCGCAGGCGGCTGTGTCGGTTTAGCCGACTCTGCCGGTCGTGCGACAGCGGCTTTCTCCAATTTCAGAGTGCTGGGCAATGCAAGAAGCCCAACGGCAATCATCGCGTGCTTTGAAAAAAAAGTCGCCTTTTTCTTCATGCAGCTATAAACGCCTTGCATATGTGTATCCTAGCACATTTATGGAATAAATGTGGGCCGCAGGGTACCCCGCGTGCCGTTCTTCTGTTTTACACGAAAACTGAGCCGATAAGATAGGAAGAAATTTTGCGGGGGTCCGACTGGACAATAGCCTGCGGATTAGCCGATTCCCATACCGCTGGCGGCCGGCTTAGGGCTGCCCTTTTCTCCACTGGCGGGAAGGACAGCCAATGTTGTGCGAGGAAACGCGAACTTCCTGCCGAACTCGTCGATCAAATTAACCTGGCATTCATATTGGCCGAGTTGCAGCTTGGACGCCGGTATCTGTAGCCACACTGGCAGTGTTCCTGTGCGTTTATCGTTTAGCCGGTTTGCGCGCACTGGGTCCGTTTCAAATACTTTCTTATTGTTCTGGTAGAGCGCGATACTGGCTTCGACATCCGCACGTCGAAAATTTTCGGGAAGGCTGTCAGGAATTGTAGGATCGTAGACCTCGAGATAGACCATTACGTTCTGGCCGGGACGAAATACCTTGGTGACATTGGGGAGCAGCTTCTGCCCGTTGTCGATGAGCGGATTGATGGCAATAAGCTTTTTGTCATTTTTGACGCCCGCTACTTGCTGCGCGACGGGTTCTCTTTGGCTACTTAGGATGAGCGAGCTGACACGCAGCGCCTGACCGGATGCTAGATCGGGGATGATAAACGGCGTTTCGAAGGTGCCCGTCTTTCCTTCACCGTTTTCGCGTGCGACAAACCGCAACTTGTAAGTGCCGGGCGTTAACGTAACGCCGGTATCGTATTGGATGCTTTTACGCACCACCTGTCCCGCTACGGTGGAATCGATCTTTAGCGGAATCGTGTCGCGCACTGTGGCTGCCGGGCGATTGCGTTGATCGAAGACTTCGGCGATGAAGTCCAGCTCAGTGGCTTGTTTTGCTCCTTTACTGTGAAACGCCAACGCCGAGCCCGGAATTTTAACTGAGATGGGCGTGAAATACTTATCTTTTTCAAGCCTGAAATAGTCAATCTCCACGGCAATCGGCAAGTCGGTGACAGGATTTGCCGACTGAAGCGCTTGGGCCAATTGCGCTTCCTTATCCGCTTCGTTCATTCGCGCAAAGGTGGTGGGCCCGAAATATCCTTGCCGGTAGTCTAACTTCGCGCGCAGGGCTGCGTCTTTTGGCGCCAGCTTCACCTGAAGGCGGCGATACTTTCCATCTTGCGCCGAATTCGAACTTACATAAGAGAGTACGTAATAACTCGAAAAATCCTGCTGTACCTGCCGAATACCTGCCGTGAGATCGTTAGAATCGAGCAGCGCCTTGCCGCCGGTATCGCGTGCCAGCGTGTCGAGTGTTTCCTGCTGATTGACGAAGTTGTTTTTCAGTGACTGTTGACTGCTGCCGTTGAAAAGTGAATTACCGGCCGCGCCGGCCTTAGTCGCATCGCCGCCAGGAACGAGCGCGCTCAGACCGCGGGCATCGATGGGATAAAACGCCACGTTGGCCCGAATGGCTGTATTAGTGGTCGCCCTGAGCTGAACCTGATTATCAACACCGTTTTTCTGAATACCACTGGAAATGTAGATGAGGGCCTTTTTTTCTGGATATTGACCAAGTTGGCGTGCGGCGTCTTCAAGCGCGGCGAGTTTCAGATCCGCATTGAAGATGTTAAATTCTGTCTCGTCCGCCACGAATTGCCCGCTCTGATCCTGCGAATCGGCGCCCTCATCCGCGAAGGTCGCGTTTTCACTGGAATCACCGATCCGAAATTTGTTGATCGTATTGATGAGCAGGTCGCGATCATCCGTAAAATCCAGGACTGTTTGCAGCGAGCTGCCGTACACCATGATTGAAACGGTGTCGCTTGCGGTCATCTGCGAATTGAGAAATTTGATGGCCGCGTTCTTAGCACGGATCTGCTCCGCGGGCTGCATCGAGGAAAAATCGAACAGCAGGACCATTAACCGGCGATCCTGATATTTCGACAGCATCGTAGTCTGGACCGCGGCTTTGTCACGATCCGGATTGTAGCCCCTAGGCGGTGGCGCGGGTTGGGCTTCCGGGGAATCGACCGGCGGTAACATCGTATCTTTCAAATGCTGAAAGTCGACGGCTTGTAGCTTCTGAAGCTTGCCGTCTTCATAGAGTTCAAAATCGTCTTTAGTGAGGTTGTCGATTGGCCTGCCATTCCGATCCAGAACCGTGACATTTACGACTACTACGTTGGTTGTTGTCGAGAATGTCGCGCGCCGTTGTTGTGGCAGCACTGGCTGAACGGCCAACAGCAACGTAAGTGGAAAGCTCAGGAATCTCGGCGCCCTGTATCTCAAAATCGTAACCTCACGTTGATATCTAAAGTACGCATCGCAGCTGCGCCGCTCGGGAGCCCATAATTCACGGCATTAACCACGGTGTAATAGCCGGTGTAATTGACATGATTCAGCACGTTATTGCTTTCGAACCGGAAGTCGATGCTGCGGCGGCGCTCACCCAAGGTAAACGAACGGCCGAAAGCCAAATTCAAACTAACTAAGCCAGGTCCTGGAATCGTATTTCTGCCTGCATCGCCATAAGTTCCTTGAGCTGGCGCAGTGAAGGCATTCAAATTGAAAAATCCGCTCCCTAAATTGATTGGCTCACCAGTAGCTTCCGCGCGCTCGCTGCCGGTACCGGTGGTCTGAGCTAGCTGAACCTGATTGCCTAGCGCCCGCGCTGTCAGCGGATTGCCTGTTTGCGCAGTGATAGAACCGCTCAGAGTCCAGTTGCTGAGCGCCCTTCCCCATTTGCTATCCGCGGCAATGCGTGAAGTGGGGGTTCCTACGGGCGAGGTATAGATGAAGCTTCCCAAGAATTGATGGCGAACGTCAAAGCTCGACAAGCCTCTTTCGGCCGAGATGTCTTGCCAGTTTTGCGCTGTGGTGTTGCCTGCGCCTCCGAATGTCGATGAATCGTCAATCGACTTACCGTATTGATAGAACGCATTAAACGACATTCCGTGATTAAAGCGCCGTACCAATCGCAGATGGCCAGCGTTGAATATGGAATTGCCTACGGATTCGTCATAGGTAAACGCCAGGGCATTACCAACTTGTGTACGTTGAGCCACGGACCCGGGCGGTTGTTGATTGGGAACAATGCGAACATCGAGCCCCGTGCCCTTTGTGCCCATATAACCGATCTCTATAAAGAATCCGCCTCCAAGATCGCGTTGGATAGTGCCGTTCCAGGTTCCTGCGTAGGGCGTGCGGTAGTTGCGCGCAACAGCGAAATTATTGGTTATTTCCTTGGGCGTGGCTACAAGAAAACCCTGCGTCAATGTTAGTGGTTGTTCGACGTTCGTGTTCGCAATAGAAGACGTCGCAAACGGAGGTTGGTTTGCAAGGAGATTGCCGAATGGAATATAGGATTGGCCCAAATAGTAGATGCCGTACCCGCCTCGGAAGAGAGTCGATTTCTTAGTGGGGAACTTATAGGCAAGGCCGATGCGTGGAGAAAAGTTGTTCCAATCACGATCAACAAGCCCACTGGGAAATGTACCTCCGTATGGGCCGGGCATACTCGGTGTCGCAACCGCGACGTCGGTGAAATCGGGCGCGATATCCAGGTTCGCCATACGCCCGTATTTTTCGTGCAGCGGCGAAAAGTAGTCGTACCGCACCCCAAGAATGACTGTCAAATTGGACTTAGGTTTCCATTCGTCCTGTGCGTACAAATAGAACTGATTTTGTTGAAAGTAATTGTCGTGTTCGCTGTAGGTTATTGATGTGGCCTGCGGAAATCCGAGCAGGAAATCGGCAAGATCGTAGCCGGTATTGCTCTGTAGCGTTCCGTTCGAGTTCAACAGGCTGGTTCCCTGGCCTGTGAAACTAAAGGTCCCGCGTCCGTTCGGGTCTGTTCGTGACGAAAGATCCGCTCTGGTGTACCCGCCGCCGAATGAGAGCGAGTGCACACCCTTGAGGAGACTCAAAGATTCCGTTGGATTGAACGTCTGGTTCCGCGTCAATGTCGGGTTCGCATCGCTCAGTGAAGAGAAATTGGTGAAGGTCAGCGTAGGCGGTCCGTAATCCAGCGGATTGGTTGAGGCGCCCGGAAGGTTTAACTGCGATTCAATGTTGGGCACAGTCGAAAAATAGGGCGTTATCCGGCTATAGTTACGGTTAAATCGGACACCCAATGTATTGATGGCGTGCGCCGAAATATTACGCGTCCATTGCAGTTGGGTGTTGAGCCCATAGCCGTTTGTGGTATCGGCATAACCGAATGGTTGAGCGGTGCTGCCGTCCCGACGCTGGTATTGGAAATTAAGAAACACTCGATCAACGCTGGTCAGGTTGCGTTGGATACGTAGACCGAGGTTATCCGTATTTGCGACCGAGGTGGTTTCCGTCTGGTAATTATTGGCAATTCCTGGCTCATTAGGTCGTGGATAGAAATTGAGCAGCGTCAGGGCAACAGGACTGAGCAAGCTGGCCGGAATAACATTGCTCGGAAACTGGACGCGCGGTGAAGACAGCGGATTGTAAATGGATACGGGGCTCGTAGTTGTGCCGCCCAGCGATTGAATTGTTTGCGAAAAATCCCCGCCGCGCTCGGGGATGGTGGGCACCGTTTCGGTAAACAAATTCGGGTTGCGGGCGCGCGTGCCGAAGTACGTAATAAAGAAGTTGGTCTTTGTGTCTTTGAACGGCTTGAACTTCAGCAGCGGCCCGTTCAGGACGAAGCTGAATCGGCTTTGGGCATAAGCAGATTGCGGTATGTCGAGGCCATTGATCGAAAACGGTTTTGCGTTTAGAGCCGAGTTTGCCAGCGTAAAGGAGGCTTGACCGTGAATTTGCTGATTCTGGCGTCGCCTATTGCCGAATACGGCGCCGGCTGTTTGTCCCGGGCGCCGTTGACCCGGTCGTTGTCCGCCGCCACCACGGCCCCCGAAACCACCACCTCCGCGTCCGCCGAATCCCCCGCCGCCAGCGCCACCTCCGAAACCTCCCGCGCCGCCAGGTCCAAATCCACCGCCAGGAGCAGCACCTCCGCTTTGCGGCATCTCTCCATTTGGACCACCGGCGCCCATCATGCCTGGAGCGCCACCACCGATATATCGCATGTCCGGGCCGGAGTCGGCCTGTGCCCCTTGGTTCATTCCCGGACTGAGACTGCCCGAGATTTGGAATGATTCGTTCGTGTTCTCATTTCCGGTCGCGGGAACGGCTCCATTCTGGGACTGGCCGCTTAAGTCGCTTTGTAATTGCTGATCAAATTCCGCGTTCTGATCGGAGTTATTGGCAGCGCGACTTCCCGCAGAGTTTTGTGAGCCGGGAGCACCAGTTCGACCAGAGTTGCCACCGCTGCTTCCAAAGCCGCCGGCTCTTCCTGCTCCGTTTGGAGGGCTAGAAGCCGAACCATTACGACGGGCCGCAAACTGCTGCAGCCGCTGCAAAATAGGAGATGGTTTCAGCGCTAACTCAAGGTTGACCGGGCCATTGGCAGCGCTGAAGTCAACATCTTTCTTCAAGTTTTCGAAGCCGAACATTTCGACGCTGACGCTCCACATTCCGGGACCGAGAATGGGAAAAACATAATGACCATCAGCATCCGTGACAGTCGAGAAACTCTTATCTCCCTGGGTAGCCGTTACTGTTGCCCCGGGAATAGGCTGTCCGTCAGACTTGACGAATCCGCTTTGCGCGAAAGTACTGGAGCATGCCAATACGAGAAGGCAGAGCATCCAAAGACAGCGTGGCTGGAAATTAGGAAACACTCATGTCTCTCATCAAAGAATCCGTTAAGAAAACCGCTAACGCCTCCGTGACCACTTAGCGATTCCTGTTGGCCAAGCTCTGTCCGTGCGCCCGGTATGCACGTAACGATGCGAGTGGCAAGTTCAAGGTTACCCGGCATTCCGCTGCTTCGATACAGTGCAACGGTTGGCCGTGCCTTATGCTTGTAAAGAATTCTGAATCTGTCGCGGCGGTGAACAGCGATAGAAGTAGAAGAACAGAACTTGCCAAGCCGCCGCGCAGGGTTGTGCTAGGCATTCACTCGGGAGTTACGCCGATGGCAGTTGATCTTGAAACCTTACGAACCGAAATTATGGCCGATCTAAAGAGCAGCGGAATGGCTGTTTTTCATGCGTCTCATCGCGCGCTAGATCCGCTCAATCAAATCTTTTGGGATGTGGAACGCCATCCAGATTTCCGGGCATTCATTGCAGTCGCGCAACAGGCCGGCGCGAAATTAATTAGTTTCCACCATCATGCGTTATCGGTAGATCAGATCGACGAGGCGCTTGACCAACTGGAGGACAGCGACTTTACGCGCGAAGAGAAGCGGCACTACGAAACACGACTAAAGAAATTACGAGACTACGAAGGGTTTACTTGTTCCGTAGAGGTTTCGTTCTCTTTGGAAAGTAAAGTTTACGTTTTCGAAGTGCATACCGACTGGTATGCGTCGCTCAATGACATCCTGGCAGAGTTGGAGGCCGCCAACGAAGAGGAAGATGAAGAGGATGGCTCATTGGGCGGCTACTTTTCTAACAATTGATGTCTGAAGATTCAACCGGGCAGCGCTGGATGCGGCCGGCGGCTCGCTGGAATTTTCCAAACGACCGCTCTGAAACTCTGAACTCCCTGCTAAACGCGCTTAAGTTGCAGCGATTAACGGCTGCGGTTCTGACCAATCGCGGCTTCGATAATCCACTGCTTGCACGAGAATTCCTATCGCCCCAGTTGAACTCACTGCACGATCCGTTTTTGCTGCGCGATATGGATCGCGCTGTTGAGCGTCTTCAGACCGCCATTCGTCAGCGCGAAAGCATTCTTCTGTATGGCGACTATGACGTCGATGGAACCGCCTCCATCGTCGTGCTAAAGAAAGCGATCGAAATCCTTGGCGGTATTGCAGACTTCCATATTCCCCACCGCCTTAGAGACGGCTATGGTATGCGCAGCGAGGTGATTGAACGAGCGGCCGAAACGGGCGTTCGTTTGATTGTTAGCGTGGACACGGGCATTCGCGCGCGAGCAGTAGTTGCCCATGCTCGCGAGTTGGGAATTGATGTGATCGTGACAGATCACCACCTACCCGAAGCTGAGCTTCCGGCAGCGTTGGCAGTGCTGAATCCCAGCCGGCCGGACTGCAACTATCCGAATAAACATCTGTGTGGGGCCGGCGTAACGTTCAAATTGGTGCAAGCGCTTTTCGTTCGCAGTGGAATGCCAACAAGCCGCCAGGCAGCGCTACTGGATTCGTTCTTGAAGCCGGTGGCGATTGCAACCGTCGCCGATATTGTTCCGCTTTTGGACGAAAATCGGGTTCTAGTCCGGCGCGGCCTCTCCGGTCTGCGCAACGTGCGGAATATCGGTTTGCGGGCGCTTTTAGCCGTTGCGGGATTTGACCAGGGGGAATGCCCTACAGCGCACCAGGTCGCCTTCCGCATTGCGCCTCGCATCAATGCGGCCGGACGTATGGCAACAGCTCGCGACGTGGTGGAAGTATTTCTCACAGGCGATCCGGAACGAGCTCGCGAACTCGCGGAGCAGTTGGACACCCTCAATCGAGAGCGCCAACGGACCGAAAGCGAAATTGTGGACGCCATCCTCGCGCAATGCGAACAATGCGAATTTGATTTCGCTGCGCGAGCCATGGTCTTTGCGGGAAACGCGTGGCACTTGGGCGTACTCGGCATTGTCGCCAGCCGTTTGGTAGAGCGCTTCAATCGGCCGGTATTCGTGCTAAGCGACGCATCGCCAGACAGCGACGCGGAAGCGAGTTGCCTTTCAGGATCGGGCCGCAGCATCCCGGGCTTTCATCTGCTCGACGCGCTTGAGGCCATGCCCGAGTTATTTCAGAAATTTGGCGGCCATCGGCAAGCGGCCGGTTTGACGCTCCGCGCCGATCAGCTAGACTCGTTCCGGCAACGGTTCGCCGCATATGCCTCCGAACGCATCTCGGAAGAAGATCTGCGGCCGGTCTTTTCCATCGATGCAGAAGCATCTTTCCCAGAGCTGACAGATTCATGCGTAGAGCAGTTGATGTCCTTAGGTCCGTTTGGATTTGGAAATGCCGCGCCTCTCTTTTTGTCACGCGAATGTGAAGTCGCAGGGCCTGCAAAGGCGTTAAAGGATGACAAGCACTTTAACGTTCCGCTGCGGCAAAACGGCCGGCTGTTGTTCTGCAAGGCCTGGAATTTTGGTGACCGCGCGGAGTACTTCACGCCCGGCGGTAAGCTCGACGTACTTTTTCAATTAGAAGACGATCCTACCGGCCGCAAGCGCGGCTACGGTTCCTGGAGCATTAGCGTAAAGGACGTGAGGCGGTGTTGAATCACGTTATGGTAAAAAGACGTGCCCACAGCGGATTCCCTGGTTGAAGCTGCGCGTGGTGTCCGTATCCGCGCGCACGCTCCTTTTTCCGGCTTTAAAGTAGGCGCTGCGGTGGAGGATGAGAATGGCCGCGTGTTTACGGGTTGCAACGTCGAAAATGCCACCTATGGATTGACGGTTTGCGCGGAGCGCATTGCGGTCTTCAAAGCAATTTCCGAAGGTGCGGCAAAGCTCAAACGCGTTGCTGTGGTAGCCGACACCGAAACACTGACTCCGCCGTGCGGCGCCTGTCGGCAAATCCTCTGGGAGTTCTGCGGCAATGCCCAATTGATTCTTGCCAACTTGGCCGGCAAACAGGAATTGCTTTGGCTCAAAGATATTTTTCCGAGGCCCTTCGATGCGTCGTTTTTGTAGCTTCCTAATTGTTGGCTCGCTGCTGAGCCGCTTGTTGCTCGCCGCCGATCCTGCTGATTGGATCATTCGCGGCAAATACGTTGTCACCATGGATGGCCACAATCGCATGATTGAGGGCGGCGCTGTAGCCATACGCGACACACGCATTGTTGGCGTCGGCAGTCAGGAAGATATTGCGCGTCGGTTTCAGGCCAAACACACCCTTGATAAACCTGACGCGATCATTGCCCCTGGACTCATCGACACTCACACTCACGCACCCATGTCTCTGTTTCGGGCGCTTGCAGATGACATGCGGCTCGATGACTGGCTGAATAACTTCATTTTTCCGGCTGAATCGAAGAACGTATCGCCTGACTTTGTGCGCTGGGGCACTCGGCTGGCGTGCTTGGAAATGGTGCTCGCCGGCATAACCACGTACACGGACATGTACTACTTTGAGGACGTTGAAGCCGAAACGGCAAAGCAAGCTGGTGTTCGCGGCGTGCTGGGCCAGACGATTATTGGCTTCCCTGCCCCAGACCACAAGACGTGGCAGGAAGCCATTGCCGCCACCGAAAAATATATCCAGCATTATCAAAAAGACGATCTCATCGTTCCTGCGGTCGCGCCTCACTCCATCTACACGACGCCCGATGAAGCTTTGGTCGCAGCGCATCAACTGGCGGTGAAATATAACGTTCCTCTGTCCATTCATTTGGCGGAAACACAGAAGGAGCGCGACGATTCCCTGACCAAACGAAATCTGAGCCCGACACAGGTGCTCGAAAAACTGGGTCTGCTAGATGGCCGCGTGATTGCCGCACATTGCGTTTGGGAGAGCCCGGAAGACATCGACATTCTCAAGCAACATGGCACCGGCGTAGCGCATTGCCCATCGAGCAATATGAAGCTCGCAAGCGGAGTCGCGCATGTTACCGAAATGTTGAACAGAGGATTGTCGGTAGGGCTGGGGACGGATGGTTTCGCCGGCAGCAACGACACTGCCGACCTGATCTTGGAAATGAATATTGCCGCCAAGCTGCAGAAGGTGACCACCATGGATCCAACCGTGCTACCAGCCGAGCAAGTATTCGCTATGGCCACTATTGGAGGCGCTCGCGTCTTGGGATTGGACAAAGAAATCGGTTCGCTCGAAGAGGGTAAACGCGCCGACATCATCACCATATCTGTCGCCCGTCCAAACGCGGTACCGCTCTACAACGTCTACTCACAGATCGCCTATGCCACAAAATCCGGCGACGTGGACGATGTGTTTATCAATGGCAAGCAGATCGTCAGCGAACGCAAGGTCCTTACCTTGGATGCCAAAGAAATATATGCCAAAGCAGAGCAGTTCAAGCAACAAATCCTGGCTAGTTTGCACCACTAGCGTTCCTTTTTGAAAATCCGCTTACGGGCATTTCTGACGTAGATGTACCAGTGCGTGCGCGCACTCTGATTTCGCAGTGATCGAAATTGGAGGAATTTTGGATGCTTAAGGTGCGCCACGCATCGCTTTGTTTTCTTTTCATCACCACCGCTTTACCAGGCGCGGCTACGACCGTTCAATCGACAACGTTTGCCAATTGGACTTCAGGCATAACGGGGACGCCTACCTTTGTGGATGTAGAGAGCTTAAGTCTCGGGAACTACAGCACGGCTGCAGGGGTTACCGATGCTTCTTACCTTTTCACCGGTCCGGACGGAAGTAGTTGGTCGCTCGGAGTTCAGACATTTAGCGGCAAAACGGGCCTATTCGGAGCTGCTGATGGCAGAGGGGCGATTGAAGTTACGCTGCCAGGTGCCGGCCAAAGCGCGATTTATGTCGACGTGAATACGGAAGCGAATAATACGCTCGTAGCCGGTCCCGTGACCTTAACCCTTTCCGACGGAGAAACGTTTACTGTTGCGAGCGGCCAATTCGGATTGAGCATTTCTCACCCGATCACCTGGTATACCCTGACGACCAGCGTGGGCCAAGCGCCATTTTTACAATGGGCATATTTTGGAAACAGTTCCCTGCCCCAGGATGGCAACGGCGGTACAGGAGACCCGGCGCAAACACCGGAAGCGGCGACACTCGCCTTGGTTGGGGGCGGAATGCTTGTCGTATTCGGCGCGAAGCGCAGATTCGCCAATAGATTGGCTTTCTAAACGATTTCCTCCGAAGCAATAAGGCTCAGCGCCGGAGTCGCAATGCGGCTCCGGCATTTTTTGTTTATGTTTATAAGCTTCGCGACATAATGTAGAGTTGGTGATCGCCTCTACCCAAATTGGCCTAAATCCACCCATTTCCACCACACTGCCGAGCGAACTCGATCGCGACACCCTGATTCACGCTTTTCGAATCATGTACTTATCGCGATGTGTGGACGATCGCGAGGTTCTTCTCAAACGGCAGAATAAGATTTTCTTCCAAATCAGCGGCGCGGGGCACGAAGCTGTGCAGGTAGCCGCGGGGCTGGTCCTGCATGCCGGCCAGGATTGGATCCTTCCGTATTACCGTGATCGCGCGTTGATGTTGACGCTCGGTATGACGCCCGAGGACATGCTGCTGCAGGCGGTGGGTGCCGCGCGTGACCCGAGTTCTGGCGGTCGCCAGATGCCCTCGCATTGGTCATATCCCGCGCTACACGTGATTACCGGTTCTTCCCCAACGGGCACTCAGTTTTTGCATGCGGTCGGTTGCGCACAGGGTAAACGCCTGCAGGATACCCCCGAAGACGAGATCACTCTGGTTGCTTCCGGCGAAGGCGCCACTAGCGAAGGCGAATTCTGGGAAGCGATGAACATCGCTTGCATGGAGAAACTGCCGCTTCTCTTTTTGGTTGAGGACAACGGTTATGCTATTTCAGTTCCTGTCGAAAAGCAGACCGCCGGCGGCAACGTTACTCGTCTGCTTGACGGGTTTCCTTCGTTGTTGCGAATTGAAGTGGATGGCACGGACTTCATCGATTCGTATCGCGCGATGAAACACGCCACGGAATACTGCCGGGGCGGACATGGTCCCGCTCTGGTGCACGCGGCCGTCACCCGGCCTTATTCGCATTCGCTTTCGGACGACGAGCGGCTTTACAAACCCAAACGGGAACGCGAACAGGAGGCTGCACGCGATCCCATCCGAACGTTTCCCGAGTTCCTGATTCAGGAAGGATATCTGGACCGGCAGGCCGCCGCCCGAATTACGCGCGAGATCGACAACGAAGTAGCGGATATCACGTTGCGTGTTTTGCGTGACGAGCCGCCTTCTCCCGACTCTATCTACAAATATCTGTATTCCGACAAGATCGATCCGCAGTCGGAAGCCTTCGATGTGCCGCCGCAGTTTCAGGGCGAGCCTCGAACCATGATCGATTCCATAAATCAAACGCTGACCGAAGAAATGCGCCGCGACGGCCGCATTCTCGTCTTCGGTGAAGACGTCGCCGATTGTAGCCGCGAGCAATATTTGGATGAAGTGAAGGGCAAAGGCGGAGTTTTTAAAGCCACTGCAGGATTGCAGCGGGAGTTTGGAAGCGCTCGCTGCTTCAACTCGCCGATCGCCGAAGCATCTATCATCGGACGGGCCGTCGGCTTAGCGGCGCGCGGTTTGAAACCCATACCCGAAATTCAGTTCTTCGATTACATCTGGCCCGCGATGATGCAGCTTCGCGACGAAGTCGCCACGTTCCGGTGGCGCTCGAATAACGGTTTCTCGTGCCCCATGGTCATACGCGTTTCCATTGGAGGCTATTTAACAGGCGGCGCCATTTATCACAGCCAGTGTGGCGAAGTGACCTTCACGCATCTTCCTGGTTTACGCGTTGTTTTCCCTTCGAATGCGCTCGATGCCTGCGGATTGTTGCGGACCGCGATCCGCTGCGATGATCCCGTCCTATTTCTAGAGCACAAGAAGCTCTATCGCGAGCCTTACAATCGCGCGCCTCATCCTGGGCTCGATTACACTATCCCGTTTGGTAAAGCAAAGCTGGCCAAAACAGGGCAAAACCTTACCATCATTACTTACGGCGCATTGGTACAGAAGTCTCTGCAAGCCGCTTTGCAAATAGAACAGCGCAGGCGCGGTGTGACGGTTGAGATTTTGGATCTACGTAGCCTTTCGCCCTACGATTGGCACGCCATCAGCATGTCCGTGAAAAAGACTAATCGCGTACTAATCGCGCACGAAGATGTTTTATCTTGGGGCTACGGCGCCGAGCTCGCGGCGCGGATCGCTAACGAGTTGTTCACGGATCTGGATGCGCCTGTCGGCCGCGTAGCCGCCCGCGACACCTGGGTGGCTTATAACCCTCAGATCGAGTACGTGATTCTTCCTCAAGTCGAGGACTTAGTAGGGGAAGGCGAACGGCTGCTGGCATTCTAAGTCGCTTGTTCCATTCACCGGTATTGCCTCGAAAGAATTAAAGCCTAACCAGCGTTGGTGCATCAGAGGAATGGGGTTCCTTATGAATGCACGATTGGGGACAAATCGTGTCTACAGGTACGCACGGAAATTGGGCGTTTTTTTGATCTGTTTACTCGCTGCTCTTTCTGCTTCTGGCCATGCAATTCTCAAAGAGTGCCTGCCCGCGCCACACAGCATCGTTTCGGGCCCGGACGTCACTATACGGTTAAGGTTCAATTCACGCATCGATGCAGTCCATTCGCGTCTTTACCTGAATGGCGGACCGCATTCGCAACAGATTGAAGTGGCGGAACAAAGCGCGCCTGATACGTTGGTTGGTCAGGCGAAAGCGGTCACGGCGGGAGAGTATCGAATCCAGTGGCAGGTTCTCGCCGTCGATGGCCACATTACCCGCGGCGAGGTGCCGTTTACCGTTCGGTAGACGCCAACGATGGCCCAATTCATTGACCTTTACGGGTTAATTGAAGTCATTCTGCGCGGGTTGACGCTTGTTTTCGAAGCCGTCACCGTCGGCGGCATTATATTTCTGTGTTTTTGCGCCCTGCCGGAGGCAATGGACCGTGCGGTGTTGATCCGATGCCGCAAGCTTCTGAGAATTTCCGCAATGGCGTTGGCTGTAGCCGCACTTGGCTCAATCGCTGTGACGACAGTGGTTCTGCACGTAACGACAGACGGATTTCGCTGGACCGATGTCACACAGACCTCGTTTTGCCGTGCAGAGTTGCTGCTTGTTATCGCCGCCGTATGGATAGCTGGCGCCGCGAAGATAATCGAACGGCATTGGCTTGTTTTACCGGCATTGGCAATAATAACGGGCGCAACTCTGACAAGCCACGCCTTTGCGCGCATTGACAACAGATCCTTGTTGCTTTTCTGTACGGGCATGCATCATTTGGCAACTGCTGCTTGGATTGGTGGTTTACCCTGGCTTCTCATTACGCTCCAGCGAAGCAATGAACAATCTGTTTGGGTCACGACCCAACGTTTTTCGCAGCTTGCAATGACCAGCGTCGTGGTTTTAGTCATAGCGGGAATCATTTTAGGCCAACAGTATGTAGGTAGCGCAGAGGGGATTTATGGAACCTCCTACGGCGTTATGCTTGTCGCAAAAGTTGTTCTTCTCGCGCTGCTTCTAGTACTTGGCGCGACGAATTTTAGATTTCTTAGGCGTAAAGCCGCTGCCCGCCCAATCTTAAAAACGATTGTTAAACGGACGGTGGAGGCGGAGACAGCCATCGGTATCGTGGTCATTCTGATCGCCTCTTCCATGACGTCACAACCGCCCGCGGTGGACCTCACCGACGGTCGTGCGTCTTTGAGTCAGATCATTGACCGATTTACTCCTCACCGGCCGCGTCTTCAAACACCATCCGTGACAGCGCTGGCCCCAGCGACTCCGCTCAACGCCGATGAAGCCAAGAGGTTTGGCCGTCCGCTCTCTTATGCGCTCAGTGCACAACCTGTCTACAACGGCGCCGCAGATATCGCCTGGAGCGAATACAACCATAACTGGGCTGGGATTTGCCTCTTAACTGTCGGGTTATTAGCTCTAATTGCACAAATGCGACATATCCGTTGGGCAAGACACTGGCCGCTTGTGTTTCTTGTGCTCGCTGTCTTTATCGTGATCCGCGCGGACCCGGAAAACTGGCCTCTCGGTCCACGCGGCTTTTGGGAGAGCTTTCAAGTCCCGGATGTTATGCAACACCGCCTGGCCGCGGCTTTGGTGATTGCCTTTGCGATCTTTGAATGGCGCGTGCGAACACGTCGCAGCACACAATCCTGGCACGCTCTCGTCTTCCCCGCAATCTGCATGGTCGGTGGTACGCTGCTTTTCATTCACAGCCATTCGCTCGGAAATGTCAAAGAAGAATTGCTTGCTGAGGTTAGTCACACCGGTATCGCAATCTTTGCAATTATTGCGGCAGTGACGCGATGGTTGCAGTTGCGGCTGCCTCAACAACCGCCCGTGCTTGGTTCTATATGGGCCGCTTGCTTCGTACTAATCGGAGTCTTACTGACGTTCTACCGAGAAGCCTGACGTTGCCCCTCTTCGGACGATTGTGAAAACAAGTTAGCGGCCATTGTGCCAGATCACCTGATATGCCACAGAGATTGAGCTGATATCGGAGCCGACTCGTGCCGTGACTCCATCAAAATAAGCAATTCGTAAGGCTTGTCTTCGACTGAGGGCGATTCCAAATGTAGCTCCAAAGCGAGTGTTGCCTTTAATCCGCGTGTATGTTTGTCCCAACGTAGCTTCGGCCGCCAGTATAAAATGTTCCATCGAATGCCAGGCAAGTTTTGTGTGGCAACACCCGGACAACATGGGCTTGCGCACTTCCTAGAGGGTCTTGCGTCCGAACGGTATGGCCATAGTAATTTGAATTCGTGGTGTACAGCCACACGCCTAAGGCCGTTTCAAAATCCCACTTTCCCCAAAACCGGCAAATTCCTATTTCTGGCTTAATGGCCCAGCGATTTGTTCCCAAATTGATTAACAGGTTAGGATCATACTGGCCGGTGGGTGGATTAACCGTTACGCTGATGCCAACGATCGTCTTAGGACGATACTTCGCGAACTCGCGAGAATGCATGGCCGGCGCCCCGTAAATGTTCATTGAAAAGCGAAAGGTCGAATCCGCCAAGCCCGACCGGTGACGGGATTGTTGGACTCCAGCGGATTCGCCGCTAAGATCCGCTACAACATACGGAAGGTCTACAAGGAATTGGCCGGTGCGCCCAAACGCATTCAGTGTCCCACCGAAAGCGATGGCCGCCACTGAAGCATTTACATGTCCGTTTTCTATCGGCAAGCTTGGATCGAATAATACACCGCCGGTATCGGATGAATAACTGACGCTAAAGAAATCCGATCCTATAGGAGCCGGCAGATAGGCGCGCGGCTGCAGTTCCTAGGCGGACAATGCCATTGCCAGAAGCAACAGCTCTAGTACGAAAGAACGATGGACGAGCCGGCTAATCCGATGCAAGAGGAGGCGGCACTCAGACGCTATCAGTCATTTTGCCGGTTTAAAAACTT
>Ga0070741_10008051_pt1 | contig 21393 bp, 18 predicted proteins | sample Coa_R1_4_FD_66440 | JGI IMG/M metagenome (GOLD analysis project Ga0070741, IMG submission 66440) | Surface soil microbial communities from Centralia Pennsylvania, which are recovering from an underground coalmine fire - Coalmine... | ecosystem: Environmental > Terrestrial > Soil > Unclassified ... | reverse complement strand
CGCCGTTGCAGCGCATGCACGGATTCGGCGTCGTGCCGCGCGCGTAGCCGCGCACGAACGGCGCGACGACGGCGCGGCGGAACTCCTCCCGCAGGTCGAGCGTCACGTGCGGGACGCCGAGGCGGTGGCACGTCTCCCGCGCGGCGATGACGCTGTCGGGCGAGCAGCACGCGCGCTCGGAGTCGGGCCCCTCCGGGTCGAGCCAGAGCCGGAGCGTCACGCCGACCGCGTCCGGCAGCGAGCGGAGGAGCGCGACGGCGCTGTCGACGCCGCCGCTCATCGCGACCGCCACGCGGATCGGGGACGGCGCCGCGCGGAACGCCGGCCCGAGCGCGTTCGCGAGCGCGTCGACCGCGAGCGTCTCGCCGCCGACCGCGGCGGCCTCGAGCAGCGTCAGACCGGCGAGCTCGCGCTCGACCCCGGGCGCGTCCGCCTCGACGATCCGGCCGCCGTCCACCCGCAGGCGGACGGACGCCCACTCGCCGCCGCGGCTCGAGTCCCCGAAAAGCTCCTGCATCCGAGCCACGGTAAAGGAGAAGCCCGACCCCGGCGACCTTGCCGAGCTATGTGATCCTGGTCTCCCAGGTGGGTGCCCTGCCTTCGGCGGCGCTGCCGCTGTCGGGACGCGAGCTCCCTTTCACGTAGCGTTGGATCTACATGTTCGCCCGGTTCGGGCGCACGGGGTCGAGCCGGAGGAGAGTACCGGCAGCTACTCGGGCTGGGGAGCAATCACGCGGATCCCGAGCTCCTGCAGCGCCTCGTCGGGATACGGCGTCGGCGCTCCGGTGAGCGGGTCGTCGCCGCTCGCGATCTTCGGGAAGGCGGTCACCTGGCGGATGTCCGGCTCGCCCGCGAGCTTCGCGATGAAGCGGTCGATGCCCATGGCGAAGCCACCGTGCGGCGGCGCCCCCATCTGCAGCGCCTCGAGGAGGTAGCCGAACTTCGAGCGCTGCTCCTCCTCGCTCATCCCCATCACCCGAAACACGGCCTGTTGCACCGGCGCGTCGTGGATCCGGATCGAGCCGGAGCCGAGCTCCCAGCCGTTCCAGATCAGGTCGTAATGCTGGCTGAGCGCGCTCGCCGGATCGTCCTCGAAGGTCGCCTCGTACTCCGGATTCGGCGCCGTGAAGGCGTGGTGCATGAACGTCCAGCCGCCGTCCTCGCTGGGCTCGAAGAGCGGGAAGTCGACCACCCAGTGGAAGACGTCGACGTCGCCCGGGATCAGATCGAGCTCGTTCGCGAGGTGCAGCCGCAGGAATCCGAGCACGCGCGCGCAGACGGCCTCCTCGTCGGCGACGAAGAGCGCGGTCGAGCCCTCCTCCACGCCGAACGAGGCGAGCTCGCGCTCGGAGAGGAACTTCGAGATCTGCGAGAGGTTCGCGAGCCCCTTCGCGCCCCACTCCTTCGCGAGCTCCTCCAGCCGCGACTGCTCCGCGCGGGAGAACGTCTTCGGCACGACGAGATAGCGCACGCACGGCGCGTTCTTGAAGACGCCGAACTCGGAGTCGCGCGTCACCTCCGTCGCCTCCTGGATCTCCATCCCGAAACGCATGTCCGGCTTGTCGGAGCCGAACCGGAGCATCGCCTCGGCGTAGGTCAGCTGCGGGAACGGCCGCTGCGGAGGCCGCCGTCCGGCGGCCTCGAACGCGCCGACGACACAGGCCTCCATCACGTCGAGCACCTCGTCGCGCTCGGCGAACGCCATCTCGAGGTCGAGCTGCCGGAACTCGAACTGCCGGTCGGCGCGGAGATCCTCGTCCCGCCAGCAGGTGCAGATCTGGTAGTAGCGGTCGATTCCGCCGACCATGCAGAGCTGCTTGAAGAGCTGCGGCGACTGCGCGAGGGCGTAGAACTTCCCGGGCTGCAGGCGCACGGGCGTGAGGAAGTCGCGGGCGCCTTCGGGCGTGCCGCGCGTCATGCTCGGCGTCCAGACGTCGACGAAGCCGCGCTCGTCCATCACGCGCCGGATCGCCGAGATCGCCGTGTGGTTGAGGCGGAGGTTCGCCTGCATCCGCTCGGTGCGCATGTCGAGCCAGCGGTAGCGGAGGCGGAGCGTCTCGTCGACGTTCTCCTCGTCGAGCTGGAACGGCAGCGGCGTCGAGCGGGAGAGGATCCGCAGCTCGTCGACCTGGATCTCCACCTCGCCGGTCGCGAGGTTGGGGTTCACGGCGTCCGCGGCCCGGGCGACGACCTCGCCCTCGGCCTGGACGACGAACTCGTTGCGCAGCTCGTGCGCGGTGCCCGTCTCCTTGAGGACGAGCTGGACCTTGCCGGTGTGGTCGCGCAGGTCGACGAAGACGAGCCCTCCGTGGTCGCGGCGCGTGTCGGTCCAGCCGGCGACCGTGACTCGCTTGCCGGCGTCCTCGGCCCGCAGCTCGCCGCACATGACGTCGCGCCAGGCCACGCCTAGATCTCCGCGAGGTCGGTCACGACGCGGTCGTCCTCCCCACGCCGCCGCACCTCGTACGTCCCGTCGGCGCGCGCGACGACGACGGTCTCCGCGCCGAGCCGCTGCGCCTGCGTGAGCTGACCCTTCATCGAGCGGCCAGCGTAGTCGGTGTCGACGGAGCGGCCCGCCGCTCTCCAGGCGGCGATCTGCGGCAGCAGCTCGTCCCGCAGCGCCGGCTCTTCGTACGCCACGAAGAGGTCGAGGCCCGCCTCCTCCGCCGTCGCGTTCTCGCGCTCCATGGCGAGGACGAGCCGCTCGAGTCCGGCGCCGAAGCCGATGCCGGGAGTCGGGGGCCCGCCGACCTCCTCGACGAGCCCGTCGTAGCGCCCGCCGCCGACGAGCGACGAGTTGGCGTTCTCCTCCCGCCCGACGAACTCGAACGTCGTGCGCGTGTAGTAGTCGAGGCCGCGCACGAGCGACGAGTCGAGCGTGTAGCGGATCCCGTACGCGTCGAGGTGGCGCTTGACCGCGTCGAAATGTGCCCGGCACGCGTCGCAGAGGCTGTCGCCGATCTTCGGGGCGAGGTCGAGGGCCGCGCGGAGCCGCTCGTTCTTGACGTCGAAGACCTGGAGGACGCTCGTCGCCCGCTTGTGCGCGACCTCCTCGTCCTCGCCGAGCTCGGGGTGCGCGTCGAGCCACTGCTCGAGCTGCTGCACGTACTGCGGCCGGCAGTTCGCGTCCCCGATCGAGTTGAGGAGGAGCGACCACTCCGTCACGCCGAGCCGGCGGAGGAGCTCCGCGTAGAACTGGATCACCTCGGCGTCGATCGCGGGATCGTCCGAGCCGATCGCCTCGAGCGAGAGCTGCCAGTGCTCGCGGTAGCGGCCCTTGCCGGGGCGGCTGTAGCGGTACATCGGCGCGATCGTGTACGCCTTGACCGGCTGCGCCTCCTGCGCGAGGCCGTGCTCGACGTACGCGCGGGCGATCGGCGCCGTCCCCTCCGGCCGCAGCGTGAGCAAGCGGTCGCTGCGGTCGGTGAACGTGTACATCTCCTTGTGCACGACGTCGGACGCCTCGCCCGACGTCCGCTCGAAGAGCGCCGTCTCCTCGAAACCGGGCGTCTGGATGCGCGACCAGCCGTACTGCGCGCACTGCTCCTCGATCGTCCGGACGATCCGCCACCAGAGACGGTCGCCCGGCAGGACGTCGTGCGTCCCGCGCGGCGCCTGGAACCTCTCGCTCATGCCCCAGCGTCGCCGGAGGCGGCGCGGTCTTCCGGCCGGGCATCGGTGGCTTCGCCGCCGATGCTTCCAGCCGCCGCGCGAAGCTCTGCGAGGAACGGATTGCGCGCGAGCTCGATCCCGAGCGTCGTCTCGGGGCCGTGGCCCGGGTGGACGACCGTCTCGGGCGGGAGGCGGTCGGCGAGCATCCGCACCGAGTCGAGCAGCGTGTCCCAGTCGGCGCCGGGCAGGTCGACGCGGCCGACCGAGCCGGCGAAGAGGAGGTCGCCGCTGAACAGCTCTCCGTCCGCGTAGTAGGCGACGTGGGCGGGCGAGTGGCCGGGGACGGCGAGACACTCGAAGGCGATGCCGGCGACCTCGACCATCTCCCCTCCCGCGACGAGATGCTCGGGCGCGTGAGCGCGGCCGGCGACGCCGACGGGGGCGAACTCGGTGAACCGCTCGAGCCGCTCCCGCTCCCCTTCCGGCATCCAGACCTCGGCGCCCGTCCCCTCCGCGAGGTCGGCGACGCCGCCGAGGTGGTCGAAGTGGCCGTGCGTGATCAGGATCCCCCCCGTCGCGGTACCGAGGCGGGCGAGCTCGAGCCGCAGATCGGCCGCGTCGCCGCCCGGGTCGATCACCGCCGCCTGGTCGGCGGCGCGGTCGGAGCGGACGACGTAACAGTTCGTCTGGAGCGGTCCGAGCGCGTATCTGTCCACCACGAGCGGCATGGCGGCGAGTCTAGTGGCTCGTGGTTCGCCCGCTCGACGGTGCCGGAAGGAGTCGAATCGCGCGCCGTGAGGGCCGCGGCCGGGGACCTCAGCGCTTCCTGGCCGCCTGGGCCTTCTCCCAGCGCCGGTACGTCCACCGGTCGACGTAGAAGGTGAACGGGATAAAAAGGGCCGTGTAGATCACGGCGACGACGAGCGAGGTCACGAGGCGGTCGGTGCCGCTGCTGCCGCTCTTCGAGTTGAGGAGCATGAAGACGGCGAAGATCACGACGCCGAGGATCACGGAGCGCTTGGCGGCGCGCGACCAGGACGGCATGGGCGGCGTCCGGCCGGCCCGCCCGCCGCGCGACTGGCTCTTCGACTGGGCTCTTGACCGGTCATCGGAGCGCTTCTCGCGGGCGGGAGCGAGCGCCTCCTCCGGCGGCTCCTCGAGCTCGTTGCCCTCCTCGTCGACCCAGACGGTCTCGTACTCGTGACGGCGTTCCTTCTGGGCCCTCCGGCGCTGCTTCCTCGTCGGCATGACGCGTCAGGCTAGCTCGCCGCCGAGGATGACCTTCTCCACCACCCGCCCGCCGAGGTGGTAGGCGAGATAGCGCCAGTCGGGCGCGTCGAGGAGCGCGATGTCGGCGCGGTAGCCGGGGGCGAGGCGTCCGATCCGGTCGGAGCGGCCGAGGACGTGGGCCGCGTTGACCGTGCAGGCGTCGAGCGCCTCCGCAGGCGAGAGGTGGAGCTGCGTACACGCGAGGGACATCACGAGCGGGAGGCTCTCGGTGAAGGCGCTACCGGGGTTGAAGTCGGTCGCGAGCGCGATCGCCGCACCCGCGTCGACGAGCAGCCTCGCCGGCGGCATCGGGCGATCGAGGAACAGCGCGCTCGCCGGCAGCAGGACGCCGGTCACGTCGCTCGCCGCGAGGGCGCGGATGCCCTCCTCCCCGGTCGCCTCGAGATGGTCGACCGAGCGGGCGCCGAGCTCGATCGCGAGCGGGATCGCGCCGGACTCCGTGAACTGGTCGCCGTGCAGGCGGAGCGCGAGCCCGGCGTCGCGGCACGCCTCGAGGTAGCGACGCGCCTGTGCCACGTCGAAGGCGCCGCGCTCGAGGAAGACGTCCGCCGCCTCGGCGAGTTGCGCGGCTTCGGGCAGGACGTCGCTCAACGCGAAGTCGAGGTACGCGTCGGCATCGTCGAACTCCGGCGGCACGGCATGAGCGCCGAGCCACGTCGGGATCCCGCCCGCGCTCTGGACGGCGCGCAGGGACGCGAGCTCGGTGTCCTTGTCGAGCCCGTAGCCGGACTTGCCCTCGAACGTCGCCGTGCCCATGCGGCGCATCCAGTCGCGGTGGTGTTCGACCGCGGTCCGCAGACCGTCCTCGCCCGCCGCGCGCGTCGCGCGAACGGTGGACAGGATCCCGCCGCCGGCCGCGTGCAGCTCCTCGTAGCTCGCCCCGCCGGCGCGGAGCGAGAACTCCTCGACGCGGTCGCCGCCGAAGGCCGCGTGCGTGTGGCAATCCACAAGGCCCGGCACGGCACAGAGGCCGCGGCCGTCGAGCTCCACGACGTCGCCGTCGAGTGCCGGCAGGTCGCGCATCCGCCCCACCGACTCGATCGTCTCGCCGGCGCAGAGGACGAACGCGTCCTCGAGCACCTCGATGTCGCCGAGCGCCCGCCTCCGCAGCGGCGCCTCGCGCCCCGCGGCAGTCGCGACCTGGGCGAGATCGCGGACGAGCAGCCGCCGCGTCACGTGTCGCTCGGAGCGCGCGGGATCCGCAGGCCGCCGTCCTCGGCAGCCTCGATCGCCTCGGGATAGCCCGCGTCGGCGTGACGCATGACGCCCGTGCCCGGATCGGTCGTGAGCACGCGCTCGAGCCGCTCGGCCTGCGCCTCGGTCCCGTCCGCGACGACGACCATGCCCGCGTGGATCGCGTTGCCGATCCCGACGCCGCCGCCGTGGTGGACGCTCACCCAGGTCGCTCCCGCCGCGACGTTGACGAGCGCGTTGAGGATCGGCCAGTCGGCGATCGCGTCGGAGCCGTCCCGCATCGCCTCCGTCTCGCGGTACGGGGAGGCGACGGAGCCGGCGTCGAGGTGATCCCGTCCGATCACGACCGGCGCCTTGACCGCGCCGCTGCGCACGAGCTCGTTGATCGCGAGCCCCGCCTTCGCGCGGTCGCCGTAGCCGAGCCAGCAGATCCGGGCGGGCAGCCCCTGGAACGCCACCCGGTCGGGCGCCAGCTCGAGCCACCGCTGCAGGAGCGGATCGTCCGGGAACAGCTCCCGCAGCGCCGCGTCGATGACGCCGATGTCCGCCGGGTCGCCCGAGAGTGCGGCCCAGCGGAACGGCCCGATGCCGCGACAGAAGAGCGGCCGGATATAGGCCGGGACGAAGCCCGGGTATGAGAAGGCCTCCGCTACGCCACCCTCAAGCGCCTCACCCCGCAGGTTGTTGCCATAATCGAAAACATAGGCGCCGCGTCGGACGTACTCGAGCAGCGCCTCGACATGGCGGACGATCGACTCCCGCGCCAGCCGGAGGTACTCGTCCGGATCGGACGAGCGCAAGGCGGCGGCATCCTCGACCGAGTAGCCGCGCGGGATGTAGCCGGTCAGCGGGTCGTGCGCGGCCGTCTGGTCGGTGATCAGGTCGAACTCCTCGCCGCGCTCGGCGAGCTCGGGCACGACGTCGGCGGCGTTGCCGAGCACGCCCACGGAGAGCGGCCGCCGCTCCGCCGCCGCCGCGCGTATCCGCGCGAGCGCGTCGTCGAGGGAGTCCGCCGCCTCGTCGAGGTAGCGCGTCTCGAGCCGCCGCTCGATGCGCGCCGGGTCGACCTCGACGCAGAGGATGGCCGCGCCGGCCATCGTCGCGGCGAGCGGCTGCGCGCCGCCCATGCCGCCGAGGCCGGCGGTGAGAACCGTCCGGCCACGCAGGTCGGGCGAGCCGAAGTGCTTCTCGCCGGCGGCGGCGAACGTCTGGTACGTCCCCTGCAGGATCCCCTGGCTCGCGATGTAGATCCACGAGCCGGCGGTCATCTGGCCGAACATCGTCAGCCCCTCCGCCTCGAGCCGCCGGAACTCGTCCCACGTCGCCCACTTCGGGACGAGGAGCGAGTTTGCGATCAGGACGCGCGGCGACGACTCGGTCGTTGTGAAGACGCCGACAGGCTTGCCGCTCTGGACGAGGAGCGTCTCGTCAGGCCCGAGCTCGAGCAGCGAGCCGACGATCGCGCGGAGCGCCTCGTGGTTCCGCGCCGCCTTGCCGGAGCCGCCGTAGACGACGAGCTCCTCCGGCCGCTCGCCGACCTCCTTGTCGAGGTTGTTCAGGAGCATCCGGAGCGGAGCCTCCGTCGACCACTGGCGCGCGTTGAGCTCCGTACCGCGCGGCGCCCGGATCGAGGAGAGGTCGCCGCAGAGCGCGTCGACCCGGGCGGCGAGCGACGCCGTCGTGCTCATGCGAGGTCTCCCGTCTCCGCCTCGACCGCAGCGACGATCGAGCCGTCCCGGATCGCGACCGCGACCGCCTCGATGTCCGCCGCGAGCGGCCGGTCGTCCTTCAGGCGCGGCGACAGCTCGCGCACCGCCGCGCGCGCTGCGCGTCCTCCGACTCCCGGCTCGAGCGGCGCGTGGAACTCGACACCCTGCGCCCCGGCGAGCAGCTCGATCGCGACCGCGCGCTCGGCGTTCGCGAGCACCTGCCACGCCTTGAGCCCCGCGGCGTTCCCCATCGAGACGTGATCCTCCTGCCCCGCGCTCGTCGGGATCGAGTCCACCGACGCGGGGTGGCACAGCGCTTTGTTCTCCGAGACGAGGGAGGCCGCGACGTACTGCGGGATCATGAAGCCGCTGTTGAGGCCGCCGTGAGTCGTGAGGAAGGCGGGCAGGCCGTCGGAGAGGTTCGGATTGACGAGCCGCTCGATCCGCCGCTCGGAGATGCTCGCGAGCTCCGACACCGCCATCGCGAGCGTGTCGAGCGCGAAGGCGAGCGGCTGGCCGTGGAAGTTGCCGTTCGAGACGAGCTCCTCGCTGTCGACGAGGACGAGCGGATTGTCCGTCGCTGCGTTGAGCTCGACACTGACGGTGTAGTCCGCGTAGTCGAGGAGGTCGCGGCTCGCGCCGTGCACCTGCGGCGCGCAGCGCAGCGAGTACGCGTCCTGCACCTTGTCGCACCAGCGGTGCGCCTCGATGATCGCCGAGCCGTCGAGCAGCCGGAGGACGTTCGCCGCTGACGCCGCCTGGCCGCGCAGCGGGCGGAGGGCGTGGATCTGCGGGAGGAAGGACGTCCGCGAGCCCTGCAGCGCCTCGATGGAGAGCGCGCACGCGACGTCCGCCGCACGCGCGAGGCGCCGGGCGCGGACGAGCCCGAGCGCGAGCATCGCGGCCATGAACTGCGTCCCGTTGATGAGCGAGAGCCCCTCCTTAGCCTCGAGGCGCACGGGATCGAGGCCGGCGCGCTCGAGCGCCTCTCCGCCGGGCAGGCGCTCGCCGCCGAACCACGCCTCCCCTTCGCCGACGAGCGGCAGCGCGAGATGCGCGAGCGGCGCGAGATCGCCGGAGGCGCCAACCGAGCCGCGGCTCGGCACGACAGGGAGAACGCCGCGCCCGAGGAGCGCGAGGAGCAGCTCGACAGTCTCGACGCGGGCACCCGAGTTGCCCTTCGCGAGCGCGTTCGCGCGGAGGAGGAGGGCGGCGCGGACGACCTCGTCGGGGTACGGCTCGCCGACGCCGCAGGCGTGCGAGCGGAGGAGTCGCAGTTGCAGCTCCCCGGTCTCCTCCTCCGGGATCGCGACGGCGACGAAGCGGCCGAAGCCGGTGTTGACGCCGTACGTGTGCTCGCGGCTGCCGTGGGCTGCGCGCTCGACGAGCTCGCGTGCGGCGCGCATCTTCTCCCGCGCGGCATCGGTCAGCCTGGCGGCGGCGCCGTCGACCGCGACGGCCCAGACATCGTCGACCGTCAGGTCGTCGCCGGTCAGACCGATCGCCGTCCGCTGCGCCACGGCGCGAGTGTAGGACGCGGCCCGCTCCGTCCGTGCCTCTACGTGCCCCCAAGGGGCGTCGCGGCCCCTTCAGAAACGCTAACGCGGCAAGCGTCGCGTGTCCGTCGCGGCTTTGTGGCGGCTTTGCCGCACTCGCCGTGCCAAGACGCCGGCCGGGGCGGCGTCGCCGCGGCCGGCCGCCACTACGCGTCGAGCAGCCGGAGCTCGAGGACGTGGGAGACGTCGAGCCCCGCCACCCGCAGGAGCTCGCCGGCCGCCGCGACGGCCGCGCCGGCGGGAAGCAGGCCGACGAGCTCGGAGCCGGTCACCGCGACCCCGCGCGCCGCCGCCTCCCGCTCGACCGCGGCGACAACCTCGTGGAGCGGCGCCGCCCGCCAGTCCTCGACGTTGAGGCTGACCTGGGCGTGGCCGGCCCGCGGCAGCAGCAAGCCGAGCGCGCGCACGCCGGGGAAGCCGCCGTCCCGCTCCCGTACCCCGGCCGCGATCTCGCGCGCCGCGGCGAGGTCGTCGCCGGCGAGGTTCACGTTGAAGGCGATGAGCGGCGGACGCGCTCCGACGATGACGCCGCCCGCGCTCTCGTCCAGGCGAGAGGGCCCGAAGTCCGGCGCGAGCTCCCCCGCGTCGATCCGGCGTTGCAACTCGTCCGGGCCGCCGCGCCGGAAGAAGGCCGGGCCGCGCCCCGGCGCGAGGTCGGCGTAGAGGAAGACGGGCAGCGCGAGCTCCTCCCCCACCCGCCGCGCGAGCTCGAGCGCCGTCGCGCGCGCGCGCTCGGCGTCGTCCGGGCGGACCGGGACGACGGGAACCACGTCGGCGGCGCCGATGCGGGGATGAGCGCCCTCGTGGCGGCGGAGGTCGATCCGCTCGCGCGCCACCGCGATCGCCGCGAGAAGCGCCGCGACGATCTCGTCCTCCGCCCCGACGAGGGTGAACACGGAGCGGTTGTGGTCTTCGTCGCTATGGACGTCGAGCAGCCGCGCGCGGGCGGAGATCGCGGCGGCGATCGCGTCGACCGTGGCGCGGTCGCGGCCCTCGGAGAAGTTCGGCACGGCCTCGAGCGGCAGCATCGGCAGGCAGCCTACGCTCCGCCTCGATGACCGCCCGCAAGTCGTCGTACCGCTCGCTCGCCTCGCTCGAGCGCGACCTGTCCCGCTGCCGCGCCTGCGTCGAGGCCGGCTTCCCGCTCGAGTCGCTTCCCGTCCACGCGCCGGGAACGGGACAGCGCGCCTACATGTTCGGCCAGGCTCCCGGCGTCGTCGAGGGCGAGGAGCGGCTGCCGTGGCGCGGCCGCGCCGGCCGGACGCTCCGCCGCTGGCTCGAGCTCGAGGAAGACGAGTTCTACGCGACCTTCTACTGCGCCTCGGTGACGCGCTGCTACCCCGGCCGGGCGCCGACCGGCCGCGGCGACCGGACCCCGGCGCCGCGCGAGCAGGAGCTCTGCGAGTTCTGGCGGGACTGGGAGCTCGAGCTGCTGCGGCCGCGGCTCATCGTCACGGTCGGCGGGCTCGCGCTGCGCCGGCTCCTCGGCCTTACGTCGCTGACCCCGTGCGTCGGCGAGCGCTACGAGCGCGGCGACGCGACCGTGATCCCGCTCCCGCATCCGTCCGGCGCGAGCGGCTGGCTCAACGTGCCAGCCAACCGCGAGCGCCTGGAGAAGGCAACAGCCGTCGTCCGCAGCGAGCTCGCGCTGCTCTAGCCGTTCGGGCGCATGAGCATCGCGACGCCGCGGCCGTCGTCGCTCGAGAAGCCGTAGCGCTCGTAGAGCGGCTTGCCCGCCGGGCTCGCGACGAGGGCGACGATCGACCGGCCGGCCGCACGCTCGAGGAGAAGCTCGAGGATCGCCGTGCCGATCCCGCGCCGCTGCGCCTCCGGCACGACGATGACATCCCAGACGGTGGCGTAGAAGGCTCCGTCGTCGAGCAGCCGGCCGATCCCGACGACCTCGCCGTCCTCCCGCGCCACGACGTTCCACGTCAGAGCGAGCGACGCGCGGAGGGTCGGCTCGTCGCAGTCGACGCTCCGCCAGCCGACGGCCTCGCGCAGCCGCAGGTAGTCGGCCGCGGGGAGCTCCGCCTCCGTCTCGAACTCGGTCATCCGCGGAGCTGCTGGACGAGGCCGCGCCAGTCGAAGTCCTCCCAGACCTCGGCGACCCGGCCGTCCTCGATCCGGGAGATCGTCGTCTGCGTGAAGGTGAACGCCGCGCCGCTCGGCTCGATGCCGTGGAAGGGCGCACCGGTGTGCGTGCCGCTGAACGTCACGTGGTCGGCGACGAGATCTCCCTCCGCGATCTGGAGGAGCACCGCGCACGAGAGATCCGGGAAGGCAGCGAGCCAGACGTTCTCGAGCGCGTGCGCCATCCCGTCCCGCCCGCGCTTCTCTTCCCCCCAGATGTGAAGGACGAAGTCGGGTGCGACGAGCGCCTCCCCGCGCTCGAGCCGGTGGTCGCGCCAGAGATCCTCGAACATCGCCCGCGTGACCGCCTTGTTGCGCTCCAGATCGGCCATCGGAGGAGCATAGAGCGCCGTCGGTACATTCAAAGCCGATGAGTGCGGTCCCGTACCGCCGCACGTTCGCGCGGCTTCTTTCCTTCCTCAAGCCCTACAAGCGGGGGCTCGTCTTCTCGATCGTGCTCGCGACCGGCTCGCAGGCCGCGCAGATCGCGCTGATCTGGATGACGGGGAAGCAGGTCATCGACCAGGCGCTGCTCCACCGCGACACGCACAAGCTCTGGCTCTACGTCGGACTGATCGCCGCGCTCGGCTTCGTCTCGGCCGCGCTGATGCTCGGCCGGCGTCTCATCTCCGGCAAGCAGGCCCTCGACGTGGAGATGGACATGCGCCAGGGCCTCTATGCCCATCTCGTGCGCCTCTCGTTCGGCTTCTACGACCGCCACCAGACCGGCCAGCTGATGTCGCGCGCGACGGTCGACCTGCAGGGCGTGCGCTTCTTCCTGGGCTACGGGCTGATCTTCTTCTTCCAGAACATCCTCACCGTCGTCTCGGTGAGCGTCGTCCTCTTCTTCTTCGAATGGCGGCTCGCGCTCATCGTCCTTGCGGTCATGCCGTTCCTCATCGCGCTCGCCTACCGCTACAGCCACATCGCCCACCCGACGCTGCGCGACGTGCAGCAGAAGCTCGCCGACGTCGCCACCGTGGCGGAGGAGAACATCGTCGGCGTTCACGTCGTCAAGGCGTTCGCGCAGGAGCCTGCGGAGGAGGCGAAGTTCGCCGTCCGCAACAACGCCCTCTTCGGGCAGACGATCCACGCGAACCGGCAGCGCGCGACATACGTGCCGCTCCTCTCCTTCGTGCCGCTGCTCGCGCAGGCGGCCGTCCTCCTGCTCGGTGCCCGCATGGTCGCGCGCGGGACGCTGCCGGTCGGCTACTTCGTCAGCTTCAACATCTACCTCGGCATGGTCGTCACGCCGCTCCGGTCGCTCGGGATGTGGATCGGCCAGTCGCAGCGCGCGACGGCGTCGGGCGAGCGGATCTTCCAGGTGCTCGACGAGCCGGAGGAGGTCGCGGACAAGCCGGGCGCGGTCGAGCTGCCGCCCGGCGACGGCTCGATCCGCTTCGAGAAGGTCTCCTTCTCCTACCGCGAGGGACGGCCCGTGCTGCACGACCTCGACCTCGCGCTCGAGCCCGGCACGACGCTCGCCCTGATCGGGCACACCGGCTCTGGCAAGACGACGCTCGCCTCGCTCGTGCCGCGGTTCTACGACGTCGACTCGGGCCGCGTACTCGTCGACGACGTCGACGTCCGCGACGTGACGCTCAACTCGCTCCGCCGCGAGATCGGCGTCATCCCGCAGGATCCGTTCCTCTTCTCGACGACCGTGCGGGAGAACATCTCCTTCGGCCGGCCGGGGATGTCGGACGACGAGATCGAGCGCGTCGCGCGGCTCGCACAGGCGCACGAGTTCGTCGAGCGGCTGCCGCAGGGCTACGACACGGTGATCGGCGAGCGCGGCATCACGCTCTCCGGCGGGCAGCGGCAGCGCGTCGCGATCGCGCGCGCGCTCGCCCTCGACCCGCGCATCCTGATCCTCGACGACGCGACCGCCTCCGTCGACGCGACGACGGAGGCCCAGATCCGCGCCGGGCTGCGCGAGGTGATGCGCGGCCGGACGACGCTGATCATCGCGCACCGTCTCTCGACCATCGCCCTCGCGGACGAGATCGTCGTCCTCGACGACGGGCGGATCGCCGCTCGCGGCACGCACGAGGAGCTGCTCGAGACGAGCCCCGTCTACCGGGAGATCTACGAGCACGGCCTCCTCGAGCGCCAGTTCGCGGACGCGGTCGAGGCGCGCGGCGACGTGGAAGAGGTCGCATGAGACACGTCCCGCCGAGACACGTCCGGTGCCAGGCACCGGACGTGTCCACCCGAGACATGCCAGCGCTGAAAAGCCCCGCTCAGCCGCATTCCGCCGGCCGGATCAGCCATGTCCGGTGCCTGGCACCGGACATGGGAGAAAGCGACATGTCGTGAGGGTTCATCAGCCGGGCGGCTACATGAAGCGGCACACCGCCGAGGAGGTCGACGACTGGTCGTGGTCGACGACGCGGCGGCGCATGAGCGTCCTCTGGCGACTCACGCGGCGCTACCCGACACGGACGTTCTTCTCGCTCTTCTCCCTCCTCACGGCGACGGCGGCGGCGCTCGCTCCGCCGGTCCTCGCGCGGTACGCGCTCGAGGACGCGATCGGCCACAACACCGGCAGCAAGCTCGTGATCGTGATCGTCATCTTCATCGTCGCGGGGCTCGCGAACTGGGGGATGACGTACGTCGAGACGTACATGACCGGCTGGGTCGGGGAGCGGATCCTCGCCGACATGCGGACCGAGCTTTTCGGCCACCTCCAGAAGCTCTCGCTCGGCTTCTACGAGCGGAACCGCGCCGGCGTCCTCATCAGCCGGATGACGAACGACGTCGAGGCGATCGACCAGCTCGTCACCGACGGTGTCACGACGCTCGCCCAGAGCACGCTGCTCCTCACGGGCACGGCCGTCCTCCTGCTCATCTACGACTGGCGGCTCGCGCTCGCGACGCTCGCGGTGATCCCGTTCATGAGCATCGGCACGGCGCTCTTCCGCTCACGCTCGGCGCGGGCGTACGCCGACGTGCGGGAGCGGCTCGGCCTCGTCACCGCGACGCTCGCGGAGGACATCGCGGGGATGCGGATGGTGCAGGCGTTCACGCGCGAGGAGCTCGCGACGGAGAACTTCCGCGTCGTCGCGAAGCGCTACCGCGACTCGAACATGCAGACGGTCGTCCTCAATGCCCTCTACTTCCCGTATGTCAGCTTCCTCGCGACGCTCGCGCTCGCGGTCGTGCTCGGCTACGGCGGCTACAGCTACCTCCAGCACCCGACGAAGGCCGGGCTCGCGACGCTCTTCTTCTTCATGCTCCTCGTCAACAACTTCTTCGACCCGATCCAGCAGCTGTCGCAGCTCTACAACACGTTCCTCTCGGCGACGGCGGCGCTCGACAAGATCATCGGCGTGCTCGACGAGGAGCCGGAGATCGTCGACAAGCCCGGCGCGAGGCCGCTCGACCGGATCGCCGGGCACGTCAACTTCAACGCGGTGCGCTTCGCCTACGGACTGCGTGGCGGCACGACCGGCGAGGAGGTGCTGCACGGGATCGACCTCGACGTCCCCGCCGGGACGACGGTCGCGCTCGTCGGTCACACCGGCGCGGGCAAGTCGACGATCGCCAAGCTCCTCGCGCGCTTCTACGAGCCGACGAGCGGCCGGATCACGATCGACGGCGTCGACCTCAACGACGTGACGCAGGACTCGCTGCGCCGCCAGCTCGGGATCGTCCCGCAGGAGGGGTTCCTCTTCGCCGGCACCGTCGCGGAGAACATCGCCTTCGGCAAGCCCGGCGCGAACGCGGACGAGATCGTCCGCGCGGCGCAGACGGTCGGCGCGCACGAGTTCATCCTGCGGCTCGAGGACGGCTACGAGACGCAGCTCGGCGAGCGCGGCTCCCGTCTCTCGCTCGGGCAGCGCCAACTCGTCGCCTTCGCGCGCGCCCTGCTCGCCGATCCGCGGATCCTCATCCTCGACGAGGCGACCTCGTCGGTCGACATCGGGACGGAGCGGACGATCGAGCGCGCGCTGCGCACGCTCCTCGCCGACCGGACGTCGTTCGTCATCGCCCACCGCCTGTCGACGATCCGCGACGCCGACCTCATCGTCGTGCTCGAGCACGGGAAAGTGATCGAGCAGGGCTCGCACGACGAGCTCCTCGCCAAGCGGGGCCTCTACACGAGCCTCTACGGCGACTGGGCCGCTGCGTGATCTCCGAGGTTCTCGGCGAGGCGTTCGACGTCTACAAGCGTCTCTGGCTGCGCTCGATCGTCGTCGCGGGGCTCGTCTTCGCGGTCGTCGCCCTCGCCGAGGCGTTCGCCTTCAGGAGTCACAGCGCGGCTCCTCCGCTCGTCGCGATCGTCCTCTCCCTCGCCGGCCAGCTCCTCGTCCAGGGCGCCCTCGTCGAGGTCGTCCGCGACCTGCACGAGTCGCGCGAGCCCGCCTCGATCGGCGTCTACTACGACCGGACGCGCGGCCGGCTCGGCACGCTCCTCGGCTCCTCGCTCCTCTACGGGATCGGCATCGCGGCCGGGCTGTTCCTGTTCATCGTCCCCGGCCTGATCGCGATCGCCCGCTGGTCGCTGATCGTGCCCCTCGTGATGATCGAAGGTCGCGGCGCGCGCGACGCCTTCGCCCGCTCGAGCCAGCTCGTCAAGGGCCAGACCGGCCGCGTCCTCGTGCTCGTGATCATCACGACGCTCCTCACCGGGCTCGCGAGCCTCGCGCTCCACGTCCCGTTCAGCTCGCTGCCGCCGTTCGCGTCGGTCTGGATCGGCGGGACGGTCGCCGCCGCGATCACGACGCCGTACGCCGCACACGTCCTCACCGTCCTCTACTACCGGCTGACCGAGCCGGAGCGCCCCGTGCTGCCCGAGGGACCGCCGCGTGAGACGTGGCGCTCGGTCTGGGACGAAGAGCCGCCCAAATAGACTTCGCCGCATGTCCGAACGCCTAGACGACGAGACGGTAGAGCGCATCGAGCAGCCCGTCTCGGAGGAGGCGCAGCACGAGACGCGGCTCACGCCGGCCGAAGCGGTCGAGCGGATGCGGATCAACGTCCCCGTCCGCGGCAACCGGAAGCTCCGGACGCTGATCGAGCGCGTCAACGCCGACGACCAGCTCAAGGGCTGGTGGCACGTCTCGAACGTCAACGCGGTCGCCCGGATGGAGATCAACGACCACTCCTGGGTGCACATCCAGATCGTCACGAACATCGCGCTCAAGCTCCTCCGCCAGCTGACGAAGCACGGCGTCGAGCCGGGCCTCGTCCGCGACTTCGGGCTCGACCAGAACGACGCGGAGATCGTCGTCGTCCTCGCCGCGCTCCTCCACTGCGTCGGCATGTCGATCCACCGCCACGGCCACGAGGACTTCTCGCTCTTCCTCTCGGAGCCGAAGATCCGCGAGCTCCTCGCCGGGATCTACGAGGAGCCGAACCTCACGGTGATCGCCTCGGAGGTGCTCCAGGCGATCATCAGCCACCGCGCCGACGGCGAGCCGCTCACCGTCGACGCCGGCATCGTCCGCGTCGCCGACGCGCTCGACATGGCGAAGGGCCGCTCCCGCATCCCGTTCGAGAAGGGAAGCGTCTCGATGCACTCGCTCTCCGCCGCCGCGATCGAGGACGTGACGATCTCGGACGGCGACGACCGGCCGATCAAGATCGAGATCCTGATGAACAACAGCTCCGGCATCTTCCAGGTCGACGGGCTGCTCAAGGCGAAGCTCCGCGGCAGCGGTCTCGAGCCGTACGTCGAGGTCGTCGCGCACATCGACACCGAGACCGAGCGGCGCCTCGTCCCGATGTACCGGCTCGAGATCTAGGCGTCTCGCCGCGGCGGCGGCTCAGCCGACGTGGATGCGGTAGACGTCCGAGCCGCCGCTGCTCGGCACCCAGACGTCGCCGAACGCCGTCGCGGCGGGGAACGGCTTCGAGCCGACGGCGATCGTGTCGACGACGGTGTTCGTCGCGGGGTCGATCCGCGAGACGGTGTCGCCCTGGACGTTCGGGACGAACACGGTGCCGTCCGCAGCGACCGCCGCGTTCTCCGGGCCCTGGCCGACCCGGATCGTCGCGACGACCTTCCGTGTCGCCGGGTCGATGCGCGAGACGGTGTTGTCGAGGTTGTTCGACACCCAGACGGCCGTGGGCGTGACCGCGACCGAGCGCGGCCCGTTCCCGACGCGGACGGAGCTCACCGCGCCGGTGCGCACGTCGATCCGGAAGATCCGGTTCCCGTACATCTGGCCGACCCAGACGGCGCCCCCGCCGTAGCGCACGTTCCCGAGCGTCGGATGCCCGGGCATCCGGTAGTGCCGCTGCACGCGGTTCGTCCTCGGCGAGATGCGGTCGACGTAGCCGCTGCTCGTCTCGGTGGCCCAGACGGAGCCGGCCCCGAAGGTCGCGTCCCAGATCCGGTCGGGCAGGGGAATGCGCTTGACGACCTTGAGCCGCTTCGGATCGACGCGGATGACCGACTCCGAGCTGTAGCCGTCGACCCAGACGCTGCCGGCGCCGATCGCGACGCCGCAGGGGCCGGCTCCGACCCGCACCTTGCCGGTGACGATGTTCCGCGCGGGATCGATCCGCACGAGCGTCCCAGCGCCGAAGTTGTCGACCCAGAGTGAGCCGAAGCCTCCGGTCTCCGAGCACGGCATGCTCCCGGTCTCGATGCGCGCCACCACGGTGGGCGTGCCGGTCGCGGCCGCCGTCCCCGCTGCGGCGGCGAGGACGGCGACGGCGGTCAGCAGGAGGGCGCGGAGTCTCACTCGCCGCCACGCTAGAGGCTTTGCGGCCCGGTGTTAAGGTCCAGTTCGAGGTCGATTGAGTGGACCAGTTGCCGCGGAGAAGCCGCACGCCGGAGGTGCTCGTCGAGCTCGACCGGGACGCGCGCGAGGCGCTGTCGCTCCAGCTGGAGCGTGCCCTCCGCGACGCCGTCCGGCGCGGCACGCTCCGGCCCGACGCATCGCTGCCGTCGACGCGGGCGCTCGCCGCCGAGCTCGGGATCTCCCGCGGGCTGGTCGTCGCCGCCTACGCGCAGCTCGGCGCAGAGGGGTATCTCCGCCTCCGCCGGAACGCGCCTCCGGTCGTCGCCGGGGGCGTCGGAGCCGCGACGCGAGCTCCGGCCGCTCCTGCCGCGCCCGCCGTTCGCCACAACCTCCGACCCGATCTGCCCGACTACGGCGCGTTCCCGCGCGGCGAGTGGCTGAAGTCGTACCGCGCCGCCCTCCGCAGCGCGCCCGACAGCGCGCTCGCCTACGGCGACGTGCGCGGCGCGGGACAGCTGCGCGAGGCGCTCGCCGGCTACGTCGGCCGCGTCCGCGGCGTCGTCGGCGACCCTGACCACGTCTTCGTCTGCTCGGGCTTCGCGCAGGCGGTCAGCCTCGTCGGCGGCGTCCTCGCCCGCGGCGGCCGGCGCCGGATCGCAGTGGAGGATCCGGGCCATCCCTTGATCAGGGAGGTCGCGGCCCGCAGCGGCCTCGAGCCCGTGCCGATCCCGGTGGACGCCGGCGGGATCGACGTCGACGCGGTCGTCGCGGCCGCACCCGACGCGGTGCTCGTGACGCCGGCGCACCAGTATCCGACGGGCGTCGTGCTCGCGCCGGAGCGGCGGGCGCAGCTCCTCGCCTGGGCGGAGGAGACGGACGCCTTCGTGATCGAGGACGACTTCGACTCGGAATACCGCTACGACCGCCCGCCGGTCGGCTCCCTCCAGGGCCTGCTCCCGGCTCGGGTCGTCTACTGCGGGACGGCGAGCAAGACCCTCGCTCCCACGCTGCGGCTCGGCTGGATGGTGGTGCCCGGCGCGCTCGTGCAGCCGCTCGTCGAGCAGATCCTGTTCACCGTGATCGCCCCGCCCGGGCTGGAGCAGATCGCGTTCGCAGACTTCCTCGGCCGCGGCGAGCTCGACCGGCACCTGCGGCGCATGCGCCTCCACTACCGCCGCCGGCGCGACGCCCTCGTGCGGGCGCTACAGCGGGAGCTGCCCGAGGTCGAGGTGAGGGGACACGCGGCCGGGCTGTACGTCGAGGCCGTCCTGCCGAAGGGAACGGACGAGGCCCGGGTGGTCGAGCTGGCGTGGGCACGAGGGATCGCGCTCGCCGGGATGCAGGCGCATTGCGTCGAGGCGGTCCGCGAGCCGGCCCTCCTGCTCGGGTACGCCGCAGCCCCGGAGCCGTCCCTGCGGCGCGCCGTCGCCGCGCTCGCAGAGGTCGTGCAAGAGGCTGGCTAAACTGGGCGCCGACCCGCTGCGGGGTCGTCTAATGGTAGGACGCCTGACTCTGGATCAGGAAGTTGGGGTTCGAATCCCTGCCCCGCAGCTCTTGCGCCAGGGAAGCCACGATCGAGTAGCTCACCCCGCTTTCATCGGCGGCTCGTAGGTTCGTAGGCTCCGTCGCCGGACCTTGGCGGCTTTTCCCCGATGCCGCCCGCAGACCCCGACCCTACGCTCGAGACCGCGATGGACGCCGAGCCGAATCTCGGACTGCCGCCGTACCTCCGCGACGACGGGACGACACGACCGCGCGCGCCTCGCCGCCCGGCGCGGCGAGCTCGCAGCGGGCGCCCGCGCCTGCGCGTCTGGATCCCGCTCCTCGTCCTGTTCTTCCTCTCGCCCGCGATCTACTCCTGGGTGCAGATGGCGCGCCTCCCGTCGAGCCTGCCGCTCGGCGTGCGCAGCGTCGAGTGGTTGCGCCAGCACCAGTTCAACTGGCTCGTGGACGAGGTCGAGCACGTCTACTACACGTGGAAGACACCCGCGAAGGGCGGCCCCCAGCTGAAGACGCTGCCGACGGTCGGGCTGGCGACGCATCCCAAGCACGGGACGCCGAAGCCGTGGCCGCCGCCGATCAAGCCCGTCTTCGCGACGCCGCTGCCGGGCGAGGGGATCTGGAAGCCGACCGGGCCGCGCGTCGACGGGCGGCCGCCCGTCCTCGTGACGACGTTCCGCACGGAGACCGACTACCCCCGGATCGTCGCGTACGTCGCGTGGTTCGACCACACGCGCACGGCTCTCGCCTACTACCCGGGCCGCTACGAGCCGCCCCGCGCGACACTCCGGGGGCCGACCGAGGTCCCGCCGGGCCAGCGCTGGCGCCTGCTCGCGACCTTCAACGGCGGCTTCATCTACCAGGACGGCCTCAACGGTGACGCGCTCAACGGCCACGTCAACGAGCCCCTGGCGAACGGGCTCGCGACGCTCGTCGGCTACAAGAACGGCAAGGTCGACATCGTCGACTGGCACGGCGGCCCCGCGCCGGGGCCCGGCATCGCGTTCGCGCGCCAGAGCCTCCCGCTGATCATCGACCACGGCCGCCTCAATCCGAAGCTGAGCCTCGGCACCGAGTGGGGCTACACGCTCGGGAACGCCGTGCGCGTCTGGCGGACCGGCGTCGGCATCGACCGGCACGGAAACCTCATCTACGTCGCCGCCGACTACCAGACCGTGATCACGCTCGCGCAGATCCTCAAGCGGGCGGGCGCGGTGCGGGCGATGGAGCTCGACATCAATCCCGAGTGGTACACGCTGATCACGTACCGCCATCACGGTGGGCTCGTGCCGACCGAGGTGGCCCCGAACTACCAGCAGCCGCCGACGCGCTACCTCGTCCCCGACGACCGCGACTTCTTCGCCGTCTACCGCCGCTTGCCCGGCGCCGTCACGGTTCCTCTCAAATAGCTAACACCGGAGAGGGGAAATGTGCGGCACACTGCACCGGATGCGGCGCGGGGTCTCGCTCCTCATCCTGGCTCTGACCGGCGCGGCTCTCGCCGCGGCAGGCGCGCGCGCCGCGGCCGGCACGACGACGACGACCGGCACGACGACGACCTCGGCGCCGGCGTATGCGCCGCTCGCCGCGTCGTCTCTGCCTCGCAGCTGCGTCGGCGCGGGCATCGCGGCGATCCGGGAGCCGCAGCACACGACCCGGGCGGTCGGCACGCCCGCCTCCTCCCTCGGCCCTTCCGCCTACCCG
>Ga0070741_10008050_pt1 | contig 21395 bp, 21 predicted proteins | sample Coa_R1_4_FD_66440 | JGI IMG/M metagenome (GOLD analysis project Ga0070741, IMG submission 66440) | Surface soil microbial communities from Centralia Pennsylvania, which are recovering from an underground coalmine fire - Coalmine... | ecosystem: Environmental > Terrestrial > Soil > Unclassified ... | reverse complement strand
CGTCATGATCGGGTAACTCCCGCGCCGTGGCGATAGACCATTTCCCAGCCCAGCCAGCCGGTGACGGGCAGGATGATCACCGTGATGATCGAAAGAACAAGTCCGAGCGGCACGACCGACGTCCAGGCATCGCGCGTGTGAACCAGGTTGTTGAAGAAGGCCAGGATGAGCACCGCCAGATTGCCGATCAAATGCGGCCATGCGGGCGCCTGCTGGCGTATCAGGCGGTTGCCGAGAAAGTCGATCAGGCCGGCGATAGCGGCGAGCACGCCGAACACGATGCCGACGAGCAGCAGCCAGGCCGAGAAGTTCGCGTACATCATCTCGCCGGTTAAGGCGTAGGCAATATCGGTCACCAGCGCTCCGACGAAGCAGACGATCGGAATCGGGACCAGCATCGGATGAATGGGATGTTTTGCGACCCGCGCCGTTGGGCGCAAGATCGGTTCGCTTGTCACTGTCACGGCGGGCCTCTCATGCGATTGCAAAAAATCGCCCTGCCCGGTTGTCCAACCCCGCCTTGTGATCAAGGTTCCTGAAAGATGCCGTCTCTCACCTGTCTCACTTGGACGAATGCGAGCACGGCAAGCTAGGGCACGGCACCCTGCCAAGGGAACGGTTCTGTCGACTTCTGAACAGAAGCCGGCCGCGGTTCCACTTCATTTGCTAACGTGAGTCTGCGCGGCGCGATCAGCGCTGCATCTGCATGATCTGATCCATCGGCGGCATGTTCTGGTTCAGATTGTCCATGATCCAGAGCGAACCGCCGACCACCAGAAACACGATCAACAGGCCAAAGGCCAGCGCCAGGATGTTGTTGGTGTTGTCGGGATCGGTCGTGATGTGGATGAAGAAAACCAGATGCACGCCCATCTGCGCGATCGCGAGCACGACCAGCGCCACCGGAATCGACGGCTGCCAGACGAGGTCGGTGCCGGCGATGAAGAACGAGGTCGCCGTCAGGATGATCGCTAGACCGAAACCGATGCAATAACCGAGCAGCCGCGGGCCGACGCGGACTTCTTCCTCATCGCCGGGGGCAAGATCGGCTGGATGATGCAGATGCTGGTCGCTCATGCAGCGCTCCCGAGCAGATAGACGACGGAGAAGATCGCGACCCAGATGATGTCCAGCGCATGCCAGAACAACGCAAAGCACAACAGGCGCCGCATGATGTCGGCGCGAAATCCCTTGGCGAACACCTGCGCCATCATGGTGAGCAGCCAGAGAATGCCCGCCGTGACATGCGCGCCATGGCAGCCGACCAAAGTGAAGAACGACGAGAGAAATGCGCTGCGCGTCGGACCGGCGCCACGGCCGACGAGATCGGCGAATTCGCGGAATTCGAGCGCCAGAAAACCCAGGCCCAGCAGGCAGGTCACCGCCATGCCGATCTGGTACCACTTCGCGCTGCGGACGTCGGCGGCGATCATGGCAAGCCCGCAGGTGAAGCTCGACAGCAGGAGGAACGCCGTTTCCGCCGCAACGCTCCTCAAGTCGAACAGCTCCGAGCCCCGCGGCCCGCCGGCGGTCTGATTGATCAGCACCGCATGAGCCGCGAAGAAGCAGGAGAACATCACGATGTCCGAGAGCAGGAAGATCCAGAAACCGTAACCGGTCACGATCCGCTTCGAGGCCGGCCCCTCATGCGGCCGCCCGCCGAGGAGTTGAGACGGCTTCTCATGTCCGATATAGACCGCAGCATCGGTCATGACGCCCTCCCCGCGAGCGCAAGCGCGGCGCGGCGCGATTCGCGATTGAGGCCATCGATGCGCGCGACCTCCGCGGCCGGAATGACGTATTCGTCATGGTCACGCCAGGCGAATACGACAAAGGTCGCGAAGGCGCCGATGCCGCCGAGAATGACCATCCACCAGATGTGCCAGATCAGCGCAAAGCCCATGATGGTCGCAAAGAAAGCGCAGACGAAGCCGGTCGGCGAGTTGCGCGGCATCTCGATATCCCTGTAGTCGGGCGCGCGCGACAGGCCCTGCTCCCTCGCCCGCGACTTGATCGCCCAGTAGGCGTCCTCGCCTTCGACGTCGGGCATGACGGCAAAATTGAATGCCGGCGGCGGTGAGGCCGTCGCCCATTCCAGCGAGCGTCCGTCCCAGGGGTCGCCGGTGACGTCGCGCAGGCTCTCGCGATCGCGGATGCTGACGACAAGCTGGATGACCTGGCAAATGACGCCGATCGAGAGCAGGACCATGCCGATGGCGGCGACGATCATCCAGGGCCGCCATTCGGCGACGTCGTAATGCTGCATGCGCCGCGTCATCCCGAGAAAGCCGGCCGCATAAAGCGGAATGAAGGTGACGTAAAATCCGGTGAGCGAGAACCAGAAGCCGGCCTTGCCCCATCCTTCATGCAGACGGAAACCGAACGCCTTCGGGAACCAGTAAGTATAGCCCGCGAACGCGCCGAACAGCACGCCGCCGATGATGACGTTGTGGAAGTGCGCGATCAGAAACATGCTGTTGTGCAGCAGGAAGTCCGCCGGCGGCACCGCGACGAGAACGCCGGTCAGTCCGCCGATGATGAAGGTCACCATGAAGCCCAGCGACCACATCATCGGCGTCGCAAAGCGGATGCGGCCGCCATACATCGTGAACAGCCAGTTGTAGATCTTCACGCCGGTCGGCACCGCAATGATCATGCTGGCGATGCCGAAGATCGCATTGACGTTGGGGCCGGCGCCCATGGTGAAGAAGTGATGCAGCCAGACGCAGAAGGAGATGATGCAGATCGCCATGGTCGCCATCACCATGGAGCGATAGCCGAACAGCGGCTTGCCGGAAAATGTCGGGACCACTTCCGAAAAAATGCCGAACGCGGGCAGCACCAGGATGTAGACCTCCGGATGTCCCCAGGCCCAGATCAGGTTCATGAACATCATGACATTGCCGCCACCTTCATTGGTGAAGAAGTGGAAGCCGAGATAGCGGTCGAGGATCAGCATCGCGAGCGTCGCAGTGAGGATCGGAAACGCCGCAATGATCAGGAAATTCGAGGCGAGCGTGGTCCAGCAGAAGATCGGCATGCGCAGATAGTTCATGCCCTTGGTGCGCAGCTTCAACACCGTGGTGACGAGATTGATCCCCGCGACCAGCGTGCCCACTCCGGAAATCGTCAGCGACCATAAATAATAGTCGACGCCGACACCGGGGGAATAGGTCATTTCGGACAGCGGCGGATAAGGCAGCCAGCCGGTGCGCGCGAACTCGCCGACGACAAGCGAGACGTTGACGAGCAGCGCGCCGGTCGCGGTGAGCCAGAAGCCGACCGAGTTGAGCGTCGGAAACGCGACGTCGCGCACCCCGAGCTGCAGCGGCACCACGAAGTTCATCAACCCGATCACCAGCGGCATGCCGACAAAGAAAATCATGATGGTGCCGTGGGCCGAAAAGATCTGGTTGTAGTGTTCGGGCGGCAGATAGCCTTGCGAATTGTAGGCGATCGCCTGCTGCGCGCGCATCATGATGGCGTCGCTGCCGCCGCGCAGCAGCATCACGAGAGCAAGCAGGGTGTACATCACGCCGATCCGCTTGTGATCGACGCTCGTGATCCACTCCCGCCAGAGATAGGGCAAATGGCCTGCGATCACGACCCACGCGATCACGGCCAGAACGATGACCAGCACGGCGGCGCCCGTGATCAGCGGAATCGGTTGATCGAAGGGAATGGCCGCCCAAGTCAATTTGCCTAACATGTCAACTTGCCTAACATGTCGATTTACCTAACACTGGCTGCTCCACTCTCCGCCTTCGGTTTTGCCGGATTGTCGGCCAGCTCCGGTCCGGGACCTGGCGGAATCCGCCGCGTCGCGATGTCGTCGAACAAGCGCGGATCAGGCAGCCGATAGACCGGCCGGCCGCTCTCGACGGATTGCTGCATCAACTGCTTGTAGCTGTTCGTGTCGAGCACATTGCCGCTCTTCGCGGTGGCCTCGACCCAGTTCGGAAAGTCCAGCGGCGAAATGACGTGGACGTCGAACATCATCTCGGGAAAGCCGTCGCCGGAAAAATGCGCCGACAGGCCCTGAAGGTTGCCCTCCTGGTCCGCACGCAGATTGAGGTGCGTGACCATGCCGTTCATGGTGTAGATCATGCTGCCGAGTTGCGGGATGAAGAAGACATTCATCACGCTCGACGACGTCAGCTCGAATTGCAGCGGCGCGCCGACCGGCACGGTCAGCGAATTGACGGTCGCCACGCGCTGGTCCGGATAGATAAAAAGCCATTTCCAGTCGAGCGAGACCACCTGGATTCTGACCGGGCTGCCGGTGCCCGGGACCGGCACTCGAGGGTCGAGCTGATGCGAACCGATCCAGGCGACGCCGCCGAGCAGGATGATGGTGAGCGTGGGGATCGACCAGACGACGAGCTCGATCCGGCCCGAATGGGCGAAGTGCGGAAGATAGAACGCCCGGGTATTCGACTGACGGAAATAGTAGGCAAAGGCGAAGATTGCGATGATGGTCGGCACCACGATCGCCAGCATGATCGCAATGGAATCGATCAGGATGATCTTGTTGGCCGCCGCAACAGGACCTTGTGGATCGAAAATGTTCATCGCCGGGTCCTGAAGCGCACAACGATCCCCCCGGCCATCGGTGCCGGTGAGTTAGGTTCCTGCCTCAGGCCGTATTCTTCGGGATGAAGAAGTCCGCGGTCAAGCCCCAATTCGTCAGTCCATTCATCCTGACGTCACAGACAGCACCGCCGCGGTAGCCGGAAACTGACCTTAGGTGCTCGCGCCATTGTTACTCGCATGGAAGGGGCGTGCATCGATCGCCACCGATGAAACCTCCGCCGCCGTTTCGCTTTGATTCCGCGAAGCGAAAACGGAAGGGCGGAGGATCACGCGATGGCCGATCAAAAGAATGCGACCTCTCCTAAGGAACTCAAGCACAGCTGGCAGGTCTATGAAGAGAACCGGCGGTGGCGCCCGCAGGTCGATGACGGCCGCCCGCGCCAGTCCGAGGATGACCAGCAGCGGGAACAATTTGGCCCGCGCGGCGTCCTCGGCCAACCGGATCCGGCAAAGATGACCCCGCAACGGAAGAAGAAGACGCCGACGGATTTCGATCCCGGCCACACCGGCTAGCACGCTGAACAACGGCTTCGGGGCTGGAGCGCCCGCCTCGTGGCCCGATTCTAACATTCGCATCCCTTCTCAGCGGGCACATTTGCGAATGTTAGAATCAAAGGGCCACTGGCAGATATTAGTTACTAGTGGGGTTTCAGTTACTAGTGGAGTTTCGGATTTGACATTCGCTGTTCGGAATCGCGGCTAGGCGGAGTGCGAATGTCAAATCCACTCCACTAGCTCGTGGAATCGGAATCGCGATGGCGAGCCAAGGCCCCAAGCAAAGTGAAAGCCAGAAAAAGCGGCTCTGGCCTCTGCTTGGCGTGAACTTCTTCATGGCCGACATGCAGTCAGGCATCGGACCTTTCGTCGGCGTGTTCCTGGCGCAGCGCGGATGGGAGAGCGGCCTGATCGGCACGGCGATGACGATCGGCAATATCGCGGGCATGCTGATCACGACGCCGGTCGGCGGCTTCATCGACACCTCGCGTCACAAGCGCGCCTGGGTGATCGTGCCAGGCGCAGCCGTGGTTGCGGCGTCCTCGATCATCCTGTTCTGGCAAAACTTCTGGGCGGTCGCAGCGTCGCAGGTGGCGACCGGGATCGCCAGTGCCGCGATCGTTCCCGCGGTGACCGGCATCACGCTCGGCATGGTCGCCCAGAAAGGCTTCAACCGGCAAAACGGCCGCAACCAGGCTTTCAATCACGCAGGCAACATGATCGGCGCGGCGGTGTCCGGCTTTCTCGGCTGGAAGTTTGGCTACTTCTGGGTGTTCGTGCTCGCGGCGCTGTTTGGAGCCATCACGGTTGCCTGCGTTTTCATGATTCCACCTGATACGATCAACCACCACATCGCACGCGGCAACAAGGAGGACGATCCGGAACACCGGCCGAGCGGAATGACCGTCTTGCTGAAGCACAAGCCGCTGATCGTGCTGGCGCTGGCGCTAGCCGTCTTTCATCTCGGCAATGCGGCGATCGTTCCGCTCTATGGCCTTTCGGCCGTCACCGGCAAGGACGCCAACGGACCCGGTTTCGTCGCGACGATCATCGTGATCGCGCAAAGCACCATGGTCGTGGCATCTGTTGTCGCCATGCACATCGCCGAGAAGCGCAACTACTGGATGCTCATCCTGGCGTCGTTTCTGGCGCTGCCGTTGCGCGGCATCTTCGCCTGCTTCCTGACGGGATGGTGGGGCGTCGTTCCCGTCGAGATCCTCGACGGCATCGGCGCTGGTTTGCAGAGCGTCGCGGTGCCCGGCATGGTGGCGCGCGCACTCTATTCGACCGGCCGCGTCAATCTTGCGCAGGGCGCTGTCATCACCATTCAAGGCGCCGGCGCCTCGGTGAGCCCGGCGCTCGGCGGCTGGATCGCGCAGTCGGTGGGTTATTCGCCGACGTTTCTGATCCTCGGCGGGATGGGCCTTCTGGCCGCGGCGATCTGGGTGGCGATGCGCGGCGCGATCAAGCACCTTTAGCACGTGGCCCAATCGGCGCGATCGATCACCCACCGCGGTATCGCCGTTCAAGCTCGTCGTATGTCGGTTTCGAAACGATCTGCTGACGAACCTCGAAACCGGCGAGCCGATCGGCGACCGACGCGAGCGAGCCGTCGCGTTTCAGCGCCATCAGCACCTCATGCGACGCCTTGAGCGCGGCCTGTAGCGCAGCATTGGCGTAGAGCACGCAGCCGAAACCGAGTTCGGCGAATTTTTGCCGCCCGAGTTCCGGCGTCCTGCCGCCGAACACGATATTGGCGACCTGCGGCACGGACAGGCTTTTCGCGATCTGCGCCAGTTCGTCGGCCGACGTCGGCGCTTCGACGAAAGTGACATCCGCGCCGGCTTCGATCATGGCCCCTGCCCGGTCGATCGCGGCCTGAAGGCCGAGAGTGGCGCGCGCGTCGGTGCGCGCCACGATCTGGAGATCGCCGTCCTTGCGCGTGTCGACGGCAGCCTTGATCTTCGCCAGCATCTCTTCCACCGGCACGACCTCCTTGCCGTCGAAATGACCGCACTTCTTCGGAAACATCTGATCCTCGATCTGCAAGCCCGCGGCGCCCGCACGTTCCAGCACCCTCACCGTGCGCACCATGTTGACCGCATTGCCGAAGCCGGTGTCGGCATCGACCAGCATGGGAATTGCGACCGCATCCGAAATCGCCGCGACGTGGCTCGCAATTTCGGTCAGCGTGGTCAGGCCGATATCAGGCGCGCCGAGATACATGTTGGCGACGCCGGCGCCGGTGACGTAGACGGCCTCATAGCCGAGGTCTTCGATGACCCGCGCAAACAGGCCATTGGCGGCGCCGGCGAAGATCGTCGCGGCGCGGCGGTTGAGGATGGTCTTTAACGTCGTCGTCGGCCTTGTCATGCTCTTCTCCTGTTCGGCCTATGCCGAGCGCCGTGCAAATCGTCTGCCGACGCGCAACATCAGCGTGTTGGCCGCGATCGCGATCATGACGATCACGGTCACGACCGCGGTCGACAGCGGCACGTTGTTCTGCGCCATGCCGCTCACCAGCAGAAAGCCGAGACCGCGCTGCGACGAGAACATTTCCCCGATCAGAACGCCAAGCAAGCTCAGCGAAAAGCTGAGACGAAGACCGTTGACGATATCGGGCAGGCACGCCGGCACCAGCACCCAGCGCATCGTGCGTCCGGGCGACAGCCGCAGCACCCTCGCGGTGCGAAGGAGCACCGGCGGCAGGTTGCGCACCGCGCCCAGCGTGAACAGCGTCATCGGCACCAGCCCGTGCATGACGCCGAACGCCACTTTGGCCGACATGCCAAGCCCGAACAGCAGCAGCACGACCGGATAGAGCGTCACTTTCGGAATGGTGTAGAAGCCGGCGAGGATGGGCTCGGCGACTTCGCCGGCGAAGCGGCGGATGCCGAAGATGAGGCCGAGCACGAGCCCGATCAGCGCCGAGAGCACGAACGCCAGCAGAAATGCCTCCAGCGTCGCGGCGGCATGATCCCAGAACATCGCGGTGCCGAGCAGGTGAGCGAGATAGACCAGCGTCTGCAACGGCGGCGAAACCGCGACACCGTGCGTCCAGCTCCCGATCGCTTGCCAGAGCGCCAGCATCAGCAAGGTCAGCACGACGGCGTCGAGCGCGCGGACGTGCCGGCGCGCGGGAAGCTTTTGCGTGGCGTCGAAGGAAAGCTCGCTCATCCCCGCGACCTCCGGCGCGCCAGCCGCCCCTCCCAGACATAAAGGATGCCGTTGGCGATCACAGCCACCAGCAGCACGAACAGCATCACGCCGTACATCGCGCGGTTATCGAAACTCTGATAGGCAAAGGAAATCGCGTAGCCGAGCCCGGTGCCGGACAGGATGAATTCGCCGGCGATGACGCCGATCAGTGCATAGCTCAGCGCCAGCTTGAAGCCGGTGAAGAGATGCGGCAGCGCCGCCGGTAGCACGATCCACATGAACGTTCGTGCCGGCGTCAGCCGGTGCACGCGCGCCAGCTTCATCAGCACCGGTGCCACGCCGTCGAGGCCGGCGAGTGTCGAGATCACAACGGCCGGCGCCGCCGAGAGAATACCGAGCACGACCAGCGGCGCCTTGCCCAAACCAAGCAACGCTACCAAGAGCGGATAGAAAATGAAGGTCGGAACCGAATAATACGACGCCAGCAGTGGATCGGCGACGTCACGAAGGCGCGCAAAACGATGGATCAACGGGCCGATCGCCGTGCCGAGGAGAATGGCGAGCACAAAGGCAATCAGGATGGTCGAGAACGTCGTTGCGATGCTCGCATCGAGCTCGCCGGAGCGGATCTGGTCCACCATCGAGGCGACCATGTCGCTCGGCGCAAGCACGGTCAGTGTATCGATCACGCCAAACCGGCAACCGATTTCCAAGAGCGCAATCAAGGACGCCAGGATGGCGGTGCGTACGATCAGCGCAGCGTGCCGCCGCGTCATGCGGCACGGCCCATGGTTTTCAGCGACTCCTCGCGAAGCGACGACCACAACCGCCCGGTCAGCGCGCCGAATTGCGTATCCGAGATGACGCGGCTATCGCGATCGCGCGGCCAGCCGGTTTCGACCATGTCGATGAAACGGCCGGGCCGCGCGCTCATCACGCCGACACGATCCGACAGCATCGCCGCCTCGTCGAGCGCGTGCGTGATCAGCAAGACCGTCGCGCCGGTCTCGCGCCACAGGTTGAGCAGCTCATCACCCATCAAGAGCCGTGTCTGCTGGTCGAGCGCGCCAAAGGGCTCATCGAGCAGGATCAGGCGTGGACGCAGCACCAACGTGCGCGCGATGCAGACGCGTTGCCGCATGCCGCCGGAGAGTTGTGCCGGATAATGGTCAGCGAACTGCGCGAGCCCCATGAACTGGATCGCGTGATCGACGCGATCGCTGGTTTCTTTCTTCGATAAATTCGAGGTCCTCAGGCCGAACGCGACATTGTCGCGCACGGAAAGCCACGGCATGCTGGAATCTTCCTGAAAAACGACGCCGATGCCGTCAGGCACTGCACCGTGCAGTTCCTTGGCCTCGAAACGCACGCTGCCGCTGGTCGGCCGCACGAGGCCGGCGACGACGTCGAGCAAGGTCGACTTGCCGCAGCCGGACGGACCGACGATTGAGAAGAACTCGCCGCGCTTGACCTGGAGGCTGATGGGGCCCAGCGCCTGCACGACGGGCGGCCCGTCGTAACGGCGCACCACCTCGTTCAGCGATACCTGCGATCCCTCGCTCACCGCAAAATCCTCATTGCGTCGGGCGCAAATCCGCCGGCAGATAGGACGTATCGACGTATTTCGGCCAGTCGATGTCGCCCTTGATCTGCCCGGTGATCTGAAGGCCCTCGACCATGTGATTCATGGCGGGATAGTCGAGCCGGCCGTCGCTCCAGTAATTGACCTTGATCAGTTCGCGGACGTGATTGCGAAAGAGTTCGACGTTCGGATTGTTGTAAGCCTTGGCCGTGATGTCGGCGGCCTCGTCGGGATGGTCCAGCGCATAGGCCATTCCTTCGCGGCGCGCATTGACGAGGCCCTTGATGATATCGGGATGCGCCTTGGCGTATTCGGCCGTCGTGATCATCACCGTCTGCATCATGCGCGGATCGAGCACGTCGCGCACCATGAACAGCGGCCTCACCAGTTCCTTGTGCTGGGCATAGATCAATTCGTCCGAGAAACCGGCATCGACCGCGCCGCTGCCGACGGCAGAAATATTGGCGCCGAGATCGCCGGCGGGCACGAGCTTCACCTGTTGCGGCGTCATGCCGACAGCCTTCAGCGCCATCAGGATCAGCATGTTGCTCACCGAGCCCGGCGCGGTATAGGCGATCTGCTTGCCGGCGAGATCCTTGATGCCTTGAAGCGTGGAATCCTTCTTCACCAGCCACATCTGGTCGGCGACCGACCAGGTGCCGGCGCCGATGATGATGAGCTTCTGGCCGGCATTGATGGCCTGCACGGCGGCGGCCAGCGACACTTCACCGAAGGGAATGCCGCCCGCGAGGGTATTGCGGACAGCAGTCCCGCCACCGGCTGCAGTCAAAATGCCTGACACGTCAACGCCATTTTTCTTGAAGAAGCCTTTTTCCATCGCAACCGCATAGGGAAGGCCATAAAACTGGCCGCCCCAATGCGTCACCGTGATGGTTTCGGCGCGCGCAGTTGGCGATTGCAAGGCCAGGATCGCCGCGGCCAACGCAAGGAAAAGGCCGAGCCGAAATCGTTTTCCTTTTGCCATGGCGTCGTCCCTCCTGGTCCTCAAACTCATCGCTTCAAACTCATCACTTGGCCCCGCTCAGACCGTGACGCTTCTCGAAGGCATGCACGGCGGGAAAGCCCATCAATTGATTCATCTCGGAGAACGGCAGCATCGGCGCCTCGCTCCCGGTGCCGATGCCGTCGCTCTTCAAATGGCGATAGACGACTTGCAAGGCGCCCGCCGCCGTCAAAAAGCCGGAGCCGGGATAAAGCGCGATCTTGAATCCCATCGCGCCGAGTTCGGCCGTCGACAGATACGGCGTGCGGCCGCCCTCGACCATGTTGGCGAGTAGCCACGCGCCCTCGAAAGTTTCAGCGACGCGCCGCAATTCCTCCAGGCTTTCCGGGCTCTCGACGAACAGCACGTCCGCGCCTGCCTCGAGAAATCGCTCGGCGCGGCGCAGCGCCGCATCGAGCCCCTCGGCGTAACGCGCATCGGTGCGCGCGACGATGAGGAAATCCTTGCTCGGCCGCGCCTCGACGGCGACGCGAATTTTCGCAACCGCATCGTCGGCGGGAATGACGCGGCGAAATTCGGTGTGGCCGCATTTCTTGGGAAATTCCTGATCCTCGAGCTGGATGCCGGAGGCACCGGCGGCGGCATAACCGCGCACCGTACGGTCGACATTGAGCAGCCCGCCATAGCCGGTGTCGCCGTCGGCGAGAAACGGCAGGCTCGTTGCGCCGGCAATGCAGCGCACGCGGTCGAGCATTTCGGAGAAGGTCGCGGTGCCGGCGTCGGCCACGCCAAGCGCCGAGGCGACGACGCCATAGCCGGTCATATAAAGTGCTTCGAAGCCGCTAGCCGCGGCCATTCGTGCCGAGATGCCGTCAAAGACGCCCGGAAGCGTCAGACATCCATCGCGTTGCAGCAGCGCCCGAAGCGGTGTTGCCCCAGCCAAGCCGTCCTCCCATTCGTTTGTTTTGCGAACCGCAAGGCCCGCGCGTTTTCTTTTTCGTTCTTTTTTAAGATCAGAACTCCGCCGGTCGGGTGACATCGAAGCCTAGGCGTTATGCACGAAAAATCAATATGAAGCGGCGCTCGTTTTCACCATGTGAGAACCAGGTCACCTCTGGTGAAGAGTGCTCGACAAGGAGAAGACTTTGGTCGAAATAGCGCAGGCGACAGACCGTGTGTCATAACAAAAGCGAACAGCGGCCGGCGAAACGAAGCTGCATGATAAGGAATGAGCCATGACGATAAATCGATTGATTGCCGCAAGCGCAAGCGCACTCGCGCTGATGCTCGGCAGCGCCGCGATGGCGGCCAAGATCGATATTTCCGCGCACGACATCGGTGGGCAAGTCATCGGCGAGAAAGGTCCCGAGGCCGGCGTCTGGATCATCGCGGAGACCAAGGACCTGCCGACGAAGTACGCGAAGATCGTGGTGACCGATGACCAGGGCCGCTTCGTCATCCCCGAACTGCCGGACGCCAATTACAAAGTGTGGGTTCGCGGCTATGGCCTGACCGACAGCGCGCAGGTCGATGCGCGCCCCGGCAAGATCGTCGACTTCAAGGTCAAGCCTGCCGCATCGGCGGCTGCGGACGCGCAGAACTATCCGGGCATGTACTGGTATTCGCTGCTCGACATTCCGCCGCAAAGCGAGTTCCCCGGCACCGGCGCCAAGGGCAACAAGATGCCGGAGACGATGAAGAGCCAGGCGCAATTCGTCGATACCGTGAAAAACATGTGCCAGTCCTGCCATGCGCTCGGCACGCGCGGCATCCGCGAAGTGCCGAAGATGTTCATGGACGAAGCGCAGGGCAACTCGCAGACCGCGTGGGCGATGCGCACTCAGGCGGGACAGGCCCAGGAATACATGGCGACCGCGATCAACAGCATCGGGCCCGACAAGGTCTATGACGTGTTCTCGAACTGGACCGACCGCATCGCCAAGGGCGAACTGCCGTTCGACAAGCCCGACCGTCCCAAAGGCATCGAGCGCAATGTCGTCTACACCGAGTGGGACTGGGCGACGCCAACGCATTACCAGCACGATGCGGTCTCGACCGACAAGCGCAATCCGCATCTCAATGCCAACGGATTGATCTACGGCTCGCCGGAGGAAAGCACGGACCTCATCCCCACGCTCGATCCGGTCAAGAACGTCGCGTCCACGATCAAGGAGCCCTATCTCGATCCGAAGATGACGGGCTCGGCCGATGCGCCGCACGGCACCTCGGCCTATTGGGGCGACGAGGCGATCTGGGACGGCCACACCTCGATCCACAACGTGATGATGGACGAACAGGGCAAGGTCTGGTTCACCGCGAAACTCCGCCCGCCGGCCAACCCTGATTACTGCAAGCAGGGCTCGAGCCTTCCTTCGGCCAAGGCGGATCCGCAAGGCTCGGCCGTGCGCGAGCTGTCGCGCTTTGATCCCGCGACCGGCCAATGGGACATGATCAACACCTGCTTCTCGACGCATCATCTTTATTTCGGACATGACGCCAACGACACGCTTTGGATGAGCGCGGGCGGTCCGGGCGCCGGCGGCGGCATCGTCGGCTGGCTCGATGTCAAGAAATTCCGCGAGACCAAGGACGGCGTCGCCTCGCAGGGATGGACCGCGCTCGTCATCGACACCAACGGCAACGGCAAGCGCGACGCGTATGTCGGGCCCAAAGACCCGGTCGATCCCACGAAAGACAAGCGCATCGCCGCGTCGTTCTACGGCATCATGCCGAGCCCGGTCGACGATTCGATCTGGGGCCAGGCGATGGATCGCGGCTTCTCGCGCATCGATCAGCCCGGCTACATCATTCGCCTGACGCCGGGCTCCGATCCGGCCAACACGGCTCTGGCCGAAGTGTATCAGCCGCCGGAGGGCACGTTCGGTCCGCGCGGCCTCGATATCGGACTCGATGGCGTGGTGTGGACAGCGCTGTCGAGCGGCCAGCTTGCCAGCTTCGACCGCAGGCTGTGCAAGGGTCCGCTCAACGGCCCGACCACGGCGGAAGGCAAGCAATGTCCGGAAGGCTGGCACGTCTACCGCCTGCCGGGGCCGCAGTTCAAAGGACTCGATCCCAAGGGCAGCGCCAACCACGCTTATTATGTGTGGGTCGATCGCTACAACATCCTTGGCCTCGGCAAGAACGTGCCGATCGCGGAAGCCAATGGCGCGGAATCGCTGCTGGCGCTGGTCGACGGCAATTTCGTCAACATGCGCATGCCCTACCCGCTCGGCTTCTTCACCAAGAATGTCGATGGCCGCATCGACGACGACAAGAAGGGCTGGAAGGGCCGCGGCCTCTGGACCACATCAGGCACGCGCGCCAACTTCCACGGCGAAGGCGGCAAGGATGCCTCGCCCAAAGTGTTCAAGGTGCAGTTGCGGCCCGATCCGCTGGCGCATTGAGCCTCGGCCCTCATGGTGAGCAGCGCCCCGCCCGAGCAGGCTAAGCGACAGCGAGGCCGTTAGCGAACGGCGGCAAAAGTGCCGCACGTCTTCCGGACAATACTTCGTATTGCCGGGAGAACCATGAGGTCCGAATGAGGCCTCATCCTTCGAGACGCCGTTTGCGCGGCTCCTCAGGATGAGGGGAGAGTGCGCGCAAGGGTGGCAAAACCATGCGCGCATCACTAGATTGCCCGCATGAAAAAGATCGGCTTTCTCTCCTTCGGACACTGGAATCCCTCACCGCAATCGCAGGCGCGCTCGGCCTCCGACGTGCTTTTGCAATCCATTGATCTCGCGGTCGCCGCGGAAGAACTGGGCGCGGACGGCGCGTATTTTCGCGTCCATCACTTCGCGCGCCAGCTCGGCTCGCCCTTCCCGCTGCTGGCCGCCGTCGGCGCCAGAACCAGCAAGATCGAGATCGGCACCGCCGTGATCGACATGCGCTACGAGAACCCGCTCTACATGATCGAGGATGCCGGCAGCGCCGATCTCATCTCGCGCGGGCGACTTCAGCTCGGCATCAGCCGCGGCTCACCCGAACAGGTGATCGATGGCTGGCGCTATTTCGGCTATCAGCCCGTCGAAGGCCAGGACGACGCCGCAATGGGCCGCCGCCATGCCGAGGTGTTTCTCGATCTGCTCGGCGGCAAGGGCTTTGCGAAGCCCAATCCACGTCCGATGTTTCCAAACCCGCCCGGATTATTGCGGCTCGAGCCGCATTCGGAAGGCCTGCGCGACCGCATCTGGTGGGGCGCAGGCTCCAACGCGACCGCGGTCTGGGCGGCGAAGCTCGGCATGAACTTGCAAAGCTCGACTTTAAAGAGCGACGAGACCGGCGAACCCTTCCATATTCAGCAGGCGAAGCAGATCCGAGCCTACCGGGCCGCGTGGAAAGAAGCCGGTCATACGCGCGAGCCGCGCGTCTCGGTCAGCCGCAGCATCTTTGCGCTGGTGAACGATCTCGATCGCGCCTATTTCGGGCACGAGCAGGAAGGAACGGATCAGATCGGCTTGATCGATCCGACCACGCGCGCCATCTTCGGCCGCAGCTACGCGGCCGAGCCGGATCTGCTGATCAAACAACTGAAAGAGGACGAGGCGATTGCGGAAGCCGACACGCTGCTGCTCACGGTCCCGAACCAGCTCGGCGTCGATTACAACGCCCATGTGATCCAGGCGATCCTGACCCACATCGCGCCCGCGCTCGGATGGCGGTGACGCGGAGCTTGCGACAAAGTCTCCTCCATTTCAGGTTGAAATAGAGGGGACATTGCCGTACGACTCCGAAATATCAGCAGACAATTGCATGGGGACAGCATGGCGAAGGACATCGTCGTTTGCTGCGATGGCACCGGCAACGAGATCAACACCGCGCTCTCGAATGTGCTGAAGCTCTATCGCGTCCTCGAAAAGGACGACGGCCAGCGGGTCTACTACCATCCCGGCATCGGCACGATCGGCCTGCAAAGCACTTGGGGCCGTCTCAAGCAGGAAGCCTATGCCGTGCGGGGGCTCGCCACCGGCGCCGGGCTCGACGAGGATACGCTTGCCGCCTACCGCTTCCTGTGCAGGACATACCAAAAGGACGACCGCGTCTGGCTGTTCGGATTCAGCCGCGGCGCTTACACCGTGCGCGTGCTGGCTGCCCTCATCCAGGTGATCGGGTTGATGCCGCCGGATCAGATCGATCTTTCCGGTTATGCTTTCACGGCCTACAAGAACGCCAGCTCAAGCAGCCACAACGCCGGCGAAAACTTTCTCGACGAAGCCTGGCATTTCAGCCAGGTCGCGGGCGGCTATCACGTCCCGATCGAATTTCTCGGAGTCTGGGATACGGTCGCTTCCGTCATCGTGCCGCGGCACGACAAATTCTGGTTCGATCTGCAAACGCTTGTCTATACGCGCACCAATCCGAGCGTGAGGAAATTCCGCCAGGCCATGGCGATCGACGAACGCCGCCGGATGTTCCGCCTCAACCACTGGACCGAGCCGCAGAAATATCGTCCGAACATTTTCGATCCCTCCAGCGCGATCGCGCAGGACATCCGCCAGGTCTGGTTTGCCGGCGTGCATTGCGACGTCGGCGGCGGCTATCTGGAGACGGAAAGCGGTCCTTCGAAATATCCGCTGCTGTGGATGATCGCTCAGGCAGTCGCGGCCGGACTTCGCGTCGATCCCTCCATGGTCGATCACCTCTGCTGGGGAACGCCGCGAAGGGGCAGCAGCCACGTCTATCTGCCGCCGAGTTCGACCGCCCCGCTGCACGATTCGATGAACGCGGCGTGGGAGATTCTCGAATGGCTGCCGAAAAATGAAAAATACCGGGAATGGCCGGAGCGCAAAGGCTTCCTCGGCTACTATTTGCCGCGCAGCGAACCGAGGCTGATTGCTGAAGGCGCCATCATCCATCAGTCGGTGATCGATCGAAAGGCAAATACGGCCTACCAGCCGATCAACCTGCCGAAGACCTTCACGGTCGAACCGGACCCCGCCCCGCCGCCTTCGCCGCCGCCATCGAGCTAAGGAGACGTGTTGAGGCCCGTTTTGCCGCTCCCCGCTTGAGGCAGGGCTATCGCATTTTAAGACAAACACCGCGCGCAGTCCCTTTTTGGCCATCCTTCGAGACGCCTGCTGCGCAGGCTCCTCAGGATGAGGCCTTCTTTCGAGGCGAGAATTTCAGACCCTCATGGTGAGGAGCCCGCCGCGCCCGAGCAGGCCGAGGAATAGCGAGGCCGTTAGCGAACGGCGTCAAAAAAGCCGGCGTCTCTGGACGATGCTTCGCATCGCCAGGAGAACCACGAGGCCAAAGCTGGCTCAGAGCCATATGCGACTGTCCTGCCGCAGGCGGCTCCAGCGAATCTTGTAAGGCCCGCACAATTTGCGATGCGGCGATAGTCCGCATATTCTGCAAATCATGAAAGTTGCTTCTCTCGGCGAGTGCATGATCGAATTCTCGCAAAGCGCGGACGGCGCGTTCCGACGCGGCTTTGGCGGCGACACGCTCAATACCGCGCTTTATCTGGCAAGGCTCGGCATCGACACATCCTATGTCACGGCGCTCGGCGACGATGCGTTGAGCGAGGAGATGCTGAGTGCCTGGCGCAGCGAGGCCATCAAGACCGATCTCGTGATCCGCGCCCCGGGCCGTCTGCCTGGCCTTTACATGATCGAGCGCGATGCGCGCGGCGAGCGCACGTTTCTCTATTGGCGAGATCGCGCTCCTGCGCGCGAATTCTTCGAGCACGCCGCCCCCTCAACTCTCGCGCGCCTGTCGCAATTCGACTGGCTCTATCTGTCCGGCATCAGCCTGTCGCTCTACGGCGAGACGGGCCGCGCGCGCCTGCGCGAGCTTTTGGCCGCGACCCGAAAAAACGGCGGCAAGGTTGCGTTCGACGGCAACTATCGTCCGCGCGGCTGGAGCGACGCTGCAACCGCGCGCCACGCCTTCACCGAGATATTGCCGCTGATCGATCTGGCGCTGCCGACCTTCGAAGACGAACAGGCCCTGTTCGGCGACGAGAACCTCGATCAATGCATCGCGCGCTATCGCACGAGCGGCGTCAACGAAATTGTTATCAAACGCGGTCCGCACGGCTGCGTTGTCGTCGTTGACGGCGACTGCACCGAGGTCCCGCCGCCACATGTAGTCGAACCCGTCGACACGACAGCCGCCGGCGATTCCTTCAACGCCGGATATCTGGCGGCGCGTATCAATGGCGCGTCACCGCGGGATGCCGCGCTGGCCGGTCATCGATTGGCGGGCGTCGTCATCCAGTCGCCGGGCGCGGTGATCCCGCGCGATCTGATGCCAAAGAACATATTCGGAGACAAAAAATGAGCGACAAGAGCCGCGCGCGCCTGATGGAAATCGTCTCGCTGGCGCCGGTGATCCCCGTCATCACCATCGAGGACGCCGCGCACGCGGTGCCGCTGGCGCGCGCGCTGGTGGCCGGCGGCTTGCCCGCGATCGAAATCACCTTGCGCACCAATGCGGCGGTGGAATCCGCGCGCGCCATCATGGCGGAAGTGCCCGAGGCGATTGTCGGCATCGGCACTGTTCTGTCGGCATGGGACCTCGAACGCGCCTCCGCGCTTGGCGCTGCGTTTGCCGTCAGCCCCGGCGTGACATCGGATATTTTGACGGCTGCGGCGATCACCGACCTGCCCTTTGCACCGGGCATCCAGACCGCATCCGATCTGATCACCTGCGTGGTCAGGGGCTTTGACGTCGTCAAATTCTTCCCGGCCGTGCCAGCCGGAGGCCTCGCGGCGCTGAGCGCGCTCGCGGGTCCGTTTCCAAACGTGCGCTATTGTCCAACCGGCGGCATTGGTGCTGCGAATGCGCAAGAATGGCTGGCGCATCCGAAGGTCGTCGCGGTTGGCGGCTCCTGGATTGCGCCGGCGTCCGATATCAGCGCCGGCAACTGGCAGCAAATCGAGCAACGCGCTCACGCGGCAGCGGCGCTGCGGTCACGCTGATCGTTACCAGCCGCGCCAGCCCCAACCCCAGCGATAGCCCCAGCCATACGGATAGCCGTAATAGGGCCGGTAATACACTGGCGGTGGATAGACCTGGCGCGCATAGACAGGCGCACCTTCGTTGTACACTTGCACCGCACCCATCGCGCGGCCGCGGGGCGCAGGCCGCGGACCTATACCGACATTGCGGCCAATCACGAAACCGGCCTTGTCGTTGTAGGACGCTTCGCACCAGCCGTCGTTGCATTTGCCGACCTCGACAGTCGCCCCTTTTGGAATGAGCGTGACCACTTCGCTGTCGGTGCCGGGCCCCTTGCGCAGGTTGGTTTCGCCCGTCGTGGCGAGCGGCGCGGCTGTCGCAGAGACCACTGACAGCACGGTGACGATAGCGGCGGATGCCGCGGCTTTTGCAAAGCTCATGGCTGGATGCCCCTTTTTCGTGACCGGCAAAGAATGCCAAACCGAGGCAGGCCTTGTCTCGTTAAAAATCTGTAAGCGGCTTGCTCTCACCGCCGCCCGCGACCAGTTTCCGCCGCGTCGGAAACAGCGTCAGGCCGTAACGTTCGGACACAAAACCCCACAGGCCCTTCGGCGCAAACAGCATGACAAAGATTCCAAGCGCGCCCAACAGAATGAGATACCAGGCGCCGAAGTCGGCGAGATAACGCTGCATCAAATAGAAGATCACGGCGCCGACCATCGGCCCTTCGATGGTGCCGATGCCACCGATCACTGTCATGAAGATGACGTAAGCGGTCCAGTCCAGCACCGAGAACGCCGCATCTGGCGAGATGCGCGCCTTCTGCAAGTAAATCAGCGCCCCGATCATGCCGGTCATGGCGGCGACCGCGACATAGACGACAAGCTTGATGCGGTAGATGTCGACGCCGAGGCCGGCAGCCGCCATCTCGTTGTCGCGGATCGCGCCGAGCGCCAATCCTCGCCGCGAGCGCAGCATGAGATAGACCAGCGCCAGCGTGCCAACCAACAGCGCCAGCACCAGCCAATACGAGATGATGTCACGCGCCGCGGGTGTGCGAACATCGAGCAGCGCCTTGACCCATTCGATGCCGGGCACGGACGACGTGACTTGCGGATCGAGCGAGGTCCCGGTGCCGCCGCCCAGCATCTTGAACTGCGCGAAGACGAGGCGATAGACCTCGGCAACCACCCAGGTGCCGATCGCGAAATACGCCCCGCGCAGCCGAAACACGACCAACGCGGTCGGCAGCGCCAGCGCCGCGGAGACAACGCCGATGACCGGAATCGCCAGCAGCGGGTTGATGCCGCCCGGCAAGGTGAGCGCAAACAGCAGATAGCCGCCAAGGCCAACGAAAGCCTGTTGGCCGACGGAAATCAGGCCGGCATACCCCGCGAGCAGATTCCAGCATTGCGCCAGCGCCATCATGTAGAACAGGAAGATCAGATTCTGGATCAGGTCGCGGCTGGCGAAAGCCGGCAACACCAGGGCCGCGCTCAAAACGGCGGCGATGATCGCAGCCGAGACGCGGCCGGCCGATCCGGCGGTCTCGATGTGGAATGTTCGCTGACCGGAATCCATCCCGCCTCCCCTCAATCCAGCGCGCGCGGAAACAGGCCGCGCGGCCTGATCACGAGCACGATGAGGAACGCGAGATGGCCAGAGAGGATCTGCCATTCCGGATTGATGCGCGCACCGACGGTCTGCGCGACGCCAAGCACGATGCCGCCCGCAAGCGTGCCCCAGAAACTGCCTAGGCCGCCGATGATCACGGCCTCGAACGCATAGAGCAGCCGCGCAGGGCCGATGGTCGGATCGAAATTCGCGCGCAGGCCGAGGTAAAGCGCGGCAATCGCGATCACGGCAAAGGCAAGCCCCATCGCAATCGCAAAGATGCGGTTGACGTCAATGCCCATCAGCTGCGCGATTTCGAGATCGTCCGATGTCGCGCGGAACGCCTGCCCGATGGTGGTGCGGTAGAACACGAAGTTGAGGAGCACGATGACGGCGATTGCGGAGACGAGCGTGAGCAGCGGCACGACACCGACGGCAATGCCGCCGCCAAGCGCAATCGAGGCAGTTTCGATCGCGCCCGAGCGCAGGCGCACGCTGTCGGCCGAGAACAGCTGCAACAGCCCGTTCTGGATGATGATCGAAAGCCCGAACGTCACCAACAGCGGCGGCAAGAGGTCGCGACCGAGCGTGCGATTGAGCAGCACGTGCTGGAGCGCGAAACCGATAGCGAAGAGAATTGGCAGCGCGATCAGCGCCGCGATGAACGGATCAAGACCGAGCGCACCGGCGATGAGAAGAATCGCATAGGCCGCAACCACGATGAAGTCGCCGTGGGCGAGGTTGACCAGCCGCATCACGCCGAAGATCAGCGACAGTCCGGCCGCAAATAATGCATAGAGCCCACCGAGCAGAATTCCCTGGATCAGTGCGTCGAGCCATCCCGTCATTTCCCAGCCGGTCATGTCATTGCCCGAAATAGGCGCGGTGAATGGAATCGCGCGTCAGCTCGCCGGGGCGTCCGGCCAGCGAGAGCCGACCTTCCTGAAAACAATAGACGCGGTCGGCGACCTTCATGGCCTGAACGATATCCTGCTCGACCAGCACGATGCTGGTGCCGTCGGCCTTGATTTGCGGCAGCGCCGCATAGATGTCTGATATGACGATCGGCGCGAGACCGAGGCT
>Ga0070741_10008049_pt1 | contig 21401 bp, 12 predicted proteins | sample Coa_R1_4_FD_66440 | JGI IMG/M metagenome (GOLD analysis project Ga0070741, IMG submission 66440) | Surface soil microbial communities from Centralia Pennsylvania, which are recovering from an underground coalmine fire - Coalmine... | ecosystem: Environmental > Terrestrial > Soil > Unclassified ... | reverse complement strand
CAACCCCGACCAGACCATGACCATCGACCCCTGCAACCTGCAATTCCTCTACCAGGGCAAGGATCCCTCCGCCAACCAGTCCTACAACCTGCTGCCCTGGCGACCCGGCCTGCTGACCCTCCGGCGCTAGCCGCTGACCGAACACCTCTGCCCGTCGCATGAGATGACTAAGTGCGGGTGCGACGCAGTAGCTCTCACCCGCAAGGTGCTCCCTGAACCGGACGATCCAACCGTAGACACACCGGACCAGCCACGTTCAGGGAGCACTTTCGCGTGTCGGGGCCCCGGCCGAGACGCCATTCACGAAGGCCCGGGGCTAGCGGCACGTCACCTGCTTGACGGCCCGCGCTCAGACGTCGCTTCTTGCCCTCAGTGCTTCCGACGAGGGATGCATCCGTCCACGACGGCGGTTGGGCTGCAAGGTACGCGTTACGGGGTGACGCCAGGGAAGTTCGCCACCGCGCAGTAGCTGGGCTGGGCCGGGTCGTAGCGGTGCAGGGCGTACCCGATTCCCTGCTGCGGGTTCGTGTTGGTCGGCGGGGTGTTGGCGACCAACACGAGGGCGTGCCAACCGGTGGTCTTAGCGGTGTAGAGCGTACAGTTGTCGATCACCTGGGTGCTCTCGTTCGACAGCGCCGTGGCCCGACTCTGGACATAGGTCGAGGGCGAACCCGCGGTCGCCTCCAGCAGGAACAGTTCGTTGAGGTCGTTCGTGCCGAGCGCCCAGAACGACTGCCCGGCGTCCAGGTATATGTCCGCGATGCTCACGATGTGGTTGCTGTTGAGGCTGATGAAGGCGATGTCCGGGTCGCCCGCGCCGGAGGTGCCGTGGTGGGTGATGGCCGGCAGCGTGATGACGCTGGCGCCGTACTGCGCCTCGATCCAGTAGCTTCCGGCGGTGTACTGCGAGACCGCTGCCGTGTACGTGGCGCCGATTGGGCGCGTGCCGGCGTTGGAGTCCACGGCTACGAAGTCGGTCTTGCCCGCGCCGTAGAAGCTGGTGCCCAGGGTTGAGCCGCCGCTCTGGAGGGTCACGTCGTAGTCGGAGGTAAGCGTCGGCTGTACCGCGACGGCGGACCAGTAGTCCGTGGTCGTGGTATAGGTGAAGCTCTGGGCCGAGACCGCCGGGACCACGGCGCCGCTGGCCAGCGCGCCGCCCGCGTAGGCGCTCGCACCCGACCCGATGGCCAGCACAGCCGCGGCCGCCGCGGTGAGCCATCGCCGTCTCGCCGTCATGATTCCCCCTCTTGCGGGCTGAGCGCCCTGCTGCCGGATCGCCGGCCCCACCATTGGCACGGCTGAGCAGAACGTAACAGCGGGTTGTCGCAACTGCCCGCACATCGACAGAGCAGGGTGCTGGTGGACATCGAATCCTGCCCCATTGGGCACGCCCCGCTGCGGTTTGCAGGCCGCCGGGCGTGGGTGACGGCGCCGAGGTTCGGATCTGGCCGCCGTCAACCGGGTGCTCACCCGCCTGCGGCAGCACAAGTGCGCCGCCTAGCGGGTCTTACGGCCGCGCAGCAGAGCGGCAAGGGCCTGACTGTCAGGTCGGCTCAGCGGGTGAAATGGCACGGTGAGCGCTAAGGGCCGTGGATGTCGCTTCATCAGGGCCGTCAAACAAGCTCGCGCAAACTTCGTCGATGCGATTGGCCGCGGCCACTCTGGTTAGAGCCAGGGTAGTCAATCGGAACGAGGGAGCGGGCCGTGACCGCGAAATTCCACGTCAGCGAGAACACCGAGTGCTCGGTGTCGGACCAAGATCCGTGGCGAACATGGGATGTCTGTCTGCATCCCGGGCCGAGTCCAAGAAAGTTTCGCCGAACGTTGCGAACCCTGCCGTCATCACCGACCAGCGAAACGATTCGAACGAGGCAGGTCAGGTCGAACAGGGGCAGCCATCGTCGCCGGCACGCCTGCGCGAAGCGGTGAGTGGGCTCTTGCGTCGGTGCGGATGAGGTGGCACCTTCACCCACAATCCGGAAGCAATCAGGGCGGTACATCCCATCACTGGCGAGTCGTTGCCCGCCTCGCGCGCTCCGCTTCCCACGCGGCGTGCCGTATGCGGCTGCTGACAGGTGCCTGTTCGTGGACTGAGAGGGGCTCCCAGGTGCGACGACGAGATCATTGCCTTCGACCCAGCCTGTCGTCGCGCGGGCGGGGTTCCGCAGGGGTGTTCGCATTCGTGGCCATGGCCGCGCTGCTCGCCGCTGGACTGAACACTCAATCGGCGACGGCTGCGCCGCGGTCGGCGCCCGCCGCGGCGTCCGGTCCCGCAGCGGCGGTGGTGGGGGTCGATGGCTTTACCGCGGGTGACGCCGCCATCGCGTCGGTGGACCTGTCGGGAACGTGGAGCTTCACGCCGTCAGGTCAGGGGACGACGTCGATCACCGTTCCCGGCGGCGGCTGGTACAAGCAGGGCTTCACCAACGTCTCCGAGGCCGTGTACTCGCGCAGTATCACCGTGCCGAGCACGGGGCAGCCGCAGTCGGTGTGGATCGAGTTCGGTGCGGTCAACCACCAGGCGACGCTGTCCGTGGACGGGCAGGCGGTCGCGACACAGACCACTGCGTTCACGCCGTCGAAGTTTGACATCACGCCGTATGCGGCACCAGGCACGACGCACACGATCAGCGTGGACGTCAAGGGCCGCGGCGCGCTGAAGAACCCGTCGAACGGCAGGTACCTGGTGCCCGATGCCGCCGAGTGGTCGGAGGCGGTCCCACAGGGGATCTACCGGTCGGCGTTCCTGCGCGTCTATCCGGCGGTGTACGTCAGCGACACGTTCGTGCACACGTCGGTGGCCGCCCAGACGCTGAGCTACGACGTGTCCGTGGCGAACACCTCAAGCAGCGCCCGCACGGTGACGCTGACCGGTGCGCTCACCTCGGACAACGGCTCGTCGTTCAGCTACCCGGCGCTGCCGAGCAAGACCGTGACCGTCGCCGCGCACTCTACGAGCACCGTGACGGTCGGCCCCGTGGCATGGAATCTGGGCTCTGCCTCGTACTGGTGGCCCAACGTGCCCTACCAGGCCGGATACCGCGCCCAGCTGCACGACCTGGCGGTGCACGCGGCGACCGACGACGGGCACACCAGCGACGCGACCTACCGGTTCGGGTTCCGGGAGTTCACCCAGAACGGTTCGTACTACTACCTCAACGGCGTGCGGGCGAACCTGCGCGGAGATGACTTGCAGGGCGCTGACTACGACCGGATCAACAGCGGCGGCGAGGGCGACGCGTACGACACGCTGCCCGGCTTCCTCGCGCCGTCGAGCACGAACGCCGGCTGGCCGCAGGCCGTGGACGACTACCAGCGGCTGAACTACAACGTCGTGCGCATCCACCAAGAGCCGGCCAGTCCGTACATGCTGGACGTGGCCGACGAGATGGGCTTGATGATCATCGACGAGACCGCGATCCGCGGCTCCAGCGGCGGTCAGGACTTCGTCGCCGGGCACGACAACATGGTCGCGCACGCCCGCGCGCTGGTCCTGCGCGACCGCGACCATCCCTCGGTGATCCGCTGGAGCCAGGTCAACGAGCCGAACAACAGCGGTCAGGACTCACAGCAGTTCGAGCAGGATCTGTACGCGGCGATGAACGGGGCCGACGGCACCCGGCCCGTCAGCGTGGACGAAGGCCCCGGCGCGCCCCCCACCCTGTACCCGAACATGACGTACGCCAACTTCGCGCTCGTCCCGCACTACATGGACGGTCTCGGCAACTACGGCGAGAGCCTGTGGTCGCCGAACGGCCGCCCCATCGGCGAGGGTGAGTACATCTGGCCGGCGTGCAGCACTACGCAGGGCTTCGAGTGGTTCGCGACGGCGACCGCGGCCAAGCGCGGGAAGGACGCCAGCGATCTACGTCCGTACACGCTGCTATCCGCGTGGGCCGGTTTCGTGCCCGGGGTGCGCACCACCGACTTCACCACCGAGGAGGGCCGCCATCCGCTCTACGGCGCGGACAATCTGCCCAACCCGTGGAGCAACCCACAGATCCAGCGGGTGCAGGATGCGTTCAACCCGATCGCCGCTATCGACCTGCCCTACTGGTCGGCCTCCGGCCCGTCCGACGCGGCCGGCGACTTCCCGCTGCCGTCGGCGGTAGCGGGCTACTCCTACGGCGCCTCGGTGACGCGCAACGTCACTGTGTTCAACGACGACTTCAGCAACACCTCTGTCGGCTTCACCTGGACCGCGTACCTTAACCAGGTCGGCGGGACGGTCATCGCATCGGGTAACAACACCCTGACGATTCCGCTCGGCTCCCGCGTCACCCAACCGGTCACGTTCACCGCGCCGAGCAGCGGCTCACGGGTGTACCTCGTGCTGGGCACGAGTAAGGGCGGCACTGCAACATTCAACGACGCGGCCGAGTACTTCACCCTGGGCGGCTCCAGTAGCGGCGGCCCCACGCCCGGCACATACCACATCGTCAACCGCAACAGCGGCAAGCCGCTCGCCGTCTCGGGCAACTCGACGGCGGACGGCGCCAAGGCCGTGCAGCAGACCGGCGGTTTGTCATGGACCATCAGCACGGCGTCCGGCGGCGCATACGTCCTGACCTACACCGGCAGCGGCAAGGTGCTCGACGTGAACGCCTCCTCGACGACCGTCGGCTTGCAGCTACAGCAGTGGACTGCGAACGGCGGCACCAACCAGCAGTGGTACCTCAAGCCCACTGGTGACGGCTACTACACCATCGTCAGTGTGTCCAGCGGCCTGGTCGCGGACGTCTACGGCCGATCCACCAGCGACGGAGCCCAAGTCGTGCAGTGGACCGCCAACGGCGGCACCAACCAGGAGTGGCAGCTGGCGCCCTGAGTCCCGAGCTTGAGGCACCCTGCCGAAAATATCTGCGAATCTTCGCGCGCCGGGGCAACCTTTTCGGCCGTTGCCCCGGACCAGTGGGTGTTGCCTGGCCGGGTGGCCCGGTGAGAGGCATTGGCCGAAAGTGGGATGAGACGTGATGGTTCGCGGCCGTGGGTTGCGCAGGCGGCGGGGCTTGTGGGCGGTGGTTGTCACGGCTGTCGTGGCTGGTTGTGTAGCCGTGGCAGGCTCCGTGTTCGCGGTGGGCAGGGCTTCGGCTGAACCCGTGGATCAAAACGCGTGGTATCTGTTGGTCAACCGCTACAGCGGCAAGGTGCTGGACGACCGCGCCTTCGCCGCGAACGACGGCGCGGCGGTCGTGCAGTGGAGCCGCAACGACGGGGCCAACCAGCAGTGGCGGTTCATCGCCGCGGGCGGCGGATACTACCGGCTGCAGAACCGCAACTCCGGCAAGGTGCTGGACGACTACGGCTGGTCGAAGGCCGCCGGCTCCGGCATGGTTCAGTGGAGCGACCTGAACGGCGCCAACCAGCAGTTCCGGCTTGCGCAGTCGCCGGGCGGCTACGTGCGCTTGATCGATCGCTTCAGCGGCATGGCCGTCGAGGTCCACAACGCGTCCAAGGCAGACGGCGGCGAGGTCGTCCAGTACAGCGACTCGAACGGTGCCAACCAGCAATGGCAACTCGTCCCGGCCGGGAGCGTCGCCGGCGCTGCCACCACGCCTGCCGCGGCGGACGGCGGTTCCGCGAGTCGGTCAAGTCAGCCGAGTCAGGCACCGAGCAGTGCGCGCGCGTCGTCCGCGTCGTCGGCTCCCGCGACCGGTGGCGGCGGCTCGACCACGAGTTTCCTGGGCAGCAGCACGGTGCTGATCGGCGGTTCGATGTCTGATGCGTCCGCGAACGCTGCACCGTTCGACATGCGGTATGTCTACGTGCACAGCCAGCCCGCGCCCTCCTCGTCCTACTACTCGGCATCGCTGTGCCAGGCGGCGTGGACGAGCTGGTGGGGCTGCTGGCCCGGCAGCACCACGGCGCCCGGCTCTTACGTGACCTGGTGGGACGCCCACGTGGCCCAGGCGACGTACAAGGGCAGCCCGCGCCCCCAGAAGATGTTCTTCACCTGGTACTCGCTGCGCGACCTGGGCGACCTGGCGGGGGAGGGCGACGGCCCGGGCGAGGTCAAGGCCATCAACCGGGTCGACCTGCTCACGCGGTACCTGAACGACTACCGCTTCTTCCTGCAGAAGATCGGCAGCTCGCACGACGCGATCGACCTTGAGCCCGACTTCTGGGGCTACGTCCGCTCGCTCGGTAATCCGCACCAGGTCGCCGCGCAGGTCACGGGAGCGAACCCGACCGATTGCGGATCACAGGAGAACAGCGCCGCCGGCCTGGCCCGCTGCCTGATCGCGATGGCGCACAAGTACGCGCCGAACACCGCGGTCGGAATGCACCTGTCCTGCTGGGACTGGCAGACCAACACGCAGGGATGCGCCAAGGACTACGTGAACCTCGGCGCGCAGTACGCCGACTTCCTGGTCGGCGACGTCTCCGACCGCGACGCGGGCTGGTACGCGCAGCCGGCGCACGGCGGCTACAACAACTTCTGGACCGACCAGAAGGCCGCCGCCGCCCTGAGCTTCTACAAGGCCATGACCGAAGCGGTGGGCAAGCCACTGGTCCTGTGGCAGATCCCGGTGGGCAACATGGCGCAGAACAACACCCTCAACCACTACCAGGACGACAAGGTGGACTGGTTCTTCGCGCACCTGGACCAGGTGGCGGGCGCGCACGTCGCCGCCCTGCTGTTCGGCGCGGGACAGCAGGAGCAGACCTCGGTCGAGACCGACGGCGGAAACCTGATCAGCAAGACGATCGCCTATCGCAACTCCGGCGGCGTGCCGCTCAAGTAGGCGCGCTGACGGGTACGGGCTCCGATGCCGGTGGAGCCCGTACCCGGTGGGGTTGGGTAGCCGAGCGCTGTGTCGTGACGGTCAGCGGATCAGCGCGGCGGCCTGATCAACCCAGCGTCCATTGCTGGTTGCTGCCGCCGTTGCAGGACCACAGCTCGACCGGGGTGCCGTTGGCGGTGCCTGCTCCGGTCACATCGAGGCAGAGGCCTGACTGGACTCCGGTGATCGTGCCGTTGGAGTTGAGGTTCCACTGCTGGTTCGACTGGCCGTTGCAGGTCCAGGTGACCACCTTGGTGCCGTTGGAGGTGCCCTGCCCGTTCGCGTCCAGGCACAGCTGGCTGCTGCCGCTGTAGACCGTCAGCTGCTTGGAGGAGGTGTATGTCCATTGCTGGTTGGCCTGGCTGTTGCAGTCCCAGATCTGCAGCTGCACGCCCGGCGTCGTGCTGGCGCCGTTCACGTCCAGGCACCGGCCGGACGCGGCGGACTTCAAGCTCCTACCGCCCGAGGTGGAGCCGCCCGGCCGCTTGTACAGGCCGACCTCCGCGATGGCGGGCGCGGCCCGGGAACCGGTGATGCGCAACCGAATCTGGCCCGCGGTGACCGGAGCACCGAGCCGGATCAGCTTCTTGTGACCGATCGTGGTGTCGCCGGCGATCTGGTTCCACGCGCTGCCGTTCCACGCGTCCACCGCGTAGGACTCGACGCGTTGGCCGACGCCCAGGTCCTCCTGCACCGAGATCACGTCGAAGGTGCGCGACGAGGGCAGGGTGAGTACGAGGGCGCCGGTGGTGCCGGTGGGCTGCCAGGAGGTGCTGGTGCTGCCGTCTACCGCAAGGTTCGGCGTGTGGCCGCCGGTGTTGGAGGTGCCGCTGTCATTGGCCGCGGTCGCGCCGGCGGCCAGGTTGGTCGCGAAGGTGGAGGAGATCGCGGCGCCGTACGTGTTCAGCGCCGTCACCGCGGTCGGGTCGAAGACGCCCTGCTGGTTTGGGCCGATGTCCAGCAGTTGGTTGCAGTTGCGACCCACCGAGTTGTAGTAGCTGTCCTCCAGGGAGGACTCGCTCAGCCAGGTGTCGCCGGGGTGCCAGAACCAGTTGTGCGCGGCGGACAGGGTCAGGTTGCACTCGGGCGGCGCCCAGCGCAGCAGGTTCCACGAGCTGGTGCCGTCGGAGTTGCGTTGGGACAGCAGTGCGTCGCTACCCAGGTCGGAGGCGCTGGGTCCACCGGGCGGGTTGATGACGTTGTCCGCGGCGGTGGCCGGATTGCCGTTGTAGGGCACGACCGACCACTCCGAGGCGCGCGCGTTGCCGTACTCGTTGCCGACCCAGCGCACGTCGGGTCCGCCGTCGTTCTCGATGACCGCGTTGGGTTGCAGGGTACGCACCATGGTGATCCAGTCGCTGAAGTCATAGGGCTGATAGCGGCCGGTCGGGTTGGCGCCGTCCCACCAGATCTCGTCGATCTCGCCGTAGCGGGTCAGCAGCTCGTAGAGGGTGTTCTCGTAATAGGTGTTGTAGTCGTCCGAGCTGAAGTGGAAGGTGACGCCGCCCGCGATCTCCGAGGAGTCGGAGGGGATGGTCACCGCCTTGTACGCGCTGCCGTTGGCGAACTTGCCGCCCGGCTGGTTCTCGTGCAGGTCGGCGGGGGAGAGGTAGATGGCGGCCTTGAGCCCGGCGTTGTGCATCGACGTGGTGAAGTTCTTCACCACGTCGCCCTGGTGGTTGTCCCAGGACGAGGACGCGACGCCGAAGCTGGTGTACTTGGAGGGGAAGAGCAGGAAGCCGTCGTGGTGCTTGGCGGTGAGGATCGCCTCCTTGAACCCGTTGGCCTTCAGCGCGCTCGCCCACTCGTCGGTGTTCAGGCCGGTGGGCTGGAAGATGTTCGGGTCCTCGGTGCCGGTGCCCCACTCGCGTCCGTCGTAGGTGTTCACTCCGAAGTGCAGGAACGCGGTCTGCTCCAGCTGCTCCCAGGCCAGCTGGCGGGCCGAGGGCACGACGTTCGCCGCGTTCGCGATGATCGTGGCCGGCGAGTCGGAGGGTGCTACGGCGATCACCTCGCCGGGAGTCGCCGCGTGAGCCGGGCTCGTCACGGACAGCGTCAGGGCGGCGAGGCTCAGCGCGCACAGCGCCGCACGCATGCCACGGGAGCGGGCGGGCCCTCCGGGCGTTCGTCTGTATTGAATCGAGGGGTGCACAGGGCGGTCCTTTCTGACGTGCAGCCGTGTGGGCGGACTGCGCGGTATCCAGACAGGGCACTGACTGAACGCCAGCCACCATGACGCAGTGTTTTTGCTTACCTGGATCACGCCGTGCGTGTTTCGTAAAACTGACGTTGCTCGGCGCACCGCCGACTGTCAAGCAGTCATGGGATGTCTTCGGGCTCAGATGGCTTTGGTGCAGCTCAAAGTCGCTGAACAGCATGCAATCATCGGATGATGAAGACGAGGCTGGTGTTGAAAAATCTAATCTCGCGGCGAAAGTTTCTTACCGGGAGTGTCGCCACCAAAGTGTTGCGATCTGGCACAGGCTATTGTGATCAACCCGATGTGACCGCCATCATGGATGCCCTTTGCGTCTGGAAGGAGCGAGCAACGTTCAGCAAGCGCAATTCGCCCGATGCGGACGGATTCGACCAGGGGCGGGGCACGATGTTCGAGTATTCGCCGCACCGGCTCCTGGGAACCGTGACGCGGTCGCGGCTGATCGTCGGCGCGGCGGTGATCGCAGGGTTGTCGGCCGGCGGCGCGGCCATAGCCGTCGTGCGCCACAGTCCGCACCCGGTCGGCAGCCCGCCGCCCGCCGTCGTTCCGGTCATCGGCCCGACGAACGCCCTCATCGCGCCCGTGGCCCTCAGTCCCACGCTGACGCCGACTGCGAGCGCGACCTCAGCTTCGCCTCGCCCCAACGCCTCCGCGCGCCGGAGCCGCGTGAGCGCCTCTCCGGCGCCAACCCGCCTCGCGCCGAAGGCATATGAGGGCGATTCCAGCGCGGCCGTCCTGGCCAACGGCACCTACATCGGTCCCTGCTCGGGCTGTCCCGACGGCACGAAGGTCCGCCACCTCGGTGACGGCAGCACCTTGACGTTCCCCGACGTCGAAGCGACGGTCGACGGCGACTACACGCTGACCATCGCTTACGCTGACGGCGATGCTTCCGCCGGACGCGACGCGATCGTGACCGTCGACGGCACCGCCGTGGACGTGTTCTTCGCCTCCAACGGTCAGTGGAACACCGCTCAGACGATCACCATGACGGTGCATCTGACGGTCGGCGAGAACAGCATCCAGTTCGGCAATCCGAACGCCATGGGCCCGGACATCGCCGAGATCGTCATCTGAGCTCGCCCGCGGCGGCCGTCGACGGCCCGCGTGGGTCACCGACCACGGCGCGCAGGCGCCGGTTCGAGCCGCCCAAAGCGGTCAGTCGTGCGTGCCGGAGCCTTACTCCGGCACGCACGACGAGCCGCGGTTTCAGTTGATCTTCGTGATCGTCCAGAGCTGTGCGGTCGCGCCTGAAGTGCTTTCCTGGTCGAGGAGCGCCCCGTCGCTTGTCGCGGCGCCGACCGTGTTCAGGGCGAGGCCGCTGGCGCGGTTGACGATCTGGTACCGGCCGGCGCCCGTGTCGATCAGCGACCATTGCTGGCTGGCCGCTCCAGACGAGGGCTTCTCCACGACGGCGCTGCCGCTGGCGGTAGCCCCTGCCGTGTCGAGCAGGTAACCCGAGAATGCGTTCGTGATCGTGTAGTAGGAGCCTGACTGGGTGAACGTCCAGTATTGGTCGGGGTGGTTGACGTCTCGGTACTGATCCGCCTGAGTTCCGCTGCTGGTGCCCGGCACTTCCGCGTACTTTCCGCTGTTGACGTTGACCATGACGAACTGGCCGCTGGTGAAGGCCGGGGGAGCGGTTTGCACCAGGTTCCAGCGCTGGTTCGCCGCGGACGCCAGGGGCGCCTGGGTGACCTGCTCGTAGGTCTGGGTCTGGCCGTTGGCGTCGGTGGACATGGTCAGTGCCAGGTCGCTTCGGCGGTTGGTGATCGTGTACCCGCCCGCGGGGGAGGGCTGCACGGACCAGTCCTGTTCGGCGCCGCCGGTTTGGGTCCACTCGATCGCGCCGGTGCCGGAGTTGAGCGAACCGGCGGGGATCGCGAGGTACTTCCCGCTCAGCGTGTTGAGGATGCGGTAGTAGCCGTTGGATTGCAGGAGGAACTGCCAGTTGTGGTCCGGGGTGCCGTTGTCGGGCGCCTGAACCACCGGGGCGCCGGAGGTGGAGTTCGGGATGCCCAGGACCTGTGAGCTGAGGATGTTCTGGATCTTGTAGGTGGCGCCGGTGGAGATGCCGCCGCCGTAGTCGTCGATGCCGTAGGTGACCTTGTTCGTGCCGTTGGTGACCAGCACGCCGCCGCTGGTGGCCAGCAGGCTCTTGCCGTCGGCGAGCGGCAGCAGGCCGCGGCTGTAGGCGGAGGCGGCGTTGGAGAACATCCGCACCCAGCTGGCGCCGTAGTCCGTGCTCTCGTACATCTGCTGATCGCTGTACGCCGAAACCACGATGGTGCCGTCGGGGCCGCCGGTGGGCAGCCAGGTGTTGTACGGGTTGGCCTGCGGACGGATGCCGTCGGTGGTGACCATTTGCACGCCGGCGACCGAGCCGAACTGCTCCGGGTCGGCGGCGATCTTGTAGTAGACGGGGCAGCCGCCGCTCGGGGCGTTGCAGTACTCGTAGGTCAGGAGGTAGTTGCCGTTGCCGAGCCGGTGCACGATCGCCATGCCCGGCCGCGCGTTGTAGTCGGCGTAGGCGACGTCGTCGACCTCAGCCGACCAGTTCACGCCGTCGGCGGTGGTGAAGTGGCCGAGCTTCTGGCCGTGCGCGGGATCTCGCTGGTCCGAGATCCAGGCGATCAGCTTGTTGTTCGCCACCAGGAAGTACGGCTCCCAGACCGGGGTGTAGCCGTTGGACGCGACAGCGGCGCCGCCGGTCGCGATCGAGCTGACGAACGACCAGGTCACTCCGTGGTCGGTGCTGGCGTACATGTCGATCTTGGTCGCGGAGTTGTCCGCGGGTATCGAGTCGCCCGCGGCGAGGATCGTGCCGGCGGGATAGGCGCCGATCGCCTGGGGCAGCTCGTAGAGCACCGGCTCGAGCTGGATGTTGTTCCACGAGTTGGCCGTGTCGTGGATGGTCGAGATCTGCGTCCAGGTGTGCCCGGAGTCGGCGCTGCGGAACACCGGCATGCCGTTGTTCGAGTACTGCTCGAACGAGGCCAGCAGCGTGCCGTTGGAGTCGGTGCCGTGTTCGAGCCTGATCGCGTGGGCGTAGAGCGACCCGTAGGACGGCGCGCCACTCGGCGGCACCCACATCACGCCGCCGCTGTAGGTGATCGCTTGGGCCGGCGGTGCGACTGTGAGTGCCGCTGCGGCCGCGGCCGTGCCGAGCGCGGCGAGCGCGACGCGGGCACTTCGTTTCCGGTGCATGATCTCGTGACTCCCTCGACGGTGAGAGAAGGACGGTGAGCGAGAAAGAATTGATGCGCTTCAATCAGGTCAGCGGTGCGAGGCTGGCACGGTCCACGCGGCTCGTCAAGGGCCTGCTGGAAATGGCCGAGGTCGCGGGACTGGCGCGAATCACCGTGACGCCGCCCGCGCGCCTGCGGCGCACAGCACCCGATACGAGGGCGTGAACGGCCCTGGCCTGGGAAGACGCGGCAGCGACCCAGGTCCTGGCGGCGACGCTCCGGCTGCGCATTGGAGCGCTTTAAGGAAGTCGGTTATCCTGCGCCTCGACAACAGCAGATTTTTCCGCGAGTGTCGCGTTCGGCAGCGAGCGGGATCCGAGCCGAAGGAGTGTCGTGGCATCCGGTCGTCCGCGAGCGCAGGGGCATGCCGGTCCGAGCATGCAGGACGTGGCCGATGCCGCGGGCGTCTCGCTCGGCACCGTCTCCAATGTGCTGAACCATCCGGCGAAGGTCGGCCCGGATACGGCGCAGCGGGTGCGTGACGCCATAGAGCGCCTCGGATTCGTGCGCAACGACGCGGCCAGATCACTGGCTTCTGGTTCGAACAGCAGCGTCGCGATGGTGCTCGCTGACATCGAGAACTCCCTGTTCATCGACTTCGCACACGGCGCGCAGGAGGCGGCGCGGGCGGCCGGTCTCAACCTGCTGCTGGCGAACGCCGCGTGTGACCTGGGGTTGCAGGACAACTACCTGGACTTGTTCGACGAGTCCCGAGTGACCGGCATGCTGCTGGCCCCGATGGAGGACTCCACGGCGGGCATCGCGCGGATGCGGGCGCACGGGCGCCAGATCGTGCTGCTCAACTACGCCCCGAAGCCCGGCACGTGCTGCGCGGTGCTGGTCAACAACGAGCACGTGGGGTATCTGGCGGCCCGTCATCTGATCGACACCGGCCGCACCCGGCTGGCGTACGTCGCAGCCCACGAGGACTACCAGCCGGTACGCGACCGGCGCAGGGGAGTGCGCGCGGCGGTCGAGGAGGCGGGTTCGGGCGTCACCCTTGAGGAGATCGACAGCGGCGGCCTGACCACCGAGCACGGGCACGCCGTCGGCAAGGATCTGGCCGGGCGCGGCCCGGATGAGCTGCCGGACGGCCTTGTCGTGGTCACCGACCAGTTGGCCAACGGCATCATCCACCAGCTGCACACCGTCGCGGGTGTCGAGGTACCGACGCGCGTCGCGGTGGTCGGCTGCGAGAACAACCGCGCGGCCGGCCCCGCGGCGGTGCTCCTCACGGCGGTCGACATGCCGGGGCGGGCGATGGGCCAGGAAGCCGTGCGCCTGCTGCTGGACGAGGTGACGTCGGGAAAACAACACCGGCACGCCACCGTCGTGCTGGAACCCGAGCTGATAGTTCGCGCCAGCGCACCGCGCTGAACTGGCAGGAGGCGGTCGGCGCGAGAACGCCGAAGACCGCCCGGGGCCGGCCGCCGAAGACTCGGTTCGGAAACATCCACGATCCATCCTTGACACCAAGCTGTGACGGGTCATACGGTCCCCGCATCATTTGAAGCGCTTCAAAGCGCTGCCGAGAGGACCTACCGTGCGCCCGCTCCTCAAGCCCCGCTCCCTTGCGCTCCTGGCGACCGCCACCACCGCGAGCCTGCTGCTGACCGCCTGCGGCGGCACGGGCGCCGGCGCGGCGGCGGGCGGCGCCTCGCAGTTCAGCCTGACCATCAACGACGACAACCACATCGTGCAGCAGGAGCTGACCAAGCTGAGCACCGGCTCCTGCACGACGCAGAACCAGGCGCTGCCGCTGCAGATCCAGACCGTGCCGATCAGCAACGTCGACCAGAAAGTGCAGCTGCTGGCCGGTCAGAACGCGCTGCCGGTGCAGTTCGCCGCCGGAAACGCCCCGGCGCTGACCAAGACCCTGGACAAGGCCGGCCAGGTGCTCAACCTGGAGACCACGCTCAAGAGCCTGGGCGTGTGGGACGACATCCAGCCCGCGGCCGTCAAGACCGTGGAGAACCTCTACGGCAAGTTCAACGTGATGCCGTATCAGTTCAACATCGAAGGCATCTGGTACAACAAGAAGCTGTTCGCCCAGCACGGCGTCGCCATCCCGGCCACGTACGACGACCTGGTCGCCGCGGCCGCGAAGTTCAAGGCCGCCGGCGTCATCCCGTTCTCCGCCTCCGGCCAGGCGGGCTGGCCCATTACCCGGCTAATCAGCGGCTACCTCTACCGCGAGCTGGGCCCTGACGCGTTGCAGGCGGTCGCGGACGGCAAGGCGAAGCTGACCGACCCGCAGTACGTCAAGGCCGCGCAGGCGATTGCCGACCTGGGCAAGGCGGGCTACTTCGGCCCGGGCGTCGGCTCGATCGACTACGACACCGCGGTGCAGCAGTTCCTCACCGGCAAGGCCGCCATGTTCTACATGGGCAGCTGGGAGCTGGGCGACTTCAACGACGCGACCAAGGACCAGATCGGCGCGGCGAACGTCGGCTTCATGCCGTTCCCGACGGTGGCCGGCGGGACGGGCAGCGCCGGCCAGATCCCGGCGAACGTCGGTCTGCCGGTCGCCGTCTCCGCCAAGTCCTACAACGCCAAGGTCGGCGACTGGCTCGGCTGCATCACCAAGAACTACGGCGCCGCCTCGCTCAAGGACCAGGGCACCATCTCCGGCTTCAAGCCCAACGGCGACACCGGCACGCTGCCCCCGCTCACCCAGCTGGTGCAGAGCACGATCAACCAGACCAGCACGAGCGTGCTGTGGTTCGAGGCGCTGTTCAACACCAAGGCGACCGAGACCAGCCAGACCAATGCCGCGCCGCTGGTGACCGGATCGATCTCCGCGCAGCAGTTCATGCAGAAGGTCCAGGACGACCTGGCCGGCAACTGACAGCCACCGGCTGACAGCAGGCTGATAGCCGCTTCAAGCCTCCGACCGAACCCCTCGCGAAAGAGCCGACATGCGTTCCGTTCTGGGAGACCGCCGAGCCATCGCCGTCCTGCTGACTCCGGCGCTGCTGGTCTACACCCTGGTGATGCTCGTCCCGATGGGCTGGTCCCTCGGCTACACCTTCACCCAGGGCAACCTCATCCAGGGCTTCACCTTCAACGGGCTGGGCAACTTCCGCAAGCTGTGGCAGGACCCGCAGGCGCACTCGGCACTGTGGTTCACCTTCAAGTACGGGATCGTCGTCAGCGTCGGGCAGGTGCTGCTCGGGTACCTGCTCGCGCTGCTCTACGTCTTCGTGCTGCGCCGCTCCTCCGCGCTGATCAGAACCCTGGTGTTCTTCCCGGTGATCCTGCCGACGGTCGCCGTGGCCCTGATGTTCCAGAAACTGTTCGCCGTCGCGCCGCAAAACGGCCTGGCGAACGCGGCCACCGAAGCACTGGGCATCCACCACGGCGACTGGTTCGCCAGCAGCACCGGCGCGTTCATCGTCCTGGTCATCATGGACGTGTGGCGCTCCATGGGCTTCTACGGCGTGCTCATCTACGCGGGACTGCTCGACATCCCCGAGGAAATGCTCGAATCCGCGCGGCTCGAGGGCGCCACCGGCTGGCGGCTGGTCAAACACATCGTGCTGCCGCTGTCCTGGCCGGTGCTGATCTCCGCGGTCGTGTTCAGTATCAACGGCACCCTCAAGGTCTTCGACTCGGTCCTCGCCCTGACCAACGGCGGACCGGGCAGCGACACCACGCCGCTGACGCTCTACATGTTCCGCACCGCCTTCTCCTACGGCGACTACGGCTACGGCAGCACCATCGCCTCCCTGCTCACCGTCGTCTGCCTCGGCGTCACCCTGATCATCTTCCGCCTCTCGCGCCGCGACCTGACCAAGGGCTAATCAGTGATCGACTCCATGACGGCCCCGCCGCGCGAGCCGCGCGCACAACCGCGAATCGCCGCGATCCGGCGCCGCCGCCGCACCCGCGGCGCCGGACGCAACCTGCTGATCGCCGTACTCGTGGTCATCGAAGTGGTGCCGCTGGCGTGGCTGGTGCTCAGTTCCTTCAAGTCCCAGGCCGACTTCATCGACAGCCCGGCCTGGGAACTGCCGAAGCACTGGCTCTTCGGCAACTACGCCGACGCCTGGACCAGCGGGCGCATCGGCCTGTACATCCGCAACAGCCTGCTGGCCACCGCGCCCTCCCTCGCGCTGATCATCCTGTTCGGCGTCGCCGCCGGCTTCGCACTGGAAGTGCTCATCTGGCGCGGACGCCGACAGGTCCTGCTCGGCTTCCTGCTGGGCATCATGGTGCCCGGCCAGATGATCCTGCTGCCGCTCTTCCGCATCTACCTGCAGGCCGGACTGTCGGGCACGCTCTGGCCGCTGATCATCACCTACACCGCCACGGGCATGCCGCTGACCGTCTTCATGATGGCCACCTACTTCAGGGCGATCCCGCGCGAAATCCTGGAGGCCGCGACCCTCGACGGCGCCAGCACGCTGGGAATCTTCTGGCGCATCGGCTTCCCCCTCGCCCGCAACGCCGTCTTCACGGTCGCCTTGGTGCAGTTCTTCTTCATCTGGAACGACCTGCTGATCGCGCTCACGTTCACCACGAACGACAACCTGCGCACCGTCCAGGTCGGGCTGCTCAACTTCACCGGCCAGTACGGCGAGACCGCCTACGGCCCCTTATTCGCCGCCATCAGCATCAACGTCCTTGGCGCCCTGGTGCTGTACCTACTGATCAACCAGCGGATCATCAAGGGCATGACCGCAGGGGCGGTGAAGGGTTGAGCACCCAGGACCCGCCCGTGGTCGCGACGCCGACCGCGGAGCACCACCGGGAACCGTTGGGCATCGGCGAATCGGCACCCCGCATCTCCTGGAAGACCACCGCCTCGCCCGGCTGGACGCAGCAGGCGTACCAGTTCGGGATCACCGTCGGCGGCACCGCGTACACCAGTGACTGGGTCGAGTCCGCGCAGTCCGTCCTTGTTCCGTGGCCGCACTGGCCCTTGGCGTCGCGCGGGCGCGTGGCGGTCCGCGTCCGCGTGCGCGGGACAGACGCCAGCGCCAGCGAATGGAGCCCGCCCGTTCACATCGAGGCGGGACTGCTCGAGCCGACTGACTGGACCGCGCGCGCCATCTCGCCGGACTGGACCGAACCTCGCGACGCCGAGCGCCGTCCCCCGCTGCTGCGCAAGGAATTCAGCCTCGATCCCGACATCGCACACGCCCGGCTTTACGTCACCGCGCATGGCTTGTACGAGGTCGAAATCAACGGTCAACGGGTCGGCGACCACGCCCTCGCGCCAGGCTGGACCAGCTACCAGCACCGACTTCGCTACCAGACCCACGACGTCACAGACCTCGTACGCAGCGGGGCCAACGCGATCGGCGCGTTTCTGGCCGACGGCTGGTACCGCGGCCGGCTCGGCTTCCACGGAGGCCACGCAAACCTCTACGGCGACCGCCTCGCCCTGCTCGCCCAACTCGAGATCACCCACCACGACGGCACCGTCACCACCCTCGGCACCGACTCCTCCTGGCGCGCCGCCCACGGACCAATCGTCTCCTCGGGGCTGCTCGACGGCGAGACCTACGACGCACGCGACGAACGCCCCGGCTGGTCCAGTCCCGGCTACGACGATCGCGACTGGACGCCTGTCCGCATCGTCGCGCGCAGACCCGCCACCCTCATCGCCCCCACCGGCCCCCCAGTGCGCTGCACCCAGCAGATCGCCCCGATCCGCGTGAGCGCCCTCGACGGCGATCGGTTGCTCGTCGACTTCGGCCAGAACCTCGTCGGCAGAGTACGCATCACCGTCACCGGTCCGGCCGGGCACACCGTGACCCTCCGGCACGCCGAGGCGCTCCAGAACGGCGAACTGTGCACCCGTCCTCTGCGCGGCGCCCGCTCCACCGACCGATACATCCTGCGCGGTGGCGGCGCTGACACGAAGGCTGAGACCTGGGAACCGCGCTTCACCATCCACGGGTTCCGCTACGCCGAGATCACCGGCTGGCGCGGGGGAGACCCCTACCGCGACATCGACGCCCGCGTCTACCACACAGACATGGCGCGCACCGGCTGGTTCGAATGCTCCAACGAGCAAGTCAACCGGCTGCACGAGAACGTCGTGTGGAGCCTGCGCGGCAACTTCGTCGACATCCCCACCGACTGCCCGCAACGCGACGAGCGCCTGGGCTGGACCGGCGACATCCAGATCTTCGCGCCCACCGCCGCCTTCCTCTACGACTGCCACGGCATGCTCGCCTCCTGGCTGCGTGACGTGGCTGCCGAACAGCACGAGGACGGCACCGTGCCCTGGTACGTGCCGGAGATCCCCGGCGGAGAGCAGTGGACCCCCGCCCGGCCGGGAGCCGGCTGGGGCGATGTCGTCACCCTGACACCCTGGGCGCTATACCAGGCCTCCGGCGACACCGGACTGCTCGCCGCGCAGTATGACAGCGCCCGCCGATGGGTCGACCTGATCACCCGGCTCGCCGGCCCGTCCGGCCTGTGGAACACCGGCTACCAACTCGGCGACTGGCTCGACCCGACCGCGCCCCCGGAAGACCCCGGAGCCGGCCGCACCGACCGGCACCTGATCGCCAGCGCCTACTACGCATGGTCGACGCGACACCTCGCCCAGACCGCCGCCGTCCTGGGACGCGACGAAGACCAGCGCTACTACGAAGCGCTCGCGCAGCACACCCGCCAGGGCTTCCTCAACACCTACCTGCTCACCGACGGCCGAATGACCAGCGACACCCAGACCGCGTACGCGGTCGCCCTCCAATTCGACCTGCTTCCCGGCCCAGACGCCCGCGCCGCCGCGGGCGACCGACTGGCCGAGCTCGTGGAATCAGGCGGCCACACCATCCAAACCGGATTCATCGGCACGCCACTGGTCGCGCCGGCGCTCAGCAACACAGACCACGTCGACGCGGCGTATGCGCTGCTGCTCCAGCAGGAGTGCCCCTCCTGGCTCTACGCGCTCAAGCACGACGCGACCACCGTCTGGGAACGCTGGGACAGCATGCTGCCGGACGGCACGGTCAACCCGGGCGAGATGACGTCCTTCAACCACTACGCCCTCGGCGCGATCGCCCAGTGGCTGCACACCACCGTCGCCGGACTGACCATGGCCGCGCCCGGCTACCGCCGCATCCTCTTTCGCCCACGACCCGGCGGCGGCCTGACTTGGGCTGCCGCCGAACACGAATCGCCCTACGGCCGCGTGGCCATCCGATGGGATCTGCGCGACTCAAATCTCCAGGTGACCACAACCGTTCCGACCGGTACTGAAGCCGGCATTGAATGGCCGGACGGGAGCATGACGCCCTTACGCGCAGGAGTTGTGACGACGCGATGGTTCGGTCCGGCGCGGTGACGCTGGCGAGACATCTGGGCTCCACAGCCGCGAACGACCTGGTGTGCAGCGAGGCGGATCCCGGACCGGCGAATGGTCTAGACCTGACCGTGAGCTCGGACTCGCTGCAATGCGATGTCCCGGCTGATTGTGCGCTACCCGCCGCTGCGGGTCGAGGGCCGCGGCCGGACACTGCACGCGCCATCGGCGCGACCAGCGAGCCGGGACCGACGACGGCGGCGACCGAATATCTGCCGCCGCCGTCGCAGAAATGCCTCTGGAGCGGGAACAGTATTCTCCGCCGCGCGGCCCGAGAATTGAGGCACCGTGCACACCCCCTCGCGCCGTGATATTGTGGCATTTCAGTTGCAGTTGTGGTTCCCAAGCTTTCGAGTATCCCCGCCGCCATGGGGCAGCGGTAACACTCTTGCATTTCCCGGTCTCTCTGGGTGGGGCAATCATCGCGGCGACGTGGCGCTCGCACCGCGCGGGCCCCGGGCACTGCCCCCGAAGGAGATATGACATGACTACCGGCACCGTGAAGTGGTTCAACGCGGAAAAGGGCTTCGGCTTCATCGAGCAGGACGGCGGCGGCCCCGACGTCTTCGCCCATTTCTCGAACATCGTCGCCCAGGGCTACCGCGAGCTCCAGGAAGGCCAGAAGGTGACTTTCGATGTCACGCAGGGCCAGAAGGGCCCGCAGGCGGAGAACATCGTCCCCTCCTGACGCGTACCAGGCCGGGGCCCGAACTCTGAGCGGGCCCCGGCCTGCTGCTCTTTGCGCCAAGCGCCCGCTGACTGCGGCAGGCAAGGTGCGACCGTCGCGCGAGCGGCGCGGCCCTCGCCACGAGTCTCCTCTGACACCAGGCTTCTGAAACCGTCTCCCAACGGCCTCACGTCGTAGCTTCTGTTCGCGACGGGTTCCGGTCTCTCTTTTCGGTAGCTCCCGCGCCGCAGATCGTTTTCTTTTCACTTTCGCCGGTCCGTTCTGGAGACTGCCCTGCGCACGGTCAATGGCGGGAATTCCTCGACGCGCCGCGTCGAGGAAGGTTCTAGATGAACCAGACCGTCCGCCTCAACGACCGTTCTAACCGCACCCGATCCGGCGACTCCGGCGGCTATTCCAGGACGCGCGGACGCGACGGCTACCGCACCCCGGCCCGGCCCGTACGTCCCGGGCGCCGTTCCACCGCGCCGCAGGGCGAGTTCGCCCTGCCGGTCACGGTCACCCCGGCCCTACCGGCCGTAGCGACCTTCACCGCACTGCCGCTGCCTGCCCCGCTGCTCGCGGAACTCGTCCATCAGGGCATCACGGTTCCGTTCCCGATCCAGGCCGCGACGCTGCCGAATTCGCTGGCCGGTCGAGACCTGCTGGGACGCGGCCGCACGGGTTCGGGCAAGACGCTCGCGTTCGGGCTGGCGCTGCTGGCCCGCACCGCAGGGCAGCGCGCCGAACCGCGCCAGCCACTGGCGCTGGTCCTGGTCCCGACCCGGGAACTGGCCCAGCAGGTCACCGACGCTCTCGCGCCCTACGCCCGCTGCCTTCACCTGCGCCTGGCCACGGTCGTCGGCGGTATGTCGATCGGCCGCCAAGCCGGCGCGCTGCGCGACGGCGCCGAGATCGTGGTGGCGACTCCGGGGCGGCTCAAGGACCTGATCAACCGGGGCGACTGCCGGCTGGACCGCGTCGCCGCCACCGTGCTGGACGAAGCCGACCAGATGGCCGACATGGGCTTCATGCCCCAGGTCACCGCACTGCTCGACCAGGTGCGGCCAGATGGACAGCGCATGCTGTTCTCGGCCACGCTCGACCGCAACATCGACCAACTGGTGCGGCGCTTCCTCTCCGACCCCGTCGTGCACTC
>Ga0070741_10008048_pt1 | contig 21401 bp, 8 predicted proteins | sample Coa_R1_4_FD_66440 | JGI IMG/M metagenome (GOLD analysis project Ga0070741, IMG submission 66440) | Surface soil microbial communities from Centralia Pennsylvania, which are recovering from an underground coalmine fire - Coalmine... | ecosystem: Environmental > Terrestrial > Soil > Unclassified ... | reverse complement strand
TTACGTAGCCGACGTTCTCTACGGCCGGGCGGCCAAGAAAGCAATCGCTGCCTAGTCCGGGATACGCGTGGCTATCTTTCACAGGCAAGCTTGCCTGTACCTGCGTCAAGAGGAGTGTGTCGTCATGGAAAACACCGCCAATCGAGCGATCGCGGTCGTGGGTCTGGGAGCCATTTTGCCGGACGCTCCCAACGTGCCGGCGTTTTGGCAGAACGTGAAGAGCGGGCGCTACAGCATCACCGAGGTTGGGCCCGAGCGCTGGGACCCGGCGCTTTATTACGACGCCGATCCGAGTGCGCCCGACAAGAGCTATTCGAAGATTGGCGGCTGGGTGCGGGAGTATGCGTGGGATCCGATGACGTGGCACCTGGCCATTCCTCCACGTGTGGTGGAAGGCATGGACGACGCGCAAAAATGGGCGATCGCCTGCACTCGCCAGGCGCTCGAAGACTATGGGTATCCGAAGCGCGCCTTCGATCCCAACCGGACGGCGGTGATCCTGGGCAACGCCATGTCAGGGGAGAAACACTACCTCACGGCATTGCGCGTTTATTTTCCCGAGTATGCGCGCGAGTTAGAGGAAAGCTCCACCTTCGCCGGATTGCCCGTCTCCGTACGCGCCGACATCACACGGGAATTGCATGAGCGCATCGGAAAGCGTCTGCCGGAAATCACGGAAGACACGATGCCGGGTGAGCTGGCGAACTGCATCGCCGGGCGTATCGCAAATCTCTTCAATTTTCACGGACCGAATTACGTGGTGGATGCGGCGTGCGCCTCAGCCATGGCGGCGATCTCTTCGGCGACCGAAGGTCTGCTGGAAAACGATTTTGACGTGGCGGTGACCGGGGGCATTGACCGCAACATGGGCGCTTCCACGTATATCAAGTTCTGCAAGATCGGCGCGCTCTCTGGAACCGGCAGCCGCCCCTACGCCGAGGGCGCGGACGGATTCGTGATGGGCGAAGGGGCCGCGATTTTCCTGCTGAAGCGCCTGGCCGACGCCGAGCGCGACGGCGACAGAGTTTATGCGGTGCTGCGCGGAATGGGCGCCTCCAGCGATGGAAAAGGGAAGGGAATCACGGCACCCAATCCAGCCGGACAAAAGCTGTGCATGGAGCGCGCCTGGCAGAACGCCGGCCTCTCGCCCGCCACCGTTGGCTATATGGAAGGGCATGGCACGTCCACAAGAGTGGGCGATGTGGTTGAGGTCGAAAGCATGTCGGAGGTGCTCAGCAATTTTCATCTACCCGTGGGCTCGGTGGCCCTGGGATCGGTGAAATCGAATTTCGGGCATTTGAAGGGAGCAGCGGGTGCGGCCGGACTGCTGAAAACTGTTCTTGCATTGCACGACAAAGTCCTTCCCCCCAGCGTCCACTGCGAACAGCCCAACCCGGGCATTGACTTCGCACATTCTCCTCTCGCGGTAAATCGCGAGTTGAAGCCGTGGACAGTGCCGCCGGATTCGACGCGGCGTGCGGGCGTGAGCGCATTCGGTTTCGGTGGAACGAACTTTCACATGGTTCTCGAGGAATATGTTCCGCATAAGCTGAACGGGAACGGTAAGCGGTCCGTGGCGATCAGCCACACTCCGGAAACGTCAGACATCAGCATGATGCGTGCGGAGAGCTCGCAGGGGCCGAATCATGGATTCACCTGCAAGGCGCCGTTGCGGGGTGCGCTTGTGCTGGGCGGCGAAAACGAGGCTGCCCTGATCGAGCGGCTGCGCTCGATCCACAAGGATGCGCAAGCGGGACGGACACCCGCTTCGGCACCTCCCGCCGAAAATGATCTTCAGGCGCCGGAAAGATTGGCAATCGATTATGCCGATGCCGCGGATCTGGCGGAGAAGTCGGGCAAAGCGCTGACAGCGCTGAAACTGAACCAGCCGGCAATGTGGAAAGCACTGCGGGCGGCCGGAGCTTTTCGCGGACACGGCCCTGCGCCCAAGGTGGCGTTCCTGTACACCGGGCAGGGGTCGCAGTACGCGAACATGCTGAGACCGTTGCTGCAGGCGGAGTCCATTGTGGCCGAAACGTTTGCGGAAGCGGACCGGGTGATGAAGCCGCTGCTGGGCAAGCCGCTCACCGATTTCATTTTCGTGGATGCAACCGATGCCGCCGCCGTCGCCAAAGCCGAAGACGACCTCCGTCAGACCGCGATTACGCAGCCCGCGGTGCTGGCCACGGACATGGCATTGACGCGGCTGCTCGCGGCCTATGGAATTAGGCCGGATTTCACCATGGGACACAGTCTCGGCGAGTACGGTGCTCTGGTGGCGGCGGGAGCGCTTCCCTTCGAAGAAGCACTGGAGGCGGTCAGCGCGCGCGGCCGCGGAATGACGCATGTGGCGGTAAAAGACAATGGCAAGATGGCGGCGATTTTCGCACCGCTGCAGGAAATTGAACGCCTGCTGAAACAGGTAGATGGCTACGTTGTGATTGCTAATGTCAACAGCAACGGCCAGGCAGTCATTGGTGGCGCGACAAAAGCTGTCGAGCAGGCTCTGGAAGTGTTTCAAAAAGCCGGTTACGACCCGGTCGAATTACCGGTCAGTCACGCTTTTCACACCTCGATTGTGGCGCCTGCCAGCGAACCCTTGCGACTGGAACTGCAGCGTCTGCATTTGCAATCACCCCAACTGCCGATCGTGGCCAATGTGGATGGCGAGTTTTATCCGATGGGAGCGGATGTTGTTCCGCAAATGGTCGATATTCTCGCGCGCCAGGTTGCGTCTCCGGTGCAATTTCTGAAAGGGCTGCACACGTTGTATGCAGCGGGTGCACGAGTATTTGTTGAAGTTGGTCCGAAGAAAGCGCTGCAGGGATTTGCCGAGGACGTATTGGGCGGCAAGGGCGATGTGCTCTCAGTTTTCACCAATCATCCCAAGTTCGGCGATATCCCCTCGTTTAATCAGGCGCTGTGCGGGCTGTACGCGATGGGTTTGGGGCGTGGAACGGTGGAGCAGAAGACCGGCTCAGAAGTAAAGACTGCGACATCAATGCCCGCTGTTCAACAAATTCCACATCCTCCAGCAACTCCCTCACAGGCATTGAGTGCGGAGCAGTATGGCGAGCTGGGACACATGTTCGCGGAGGTCTTGGAGCGGGGCTGGGAAATTTATCGTGGCAAGGAAACGCACGCCAGCGAGCCAGTTGTGATCAGCGGGGCAGCGTTGGGACTTCCCGGCACCGAGCACGTTTTTGATGACACGAACATCGCTCGCATCCTGCGCGGCGAGCAGTTCATTGATGTCATCCCGGCGCGCATTCGCCAGGCCATGCTCGACAAGAACATTACGCGGTTAGTGAAGAGCGATAACGGCGGACCCACCTTTGAGAGGATCAACAGCGTTGATGAAGTGATCAAGCTGGCGGGTCGAAGCGGCATCTTCGATCTGGAAAAAGAATTTGGAGTCTCTGCCGACCGCGTCGCGGCCCTCGACAGCACGACACGTCTGGCCATGGCGGCGGGAATTGATGCTCTACGCGATGCCGGCATTCCGCTGGTCATGCGCTACAAGACAACAAGCAAAGGCACGCAGCTACCGGATCGGTGGGGCCTGCCGGATGAACTGCGCGACGATACCGGGGTAATTTTCGCCTCCGCGTTTCCCGGCTATGACTCGTTTGCGGAACAGATGTCGCACTACTACCAGGATCGCGCGCGCCGGGAGCAGCTATCCATGCTCGAGGGTTTGTTGGCCCGGGCGGTCGAGAGCAATGGTCATTCGATCGCGGTGCAAGACATGAAGCGGCGCATCGAGGAGTTGCGCAGCACAATTGAGAAGGAGCCCTACATCTTCGACCGGCGATTCCTGTTTCGTGTGCTGGCGATGGGGCATTCGCAGTTTGCCGAATTCATCGGCGCACGCGGACCGAACACGCAAATCAACGCGGCGTGTGCAAGCACAACCCAGGCCCTCGCGCTGGCGCAGGATTGGATTCACGCGGGAAGGTGCCATCGCGTTGTCGTCATCTCCGCAGACAATGCCACCTCCGACAACATGATGGAGTGGATCGGCGCGGGATTTCTGGCCAGCGGAGCGGCGGCCACGGACGAAGCGGTTGAGGAAGCTGCCATACCGTTTGATCGTCGCCGGCACGGATTGCTCGTCGGCATGGGAGCAGCCGCCCTGGTGGTGGAAAGTGCAGAAGCCGCACGGGAGCGCGGCATTCAGCCGATCTGCGAAGTGCTGGGTGCAAGCACATGCAACAGCGCGTTTCACGGCACGCGGCTAGACGTTCAGCACATCGGGCAAGTGATGGAAAATCTGATCGCCCAAGCGGAAGTTCGCTGCGGCATCTCGCGTCATCAGATCGCCCCCAAAACCGTCTTCGTCTCGCACGAGACCTACACGCCGGCGCGGGGCGGAAGCGCCTCGGCGGAAATTTACGCGCTGCGTCGCGTGTTTGGCGAGGTCGCGGATCAAATCATTATTGCCAATACCAAGGGCTTCACCGGTCACGCCATGGGAACGGGCATCGAGGATGTGGTGGCGGTGAAGACGCTCGAAACCACATGCGTGCCGCCGGTCGCGAACTTCAAAGAAATTGATCCGGAGCTGGGCAGCCTGAACTTGTCCAAGGGCGGCGCTTATCCGGTGGAATACGCGTTAAGGTTGGCAGCCGGATTCGGATCACAGATCAGCATGTCGCTTCTGCGCTGGGTGCCGACGAAAGATGGCGTGCACCGCGCTCCGAACGCGCTGGGCTACGCGTATCGGGTGGTGGACCCGGCGGTGTGGAACAAGTGGTTGAACCGCGTCTCGGGCTATCCGGCAGCGGAACTGGAAGTGGTGCGGCGAACGCTGCGGGTGCGAGATCAGGGCGCAGCCGCGAAACCTGCAGGAACGACACAGACGACGGCTGTCATCGAGAAAGATGTTACAGCTACGCCGCCCGCGATCGCGCCTGGGGCTGTGAAGGAGAAAAAGCCAGCTGCTTCGGTTGCAGTCGAAGTGGCGCGGCCGGCGGTGAAAGCCGCGGAACCCGTCGTCGTGCCGGTCCAAGCTGTCGCAAAGCCGGTGCCGGTGCCGCCGGCAACACCCGTGGGCGATTCCGTCAAGGAACGAATCCTCGCACTGGTGGCGGAGAAAACCGGTTATCCGGTGGACATGCTCGACCTCGATCTAGATCTCGAGGCCGACTTGGGAGTGGACACGGTAAAGCAGGCAGAAGTGTTCGCGACCATTCGCAGCGCTTACGGCATCGCGCGCGATGACACTATCAAGCTGCGCAACTTCCCAACCCTCGCGCACGTGATCGGTTTTGTGCACGAGCGGCGGCCGGATCTCGTGGAAGGTACGGCTGCGCCACGTACTGAATCCGCGAAGGGAACCGAGGTCCGAGTAGAGTCCGTGGCAATCTCAGCTGCGGAGAAGACACCCATTGCGGCGGTTCCAGCAGTTGCGGCCGCAACCCCCAGATCTCAGACCGAAGCTGACGTCAAAGAACGCATTCTCGCCCTGGTGGTGGAAAAGACCGGGTACCCCAAGGAGATGCTCGATCTTGACCTCGACCTTGAGGGGGACCTGGGTGTCGATACCGTCAAGCAGGCGGAGATGTTTGCCGCGATCCGACAGATTTACGACATTCCACGCGATGAGAACCGCAAGCTGCGCGAATATCCAACGCTCGCGCACGTCATTCGTTTCGTGATGGAGAAGCGTCCCGATCTTGCGGGTGGACAGAAGGAGCAAGCGCAGCCGGCTGCGGTAACGCCAATTGCCATGGCGCAAGCCCCCGGCGAGCAGAGTTCTGTCACGCAAGCTTCTGCGACGTCCCTTACCGATGACGAGATTAAAGATAAGGTGCTCGCCATCGTCGCCGAGAAAACGGGGTATCCCAAGGAGATGCTCGACCTCGACCTCGATCTCGAGGCTGATCTCGGCATTGACACGGTGAAGCAGGCTGAGATGTTCGCTTCGGTGCGCGCGATGTTCGGGATCCAGCGGGACGCGAATCTAAAACTGCGTGAATTTCCCACTCTGGCGCACGTGATCAAGTTTGCGCATGACCGCCGGCCGGGAGCGACGCAGGTCAGCACCGCGGAAAAATTGCCGGATCAGAAAGAAAAAGCAGCCACTTCAAAAGTGTCCGCTATCCAGCCAGCTGTTGGCAAAAAAGTTGAGCCGATGAGCTTCGAGGCGGCGGACCGGATTCCAAGGCGGGTGCCGGTCGCGGTGCCGCGTCCGCCGCTCGCGATGTGCAAGCCGACCGGCGTGGCGCTCGAGCCCGGCCGTCGCATCGTTGTCATGCCTGATCAAAATGGCGTTGCGAACGCGTTATGTGCTCGTCTTGTGAAACGCGGGGTTGAGGTTCTGCGGATTGAGGGAGCGCCGAATGCCGAGGAACTTTCAAACGCGCTCAAAGGCTGGCTGTCCAATGGTCCGATCCACGGCGTTTACTGGCTGGCCGCACTCGACGCAGAAGGCAACTTCAGCGAAATGAATTTCACGACCTGGGAGGAAGCCGTCAGGCTGCGGCTCAAATCGCTTTACGCCACCATGCGTTCTCTTTATGAACACATTGCTCCGACCGGTACATTCCTGGTATCGGCAACACAACTCGGTGGGCAACATGGCTACGACGAGCGTGGCGCGGTTGCGCCTCTCGGTGGAGCAGTCGTTGGCTTCACCAAGGCATATAAGCGCGAGCGCGCGGATGCTCTCGTCAAGGCAGTTGATTTCGAGGCGGATCGCAAGCCGCAGGAAATCGCTGACCTCCTGATCGAGGAAACTCTGCGCGATCCCGGCGCGGTGGAGATCGGCTACAAGGCTGGTCAACGCTGGACGGTCGGGTTGCGGGAAGAGCCGGCGGCGGATGGAAAGCCCGGCCTGAAGTTGGACCAGCAAACGGTGTTTGTGATCACCGGTGCAGCGGGAAGCATCGTCTCCGCCATCACCGCCGATCTGGCGGCCGCATCGGGCGGCACGTTCTACTTGCTCGATCTCGTACCCGAGCCGGATGCGCAAAATGCCGACCTGAAGCGCTTCGTCAGTGACAAGGAAAATCTCAAACGTGATCTGTTTGCGCGCATTCAGGCGCGGGGCGAGCGCGCGACCCCGGCGCTGGTGGAAAAAGAATTGGCAGCGCTGGAACGGGGGCACGCCGCACAAAGCGCGATTGATGCGGTGCGCACGGCGGGTGGTACCGCGCACTACTTCAGCGTCAACCTCACCGATGCCGAAGCTGTAGGTGCGGTCATCAAAAAAGTTCGCGACCGCAGCGGGCGCCTGGATGTGCTTCTGCACGCCGCCGGACTGGAGCGCAGCCACTTCCTGTCCGACAAAGACGCGCGCGAGTTCAATCTAGTATTCGACGTGAAGGCCCACGGGTGGTTCAACCTGCTGCACGCCATCGGCGACATGCCGCTGGGCGCAACGGTTGCTTTCAGTTCGGTGGCCGGACGGTTCGGCAATGCAGGGCAGTCGGATTACAGCTCTGCCAACGACCTGCTGTGTAAGTTGACATCAAACCTGCGCAGCACGCGGCCGGCGACTCGCGGCATCGTGATTGACTGGAGCGCGTGGGGCGGCATCGGCATGGCGACGCGCGGCTCCATTCCCAAGATGATGGAGATGGCCGGGATTGACATGATCCCGCCGGAAGCGGGCATTCCGCTCATTCGCCGCGAACTGACGACCGGCGGCACGCGTGGGGAGATCGTCATCGGACAGCGTCTCGGGGTCCTGATCAACGAGTTCGACGAAACGGGCGGTATCGAGCCTGCGCTTAGCGAGCCGTCGAGCGGCAAATTGGCTGCGGCACACGGACCGATGGCGGACAGAGTCGCAAGTGCCGGAATTTACACCGGGGTAACGGTAGAGGCGACGCTCGATCCTAGAGTACAAGGATTCCTGCGCGATCACCAGATTGACGGCATTCCGGTGCTGCCGGGGGTGATGGGCATGGAGGGGTTTGCGGAAGCCGCGGCACGCACTCTGCCCGATTGGCGTATCGAGGCAATCGAGGAGGTCAACTTTTCAGCTCCATTCAAGTTTTATCGGGGCGAGCGACGAACGGTTACCGTAACGGCACAAATCCATCAGCGCGGTGCAGCGATGGTCGCCGAGTGCCGGCTGATCGGCAAGCGAACATTGCCTAATCAGGCCGAGCCACAACTGACCACTCATTTTTCAGGACGGGTGAGGCTGAGGCGAGAGGCGCCGGCGCAAATGAGCCCGGTGAAGTTTACGTTGCCGACCGGATGTGAAGTGGAGCGTGCGGAAATCTATGGCGTGTATTTCCACGGACCGGCATACCAGGTTCTGGAACGCGCGTGGTGGGATGGTCATCGCCTGGTTGGCTTGATGTCCAACCATTTGCCTGACAATCACACTCCGTCCCAGGGTCCGACTCTGATCGCGCCGCGCGTGATCGAGCTTTGTTTCCAGACGGCCGGGCTGTGGGATCTGGGAATCCAGGGCCGGCTCGGGCTCCCGCAGCACATTGATGAAGTCCGAATCGTGCGCTCGCCGGAATCGGCCGACGGGCGACTGTACGCCGTGGTCACGCCTAACCCGGACGACGGCAGTTTCCAAGCAGATGTAATCGACACGGCAGGAAATCAGTACGTGCAACTGATCGGCTATCGCACCGTGACGCTGCCCCAGGCGGTGAACGAGAAAGCGTTGAAGGCACTACAGCAGGCAATGTCTTTGGAGGCCGCTGTCGCCTGAACCCTGGCTGACACAAACGATCGCTGGATTGGGGGATCTATGCAACACCACTTCCAACGCGTAGCTATTGTGAATCGCGGTGAAGCCGCTATGCGTTTCATCCACGCGGCGCGGGAGTTCAACGATGAAAACGCAGCCTCGCTGCGCACCATCGCCCTGTTCACGGAACCTGACGCGCACGCCATGTTTGTTCGCGAGGCCGACGAGGCTGTCTCTCTTGGCGCCGCTCACGTGATCGACGCAACCACGGGCCAGTCCAAGTGCAGTTATGTGGATTACGAGTGCTTGCGTGACGCGCTGATCAAAGCTCGCGCGGATGCGGTTTGGGTGGGCTGGGGTTTTGTGGCGGAGCATGCCGACTTTGTCGATCTGTGCAACCAGTTGGGAATCGTTTTTATTGGCCCGGACGTGAGTGCGATGCGCCGACTGGGCGACAAGATTTCATCCAAGCGGCTGGCGGAGCAGTTGAAGATTCCCACGGTGCGCTGGATCGGGCCCGTGGATACTGCCTCCGTAGCGCGCCGGTTCGGAGAAGTCCTGGGCTATCCGCTTCTGATCAAGGCCACCGCGGGTGGCGGCGGCCACGGAATCAGGCTGGTCAGATCGACGGGGGAGATCAGCGACGCATTCGAAAGCGCACGGGCGGAGGCGTTCAAGGCTTTCGGCAATCCCACTGTGTTTCTGGAAGAGTTGATACCGCGCGCGCGGCACGTTGAAGTCCAAGTGATTGGCGATCACTACGGAACCACATGGGCGGTGGGAGTGCGCGATTGCACGATCCAGCGCCGCCATCAAAAAATTCTGGAAGAAGCTCCTTCCCCGGTACTCTCGCCGGAGTTGGACCGGAGCTTGCGGTTGGCCTCCGTGCGACTTTGCGAGGGGGTTGGGTATTACAACGCGGGAACGGTGGAATTCCTTTACGACCCAATCACGCGCCAGTTCTTCTTCATGGAAATGAACACGCGACTACAAGTCGAGCACCCGGTGACCGAGTGCACCACGCACCTGGATCTTGTGAAGTTACAAATCCATGTGGCGCGTGGCGGCAGGTTGGAAGGAGACCCGCCAGCGGCCGTCGGACACGCGATTGAAGTGCGCCTCAATGCCGAAGATCCGGATGCGGGTTTTGCGCCTGCGCCCGGCATCGTGGAACGCTTCAGAGTTCTGGCGGGACCGGGTGTGCGAGTCGACACCGGCATCAGCGAGGGCGACCAAGTACCCGCGCAATTCGATTCCATGATCGCAAAGATCATCGCTTATGGCCGCACCCGCAATGAAGCGCTGGCGCGCCTGCGACGCACGCTCCGCGAAAGTGTGGTGGTGGTCAGGGGAGGCGCGAGCAACAAGGCATTCCTCCTGGATCTTCTGAGCCGTCCGGAAGTGGAGAAGGGCGAAGGCCACAACGGCTGGCTGGATCATCTGGCCTCAGCCGGCAATCATCTGGCGCGCGGGTTCAGCGACGTTGCTTTATTGCAGGCCGCGATCGAAGCCTATGACGACGAGCATGCATTGGAGACGTTGCGCTTCTACGCGTCGGCGTTGCGCGGGCGTCCGCAGGTTCGCGACGAGGTCGGACGCACCGTTTCCTTGCGCTACCGGGGCCTGCCGTACACACCCACGGTGTGCCGCTTGAGCCCGCGGCAGTACCGGATCGAGATCGATGGATCGAGCATGGATGTTTACGTCGATCGGTTGGGGAAATTCGAGTCCTGGCTGACCATCGGCGACCGCCGTTTTAATATCACGTCGGTAGCCCAGGAACTGAATTACCGCATCGAGGTGGACGGAGTCGCGCACCGCGTGGATCGCGATGGAGGCGGGTTCGTCCATGCTCCGGCACCAGCGGTTGTGGTGGCCAATCTGGTGAAGGCCGGCGATGTGGTGTCCACGGGGGACCGCCTGGTCGTGCTCGAGTCCATGAAGATGGAGATGCAGGTGGTGGCGCCGTTTTCCGGAACCGTGCGCCGGGTGCTGGCGATTCCCAACGTACAGGTCGATACCGCGACGCCTCTCATCCAGTTAGACAGTGATGTACGGGAAGAGGACGCAACTTCGAATAGTTCCCGTGTTACTTTTGGGGCGTCGTTCTCCAAGGACAAGAAGATTGGTGCTTCTCGCTGCGTGGCGTACCTGGAAGAACTGCGCCAGGTGATGCTCGGGTTCGATGTGGATCCCAAGCGCACGGCAAAGTTGCTGACGGAATGGAATGCGCATCGCGATTCCCTCCGCGACGCCGAAGAAATCTCCCGCTGTGAAAACGAAATCCTGCATATTTTTGTCGATATCGGTTCGCTGTTCCGGCGGCAGCCTTATGGCACCGGTGCGATTCGTGCAGAAGCGCCGAGCGCGGAAGCCCAGCTGTTTACCTACTTGCACGCACTCAACTCGAAGGGCGAAGGCCTTCCCGCAACTTTTGTCGAAGCGCTGAAGAAGGCGCTCGCGCACTACGGCGTGCACACACTCGACCGCACCCCCGAACTGGAAGACAGTCTGTTCTGGATCTACAAATCGCACCAGCGCGTGGAGCAGCAAGTTGCGCCGGTACTGGCGGTTCTTGAGGATCGTCTGCAGGCGATCCACAGCATTCCTGTCCCGGAGCGAGATTCTTTCGGAACATTACTCGACCGGATGATCACGATCAGCAACGGGGTCCATCCCGCCATCAGCGACCTGGCCAGGGAACTTCGGTATCGGCTGGTCGAGCAACCGATGTTCGAGCACGCGCGAAAACTCGTCTATGCGGAAATCGAAAATCACCTGGTTTACATGGGCGGGCATCCCGATGCTGTGGATCGGAGAGATCGGGTGTCCAGCCTGATCGATTGTCCGCAGCCGCTGCTCGGCCTGTTTGCGCGCTACTTTGCCACCGCGGAACCGCACCTTCGGGAGTTCATGCTGGAGGTTCTGACCGCACGGTACTACCGCTTTCACAACCTGACAGACCTTCACTCGGTGGTTTTGGATCAGCAGTCCTTCGTTGCGGCACAGTATGAGGACGAAGGCAGACCTGTGCACCTGTTCACGGCGCAAGCGGAGTATCGGGGAATCGCCACCGCAGTCGAATCATTGATTCCTCTGATTCGTGGAATAGCCGAAGAGGAGGATGTGGCGGTCGATTTATACATTTGGCATTCCGATCAGCCCAGGAATCCTGACACCACGCAGCAGGAAATTCGTGACTTGCTGAATGCGACAACGCTTCCGCGCCCCATCCAGCGGATCGTGATTGCCGCCGGATGTTCCGGTTGTGAGCAAGGCATAGCCAACATTCAGCACTTCACCTTCGTTCCCGGAGAAAACGGCTACCAGGAGGAGAAGCTGTATCGCGGAGTGCACCCGATGATGGGGAAACGCCTGCACTTGTGGCGTCTGACGAACTTCCATATCGAACGGTTGCCGTCCGTCGAAGACGTGTATCTATTTCACGCCATCGCTCGTGACAATCCCAAGGACCAGCGGTTGTTTGCAGGCGCGGAAGTGCGGGATGTTACGGCAGTGCGAAATGAAGACGGCCACATCGTGAGGTTGCCGCACCTGGAGCGGATGTTCTCGGAAGCGGTGGCCGCAATTCGGCTGTGGCAATCACGCCGGCGTCCCAACGAGCGTCTCTATTGGAACCGCATCCTTCTATTCCTGTGGCCGCCGCTGGGGCTCAAGAAGGATGAACTCGAGTCCATCGTGCAACGACTCGTGCCCTCAACTGAGGGTCTTGGCCTGGAACAGGTAGTGGTGTGCGCCCGTGTTCCCCATCCGAAAACGGCCGAGCTGCGGGATATGGTCGTGCGCATCTCCAGTCCTGCGGGCAAAGGCCTGGTCGTGACAATTCGTCCGGCTACGCTGCAGCAACCTCTGAAGCCACTCAGTGAGTATGAGCAGAAGGTTGTGCGCATGCGCCAGCGCGGCATGATCTATCCCTACGAAATCATCAAAATGTTGACGCCCGCACGCGACGATATGCGGGCAGAGTTCCCTCCCGGCGAGTTCACTGAATATGACCTGAATGCCGCGGGCGATGCGGTTCCGGTAACGCGTCCCCACGGACAAAACAAAACCAACATCATCCTTGGGCTGATCCGAACTTTCACTCCCCGGTATCCGGAAGGCATGAAGCGGGTGGTGCTGCTGGGCGATCCAAGCAGGGACCTGGGAGCGCTGGCGGAAGCGGAGTGCCGCCGCATCATTGCCGGGATCGACTTGGCGGAAGCGAATAAGCTGCCCCTGGAGTGGTTTCCCATTTCTGCGGGCGCGAAGATCTCGATGGAGAGCGGTGTGGAGAACATGGATTGGATTGCCCACGTGCTCCGCCGCATCGTCACCTTCACGCAAGCAGGAGGAGAGATCAACCTGGTGGTCAACGGCATCAACGTGGGAGCGCAACCGTATTGGAATGCCGAAGCGACCATGCTGATGCATACCCGCGGAATCCTGATCATGACGCCGGCCGCCGCGATGGTGCTCACCGGCAAGCGTGCCCTGGATTATTCGGGAAGCGTTTCCTCCGAGGACAACCAGGGCATCGGGGGCTATGACCGGATCATGGGCGTGAATGGTCAGGCGCAGTATTGGGCGCGGGATATCGAAGATGCGTGCCACATTCTTTTGCGTCACTACGATCATACCTATATAGCGCCGGGCGAGCGTTTCCCGCGCAGGGCGCCGACAACCGATTCCATCGATCGCGATGTCCGGGCTTCTGTGCACGGTAAAGACGGGGAGGATGGGTTCGCGACCATCGGCGAGATTCTGTCGGACGAAACCAATCCAGGGCGGAAGAAGCCCTTCGACATTCGCAAGGTGATGAAGGCGGCGATCGACCAGGATCACGAACCGCTGGAGCGCTGGGCGGGTATGAGAGCGGCCGACACGGCTGTGGTCTGGGACGCTCATTTTGGCGGTTACCCCGTCTGCCTGATCGGCTTCGAATCGCGGCCCCTGCAACGGTTCGGTTTTGTTCCTGGAGATGGTCCTGACCTGTGGAGTGCAGGAACGCTGTTCCCGCAATCTTCGAAAAAGGTGGCGCGCGCGATTAACGCTGCCAGCAACAATCGTCCACTGGTGATTCTGGCTAACCTGTCGGGATTCGATGGTTCACCGGAATCCATGCGGCGGCTGCAACTGGAATATGGCGCGGAGATCGGCAGGGCGGTGATCAACTTCAAGGGGCCGATGGTGTTCTGCGTGATTTCCCGGTATCACGGCGGCGCCTACGTCGTGTTCTCCCGGGTGCTGAATGAAGCACTCGAAGTGGCCGCGCTCGAAGGGACCTACGCCTCGGTGATTGGCGGGGCGCCTGCTGCCGCAGTGGTGTTCGCCGGGGAAGTTGACGCGCGCACGCGAAAAGATGAACGCGTGCAGGCGTTGAACAAGGCCATGGCGGAGGCGGAAGGCGCGGCCAAAGTCCGTTTGCGGGCCCAATACAACGAAACGCTCAAGCTGGTGCAATCGGAAAAGCTGGGTGAGATCGCCGCCGAGTTCGACCGCATACACAGCGTGCAGCGGGCCTTGAGCGTGGGCGCATTGCATCGCATTATCCCGCCGGCGGAACTTCGTCCTTTTCTGATCCACGCTCTGGAACGCGGGATCGCGGCGGAATTGAAACTCGAGCGCCTGAAGGGCAATGGAGAATCCCGGGAGCAGCCTGCAGGCGCGGTGGCAACCATGGTTGCGTAATGAATGTTTACTGGCTGGAGCAGACGGAAGAATCAGTCCCGGTGCACGATGCGTGGCTCAGTTTGTGGGAGCGGAACCGCCTGCAGGCGCTGCGCGTTCCCAAGCGACGGGCAGATTGGCGCCTGGGACGGTGGACAGCCAAACGCGCGGTGTCGCAATACTTTGGACTGCCTGACTCGTTCGCGGTTTTTTCCACGATCGAGATCAAGCCGGCAGCGTCCGGTGCGCCGGAAGTTTTCGTCGAGCAGGAACCTGCGCCGCTGGAACTCTCGCTCAGTCACCGGGAAGGCCGCGCGGTATGTGCCATCGCCGGCTGCGGCAGCGCCATCGGGTGCGATCTGGAATTCGTCGAGCCGCGCAGCGACGCTTTCCTTGCCGATTACTTCACAGGCACGGAACAGGCTTTCATCAATCGCGATTCGTGTGAGGAAACATATCGGGCGGCGGCGCTCTTGTGGAGCGCCAAGGAGAGCGCACTAAAGGCACTCCACTCAGGACTTCTGCTCGATACACGCTCGGTCACAGTCGCTGTCGGCCCGTTATTGCCAATCGCCAATTGGCTCCCGCTTCGCGTGGATTACGTTGGCGGGGAACGTTTTCACGGATGGTGGAGTTCGTGCGGCAAGTTTGTAAGAACCATGGTTGCCGCACCGCGACCCGGCCGCCCCATTTCCCTGGATCTTGCTTCGGAATCACGGGCTGTCGTGAGAACCGTCACTGCGGCCCGGATGCACCCCGAATATGTTTGAGGATGATATGGCCACTGCACAATTACATCCCGATGTGCTGACCGATGCCGGTTACGAAACCTGGCTCGATGAAGTCCGCCTGGTCTTGAGCACCGTGAACATGCAGATGGAGGATTGGCAGCAGAACTGGCCTTACGATTTCCGAACGGAATTCGAGGCGGGCATGGCTGCCGCCGACGCCGCCGATCACGCTCACGATTTCTGGTGGCAGCACGTGCTCGACGAATGCTGGACCTAGACACCGGTTGCCGGTGGTAGTTGGAATCGCGGCGCCCCTTAATCTCTCCTTAACACCAGTGCGTGTCGGGAAAATCGCGGCATTTCTGGCCGCACGTCACCAATTGCTCACCATTCTCAGGCAGGCCCTATCGAGTCTCCGGGAAAAAGCAAATTATTACAGCGCGGTTACAATGTTTTTGAAATATGACGGAGCAAATGGCGCGAGGGTCGCGGCGTCTGTGCATCTTTTTGCATAACGCCAAACATTTGCACAGTGTAAAAAAAGCTGCAGCATTGCTTGATTTCACCTGCCGCAGGATTCATAATTTGGGACCAACTATCGCGATAGCATTCCCTCACTATCAAAATAGTGTTTTCCAGGCAATCCAGTCAGCTCGGCGATTCCTGACCCAGGATGCGCACCACGTAAGCAGTCATCCGCAGAGTGGACGAGCGACTTTAACCAGGTTTCAGGAAAATTAATGGTCCGCGATACGAGAGTCGTATTTCTATGTCTTGTTGTGGGTGTGTTGATGGTTGCAAGTCACGCCCAGGAATCTTCCAAATCTCCCAACACAAAAAGCAGTTCTGCTTCCAGCGCTGGCAAAAAAGCGTCGCCGGCAAACGATGCGGTGGTCATGAAGGTGGGCGGCGTCAGTGTCACCAAGAGCGAATTTGATTCGCTCTTCGCAGTGTACGAAGGACAGGGAGAAGGCGCCGGGTCAGAAGCGGAGCGGAAAAAATTCGCAGAAGAGTACGCTTCAGCCCTGATGCTTTCTCAACAAGCCGTGGCGCATCACCTGGATTCGACTTCGGAGGTGATGCATCAGCTGGCGCTTGACCGCACGCAGATATTGTCCAACGCCGAGTACGCGCGCCTGGACCAGCTTGCCAAGCCAAAACCGGAAGCGGTTAGCCAGTACTACAACGACCATCTCTCCGACTATGACTTCGTGACGCTGCGCCGTATTTACGTGTGGAAGAAAAACGAGAGTGAGCACAGCAAAGGCCTTTCGGACGAGGAAGCTCGTGCCAAGGGGCAAGCCATTCGTCAGGCTCTGGTTTCTGGAGGCGACGCGAAGAGTCTTATCCAAGGCTCGGAAAATACGTTCGACGCGGGTCCCATGAGCCTGGCGCGTCCCGATGTACCGCCGCTGCTGCAGAAGGCGGCATTTGAGGTGAAAGAAGGCGAGTGGTCCGAGGTATTGGACACTCCTGATGCCGTGGTTCTGGTTCAGGTGGTGAAACGCTGGCGTCCCACGCTCCAGCAAGTGACCCCGGGAATTGAGAAAAAATTAAAAGCTCGGAATTTACAGGCTTCATTAAACGAAATAAAAAAAACCACCGGAGTGTGGATGGACGAAGGATATCTGCCGCCCACAAAATCTGACGATTCTGCGGAGCAGAAGCCTTCTGCAAGCGAACTGCAAGCGAAAGATAAGCACCAGCCGTAGAGGATCAGTTAACAGCAGGATGATCGAGGAGGAAGCATGAAGCACCGGAAGATGATTTGGTACGTGGCAGTTCCGCTGCTGGCCATCGTCGCTACATCGGTAGCAACGATGCCGGCCGTAGCACAAATGACATCCGTTGGAATTGATTGTTCGCAGATCGCAGCCCTTCATCTGATGCAGCAGGACAACATGAGGGCAGGCAAGGCATTGATTGAATGCGGCATATTGCGTGGAGGAAACGGCAAGAATTCCGGCGATGAGTTGGAAAACGTTCCCGCACCGCCTAACGTGCTGGTGAGCAATCGCAGCTGTACCAACGCCCAAAACTGCACCAAGAGCGAAAACATGGTGTGGTCGAACGGCAACACGGTAGTTGTGAATTACAACGACCACAACGCCGGCCAGTACTCAGGAACCTCGGTTTCTGACGACGGAGGCGCGACTTTCACGCAGCTATCCCCACCGCCTTTTGCCAGTGGGCATGGCACCAACTTCGGCGATCCGATCGTCGTGTTCAACAAGAAGCTGAACATGTGGTTCGGGGGCGACCTGGTCTCCGGTTGCGGCGGTCAGGGAATTGCCTTGTGGTCTTCGACCGATGCCCACACCTGGAACACTCTGCCCTGTGTCCACAACAACAGCGGTGACGACCGTGAGTCGATGTGGGTAGACAATGAGCCTGCCAGCGCGTTCTACGGGCGCATGTACATCTCGTGGAACGATTTCAATTTCGGCGGCGGCGCTCTTACCGTAACTCACTCGGACGACGGTACCAACTGGTCCACACCGATTCACATCAGCAACGGCTTCATTCGCGATGTCCAGCTTACCGGGACACCTCCGGGTGTGATCCGCAACAGCACCATCGCAAAGAACACCGTGTTCGTGGCTGCGATGGATGAGGGCGGCGGCGGGTTCAACACGCGGCAGAACGTGATGTTCAAGTCGACGGATGGAGGCGCGAGCTTCACTTCCGTGATCATGGGTCCGCGGTTCAATGCCACCGGCGACGTAGGCTGCGGATATTTCGTGGCAGTAGCCCCGATCTGGCGTCATATGGGATGGGGACAGCCGGCAGTTGGACCTCGTAATGTGGTGCACTATGCGTATGCTGGAGCGGGCACGAGCGGTGATCACGGGAACATCTTCTACACCCGTTCCACCGATAACGGTGCGACCTGGTCAAGTCCTGTCAAGTTGAACCAGGACGCGGACGGGCAATTCAAAACGCAGTGGATGCCAAACGTCACGTCGGACAAGGACGGCAGGGTAACCGTGTCCTGGTACGACCGTCGCCAGGCCACCACCGCATGCAACATTGCGACCGATGCGGGTTGCAAATACGAACGCTGGGCCCGTCAGTCGGGCGACAACGGCGCCACCTTCAATGCGGAGGCGGCCATCAGCACGAGCCTGATCGACCAGCCCGAGCAGGATGACCCCGGTGTCCAGTCCTGCTACGCTGGCGATTACGACTACAGCACGGCTGTGGGTGGAAACGCTTTCGTAACCTGGACGGATGGTCGCCGTTCGGTGGGCGGAACCCACGTGCAGGACGTGAACCTGGCCGTGGTGCCCGAGCCGTAGCTTCGGGCCACCGCTTGCAAGAATATGAGGGCAGCCAATCGGCTGCCCTCTTTTTTTAAAACTTGGCGCCGTGATGGAGGATGATTGGTTCGGCTATAATTTGCAGCCCCCCGGGAAAAAGAGGCGAGGATGGCCATGAGATCGGTTCTGATTACAGGGACAAGCAAAGGAATCGGATACGAAACAGCGCTGGCGTTTGCCCGCGCCGGATATCGCGTGCACGCGACGATGCGCAACCCGTCGAACTCGCCGGGGCTGGCCGAGTTAAGCGCAAACGAGAAGTTGCCCATCACGGTAAGCGCCATGGACGTGGACGATGACGATTCGGTGTGCCAGGGCGTTGCGACAATTCAATCGCAGCATGGTCCTGTAGATGTGCTGGTCAATAACGCTGGAGTGGAACGTGCGGGTTCCATCGAAGAGCTGTCGATCGAGGATTTCCGTGCCACCATGGAAACGAACTACTTTGGCGCGCTGCGATGCATCAAGGCGGTGGTGCCTCAGATGCGGCAGCGGCGTAGCGGTACCATCGTCAACATCAGCTCGGTGGCAGGTTCATTTTCGCATCCTCCGATGACGTCCTATTGCGCGTCCAAGTGGGCCCTGGAGGCCATGAGCGAATCGTTGGCTTGCGAGATGAAGATGTTCGGTGTGCGTGTGGCGGTGGTGAAACCGGGCGTTATTGATACAGCGATGGCGCAAAGGATCAGCACAAGCGGGAACTCGGAGTATCCGCACGCCGCCCGGATTGCGACGCTGTTTACGACCAAGCTGCAGAACGCGCCAGTACTGCCGAGCGTGGTAGCGGAAAAAGTCCTCGAAATCGTTAGCAGCGGCACCTGGCAGTTGCGCCATCCCGTGGGTCCGGACGCCGTACCCCTGATCGAGTGGCGAAAGGGAATGACCGACGAACAGTGGGTGGAGCTGCACTCCGCGGATGAGGAGAAATATCAGAAACTGATGGGAGCAGCCGCCGCAGACTGATGGGTAGACGGTTGCGGAACAATTTGTATGGAGGAATAGAGATTGGTGGAGGCGGCGGGAGTTGGAACATTCCGCCCTATTACAGCGAAAGAACTTACTGAATTTTAAGCACGCACGAAACGCTGAGAAATCCAAAATGGGCGGATCGTTGCACGCGTATTACACGCGAGCAGGAGGACTCGCCTCACATTTTCTTAATTCACAAGCTTAATTTCTCGACCACTGAACTTCCTCAACACGCCAACCATCATCATAGAGCTTGAAAGCCGCCGCTCCGGCGAACTTCTGACTCAGTCCGGCATATTTATCTACGTATGCGGGAACATCACTAAATTGCCATTCGAAATCGACTTCCTTCATGCCTTTGCCCAATGGGATGTCGGACACACCGGTTATATTTAATACTTTTCTTGTGAGCGGGTTCCTCACCTCGGCCGTCGCGCCAAGGTAATAATAACGGATGAAATACTGCCGAGCAGGTTCCGCAGTAATTTCCCCAGTCCGCCAATCTATTTTCTGCCACCAACCCTCTTGCTGTGCAAGTTTGAAACCGTCTTGCGAAACTGGAATTGCTGCGGTGGGTGTTGCTACCTCTTTACTCCCCTGAAGAATTCGCAGAGCTTTCGACCTCGTCAACTCCCCGGTATTCGATGTGCAACCCACACAAAACGACACTATGGCGACGCACCATATCACCCGATTAACCCGGGCCATTGGCTGCCTCTTTCTCGTAGAGAGATTTGGGCCCCAGGTTCCTCCCATCGCAGGGGTTCCACGCGGAAAAGGGGCTGCCCGAGCGGTGAGAACACGAGCTGATGTGGCGCCGGCGCAGATTCAGCACGCAATGATTGTACGTCCATTGCACGCGAGCTGACCGATATTTATAAAGCGCGTAAATCAGTCGAATAGATTGGTGGAGGCGGCGGGAGTTGAACCCGCGTCCGAAGAAGTTATCGGTCAAGAGCCTACATACGTAGTCGCATTCAGGAATGCCCCATAGCGCCCGAAGACGCCGGAACAAGCCTTTCGCGGCCCACGCTCAGAATGCGACAAGAAACGCAGTCCGCTAGCCTGTGGATCTCGCCTTCCCGGCCCAGACGTAGCCAGGAAAGCCAGCCCGCTGTGCGACGTCCTGACCGCAGCCCACGGGCGAAGCCGCGGAGGACGGCTACTTAACTAATTAAGCAGCGTATGCCATCTGTTGATTGGCAATTGTGTTTTTGCACGCGATCACGGGTGCATGCACCCCGGTATGCCTCTTGGCCGCAATCATCTCCGTCGAAGCCGTGACGCCCCCATTCGGGTGTCCGCGCCGAAGGGCGCAGACGAGCTTGCAGCTATCTCAAAGAACTGCTTCCAATGCTAGGAACTAAGCTATTGGAAGTCAATTTATTAGATGAGCGGGAGCACCCGAAGGTTCCAAACCTGCCCAGCCTCTTCAGGGTTACTTTTTGGCCGGAACCAGCCGCCAGGCCACAAGGCTACCAGCCACGGCCAGAGCCGCACACAGAAGAATAACCACGCGAAATGCGGAGACAAATGCGGTCGCAATCGCGGATCGCACGCGGGCGGCTGTTTGCGGATCAAGTCCCGCCGGCGCCTGGAGGTCGGCAAGCCTGGTTGCATTTGCGTGAAGGTCGTGGAGGACTGCAGCGGGCAGCTGAAATCGTGCCAACTCGCGGCTCAGGTGGGAACTGAAAGAACTCACCATGATGACGCCAAAGACGGCGATCGCCAGAACGCCGGCAACCCGGGCCACGGCGTTGTTGATCCCTGAGGCAGTACCCGCGTGGTCCTGGTCGACCGAACTCATGACGACCGTTGTGAGCGGTGCGACGGTGATCGCCATGCCGAGCCCGAGAATCACAAATCCGGGAAACAAAGTCGTCCAATAACTTCCACTGGGTGGCGCCAAGCCGAAGAAAGCGAAACCTGCGGCAGCAGTGAGAGGACCTAAAATCAGAGGGGACCTTGGTCCGAAGCGATCGACGAGCCCGCCCGACCAGCGGGACAAAGAGAACATCAGCAAGATCATGGGGAGGGCGGCGGCGGCAG
>Ga0070741_10008047_pt1 | contig 21404 bp, 21 predicted proteins | sample Coa_R1_4_FD_66440 | JGI IMG/M metagenome (GOLD analysis project Ga0070741, IMG submission 66440) | Surface soil microbial communities from Centralia Pennsylvania, which are recovering from an underground coalmine fire - Coalmine... | ecosystem: Environmental > Terrestrial > Soil > Unclassified ... | reverse complement strand
TAGCATGATCGAGCAACATCGTTCGTCTCCAGGTGAGTGGTTTGAGCAACCTCAGTCTGGCTTCAGAACTGGTCGCTATCCACTCCCCATGGAATCTTCGCTGCGCTCGCAATGACGGCGAAAAGAACAGGCATCCGATCGGAGTAGCAAATGCAATTCGACACCAAGATCGCGCTCGTGATCCGCACCGACCTCGAAGCCTGGCAGAAGCTGAATATCGCCGCCTTCCTGGCCGGCGGCATCGCCGCCAGCTTCCCTGAATGCGTCGGCGTGCCTTACGAAGACGGCTCGGAGACCAAATATCTCCCGCTGATCGGCCAGCCAATCCTGATCTACGGCGCCGACCGCGCAACGCTGTCGCGCGCGCTGGAGCGGGCGCTCGCGCGCAACGTGACGCCTGCGCTCTACACCGAGGACATGTTCAAGACCACCCACGACGAAGCCAACCGTGCCGCGGTGAAGGCGGTGGCGCGTGCCGATCTCAATCTCGTCGGCATCGCCGTGCGCGCCGAGCGCAAGGTGGTCGACAAGATCGTCGATGGGTTGAAGTTCCACAGCTAACTCGATCCGCGCGGTTTGAGCATAATCTTTTCGGAAAACCGCTTCACACTTTTTCGGAACATGCTCTCGGACGCAGGCTTGAAGCCGGTTGACAATGACTGACTAGTCAGTCATACATGAACCATGAGCAAGACCCCTCCAGAGCGCACCGACAGGTCCGGTTCCACCCGGGCCCGCAACGCAGGCCTCTCCCGAGGCGAAAGCCCGCCCTTGCGCGCGGCTGGCACCCGCTCGGCCAAACCCGCATCCAGTCGGTCCGAACGGTCGGCGGAGCGGCGGGAGGCGATTGTCGCGGCGGCATTCGACGAGTTCATCGCGCGCGGTTTTGCGGCGACGCGGCTGGACGATGTGGCCAAGCGCGCCGGCGTCGCCAAGGGGACGATCTATCTGCACTTCAAGGACAAGGAAGCGCTGTTCGAGGAACTGGTGCGGACCGCGATCGTGCCGTTGATCACGCGCCTGGCGCCGCCGGCGCAGCCGGTCGGATCGGTCCGCGAGGCGCTGGAACACTTTGCTTTCACCTTGATCCAGGAGGTCGCGACCACACGGCGCGGCGACCTGGTGCGGCTGATCGTGGCGGAGGGGCCGCGCTTTCCGGCGATAGCCGATTTCTATTACCGCGAGGTGGTCTCGCGCGGGCTCGCCGCCATGCGCGGCCTGATCGAGCTTGCGGTGGCACGCGGCGAAATCCGCGTCCCGGAGCTGGCCAATTATCCGCAGATCGTGGTCGCACCGGCGATGATCGCGGTGATCTGGAAAAGCCTGTTCGAGCGTCACGCGCCGCTCGATGCCATGGCCATGCTGCGCGTGCATCTTGATTTGATTTTTGGCGAACGGAGCGCGTCATGACGGCGTCGCGAACTTTGATTTGTGTGATGGCCGCTTTGGTTGCGGCAACTCTCGGCGGCTGCAAGCGGGGGCGCGATCCGGGCTTCCAGGGCTGGGTCGAGGCCGACATGATCTTTGTCAGCCCCGACGAGACCGGGCGGGTGACAAAGCTCAACGTCCGCGAAGGCGACGAGGTGAAGGTCGGCGAGGAACTCTATTCTGTCGATGACGATCTGCAGCAGGCTGATCTCAACCAGAACAAAGCGACGCTCGCCAACGCCAAGCAGACCTATGATCGCGCCGCCATGCTCTCCAAGACCGGCGCCGGCACCCAGGCGACGCTCGATGCCGCCGTCTCCGCGCTGCGGGTGGCCGAAGCGCATGTCGTGACCTCGGAAACGCGGCTCGCGCGCCGCAAGGGTTTTGCCCCGGTCGCGGGCACCGTCCAGCAGATCTATTTCCGCGAAGGCGAGATGGTGCCGGCGCAGCGGCCGGTGCTCTCGATCATGCCGCCCGGCAACATGAAGATCCGCTTCTTCGTGTCCGAGACCGAGCTGCCGAAGCTTGCAATCGGCGACGAGGTCAAGGTCACCTGCGACAACTGCTCGCCGGATCTGACCGCGCGCATCTACTTCATCGCAACGCAAGCCGAATACACCCCGCCGGTCATCTACAGCCTCGATGAGCGCAACAAGCTGGTCTATCTGATCCAGGCGCGCCCCTCGCGGCCCGATGCGCTGCGCGTGGGACAGCCGATCAGCGTCTATCTCAATCCCAAGACTCCCGTTGCGGCCAGGCAATGAACGGCGCGCCCTCAAATCCCGTTGCGATCGACGTCAAGGGCCTGTCAAAATCCTTTGACGGCCGCGAGGTCGTGCACGATCTGTCGATGCAGGTGAAGCGGGGCTCGATCTACGGCTTCCTCGGCCCCAACGGCTCCGGCAAGACCACCACCATCCGCATGCTCTGCGGCCTGCTGACGCCCGACAGCGGCGAGGGCACCTGTCTCGGCTACGACATCCGCCGCGACGCCGAGAAGATCAAGCTCAGGGTCGGCTACATGACCCAGCGCTTCTCGCTGTACCAGGATCTCTCGGTGCGCGAGAATCTCGAATTCGTCGCGCGCCTGTACGGCGTGCCGGACGCGCGCGCCGCCGCCCGCGATATGATCAGGCGCTTGGGGCTCAGCGGCCGCGAGGAGCAACTCGCCGGCGAACTCTCCGGCGGCTGGAAGCAGCGGCTGGCGCTCGGCGCCTGCACGCTGCCCAACCCGCAATTGCTGCTGCTGGACGAACCGACCGCGGGCGTCGACCCCAAGGCGCGGCGCGATTTCTGGAACGAGATCCATGCGCTGGCTGCCGAAGGGCTGACGGTGCTGGTCTCCACCCATTACATGGACGAGGCCGAGCGCTGCCACGAGATCGCCTATATCGCCTATGGTCATCTGCTCGCGCACGGCACCGTGGAAGAGGTGATCGCGCATTCGCGGCTGACGACCTATACCGTCACCGGCGATGATCTGCAGCATCTCGGCGAAAAGCTGCAGGGGCAGCCCGGGGTGGACATGGTCGCGCCGTTCGGCACCTCGCTGCATGTCTCCGGCCGCGACAGGACGGCACTCGAAGCCACCATCGCGCCGTGGCGCGACAAGGAGGGCCTGAAATGGCAGCTCTCCGCGCCGTCGCTGGAAGACGTATTCATTGAACTCATGAACCGCTCCAAGGATAATTTCCAATGAGCGCCGTCGATGCATCTGCTCCCGTCACCGAGACGCGCCTGCCGTTGTTCGGCTTCTGGCGCCGTTCCTATGCAATGGTTCTGAAGGAGTTCATCCAGCTCCGCCGCGACCGGGTGTCGTTTGCGATGATCGTGATGATCCCGGTGATGCAGCTCTTGCTGTTCGGCTATGCCATCAACACCACGCCGCACAATCTGCCGACGGCTGTCCTGCTGCAGGAGGACACCGATCTCGGCCGCTCGATTCTCAAGGCGCTGGAGAACACCGCCTATTTCCATTTCGTTCGCGAAGTACATGATGTCGATGAATTCGACAATCTGCTCAAATCCGGCAAGGTGCTGTTCGGCGTCGAGATCCCGCGCGGCTTCGAGCGGGCGGTGCGGCGCGGCGACCATCCGGCGCTCCTGGTCGCGGCCGACGCGACCGATCCGATCGCCGCGAGCTCGGCGCTGTCCTCGCTCAGCGTGGTGGTGCAGACCGCGCTCGAGCATGATCTGTTCGCCGGCGATCCGCCGTCGCTGCCGTTCGAGATCCGGGCGCATGCGCGCTACAACCCGGCTGCGTCAAGCCGGCTCAACATCGTGCCGGGCCTGGTCGGCACCATCCTGACCATGACCATGCTGATCTTCACCGCACTCTCGGTGACCCGCGAGGTCGAGCGCGGCACCATGGAAAGCCTGTTGTCGATGCCGATCAAGCCGGTCGAGGTGATGTTCGGCAAGATCGTCCCTTATGTGATGGTCGGTTTTGTGCAGGCGGCGCTCATTCTCTCCATCGGCATCTTTCTGTTCGGCGTGCCGGTGTTCGGCAGCCTCTTTCTGCTGGCGCTGCTCTCAACCCTGTTCATCACCGCCAATCTTTCCATCGGCTACACCTTCTCGACGCTAGCGCAGAACCAGCTGCAGGCGATGCAGCTGTCGATCATGTTCTTCCTGCCGAGCATCCTGTTGTCCGGATTCATGTTTCCCTTTCTCGGCATGCCGGTCTGGGCGCAATATATCGGGGAATGCCTGCCGCTGACGCATTACTTGCGGATCGTGCGCGCGATCATGCTGAAGGGCTCGACCCTGCAGAACCTGGAATATGACACGCTGGCGCTGCTCGGCCTGACGCTGTTCGCCATGACGGTCGCCGTCACGCGCTTCCGCCGCACGCTGGATTGAGGCAGTATCGCTTTCCGTCATTCCGGGGCGGTGCGCAGCGCCGAACCCGGAATCTCGAGATTCCGGGTTCGCCTCTGCGAGGCGCCCCGGAATGACTGGGGAACACATGACCGCAATTACTGATTTCTGGCACGGCATCGGCGGGGCTCGTTCGAGAGTTTCCGCCGATTTCGAGCATGCGCTGATGCGCGAGGTGATGGCTTCCGAGCTGTTGCGCGTCAAGGCGGTGATCATCACCACCGGCATCATCGCGGTGGTCGTGGTTGCCACCTATTATCTTGAGCAGCCGGTCATCGAGCGGCTCTGGCAGGGCGGCATGCGGCCGATCTTCATCTTTCAGATCCTCGTGCCGTTCGTTCTCTTCGAGATCTGGGTCCTGACCGCGATCAAGCGGCACATGAAAATGGATCAGGATCTGCCGATCATCCGCCGCTATATCGGCGCGCTGATCGAGACGTCGATGCCGACCTTTGCGTTGATGCTGCACATCCAGAATATGGGGACGATCAAGGCGGTCGGCTTTGTCATCCCGGTTGCCTACGGCATCTTCATCGTGCTCTCGACGCTGCGGCTGGATTTCTGGCTGTCGGCGTTTACCGGGCTCGTTGCCGCCGCCGAGCTGTTCTGGGTGTCCGTCTTCTATCATCCGGCCGGCGCGCCCGCCGCGGCCGCCGATGCCGTTCCGGACCTCTATTATCACGGCGCACGCAGTGTCGTGGTCCTGATTTGCGGCGTCCTTGCCGGCGCCGTCGGCTTGCAGCTGCGGCGCAGCTTCGCCGCGAGCATTCGTGCAGCGACCGCGCGCGATCATGTCACCAACCTGTTTGGCCAGCATGTGTCACCGCAGGTGGTCGAGCGCTTGATGGTGGAGGGCGCAAGCACCGAGAGCGACATCCGCCGCGTGGCCGTGATGTTCGTCGATTTCCGCAGCTTCACCGCCGCGGCGCGGTCGCGCTCGCCGAAGGAGGTGGTGGAGCGGCTCGATGGTGCGTTCGCGGTGCTGGTGGAAATCCTCGACCGCCATGGCGGCATTGTGAACAAGTTCCTCGGCGACGGCTTTCTCGCGCTGTTCGGTGCACCGCTCGATGCGGCGGACGCCGCGCATCGCGCCGTCGCGGCGGCGCGGGAGATGCTCACGGCGATGGAGCGGATCAACGACGTCTCGGACTGGAAGCTGCGCATCGGCATCGGCATTCATTTCGGCGAGGTGGTCGCCGGCAATATCGGCTCGCCCCGGCGCAAGGAGTACACGGTGATCGGCGACACCGTGAACTTCGCCGCGCGGCTCGAGGCGCTGAACAAGGAGTTCGGCTCGCAGCTGCTGATCTCCGCTGCAGTGCGGGAGGCGCTCGGTGAGCATGGCGACGACGCGGTTTCCCTGGGCGCAGTGCCGATCCGCGGCTATGAGCAGCCGATGACCGTCTGGCAGCTGGGATAGGGCAAGCCTCGAAGAAGTACCCGGGCAAGGAGACTGTTGACAATACTTCATATAGTCATCTATATGACTATATGAGTACCCTCGACCAGCGCCTGCCGCGTTACCAGCGGCTGCGGGACGACATCGCGAGCAGGATCAACCGCCGGGAATGGCTTCCCGGCGAGCCGATCCCGTCGGAGGCGGAGCTCGCCGCGCAGCATGGCCTTGCGATCGGCACGGTGCGCAAGGCCATCGACCAGCTGGTCGCCGACGGCGCGTTGGAGCGCCAGCAGGGCCGGGGCACGTTTGTTCGGCGCGCCCGCTTCAATTCCTCGCTGTTCCGGTTCTTCCGCTTCCAGTCCGAAAGCGGTGAGCGCCGCATCCCGCAAAGCCGCATCCTCAGGCGCAAGGTCGTCGCGGCACCGTCGGCCGTCGCCAGCGCCTTGCGCCTGCCGCAAGGTGAGCCCGTGATCAGCCTGTCGCGCCTGCGGCTGATGGACGGCGAGCCGCTGCTGGCCGAGGAGATCTGGCTGCAGAAATCGCGCTTCGAGGCCGTGCTCGCGCTTGCGCCGGAGGATTTCGGCGACCTGCTTTATCCGCTCTACGAGGAGCGCTGCGGCCAGATCGTGGTGTCGGCCGACGAGAATCTGTCCGTCGAGACCGCGAGCGCCATGCAGGCGCGATTGCTGCGGCTGGAGGCGGGGGCGCCGCTGATCGTGATCGAGCGCCTCGCCTTCGATCTCGAGCGGCGTCCGATCGAATGGCGCCGCTCACGCGGGCCCGCGACGCGGTTTCGATATCACGTCGATATCCGCTGAGAACTAAAAAAGAACACACAAGAGGAAAGCAGGGAAGGGACGAGATGGCCAATTGGTACAGCGAAAGCTCGCCGCTGGAGCGGCGCACATTCTGGGCAAGCTTTGGTGGTTGGGCGCTCGATGCGCTCGATGTGCAGATGTTCTCCCTCGCCATTCCCGCGCTGATCGCAGCGTTCCACATCACCAAGGCGGAAGCGGGCCTGCTCGGCTCGATCACGCTGTTTTTCGGCGCCATCGGCGGCTGGTTCGGCGGAGCGCTTGGGGATCGTTTTGGCCGTGTGAAGGCGCTGCAGATCACCATCGCGACCTTTGCGCTCGCGACGTTCGCCTCTGCCTTTGCCATGAGCTACAGCCAGCTCGTCGTCCTCAAGGCGATCCAGGGCCTGGGCTTTGGCGCCGAATGGGCCTGCGGCGCGGTGCTGATGGCCGAGATCATCCGCCCAGAGCATCGCGGCACCGCGCTCGGCGCCGTGCAGAGCGCATGGGCGGTCGGCTGGGGCACCGCGGTCGTGCTTTCGGCGGTGGTTTTCACCTATGCGCCCGCCGAGATTGGCTGGCGCGTGCTGTTCGCACTTGGGCTGCTCCCGGCGCTCTTGATCCTCTATGTCCGGCGGGGTCTGAAAGAGCCTGTTCGCGCCGGCAAGCTCGAGGCGCGGCCGCCGTTGCTTGCGACGCTCGGCGGAATCTTCCATGCTGACGTGCTGCGCTCCACACTGGTCGGCGGCCTGTTCGGCATCGGCGCCCATGGCGGTTATGCCGCGCTGACGACGTTCCTGCCGACGTTTCTGCGCGAGGAGCGGCATCTGTCGGTGCTCGGCTCCAGCGGCTATCTCGCGGTGATCATCGTCGCCTTCTTCTGCGGCTGCGTGGTCTCGGGCTATTTCAGCGACCGCTTCGGCCGCCGCGCCAACGTCAGCTTGTTCGCGGCCGCATGCGTTGCGACCGTGCTTGCCTATATCTTCGCGCCGCTGTCGAATACTCAGATGCTTGTGCTCGGCTTTCCGCTCGGCTTCTTCTCCGCCGGCATTCCTGCGAGCATGGCCGCGTTGTTCAGCGAGCTCTATCCCGCGGGCGTGCGCGGCACCGGCGTCGGCTTCTGCTACAATTTCGGACGCGTCGTCTCCGCGGCCTTTCCGTTCCTGGTCGGATATCTCTCCGACCGTATCGGGCTCGGTCCCGCGATCGGTATCGACGCCGCCTTTGCCTATTCGCTGGTGCTGGTCGCAGTGCTGCTGCTGCCGGAGACGCGCGGCAAAGTGTTCGAGAAAGAAGCGGCCGCTGCGCGCGCTTGATCATCAGGGGATGGAAATGGACATGCAGAAAGGCCGCCTCACGCGGCGGGAATTTGTTGCCGGCAGTGCTGCGCTGCTATCGTTGGTCGGATCGGGAAAGACGGCATTGGCTGATACTGGGCCCCAAATCGTGATCGATACCCACGCTCACGTGTTTCACCGCGGGCTGAAGCTCGCGCCCGGCCGGCGCTACGCGCCCGATTACGATGCGCCGCTGTCGCTTTATCTCGAGCAGCTCAACCAGAATGGCACGACCAATGGCGTCCTGGTGCAGCCGAGCTTTCTGGGCACCGACAATTCCTATCTGGTCGATTGCGTGAAACAGAACGCGGGCCGGCTGCGCGGCATAGCCGTGGTCGACCCGACGATCTCGTCGCAGGACATTCTCGCACTCGACAAGGCCGGCATCGTCGGCATCCGCCTCAATCTCGTGGGCCAGCCGCTGCCGGACCTCACCGCGGCGGAATGGAAGACGCTGCTCGCCAATCTGAAATCCGCCGATTGGCAGGTCGAGATCCAGCGCAATGCGTCCGATCTTGTCGGCCTTGTGCCGCAGCTGCTGGATGCGGGGGTTGCGGTGGTGCTGGATCACTACACGCTGCCCGATCAAAAGCTCGGCGTCGATGATCCCGCGTTCCGGTCGATCCTCGAATTTGGTGCGACCAAGCGGGTCTGGGTGAAGATTTCCGCGCCCTATCGCAATGGCCCCAATGGCGAGACCTTCGCCAAGCAAGCCTATCCCTTGCTGCGCGCGTCCTTTGGCCTCGACCATCTGCTCTGGGGCAGCGACTGGCCGCACACCCAGTTCGAGAAGACGGAGAGCTATGCCAAGAACCGGCGCTTTCTTGACGAAATCATCACGGACCCGGATGAGCGCGCCAAAGTGCTGATTGCTCCGAGATCATTGTTTCGCTTCTAGCCTGTGTCGGGGTCGTGCTAATTGCAACCGAACCTGATTGCAGAAAAGGCGAGACCATGCAGCGGCGCTACATCACCGTCGACGTCTTCACCGACCGTGCCTTCGGCGGCAATCCGCTTGCCGTCGTGCTGGATGCGCAAGGTCTGACGACCGAAGAGATGCAGGCGATCGCCACGGAGTTCAACTATTCCGAGACGACCTTCGTGCTGCCGGCGCGCGAGCCGTCGCATGATGCGCATGTGCGCATCTTCACCCCGGTTCGTGAGCTGCCGTTCGCGGGCCATCCCAATGTCGGCACCGCGTTCGTGGTGGCGAGGCAGGCGGCGAGGCCACCCGCGCGCTTTGTCTTCGAAGAAGGCGCGGGCCTTGTGCCCGTCGATGTCCTGACCGAAGACGGCGAGGTGGTTGGTGCCGAACTCACCGCACCACAGCCGCTCAAGCGGCTGGCGCAAATCTCTGCGGCGGAGGCGGCGAGCCTGATTTCGCTGACGGCCGAGGATGTCGCAAGCACTCGCCACCCATCGCAAATCGTCTCGGTCGGAACGCCGTTCCTGGTCGCGGAAATCCATTCGCGGGACGCGGTGCGCCGGGCGAAGCCTGACCCCGCCGCCTTCGCACGCATTTTTCCCCGCGATGGCGCCTTTGCGATCTACTTCTACACGCGCGAGGTGGCGCTTGCCGCGGCGCCCTGCGAATTGCAGGCGCGCATGTTCTTTCCCGGCGCCAGCGGCCTGATCGAAGACCCCGCAACCGGCAGCGCCACGGTTGCGGCTGCTGCGTTGCTCGCGGACATCGATCCCACGCAGGATGGCGAGTTGCGGCTCGCGATCGGACAGGGGTTTGACATGGGGCGGCCGAGCCTGTTGTTGACACGCGTGGTCAAGCAGGGGGGCAGGATCGTCTCCGCCCATGTCGGCGGCCGCTGCGTGCCGATGATGCAAGGGACGCTGTCGGTGAAGGGGGAGGCATAGTTCGTCTTGCTCCGTCATTCCGGGGCGGTCCGCAGGACCGAACCCGGAATCTCGAGATTCTCAGGTGCGCGCTCGCGCACCATAGTTCGCCTCTTCGAGGCGCCCCGGAATGACGGATGACGAGCCTACATCTGCCGCGGCAGCAAGTTCTCCGTCTTCACGCCGTCCCGTCCCTCGATGATCTCCGCGATCATCTGCCGATGGCAATGGCGGTGGTCGCGCTCGTAGCAGAGCAGGCAGACGGGGCCGGCTTTCATCACCAGCGCGGCGAGCTCGTCCATTTCCTGCCGCGCCTCCGGCTTTTTCAGATGCGCCGAATAGATCTTCTCAAGCTCCGGATAGTTACCGCTGCGCGCGGCTTGCCGGCCTTCCTTCGGCGTGCCCAGGGCTTTCAGATGCACATAGGCGATGCCGCGCTCATCCAAGCTCGCTGCGAGCTGGTTCTTGGAAAAACCGGGCCGGCGCGAGGAAGTGACCGCGCGGACGTCGACCAGGAGCTTGACGCCGGCGTTCTCCAGCTCGTCCAGCACCGCCTTTTGCGGCGTCTGCTCGTAACCGATGGTGAAGAGCTTCTTGGACAGCTTCTTGGACAGCTTCCTGGCCTTGGCCATTGTTGCATCACCTGAGCCGTTCGATCAGCTCCATCGCGCCCGCGGGCGCGCGCACCTTGCCCTCGTGGATGACATAGGCGAACACATCGCGCGGCTTGTTCGGTGCACGCGCCGCGTCAACGCGTGGCAGGTCGTCAGGTTCGCCGCCGCTGGCCCAGAGCTGCAACCGCTTCGCCCATTGATCGAGCTGCTGCGGCGGATAGCAGGTGGCGATGTCATCATTGCCCTTCTGCAGCCGCGCATAGACGAAATCGCCGACCACGTCTGCAATGCCGGGGTAGGTGAAATGTTCGGCGAACACCACGGGAATCTCGAATTGCCTGAGCAGCGCGATAAAGGCGGGGGTGCGAAAACTGTCGTGGCGTACCTCGACCACATGGCGCAGTTTGCGCCCGTGCATTTCGCGCGGCAGCAGTTCGAGGAACTTGCCGAAATCGACCTCGTCGAATTTCTTGGTCGGGGCGAACTGCCACAGCACCGGCCCGAGCCGGTCACCAAGCTCCAGCACACCGGTGTTGTAGAAATGCTTGATGGAGTCGCCGGCCTCCGCCAGCACGCGGCGGTTGGTGGTGAAGCGCGAGCCCTTCACCGAGAACACGAAGCCATCGGGCACCTCGCGCGCCCATTTGCGAAAGCTCTCCGGCTTTTGCGAGCCATAATAGGTGCCGTTGATCTCGATCGAAGTCAGCTTCGAGCCGGCATATTCCAGCTCCTTCGCCTGCGGCAGCTTGTCCGGATAGAACACCCCGCGCCAGGGCGCGAAGGTCCAGCCACCGACGCCAATGTAGATGTGACCTGAACCTTGCGCTGCAACCGCAGGCTTTGGGGCAGGGCGGCTCGGACTCGCAGCCGCTGTTGCGGAAGAGGCCTTTGTGGCCGGCGTCTTTGCCGCCGCCTTCTTGACTACGGCCTCCTTCGCGGGCGCCTTCTTTGCGGGAGGCTTGGTCGAGGACTTCTTTGTCGAAGCGCTTTTTGCTTGCTTGGCCACGCGGCAGGTCTCATTTCCGACAAGATGCTTGCGGGAACAAGACTAGTCAAATTGACGCGCATTGGCCAGTACGGGTCGAGAAACTCGGACGAAACCGACCTCCTGCGCCTCAGGTGGTGACGCCGGTGATGGCCGCATGGGCATGGTTGTAGCGTAGCCATCGGCCGGCCGACCGGCCCGTGGTTTGGCCCGGAACACCGCATGCGGGCGTCTGGTGCTCGCGCACATTCGCCTCTCCGATCTGCTTAACCCCCGATCGACTTCAAGCTAAGCTTCCCAAAAAAAGGAGATTGGAATGCGGATGATGTTGGCTCTCGCGCTTGCTCTTGGCGTCACAGTCGCGCATGCGGATGATGTCGGGGATGCGCACAAGCTCGCGCTGCAGGGACGCGATTCCTACTGGAATTGTCTGGCGCGGGAATATTCCCGGCCGGATGCCAAAACAATGTCCGCGCAGGACTTCACCGCCAATATCGCCAGCGCCTGTCCGTCCGAGCGGCAGAATTTCCGGGTCACGCTGCTCGACTATCTGAGCCAGCAATTTCCCGACAATCAGCCCGATGCCAACCTCGCCACGGTCAACCACGCCATCGAGCTTGCGCAAAAGGACATTGTGACAGCCTTTGTGCACCGGAAGGGGTCGCTGAACTGATCTTGCTGCCATCCGGTTCCGTGCTATCAATTGCACGAGGTCAATAGGGGTATGTCGGTATGACGTCGCAGTCCTTCGCCGGCCTGTTGGGTACCATTGTTGCGATTGTCGTGCTGGGCGCGGCCGTCTATTTCGGGCCGATCGGGCAGTTCGGCAAACCACCGAAACCCGCCCCTGTCGCGCAGCCGGCAACGCAGCCCGCGCCGGCGGCGCCGGCCCCACGCGGCCCGGTCATCCGCGAAGTTCCGAACTAGGAAGCCGCCGCTGGTGGAAGGCGCCTTATCCAGCGACTCGGCCGTGCCTAACCAGCTGCTAACGGACTGTTGATGCTCTTTGGCCTCAAGCTCAGGCGGCGGGGCGACCACGATATCGCGAGCCAGCGCCGGATCTACGCGCGCGGGGCGTGGTCGTAAGCATTTCTCCACTATGGGCGCGTTTTCCAACCCTTCCCCCGGGTCGATCCGGCTTGGCAGGGCGAGGTGCGGCGGATATACGCTTCGCCAGCATGAACGAAGCCCTCCGAGCCGCCGCTGAACGCCCGCAAGCCATCGCGGCTGGGCCGGTGCTGTCCATCATCGTTCCCACCTTCAAGGAGCGGGACAACGTCCGCAAGCTGTTCGGCAAGCTGGAGGCGGCGCTGCAGGGCATCGCCTGGGAGGTCGTCTATGTCGACGACAATTCCCCCGACGGCACGTGGGAAGTCGTGCGCGAGCTCGCCAGCCAGGATAGTCGGGTGCGCTGCATCCGCCGGATCGGCCGGCGCGGCCTGTCGGGCGCCTGCATTGAGGGGATCCTTGCCTCCTCCGCGCCCTATGCCGCCGTCATGGATGCCGACCTGCAGCACGACGAGACGCAGCTGCCAAGAATGCTGTCGCTGCTCGCGAGTGGCGCGGCCGAGCTCGTGATCGGCAGCCGCTATATCGCGGGCGGCAGCGCCGACAGTTTCAACAAGCACCGCGCCAGCGCCAGTGCCTTTGCCACCGAAGTCGCCAAGCGCGCGCTCGGGGTCGAGGTCGCCGATCCCATGAGCGGCTTTTTCATGATCCGGCGCGACCGGTTCGAAGAACTCGCGCCATCACTGTCGACGCAGGGGTTCAAGATCCTGCTCGACGTGATCGCGACGGCCCACGGCAAGCTGAAGACCATCGAGGTGCCCTATACGTTCGGCTCGCGGCTGCATGGCGAGAGCAAGCTCGATTCCATGGTGGCGCTGGATTTCCTTGGCCTCGTGCTCGCCAAGCTCACCAATGACGTTGTGTCGCTGCGCTTTCTTTTGTTCGCCATGGTTGGCGGCACGGGTCTGTTCGTGCATCTCGGTACGTTGTTTCTGGGCCTGAATGTCTTGGACCTGCCGTTCGCGGAGGCGCAAGCTCTCGGTGCCTTCGTCGCCATGACCAGCAATTTCATCCTCAACAATTTCCTGACCTATCGCGACCAGCGGCTGAAGGGGTTTGCCATCCTGCGTGGCCTTTTGGCATTCTATCTGGTCTGCAGCGTCGGCCTGTTTGCCAACGTCGGCGTGGCTTTTTCGGTCTATGACCAGGAGCCGATCTGGTGGCTCGCAGGTGCTGCGGGCGCGCTGATGGGCGTGGTGTGGAACTACGCAATGTCCGGGCTGTTCGTCTGGCGCAAGCGATGACGCTGCCGGTGAGCCCGGGCGACCGGCGGCTCGTCCGCAATACGGCTCTCATCATCGTTGGTCTGACCGCGCTGCGGCTGGTCGCCGCCGCATGGACGCCACTCACCTTTGACGAAGCCTATTACTGGCTGTGGTCCAAGCATCTTGCCGGCGGTTATTACGACCATCCGCCGATGGTCGCGCTCGTCATCCGTGCCGGCACCATGACTGCCGGCGACACCGAACTTGGCGTGCGCCTGGTCTCGGTGCTGCTGGCACTGCCGATGAGCTACTGGATTTTTCGCACCGCCTCGATCCTGTTCGGCGGCATCCGCCTCGCGGCGAGCGCAGCGCTCCTCATCAATGTCACGCTGATCGCAGCCATTGGCACCATGATCGTCACGCCGGATGCGCCGCTGCTCGTGACGTCCAGCCTCGTGCTGTTCTGCCTTGCCAAGCTGCTGGAGAGCGAACGCGGGCCGTGGTGGCTTGCGGTTGGCGCCGCGGTCGGGGCGGCGCTGCTGTCAAAATACACTGCACTGTTCTTTGGACCGGCGATCCTGATCTGGGTGTTGGTGACGCCGCGGCAGCGGCGCTGGCTTGTCACGGCCTGGCCCTATCTCGGCGGGCTGCTTGCAGCCGCGTTGTTTCTGCCGGTCATTCTCTGGAACGCCGACCACCAATGGGTCTCGTTCCTCAAGCAGGTCACGGGCAGGGCGGAAATCTCACAGTTTCGTCCCGGCTACCTCGCCGAACTCATCCCGACCCAGTTCGCCTTTGCGACGCCTTCGGTCTTCATCCTTGGCGCGATGGGGCTCTATGCCCTGATCCGCCACAAGATCGGCGCTTTGGCTGCGCGCGCGCTGATCAATTCGATGTTCTGGACCATCACGCTCTATTTTCTCTGGCATTCACTTCATGCGCGGGTCGAGGCGAACTGGTTCGCGCCGGTCTATCCGCCCTTTGTCATTGCGGCGGCGGTTGCGGCACAGCTCGTGCCATGGCAGCGCCGCGCGCAGGCGTTGGCCGATGTCTGCCTGCGCTGGGCCGCGCCGGTCGGCATCGTGATGTTCGCAGGGCTGATCGTGCAGGCCAATACCGGGGTGCTGACGGGATTTAGGCGCGATGCGACCGTGCGCAGCGTCGGCGTCGGCTGGCGCGAGCTGGCCAGCGAGATCGAGGCGGTGCGGGCGCGCACCGGCGCCACTTGCCTGCTGGTGCCCGACTACGGCACCACCAGCTGGCTCACCTTTTACATGCCGCGCGGCAGCTGCGTCGTGCAGCCGGACCAGCGCATCCGCTGGGTCAATATGGGTGAGCCCGATGCGGCCAAACTTGCGGGCCCGTTGCTCTATGTCGACGAGGTGCGGCCGTGGGAGTCGCCTTATCTGAAACAGCATTTCGGGCAGGTCGAACGAGTTGCGGAGCTCCCGCGCAAGCGCGGGCCGCTGGTGATCGAGACCTACGGACTAGACCTGGTGCGCGGGCCCAAGGGCGACGTGATCGATCACTCGCCGCCGCCCGAGCTTCTGCCTTGACCAATCATCCCGACAGCGTGTGAAGCATTTCGATCCGTCATCCTGAGGTGCCGGCGCGAAGCGTCGGCCTCGAAGGATGAACGGCCCCGCTGCGAGAGCCGGGCCGTCACCCTTCGAGGCTCGCTGACGCGAGCGCCTCAGGATGACGGTTTGAAATGACTCACGCGCTCTCTCAGGCCGCTGACGGTTGCAGCCTGGGCTTGAGCTCAGCAAGCGTCTTGTCGCTTGCATGGATCACCAGCATGTTGATGCCGGCATCGATCATCTCATAGCCTTGCGCGGACAACCATTGCACCAGCTCGGTTGCGTCGGCCTTGATCCTCTCGATCAGCATGATCGGATGCGTGCGCCTGATGGTTTCCTTGGCACCTTCGAGCGCTTCGAGCTCCATGCCTTCGACGTCGAGCTTGATCAGGTCCAGCCGGGGCAGTTTGAAGTCATCGATCGCGAGCTTGCGGATGGTGGACATATTTTGCGTATAGTCGATGGCCTGGCCGATAAACTCGTTGCCGCTGCGCTGGCGAAGCTCGAGGCTGCCGAATGACGAGGGAAGCAGATAGTTGGGTGTTGGGATCGACAGCATGCCGCTTTCCGACGATACCGCCGCGTGGACTGCAATCGCGTTGAAGCAGTTGTTGATCGCGATATTTCCGGCCAGCGCGTAGTAGATGCGCTCCTGCGCCTCGATCGAGAGCACCGACCCCCAGTTGGTCATGTGGGTGGCCCATTCGATGGTGTGCACGCCGATATTGGCGCCACAATCGATCGCCACCACGCCATCGCCGTAAAGTCTCCGGCGCGTTGCCAAAAGGTTGACCGCGAGCGTCACTTCCTCGGGATCGAAATTGCCGGTCTCCAGCACCTGGAAGCCGACGCCATAGCCGCGGTCGGCATCGACCATGCGATAGTCCAGCCGGTTGACGATCATCGTGCCATGATTGGATGAGGCCAACACGAATGCCAGCTTGCGTCCCGCGCGCTGCATGAATTTCTCCTGATGCGTCCGGGAAAGCGTTCCCGGCCGGTGGTTGCAAACAACGCAGGTACGAATCGCTTCTCAAAGCTTACTGTGGCCCAAGGGCGAGTGCCATCGCCCTTGGTTTGACCGGCAGATGTCACGGCCCTCGCGGACAGGCGAGCGACGGCCACATGGGGGCCTATTTCTGGCCTTGGTACCGTCCAATACCTTGTCGGTACGCAGCGGTACCGCAGCGCCTCCCCGGATTATGACGGGGCCGCCGGCCGTATTTTCGCCGGAAAAGACCGCTGTTTACGAGGGGCCCTCACACCCGCGCGGACTTAATCCGCATTTAACTAAAAGTGGCCTTAATGACGCTCTGCGCCTCCGTGGGATGCTGTGCCGATGACCAGTTGACCGGCGAAGCATCGAGCGAAACGAACTGGACGGGTTCGGGCGCCTGGTGGGTCAGTAAGAGTAGAGTAGCGTTGGCCAGAGTAGCTGTGACGGTGCGAAACCGTCAGAAATCGTCGGGGAAAGCTGGCTTTGTCGGCGGGGCTGCGATTGCATGCCTCGTGCTTGGCTGCAGCTGGACCGTCTATAGCAAGATCATTTCCGCAAGCGTCTATCCGACGATTGGTGGCGGAGGCTATGAGGAGCCGGTGGCGACGTCCGCGCCGCAAGCCCCGACGCGCAGCGCCGCCCAGGCGATCAAGGACGCCTTTGCTTCGTTGCCCGTGATTGCCGAGCGCGCCAGGCCCGCGCCCGCGGTCCCACTCACGCCATCCGAATTCAACGAGCGCTTTGCGGCCTCCGAGCCGACCGGCGTTGCCTCGCGTGCAGCGGAAGCCGCGCCCCCGCCTGAGGCGCCGAAGGTTGCGGCCGCATCAAGGCCTGCAGACGCGCCGAGGCTGGCCGAGGCTGCGAGGTCGAAGGAACCTGCATCAAAGCAGCCGCCGTCGCAGGTTGCGATGAACGTGCCGCCGCCGGCGCATCCGGTCGAGACCAAACCCGCCGCAAGATCCGGCGGCGCCTCGCTGCGTGACATGGCCGAGCGTGCCAAGGTCGCCATGATGTCGCTGACCTCGCGGTCGAGCATTGTGGACAAGCTGTGGGGCAAGCGGGACTCCCAAGGTGCGATGCTTGCCTATGCGTCGGCCGACGCCAGTGTGACCGATTCGATCGGGCATGAGCAGAACCCGATGCATGGCGGCTCGCCGCCCTATGACCGCTCGACCGCGGTCTACGACATCTCGGCGCACATGGTGTACCTGCCAGACGGCACTAAGCTGGAAGCCCATTCCGGCCTCGGCTCCAAGCTCGACGATCCGAACTCCGCGCCGATCCGCATGCGCGGCGTGACACCGCCGCATATCTATGAGCTGAAGCCGCGCGAGGCGCTGTTCCATGGCGTGCCGGCGCTGCGGCTCAATCCGATCGGCGGCGAGAATGCGATCTACGGCCGCGAGGGTCTGCTCGCGCACACCTACATGCTCGGCCCCAACGGCGATTCCAACGGCTGCGTCTCGTTCCGCGACTACTATGCGTTCCTCAACGCCTATCGCAACCTGGGCATCCGCAAGCTCGCGGTCGTGGCGCGGGTGGAGTAGGGCGTCCGGTCAGGCCGCCAGCGTCTTATACAAGGCAGTCTCCGTCTCGATCGCCGCCTTGACCTGCGGACGATCCCGCATCCGCGCAAGATAATCGGCCAGCGACGGCCAGTTGGCGACATCGACCCCTGCGGGTCGAAGCAACAGCAGCGCCCAGGCGAGATGGGCGTCGGCGACGGTGAAGCGGCCGCCGACCAGGTGGTCGCGGCGGCTCAAATGATCGGCGGCGATCGACAGGCTTTTGCTGATCCGCTCGCGCGCCGCGGCCTTTGCTGCATCATCCTTGTACCAGAAGGTCGGGAACAGAAACGCCTTGTGGATCTCGCTGCCCGTGAAACTCAGCCATTCCTGCAGGCGGTAGCGGTCGGGATCATCTCGCGGTGGCGCGAGGCCCGTGTCGGGCTTCAGGTCGGCGATATATTGCAGCACGGCTGCGCTCTCTGTGAGCCGCTCGCCGTTCGCAAGCTCGAGCACCGGCACCGCGCCCTTGGACGATATCTCGCAAAAGTCGCGGTCGTTCTCGACCAGCTTCTTGGTCCAGATATTGACGAGGCGGTAGCGCGCTTCGATACCGGCTTCCATCAGCGCAATACGGCTCGCGAGCGAACAGGCCATCGGGCAGAAATAGAGCTGCAGCATGATGCTCTCCGGTTTGACGCGCCGACGCGCGATGGCGGCTTTCGGGCCTGGTCGACGGCTGCAGGCTATCTCAATCCTTGGCTGCCATTATGCAGGAATTTTGCAGCAGGCGGCTGCAATATTGCAGGCCGCCACAGCCGGTGCTAGCCATGGCCACATGAATTGGGACGACCTGCGCATCATTGCCGCGATCAGGGACGAAGGCACCTATGCCGCCGCCGGCGCGCGGCTGCGCATCGACGAGACCACCGTTGGCCGGAGGCTCGCGCGGATCGAGCGCACGCTACAGTTGCGGCTGTTCGATTCCATCGACGGCCTGCGCCGGCCGACGCGGCAATGCGAGACGATCCTGGCCCACATCCAGGCGATGGCGCGCCATGTCGCCGACATCGAGCAGGCCGGCAATGCGGTGCCGGGTCTCGCCGGTCGCTTCCGCATCGCCTCGACCAATGCTGTCGCGGAAGAGATTCTGGCGCCGCGTGCCGGCGACCTGCTGGTGCGAAATCCCGGCCTCAGCCTGCACTTCCTCACGTCCAGCGGGAACGTGAAGTTCTCGCGCTGGCAGGCCGATCTCGCGATCCGGCTGAACAAGCCGGACAAAGGCGACTTCACAATCACCAAGCTCGGCGAGTTCAGGCTGTTCCTGATCGAACCTGTTTTCGACAGGGATGTGAAGCCCCTCGTCTGTGCCTATCCGGAGGAGCTTGGCGCGATTCCGGAGACTGCGCTTCTGAAAGCGAAGGGATTGCAGCAGCATGCCCGCTGCGTCGCGGACAATCTTCGCCTCATCCGGACGCTCCTGATGACGCATCAGGCGGTCGGTGTCTTGCCGGAGTATTTTTGTCGCGAGTTGTTGGCCGATCGCAGATTGCGCGCAACACTGTTGCCGCGGCGACGCGACGTCTGGCTTTTGGTGCAGAACCATCTCAAGCGCGATCCCGCTGCGCGCGCCGTCATTGACTGGATCAGGGAAGCGTTTGCGGAAACGGCGAGGGCATGAACGTGTGAGGCAGGTCACACGATCGAACGCAATGTGCTGCTGATATACAATCCAGGTCGTTGCTTTTGCGGGAGGGACCTCTATGACGTCGACGCCGGACCAAAGCTTCCGATCGCCATGGCTCACCCTGTGGCTCAGCCCGCGGCTAACCATCGAAGGGATCGTCGGGACGCGGCCGCGGCATCTGGTCCTGCTGCTTGCAATTCTCGGGGCGATGGCCGGCCTGTATGGCGAGTTGGTGGCCTTCGGTGCCGAGGGCCTGCTTGCGGATTGGCGCTTCTGGCTTGGCTTCGTGCTGATCTGCGCCATCGTGGGGCCGGTCTGGCTCTATATTTCAGCCCTGATCCTGAACTGGATCAGTAGACTGCTCGGCGGCCGGGCGCCGCCCCTTGCCCTTCGTGCGGTCATTGCCTGGAGTGCGGTGCCCAGCATTCTCGGTTTCGTTGTGGTTCTGATCGCCGGTGCCGTCGCTGGCGATCGCCTCCCGCAGCACAACATTCTCGCGGTCCTCGTCGGCGCGTTCGGTCTCTGGTCGACCGTGGTGTTCATGCTGATGCTGGCGCGGGTGCAGCATTTCGGTTTTTGGCGGACGATCGCAACCTATGTGCTGAACGCCGTACTGGTTTCTTTTCTGCTCGCGGTCTCTATTCGCACGCTGCTCTACCAGCCGTTCAACGTCCCGGCCGCCTCGATGATGCCGACCCTGCTGGTCGGCGACTATTTCTTTGTCGAGAAGTTCACCTACGGCTACAGCCGCTTTTCGCTGCCGTTCTCGCCGCCGCTGTTCTCGGGGCGCATCTTGGCATCCGAGCCGCAGCGAGGCGACGTCGTCGTGTTCCGTGCACCGAACGATGTCTCGACCGATTTCGTCAAACGCGTTGTCGGCCTGCCGGGCGACCGCATCCAGATGAAGGACGGCCGGCTCTATCTCAACGATATGCCCGTCACCCGCGAGCGGATCGCGGACTATGCCGGCGGTGCTGCTTGCGGCTCGGCGACAAGTCGTCCTGTGAAGCGCTGGCGCGAGACGCTGGCGAATGGCAGGAGCTATGAGACCCTCGATTGCGTCGACAATGGCTTCTATGACAACACCAATCTCTTCACCGTGCCGCCGGGCCATGTCTTCGTGATGGGTGACAACCGCGACAACTCGATCGACAGCCGCGTGCTGCGGCAGATGGGCTATGTCCCCTACGAGAATCTGGTCGGCCGCGTGCGCATGATTTTCTTCTCGCGCGCGGCGGGCGAGGGCGGTGCCGCCCCTGTCGTCCGCACCGAGCGGATCGGGATGCTGGTGCGGTGACCTCGCCGCAGGCCAAACAAAAACCCCGGCATTGCTGCCGGGGTTTTGCATTTCTTGATCTCTCGCCTTGAGCTGTGGACTTAGAAGTCCATGCCGCCCATGCCGCCGCCCGGGGGCATGCCGCCGCCGGCCGGAGCGTTCTTCTTCGGCAGCTCGGCGACCATGGCTTCGGTCGTGATCAGGAGCGCGGCCACGGAGGCTGCGTTCTGGATCGCGGCGCGCACCACCTTGGTCGGGTCGATGATGCCCTTGCTGACCAGGTTGCCATATTCGCCGGTCTGGCTGTCGAAGCCGAAGGCATACTGATCCTTTTCGAGGATCTTGCCGACGATGACCGAGCCGTCCTCGCCCGCGTTGATGGCGATCTGGCGAGCCGGCCAGGACAGAGCCTTGCGCACGATCTCGACGCCGGTCTTCTGGTCGTCGTTCTTGGTGCGAATGCCCTTGAGCTGCTCGGAAGCACGGAGCAGGGCGACGCCGCCGCCCGGAACGATGCCTTCTTCCACAGCCGCGCGGGTCGCATGCATCGCGTCATCCACGCGGTCCTTGCGCTCCTTCACCTCGACCTCGGTCGCGCCGCCGACGCGGATCACCGCGACGCCGCCCGCGAGCTTGGCGAGACGCTCCTGCAGCTTCTCACGATCGTAGTCCGAGGTGGTCTCCTCGATCTGCGCCTTGATCTGCGCCACGCGCGCCTCGATGTCGGCCTTCTTGCCGGCGCCGTTGACGATCGTGGTGTTCTCCTTGTCGATCATCACCTTCTTGGCGCGGCCAAGCATG
>Ga0070741_10008046_pt1 | contig 21406 bp, 23 predicted proteins | sample Coa_R1_4_FD_66440 | JGI IMG/M metagenome (GOLD analysis project Ga0070741, IMG submission 66440) | Surface soil microbial communities from Centralia Pennsylvania, which are recovering from an underground coalmine fire - Coalmine... | ecosystem: Environmental > Terrestrial > Soil > Unclassified ... | reverse complement strand
AAGCACCCCAGCATCATCCGGCCCGAGGCGGAGACGGGCGGCGAGCTGCCGCCGGCCGCCCCCGCGCCGCCGCCCACGCCGGGACCGGCAGTGCCGCCTCCACCCGCGACGCCGCCTGGGAGAATGACGCCATGACGCCGGGGTCCACGTCCCGATCCGTGCTCCGCCTCCGACGGTTCGGCGTCCTCGCCACGGCCCTGCTCGCGGTCGGATGCGGCGGGTCGGGGCAGCGGGGCAGCGCGTTCGTGTTCCTGTCGGTCGACTTCTTCTCCCTGGACGGGACCACCCCGGTCGCCGCGGTGCGGTCGACCCCGGCCCGCGACTCGACAACCAGCGCCTGCGTGACGCTCCGGAACAACCTCAAGAACCCGACGGTCACCGCTCCCACCGCGCTCGACAACGTGATCGTCCAGTCCTACACGGTCACGGTCCGGGGCGCGGACGGGGGCGTCCTGGTGGGGCCCTTCACGATCGCGACCGGCGTGCTGGTGCCCGCCGGCGTGGCCACCTCGGGGATCGTGTCGGGCAACACCGCGACGTTCCCCGTCGTCCTGGTCCCCGCCGGCTCGAAGGTCGGGACATCGGGTCTCCCCGGGTCGGCGCAGGTCGAGTTCCGCGGACGCGACGGGCGCGGCGTCAGCGTGCGGGCGGAGGGCGCGGTCGCCGTCGAGTTCGCGAACGGCACGGACGCGAGCTGCAGCGCCACCGGGACCGGAACGACGACCGGCGGCGGGACCGGAACGACGGGCGGGACCACCGGCACCACGACGGGGACGACCGGCACGACCGGGTCCTGATCCGCGCGCGGGGTCCGGACCGCCCGCCGCGCGCCCGCCGGAGGCCTTCGCCGCTCGCTGCGCCCCCCCGGGCGGGCTCGCCCCGGCTGCCTACGCGGCCCGCCGCGCGGCGCTGTGGGCAACGCGAGCGATGTAGTCGGCGAACCGCACCGTCGGCTCGAACCCCACCACCTCCGGCGCGTTGGCGACGAAGTTCGACGTCGCGTTCATGTCGTAGTAGTACAGCTGGCCGTCAGCGCGGCCGACCAGGTACTCCACCCCGCCCACGTCGATCGAGGCGGCCCGGGTCAGCCGGAGGACGGTCTCGACCGCCTCCCGGGGCGGATCGTGGCGGGTCACCATGAGCGCCCCGGGCCTCGCGTCGGCCGGGCAGGCGGCCATCGCGGGCGCCGGGGCCTGGCAGATGTCCGCCGGGCAGAGATTGAAGCCGGCATCGCTCGGGCGGACGATCCGGATGGCGTACAGGTACTGGCCGTCCAGCACCTCGATCCGGACGATCGCATCCTGCTCGGGCTCGACGTACTCCTGGACCAGGGCCGTGCCGTCCGGCCCCAGCGCGATCCGGTCGGCGCCGGCGGCCAGCTCCTCCTCGGAGGCGAACCGGACGATGCCGGCGCCGGAGCCGCCGACGTTCGGCTTGACGACGATCGGGAACCGGAGTCGCCGGGCGGCTCGCAGGGCCTGGGCCGGATCGTTGACGACCACCGCGCGGGGATACCGGACGCCCAGGCGCTCGAACAGGCCCGCCTGGAGCGCCTTGGACTTCTCGAACCGGTAGGCCGCGACCGGATTGATCACCGGCACGCCAAGATCCTCGTAGTGCGCGAGCAGCGCCTCCGCATAGAAGAGCACGCCGGCATGACCGCGGGTGTGGGACGACGGGCTGGTCCGGTTGACGACGACCGAGTACGCCGGGCGGCGGTCCCGGGGGTCGAAGAGATGGCTCGAGTGGTCGATCCGCTCCCACGGGAGTCCCCGGCGGTCGAGCTCGCACGTCAACCGGGTCGACCACTCGGGGTGCTCGTCCAGGATGCCGATCGGACGCAGGGCTCCGGGGGTCATGGCCACCTCCCATATTCATCATTCTTGATGCAGATAGGGTATATTGGCCGAGGCGACGGTCGCCGTCAAGCGCGGGCAGGGTCAGGGGGCGATTCCGGGCGTGGGCGTGCGTACACCAGGCGTATGCCCGGCCGATCTCCTCCCGGAGACACGGCTCAGGCGGGGGATCCCGGGCGGCGTGGCGCGGGGACGGAGGCCGCAGCGCGGCTCCGAGGGGTGCGGACGGGCTACCAGCGGAGGAGCGAGGCCCCCCAGGCGAAGCCCGCGCCGAAGGCGGCGGTCAGGACGAGGTCCCCCTCCTTGATCCGCCCCTCGGCGAACGCCTCGTGGATGCAGATGGGCACCGAGGCCGCCGACGTGTTGCCGTAGCGGTGCACGTTGTTGAACAGCTTGTGCTCGGGAATCTTGGCGTGCTCCGCGATCGAGTCGAGGATGCGCTGGTTGGCCTGGTGGAACAGGAAGAGGTCGATATCCTCCGCGCTCAGGGCGTTCGCCTGCAGCGTCTCCTGGAGGACCTCCTTGAACCGGCGCACCGCCTGGGCGAACACCGCCCGGCCGTTCATGGTCGGCTTCGCTCGCCCGTCGTCGATCTTCTTCTTGCAGACGATCGGGTACGTCGAGTTCCCGTAGATCTCGCCGTAGAGCTTGTCCAGCACCGTGCCGTCCTGGTGGAGGTGGTGCGAGATGAGCCCGCTCCGGGAGCTCGCGTGGACCGCCTGGAGGACGACCGCCCCGGCGCCGTCCGCGAACAGCACCGCCATGTCCCGCCCGCGATCCGAGTACTCGAGCATCGTCGACAGCATCTCGGCCCCGATCACCAGCACCCGTCGGTACGTGCCGCTCCGGATGAACGCGTCGGCCACGGCGAGCGCGTAGAGGAATCCGGAGCACCCCTGCTGGAGGTTCAGCACCGGGGTCGAGGTGAGCCCGAACTTCGCCGAGATGACCGCCCCCGTGTGGGGGTACGCGTACTCCGGGATCGTGGTGGTGACCACGATGAAGTCGACGTCGTCGATCTGCAGGCCAGCGTTCTTGAGCGCCATCTCCGCCGCCTCGCGACCGAGGTCCGACGGGGTCAGCTCGCTGTCGATCTTCCCGTCGATGCCGCGCTCGTAGAAGTCACGGAGACAGGCCGCCTTGTCGGGCGCCGCGGCGAGGCGGCGCAGGAAGCGATAGGTGCTCGGCGAGACGCGGCGCTCCTTGATCCCGGTCCGCTGCGTGATCCACTCGTCGGACGTGGTGAAGCAGCGCGCCAGCAGGTGGTTGTCCACCACGCACTCCGGCACCGCCATCCCGGTCCCGATGATCTTCGCCTTGTACATGACCGCCTTTCGCGTCGCGCCGGATCGATCCCGGCAAGCCTACTATCCGGTTCCGGAGGGTGTCAAGGATCGCGGACGGCTCTCCGGACGAGATCGCCGGATCGTTCCGTCGCGCCGGGGCACCCCACGCCTCACTGGCCGGTGAATCGCGGCGGCCGCTTGTCGAAGAACGCCGCGACGCCCTCGCGGTGGTCCGGGGTCGCGATCATCTCGCCCTGTGTCGCCGCCTCGGCGCGGAGCGCCGACTCGAGATCGCGGTGCTGGCCGTCGTCGAGCAGCGCCTTCGCGGCGGCCAGGGCTCGCGGGGGTCCGGCCGCGATGCGCGTGGCGAGGGCGCGAACCTCGCGGTCGAGATCGGCGCTCGGTGCCACCCGGTTCACCAGCCCGATGCGTTCGGCCGCGCGCGCGTCGATCACGTCGGCGGTGAACACGAGCTCCTTCGCGCGCGCGATCCCGATCCGTCGCGCGAGGAAGTAGCTCCCGCCCGCGTCGGGCACGAGGCCGACCCGGGCAAACACCTCGCCGAAGGTCGCGCGCTCCGAGCAGACGATCAGGTCGCACGCGAGCGCGAGGTTGCAGCCGGCCCCGACTGCCGCCCCGTCCACCATGGCGATGGTGGGCGCCCGGAAGCGGGCCAGCGCCAGGATCACCCGGTTCAGCGCCTCGACGCGCGCCCGACCGAGCTCGACCGAGGGCGGCAGCTCCCGCATCAGCTTCACGTCCCCGCCCGCGCAGAAGTGGTCGCCCGCGCCGCGCAGGATGAGCACGCGGACGGCCGCGTCGGCAGCGAGCGCGGCGAGGGCGGCCTCCAGCTCCTGCCGCATCGCGAGGTCGAGCGCGTTCCGGACGTGGGGACGGTTGAGCGTCACCGTGGCGATCACGCCGTCCCGCCCCGTCAGCACGGCCGGGCCGGCCGCGGCACCCGCCCCGGCCGACCCGGGCGCCGGCGTCACCACGGCCCCGCGGGGCACCGCCCGTGCCGCTCGAGGAGCGCGGCGACCGCGGCCCGCGTCGGCAGCGCGTCGACGGCGCCGGGCCGCGTGCACGTGAGCCCGCCGGCCGCGCTGGCGACCAGCAGCGCATCGGCGACGGGCGCGCCGGCGGCGAGGCTCGCGGCCAGCGCCCCGCTGAACGCGTCGCCCGCGGCGACGGTGTCGACGACGGGCACCGGGAACGCCGGCACCCGGCAGGCGCCGGCGCGGGACCGGCACACGGCGCCCGCCGCGCCCAGCGTGACGATCGCCGTCCCCACCCCTCGCGCCACCAGCTCCCCCGCCGCGATCTCCGCGTCGTCGCCGCCGCGAATCTGGACGCCGGTCAGGAGGGCCGCCTCCCCCTCGTTCGGCGTGAGGTAATCGACGAGCGGCAGGAGATCCGCCGGCAGCGGCAGGACGCGCGCGGGGGCCGGATTCAGCACCGTTCGCTTCCCCAGCCGTCGCGCCTCCGCCAGGGCGCAGCGCACGGTCTCGATCGGGGTCTCCATCTGGAGCAACACGACCTCCGCCCACGCGATCAGCGCCAGGTGCGCCTGGACGTGGGCCGGGCCGAGCCGGTGGTTCGCGCCCGGCGCGACCGCGATCTGGTTCCGTCCCTCGGGGTCGACCGCGATCAGGGCGACCCCGGTCGGCGCATCCGCGGTCCGCCCGACGGGCCCGGGAGGCAAGCCCGCGTCGGCCAGGGCCGTGCTCAGCCGATCCCCCATCAGATCGGTTCCGAGCAGCGTCAGGAAGGCGACCTCCGCGCCCAGCCGGCGGGCCGCGACCGCCTGGTTGGCGCCCTTGCCCCCCGGTGAGAGCACGAGGGTGCCCCCGGACACCGTCTCGCCCGCGCCCGGCAGGCGCGGCACCCGCACGGTGAAATCCAGGTTCGAGCTGCCGATGACGCACACGCGCCCCACGACGGCCTCCGCTCAGCCGGTCGGGCGAAGCGCCGGGCGGCCGCGTGCCCGAGCCGCTGGGCATCCGCGGTGAGGCCGCCGGGCGGGACGAGGCGCCGGCGCGCGGACGGCGCGCCGGCCACGTCTGCTATCATCGAGGGCGGCAGTGGCATGCCGGAAAGGAGGCATCGCATGAACATCCAGATCACGTACTGCACCGAATGAGACTATTTCCCCCAGGCCTCCAGTTTGCAGGCCGCGATCCAGAAGGAGTTCGGGACCACCGCTAGCCTCAAGGGCGGTCACGCCGGCGTGTTCGACGTGACGCTCGACGGGACGCGCATCTACTCCAAGGACGAGACGCACCGTTTCCCCACGAACGAGGAGATCTTCGCGAAGATTCGCGCCCATCACAAGGCCTGACGCGCCGCGCTCCACTCGCGCTCGAGGTCGGCCCGGAAACGCGGGTGGGCCAGCGCGAGCAGCGCCCGCGCGCGCTGCTCCTCGCTCTTGCCCCGGAGCTCCGCCCGCCCGTACTCGGTCACCACCCAGTCCACCAGGTGGCGCGGCGTCGTGACGGGCGTCCCCGGCGCGAGCCGGGCGACGAGGCGGGACACCTCCCCGCCCTGACCGGTCGACCGGAGCGCGATCACCGACCGGCCCCCTCCCAGCGCCGCCCCCGCGACGAAGTCGAACTGCCCCCCGATCCCCGCGACCTGCCGCGCCCCGACCGCCTCGGCGTTCACCTGCCCGGCGAGGTCGATCTCGATCGCCGAGTTGATGGACACGAACCGCTCGATCGCGGCGATCGCCCGCGGGTCGTGGATGTCGAGCGAGGACGCCATCTCGACCGCTGGGTTCTCGTGCGCCCAGCGGAAGAGGGGATCGGTCCCCATGATCTCCCCGAGCCGGATGCGACTCCGCCCCCGGCGATCGGGCGCGCCCGTGACCACGCCACCCTCGATCAGCGGCAGCATCGCGTCGACCAGCAGCGAGTGGATGCCGAGATTTCGATGGCCGGACAGCGCCACGGCCGCGGCCTCGGGTGCCGCGCCGATGCCGACCTGGATCGTGGCCCCGTCCGGGACGAGCTCGGCCACGTGGGCGGCGATCCGCCGCTCGACCTCGCCCACCTGCGGGGACGGATAGCCGACGAGCGGCCGATCCGTCTCGACCCAGGCCGTGACCCGGTCCACGGGGATCGTGCTGTCGCCGAGCGTGCGCGGCATCCGGTGGTTCACCTCCGCGATCACGACGGGGGCCGTCCGGGCGACCGGGAGAGGGTAGCTGGTCGAGACGCCCAGCGACAGGCGTCCGGCGGGGTCGGGCGGGGCGGTCTGGACGAGGACCGCGTCGGCGCGCCACGGCCCGTCCGGTCCAAACGCCCAGGGCGCGTCGTGGTACCGGAGCGGCACGAACTCGACCTGGCCGCGGGCCAGCGGCTCCCGCAGCGCCGGGGCCATGTGGAACGTGACCCAGCGAATCCGCCCGCGATGCTCGGCCGCGCAGAAGGGATACTCCCCGAGCCGCAACCCTCCCATGAGCGTCAGGGGGGCCAGGCGGGCCGACTGGCGCACGATCTCCTCGACGAGGGGGGTCGGCTCGCCGCACCCGGGCGGCAGGAGCACGCGCATCCCCCGCGACAGCTGGCCGATGGCCTCCTCGGCGCTGACGGGTGGAGGCACCCTGGCCGCGGTCAGCCCGGCGGCGCCAGCGCGCGCCGGAGGTGGTCCAGCAGGAGGAGCTGGGCGCGCAGCCGGACCTGGCGAAGGTCCCCCCCGGGACGGTGCTCCGCCTCGCTGGTCCCCTCGGCTGTCGCGACCGCCGTCCGGGTCGGGTGGACGGGGTTCGGGCCGGGGGCCTCGGGGGGCCCGACGACCACCGCCGCGCCGACATCGGCCCCCGCCCAGGCCCGGACGGCCTCGGCCAGCCCGGCGACGGTCGCGGAGGCTGCGTGCAAGTGTTGCCGTGCCCGCGGCAAGGGCGCGACCATCGCCTCGACACGGTCACCGGCCCCCGGGACGCTGGTCAGCCGCTCGGTGACGAGCCCCCCGGTGCCGACCTCGAGGAGCGCGAGCCGCCGGTCGGCCCCCACCAGGCGCTGGGCCACGACCCCCTCGAGGGTGTCGCCGTCGGTCCCGAAGACGGTCTCGCCCAGCCGGGCACGGACTGCGGCCTCCACGGGCGCGATCAGGGCACGGGCGGCGCCCTCGTCGGTGGCCTTGGCCGCGATCCGGACGTCGACCTGTCCCGGATGCGCCATCGTGCCCACGGTCGGATTGGCGCCCTTCGCCATGAAGTCCGCGAGGATCTCCCCTACCCGGCTCTCCCCCAGCCCGACCACCCGGAGCAGCCGCGACACGATCACCGCCTCCCCGCGGTAGCGGCTCCGAAGGTGCGGGATCACCCGGGTCGTCAGGAGGTACTCCATCTCCCGGGGCACCCCCGGCAGGACCGCGAGGGTTCGGCCGCCGTCCTCCAGGATGAAGCACGGCGCGGTCCCGACCGGATTGGGAACGGCGAGCGCCCCGGCCGGGATATAGGCTTGTTTCCGGTTCGACGGCGAGGCGACCAGGCCTCGGGCGCGGAAGAAGCCCTCGATGTCCTCGAGCAGCTGCGGTTGGAAGACGAGCGCGCGCCCCGTCGCTCGGGCGACCGCCTCGCGGGTGACGTCGTCCTCGGTGGGGCCGAGACCGCCGGTGGTGACGACCACCTCGGCCCGTGCCAGCGCGGTCTCGAGCGCCGCGGTGACCCGGCCGAGGTTGTCGCCGACCGTCACCTTCTGGAAGAGGTCGAGGCCAAGCGCCGCGAAGTGGCGGGCGATGACCGCGGCGTTGGTGTCGACGATCTGGCCGAGAAGGAGCTCCGATCCGATGCTGACGATCTCCGCGCGCACCGACGGGATGTTAGCACAAGGGCCGGCTGGAACTGTCGCCATACCGGACGGGCCGGCCGGCGGTTTGCATCGCTGACGGGCGGAGCGACCCGCGTCCATCGAGGGCCGCGGACCAGGAGCGGCGAGCGAGATCTGTCGGTCTCGCGATGACTTGACCACGCTGAGCTGACGGCACGTGGAAGGAATCCGGGAAAGAACGTCTGTAGAAACTTTCCGAGCAACTCGTGCGTCTCATATTGGGCAACCGACCGGGGTCCCCATTCGGAGGAAGGTGACGATGCTCCAGCGTGAAGTCACGAAGGACCATGACAGCCAGCTCGTCGTGTCCAGGGGTGGACAGTCGGAGCACCCGGGCGACCACGACGAGGCGTTCACGCCGACCACGGGGGATCTCGTGTCCACCGACAAGGTCGACGAGGTGATCCAGGGACTGGATTTCCCGCATCCGGCCGACAGCGAAGCCGCGCTCGAGGAGCCGCCCGACGACTACGACGCCGGGCCCGAGGAGGACGAGGAGGCCGTCGAGGAGAGCCTGAGCCCGGAGGATCCGGTGCGGCTCTACCTGCGGGAGATCGGGCGCATCCACCTGCTGAACTCCCAGCGTGAGGTCGAGCTGGGGCAGCTCATCGAGCGCGGCCAGGAGCGCGTCCGGCGCGCCATCATGGCCGTGCCGCTGGTCCGGGCCCAGCTGATGGAGCTCGGCGACCGGCTGCGCAAGCGCGAGGCGGATCCGAAGGTCTACCTGGAGGCCCTCGACGGGACCGAGCTCGGGGAAGCCGAGCTGCGGCGCGTGCAGACCGTCTTCACCCACATCCGGCGGCTGGACCGCGAGCTCGGGGAGCTCGAGGCCTCGCAGAACCGCGCCCGGAAGGAGTCCACGATCAAGGCGATCCAGGACTGGATCGCCCAGAACCACCAGGACCGCGTCCGCCTGCTCGGCGACCTGCCGCTCAAGCCGTCGGTCGTCGACCGCTGGGTGAACCGGCTGCGCATGCTCGCCCAGGAGCTGGCCGAGCTGCAGAAGGAACTCGAGGGCACCACCGACAAGGTCCGGCGGGCCGAGCTCCGCAAGCGGGTGCGCGCGATCGAGGGCGAGCTCGGGCTCCCGGCCAGGCGAGTGGTGTCGGTGATGCGGGATCTCGAGGCCGGCGAGTTCGAGGTGCGCCAGGCGAAGAAGGCGCTGATGGAGGCGAACCTCCGCCTGGTGGTCTCGATCGCCAAGCGGTACCTGAACCACGACATGCCGCTCCTGGACCTGATCCAGGAGGGCAACATCGGCCTGATGAAGGCGGTCGACCGGTTCAAGTACCGCCGGGGATTCAAGTTCTCGACCTACGCCACCTGGTGGATCCGGCAGGCGATCACCCGGGCGATCGCGGACCACGCCCGGACCATCCGGATCCCGGTGCACATGATCGAGACGCTGAACCGCCTCGCCCGCGTCAACCGCGGCCTGTTCCAGGAGCTCGGGCGCGAGCCGACCCCGGAGGAACTGGCGAAGCGGAGCGCGCTGCCGCTGCGGAAGGTGCGCCTGATCCTGGAGTCGTGCAAGAAGCCGCTGTCGCTCGAGACCCCGATCGGCGAGGACTCCGATCTCGGCGACTTCATCGAGGACAAGCGCACGCCGTCGCCGGCCGACTCGCTCCTGTCGCAGGACCTCACCTCCCAGGTCGAGCGGGCCCTGTCGGGGCTCAGCGAGAAGGAGGCGCAGATCCTGCGGCTCCGGTTCGGGATCGGGGAGGAAGGCGAGCACACCCTCGAGGAGGTCGGCCAGCGGTTCGATGTGACCCGGGAGCGCATCCGGCAGATCGAGGCCAAGGCGCTCCGCAAGCTGCGGTCGCCGCTGCGGGGCCGCGGACTCCGGAGCTTCGTCGAGAACTGACCGCGCGCGCCGGGCGGCGCGCGCCCGTTGCCGGCCGGCCGGTCGATGATCGGCCGGCCGGTTCGTTCGTCCCCGGTCGGGGAGGGCGGCCCGAGAGGGTCCGCCCGGCAGTGCGCCTACTCGAGGGTCGCGATCACGTCCCCCTCCTGCACCGTCTGGCCCTCCGCCACCACGAGCTCGCGGACCACCCCCGCGCGGGGCGCCTCCACCGGGATCTCCATCTTCATCGACTCCAGGATGACGATGGGATCCCCGGCCGACACGGCCGTGCCCGCCCCCGCGACGATCTGGAACACGACCCCGGTGATGTGGGCCCGGACCGGCTCCGCCATGGCTCAGAGCTCTCCCTCGAGGAACCGCGTGTGCACTGCGCCGGCCCGGAACGCCGGGCTCGCCAGGATCCGTCGGTGCAGCGGGAGGGTGGTCTTCACGCCCTCGATCCGGCACCGCTCGAGCGCGTCCCGCTGTCGGTCGATCGCCTCGTCGCGGTCCCGCCCCCACGCGATCAGCTTGGCCAGCAGCGGGTCGTAGTGGACGGTGACGGCGCTCCCGCGCTCGATGCCGCACTCCTGGCGCAGGCCGCTCCCTTCCGGCAGCTCGAGCGCCGTGATCGTGCCCGGCGAGGGCAGGAACCCGCGCTCGGGATCCTCGGCATAGATCCGGCATTCGATCGCGGCCCCGCGCGGCCGGATCTCCGCCTGGGTCCACTGGAGGCGTTCCCCGGCGGCGACCCGGAACTGCGCCTCGACCAGGTCGCGCCCGGTCACCTCCTCCGTCACCGGGTGCTCCACCTGGAGCCGCGTGTTCATCTCGAGGAAGTAGAACCGATCGTCCTCGACCAGGAACTCGACGGTGCCGGCGTTCTGGTACCCGGCCGTGACGGCGGCCCGGACGCCCGCGGCGTGGAGTTCGGCCCGCAGGCCATCCGGGAGACGAGGAGCCGGGCACTCCTCGACCAGCTTCTGGTGGCGGCGCTGGATGGAGCAATCGCGCTCCAGGAGATGGATCAGGGTGGCGTGCTCGTCGCCCAGCACCTGCACTTCGACGTGGCGCGGCCGCTCGACGGCGCGCTCGAGGTACACCGCGGGATCGCCGAACGCCGACTGGACCCGGCGACGGGCCATCGCGAGCGCCGCGGTGAGCTTCTCGGGTCCCGGGACCCGGGCGAGCCCGATGCCGCCCCCGCCGGACGCCGCCTTCAGCATGACCGGGTACCCGATGGCCGCTGCGATCTCCGCCGCTTCCTCGGGGCTTCCCACCGGCCCCTCGGATCCCGGGAGCACCGGGACTCCCGCGCGCCCGACCAGCCGCCGGGCCTCGAGCTTGTTCCCCATGCTGCGGATCACCTCGGCGGGTGGACCCACGAACACCAGGCCCGCCTTCCGGCACGCCTCGGCGAACCGCCAGTTCTCCGAGAGGAACCCGTAGCCGGGATGGATGGCCTCGGCCCCGACGGCCCTCGCCGCCGCCAGGATGCGCTCGATCGAGAGGTAGCTCTCCGCGGCGGGGGCGGGGCCGATCGGGACCGCCGCATCGGCGGCGCGGACGTGCAGCGCGCCGGCGTCGGCGTCCGAGTAGACGGCAACGGGGCGGATGCCGAGCTTGCGGCAGGCCCGGATGATGCGGAGGGCGATCTCTCCGCGATTGGCGATCAGGACCGTTCGGAACACGCCGCCTCCGGGCTGCGGGCCGCCATCCGCACGAGGGGAGTCGCGCGAACGGGCCGGTCGCCGGCGCGCGGACGATCCATGGCCGAAATTCTACCGTAGGCGGCGGGGACCGCCTATCGGCGCGGCGCTGGCGGCGGTCCGGAGGCCGGGTCAGGGCGCGCCGGCGACCGCCGGGCGCCGGCGCTCGCCGGCGCGAGCAGGGCGGCGCGGAGGACCGCGCGCGCGCCGAATCGGGCACGGAGCTCGTCCGTGACCCGCCCGACGCGCTCGGCGCGATCGCCGGGCTCGAGCAGCGTGAGCTGCTCCGGGGAGCCGGCCGAGACGAGCCCGGACGCGGACACGCCGATCAGCCGGACGGGCTCGGCGCCGAGGAGCTGCTCGAGCAGGCCCGCGGCGCGCCGGAAGATCTCCCCTGCATCCGCGGTCGGGGTGCCGAGCGTGTCCTGGCGACTGAAGGTCCGGAAGTCGGCCAGCCGGAACTTCAGCGACACGGTGCGGGCCCGGAGGCCGGCGGCCCGCAGCTCGGCGGCGACCCGGTCGGCCTGGCCGAGCAGCGTCGCCCGCAGCCGGCGGACGTCGCGCGTGTCCTGCGGGAACGTCTCCTCGGCCCCGAGCGACTTCGGGTCCTCCCACGGCACCACGGGCCGGTCGTCGAGCCCGTGCGCTAGCGCCCACAGGTGCGCGCCGGTGGCCCCGAGTCGCGCGGCGAGTGTCGCCCGTCCCAGCCGGGCCAGGTCCCCGATCGTCTGGACGCCCAGTCCGGCGAGCGTGCGCGCCGCCGCAGGCCCGACCCCCCACAGCCGCCGGATCGGCAGGGGGTGGAGGAATGCCGTCTCATCGCCCGGGCGAACCTCCACCAGGCCATCAGGCTTCTCGAGGTCGGAGGCGATCTTCGCCAGGAACTTGTTCGGGGCCACGCCGGCCGAGGCGGTGAGGCCGGTCGTTTCGTGGATGCGGTGCTTGATACGGCGGGCGATCGAGGCCCCGTCGCCATGGAGCGCGCGCGACGCGGTGACATCGAGGAACGCCTCGTCCAGCGAGAGCGGCTCGACGAGCGGGGTGAACCCGGCCAGGATCGCCATGATCTCCCGCGAGACACGGACGTACTTCGGCATGTCGACCGGCAGGAACGCCGCCGCCGGGCACAGGCGCGCCGCCCGCCCGATCGGCATTGCCGAGTGAATCCCGAATCGCCGGGCCTCGTACGAGGCCGCGGCGACGACGCCCCGACCGCGCGGGTCGGCGCCGACCACCACCGGGCGGCCGCGCAGCTCGGGCCGGTCGCGCTGCTCGACCGCCGCGTAGAAGGCGTCCATGTCCACGTGCAGGACGACGCGGGCCCCCGCCCCGCCGCTGGGGCGGCCGGCGGTCGAGGAGCGCCGGCCGGGTTCGGTCACCGCCGCCCGGTGCCGCGCTCCGGTCAGGACCCGGCCGTCCGCTCGACTGGGTCGACGGCCCGCCGCAGGCTCGCGACCTCGTCCTCGAGCGCATGGATGCGATCGAGCACCTGCTCGATCGTGCGGGCGAGCGGGTCGGGAAGATCGCCGTGCTCCAGGTCGATCCGCGGGGGGATGCGCTTGCCGTCGCGGTAGATCACCTTGCCGGGGACGCCGACCACGACGGAGTTGGGCGGCACGTCGGCAACCACGACCGAGCCGGCGCCGATGCGGGCGCCCGCGCCCACGACGATCGCCCCGAGCACCGCCGCCCCGGTGCCGACCACCACGTTGCGCTCGAGGGTCGGGTGTCGCTTCTCGCGCTTCAGGCTGGTGCCGCCCAGCGTGACGCCCTGGTACAGGGTGACGTCGTCGCCGACCTCCGCCGTCTCGCCGATCACGACCCCCATGCCGTGGTCGATGAACACCCCCGAGCCGATGCGGGCGCCCGGATGGATCTCGATCCCGGTCAGCAGCCGGCCGAGGTGGGAGACGAACCGCGCCGTCACGATCCAGCCCGCGCGCCAGAGCCGGTTCGCGAGCCGATGGATCGCGAGCGCGTGCACGCCCGGATAGCAGAGCAGGACCTCGAGCCGGCTCCGCGCCGCGGGGTCCCGCTCCCGGGCCGCGGTGATGTCCCGACCGATCTTCTCAAACATCCTCACCCTCCTCTCGGGGTCCCTTCCCGGTATCGTCGCATCGCGTGGGTCAGCGCATCGACGACGAGCGTCGCCGCGTGCCGGCGCTCTTCCGGCAGCCCCCCGAGCGCCCGCTCGACCGCCTCCGGCGTGAGCTCGCCGATCGCGGCCACGAGCCGGCCCTGCACCAGCTCGGTGGCGACGCTGGAGGCCGCGATCGACGGCCCGCATCCGTACGTCTGGAACCGCGCCTCCTGGACGCGGCCCTCCGCGATCCGGAGGTAGAACCGCGCGAGGTCTCCGCACGTCGGATCCTCGCTCTCGCCGACCGCGTCGGGATCCCGCATCATGCCCACGTTCCGGGGGGACCGGAAGTGGTCCAGTAGCACCTCGCTGTACACGGCCCAGGCCGACCCTTGCGTCGGGCGCGCCCCGGGCGGCGAGCTTGCTACGCCGCTCCGGCGGGCGACAGCGCCCGGATGCGCCTCACCACGGCCGGCAGGACCTCGAGGACGTAGTCGACGTCCTCGACGGTCGTCCCGCTCCCCAGCGAGCAGCGGATCGCCCCCAGCGACCACTCGGCGGGGATCCCCATCGCGGTCAGCACGTACGAGGGCTCGACGCTCCCCGACGTGCAGGCGGACCCCGCCGAGACGCCGATCCCCTTCAGGTCCAGGGCGAGGATGAGGGACTCCGCCTCGATCCCGCGGACGCTCACGTTCAGCGTGCCCGGCAGGCGCCGGGCCGGGTGCCCGTTCAGCCGGAGGTCGGGAATCGCGGCCCGGAGCCCGTCCCAGAGCCGGTCCCGGAGGGCGGCCACCCGGCGCGCCTCCTCGTGCATCGCCCGAGCCCGCAGGGCGACCGCGGCCCCGAACCCCACGATGGCCGGGACGTTCTCGGTCCCGGCCCGCCGCCGGCGCTCATGGTCGCCGCCGTGCTGGACCGAGAGCATGCGCGTCCCGCGCCGGATGTGCAGCGCCCCGACCCCTTTCGGACCGTAGATCTTGTGGGAGGACATCGAGAAGAGCGCGATCCCCCACTCCCGGACCGTCACCGGCAGCTTCCCGAAGGTTTGGACGCCGTCGACGTGGAAGGGGATGCCGCGCTCCCCGGCGATCCGGCCGATCTCCTCGACCGGCATCACGGTGCCCACCTCGCTGTTGGCGCCCTGGATCGAGACCAGGATGGTGTCCGGGCGGAGCGCGCGCCGCACGTCGTCCGGATCGACGAGCCCGTCGCCGTCGACACGCACGTAGGTCACCGGGTGCCCGGCCTTCTCGAGGGCCTGGCAGGTGCGGAGGACGGCGTGGTGCTCCACCACCGAGGTCACGATATGGCCGCCGGGGTGGGCGGCCGCGATGCCCTTGATCGCCAGGTTGTCCGACTCGGTCCCACCCGACGTGAAGACGATCTCCTCAGGCTCCACACCCAGGAAGCCGGCGATCGTGTCCCGGGCCGCCTCGACGGCGTCACGGGCCTCGCGGCCGAACCCGTGGATGCTCGAGGGGTTCCCGAACCGCTCGCTGAAGTAGGGGAGCATCGCCGCGAGCGCGTCGGGATGGACGGGCGTCGACGCGTTGTGGTCCAGGTACACGCGTCGGCTCACGCGCGGACCTCCGCCCCCGCCCCGGCGCGGCGCTCGGCGGCGCGTTGACACCCCCGGGGGTGGGTGCTAGCGTGGCCGCGATCATGTCGGACGGCATCGCCCGCGCGGATCTGCGCGGACGCAAGCTGGGCGTCCTCCTCTCCACGGACCCGGGACATCCGAACCTCGACACCTGTCTCGAGCTCGCGGGCGCGGCGCTCGCCCGGGGCGTCGACCTCTACCTCTACCTGATCGACGACGGCGTGCGGGCGCTGGCCGACGATCGCGTCCAGGAGCTCGCGCGACGCGGCGCCAAGCTCTTCGCGTGCGCCTTCGGCTGCCAGCGGCGCCGGCTCCCGATCACCGGCGAGGGCGCCACCTACTGCGGGCTCGTCGTGCTCACGGACCTGATCAACGGCACCGAGCGGTTCGTCGCACTCAACTGACCCCCGGTCGACCGGCCGCCGCCCGTGACGCGGCTCGACGCCCCCGTCCTGGTGGCCGTCTCGGAGGACCCGGAGACGTCCCACCGCGCCGCCGAGGCGATCCGCATCGCGCTCGGCATCCTCGCCGGCGAGAACCGCCTCGTGCTGGTCCTGCTGGGCCCCGGCGCGAAGGTCCTGGACGCCGCGGCGGAGGAGTACGTGGACGGCCAGGAGCTGCTGAGGCACCTGGGAACGCTGCGGAGGCTCGGGCAGCGGTTCCACGTCGAGCGCGGCGCCATCCCCCCCACCCCGGACTGGAACCCGCTCGCCGTCGAGGTCGTGCCGATCGAGCCGCCCGACCTGGCGCGGCTGCTCGCCGACAGCCGGCGGGCGCTCATGTTCTAGCCGGTGATGTCGCACGTCCTCCACCTGCTCAGCGATCCGGCCAACCGCACGGCGGTCGAGGTGATCCGCGCGCAGGCCGCGAGCGGCACGCTGCACGTCTCCGTGGTCCTGCTCCCCGCCGCGTCCCGCCTGGAGGAATCGCTGCCCGGCGACGTCTACCAGCTCGGGGCGCCTCATCCGGCCACCCCGCCGCGTCCGGGCCGGCACCTGATCGACGCCTCGGCGCTCCTGGACCTCGTGTTCGCCGCGGACACCGTCGTCACCTGGTAGGTCGCGGGCCGCCGTCACTCGACCACCTCGACCACGACGTCGCCCTGGACCACCGCCTGGCAGGCGAGCCGCGATCGGGACGTGAGTCCGCGCGCGGTGTCGAGCCGGTCTTCCTCGTCCGGCTCCATGGGGGACAGGCTCTCCGAGCCCTGCGCCACCACGACGTGGCAGGTCGTGCAGGCGCAGCTCCCCCCGCAGGTGTGCTCCAGCCGGACCCCGTGCCGCAGCGCGACGTCGAGCAGCGACCCGGGCCGCCCACGCCCCCCGTACCGGACGTCCTGGTCGTCGACCTCGACCGTGACGTCGGCGGGGCGGAACGTCACCCGATACCTCGCCACCGCACCCCCCGGCCCACGCCGTCCTCCCCGGCATCCACGCGCTCGCCCCGTGCCCGGGCCGCGCCCGCGCGGCTCGCCCCGTGCCCGGGCCGCGCCCGCGCCCCGGGACCCGATCGTCCCCCGGCTCAGGCCGTGAAGGACGTGCCGCAGCCGCAGCTCGCCTTCGCATTGGGATTCACGAAGGTGAAGCCGCCGATCAAGCCCTTGGTCACGTAGTCCAGCGTGGTGCCGTTCAGGTACAGGTAGCTCTTCAGGTCCACCACGACCTTCACGCCGTCGAACTCGAACTGCTTGTCCTGCTTGCGCAGCTCGGTGTCGAACTGCAGGTCGTACATCATGCCCGAGCACCCCCCGCCCTTCACGCCCATGCGGAGGAACGCGCCCTCGAGCTTCTCCCTCGCCATCAGGTCCTTGATCCGCTGCACCGCCGCCGGAGTCACCGACACCGCCATAGGTCGCCTCGACGCCGCTAGCGCGCCGCCCCGGCTGCCCGCGCGCGCCCGGAGGCCGCCGTCGCGCGCCCGCGCACGACCGCGCTCGGGCGACCGGTTCCCCCCGGGCCGCCACGCCACCGGGATGGCCGCGTCAGCCCGTTCACCGTGGTTCGCTCCGTCCGATCGCCGCCCCGCTCCGGGCCGCCTCGTACACGGGCGACAGCTCCCGGAGCCGCCGGACCACCTCGATCGTCCGCTCGGCGGCGAAGTCGATCTCCTCGTCGGTCGTGAATCGATGGAGCCCGTAGCGCACCGAGGCGTGCGCGAGCTCGGCGCCACGCCCCAGGGCCTGGATGACGTAGGACGGCTCCAGGGTGGCCGAGGTGCAGGCCGATCCCGAGGAGAGGGCGAGCTCCTTGCTGAGGCTCATCAGCACCGACTCGCCCTCCACGTGGGCGAACGAGACGTTCAGCGTGTGAGGGAGGCGACGCTCGGGATGCCCGTTCAGGTACACCTCGTCCACCGCCGCGAGAATCCGCGCCTGCAGACGGTCCCGCAGCACCGCGAGCCGCGCGGACTCCGCCGCCATCACCTCGCCGCAGATCTCGGCCGCCCGCCCGAAGCCGACCGCCAGCGGGACGGGGACGGTCCCCGACCGGAGGCCGCGCTCGTGACCGCCTCCGTCGATCTGGGCCGCCAGCCGCACCCGCGGATTGCGTCGCCGCACGTACAGTGCGCCGATCCCCTTCGGCCCGTAGAGCTTGTGCGCGGTGCAGGACAGCAGGTCGATCCCCATCCGCTCGACGTCGACCGGGATCTTGCCCACCGCCTCGGTCGCGTCCACGTGGAACAGCACGCCGCTCGCCCGGGTGATGCGGCCGACCTCCGCCACGGGCTGGATCGTCCCGATCTCGTTGTTGGCGAGCATGACCGAGACCAGGACCGTCCGGGGCGTGATCGCCTGCCGCACCAGGTCGGGATCCAGGAGGCCGGTCGCATCGACGGGCAGGTATGTGACCCGGGCTGCCCCCTCGCGTTCCAGGCGGCGGCACGGGTCGAGCACCGCGCGTGACTCGATCACGGTCGTGACGATGTGGTCGCCGCCGCCGCGGTTCACCCCGATCACGCCCTTGATCGCCAGGTTGACCGCCTCGGTGCCCCCGGAGGTGTAGACGATCTCCTTCGAGTCCCGGACCCCGATCAACCGCGCCAGCTGCTCGCGCGCACGCTCGACCGCGGCCTCCGCCTCCCACCCGAACGCATGGTTGCGGCTGCCGGGATGGCCGAACCGCTCGGCGAAGTACGGCAGCATCGCCTCGAGCACCCGCGGGTCGACGGGGGTCGTCGAGTGGCTGTCCATGAAGACGGGCAACCGCACGGCCATCGGCGATCTCAGCTCTTTGCCCCCGCCAGGGTGGACGGGAGGCCGGCGGGCTCGGCGAGGCTGTTCATCTGCTCGAGCGTCATCTTCTCCAGGAATCGCTCGATGCTGGTCTGGATCGTCAGCACGGGACGACGGATATTGCACCGGTCGAGCTGGGGGCACTGGAGCGTCCGGTAGCAGTTCACGAGGGCGAACGGACCCTCGATCGCCCGGAGAACCTCGCTGATCCGGATCTCCCCCGGGGGCCGGGCCAGGACGTATCCCCCCTTCGGGCCGTTGACGGAGGCGATGAGGCTCCGTTTCGCCAGCCGCTGGAGGATCTTCGCGAGCACCTCGACGGGGATCCCGAGGTCCTCGGCGATGCGCTTGGTGTTCACCACGCCGGCATGCTGGTGGAAGGCGATATAATGAATCGCCATCAGCCCGTAGTCGGCCTTCTTGCTGAAACGTAGCACCGAGTTATCTATCTCCGACCGTTTTGGTCGGAGATACGATGACACGCGGTCTCCCAGTGTGTCAAGCGCGATCGCCTGCACGGCGCCGGAGGTGCCAGGTGGACACGACGGGGAAGTCCGGGTTCGAGACGTCCGAGGCCTACCGCACCGCGCTCCAGCAGCTGGACGCGGTCGCCAAGCGCCTGGAACTGGACCCGAGCATCCATGAGCGACTCCGGTACCCGCGGCGCGCCCTGACCGTCAGCGTCCCGACACCGATGGACGATGGCCGTCTCGAGGTCTTCCTCGGCTATCGGGTCCACCACAACACGGTGCTGGGGCCGACCAAGGGAGGAATCCGGTACCACCCGAACGTCGACCTGGCCGAGGTCTCCGCCCTCGCGATGCTGATGAGCTGGAAATGCGCCCTGATGGGCCTGCCGTACGGAGGCGCCAAGGGCGGCGTGGCCTGCGATCCCGGGCGGATGAGCCGGCGGGAGCTCGAGCGGATGACGCGCCGCTACACGGCCGAGGTCATGCTGTTCATCGGTCCCGACCTCGACATCCCGGCGCCCGACATGGGCACCGACGAGCAGACGATGGCCTGGATCATGGACACGTACGCGATGACCCAGGGGCGCACCGTCCCCGGCGTGGTCACGGGCAAGCCGTTGCTGGTCGGCGGTTCCGCGGGCCGCCGGGACGCCACCGGCCGCGGCATCGTCTATGTCCTCGGGCACGCGGTCCGGGAAGCGGGGGTCGATCTCCGGGGCGCCCGGGTCGCCATCCAGGGATTCGGAAACGTCGGGTCGGTGACCGCCCGCCTTCTCTGGCGCGAGGGCGCGACCGTCGTGGCGGTGACGGACGCCCGCGGGGGCGTGTTCAACGCCCAGGGCCTGGACATCCGGGAGCTGGCCAAGCACGTCTCCGAGGCCGGGACCGTCGCCGGGTTCCCCGGTGCCGACGCGCTGACCAACGCCGAGCTCCTCGAGCTTCCGTGCGACGTGCTGGTCCCGGCGGCCCTCGGCGGCCAGATCACCGAGCGGAACGCCGATCGGCTCCGGGCCCGGATCATCGTCGAGGGCGCGAATGGGCCGATGACGCCGGAGGCCGACCAGATCGCCGCCGACCGCGGGATCGTGGTGATCCCGGACATCCTCGCCAACGCCGGAGGCGTGGTGGTCTCGTACTTCGAGTGGGTCCAGGGCCTGCAGTACTACTTCTGGCGAGAGAGCGAGATCAACTCCCGGCTGCAGGAGGTCATGATCCGAGCCTACAACCAGGTCAGCAACCTCGCCAAGCGCGAGCGGGTGCACCTGAGGACCGCGGCCCTGATGGTCGGGATCCGCCGGATCGCCGAGGCGTTCCAGCTGCGCGGCTTCTATCCCTGAGCGGCCGCCCCGGTCAGCTCTCCCCGCCGTCGACGGGGCCGGCCTCGCGGAGCACGCGGGCCGCCTCCTCCGGCAGCATGTCCGTGACCGCGATCCCCGAGACCTCCCCTGCCCGCTCGGGGTGGACCAGCATCTCGAAGTGCCAGTGGTAGTCCCGGGCCACGGTGTCCCACTCGCCCTGGACGATCTTGGTCCCGAGGTTCGGAGCGGTGTGCAGCGTGAGCTCGTAGGAGGGATCCCCGACCGCCTTGACGACCCGGCCGCAGAGCCGACGAAGCACCCGGGCGAGGTCACCGACCTCCTCCGGTGTCACGTCCTCGTACGCGCAGGCGTGCCGCCGCGGCAGGATGCGGAGCTCGAACGGCACCTGGGCCGCGTACGGCACGAACGCCGCGAACTGACCCGTGAGCTCGACCAGGCGTTCGCCCCCCGCGACCTCTTCCCGGATCGTGTCGCAGAAGATGCAGCGGCGCTTGTAGGCGAAGTACTCGCGCGCGTGAGTGAGCTCCGTGCGCACGTCGTCGAACAGGATGGGGGCCGCCAGCACCCGGGAATACGGGTGGCGAATGCGTGACCCGATCTTCCCGTGGCGCCGCGTGACCACGACGTTCCGGATCTTCATGTCGCGCTTGAGGTCCCGGACGCGGTCGCGGTACATCCAGAGCACGCGCTCGATCTCCGCCTCGTCGGCGGTCTCGAGCGTCATGTCGTGCCCGGGAGTCTCGACGATGATCTCGCTCGCGCCCCGGGTCGAGATCCGGTCGTACATCCCGATCCCTTCCCGGACCAGCTCCTCCTCGATGACGAAGTACGGATCCCGCTCCGGGATCACCCGGACCTCCCAGTCCCCGCCGCTCGCCCCGTTGCCCGCCGGCCGGTAGGCCGCGATCTCGGGCGGCGTCAGGTGCTCGTTCCCCGGACAGAAGGGGCACACCCCGGGGTCCGCGGTCGGCAGATGCCGGCCGGCGGGCCGGACGAGCACCCACCTCCCCGTTATCGGATCCTTCCGAAGCTCGCCGCGCATCCTCACCTCGCTCGAATCGAGAAAACGCAAATTCGACCGCAGGATACGAGTCCGCCCGCGGAGCTGTCAAGAAATTGCCGCCCTGCGGGGCCGCTCGGGCCGGCCTCCCCGACTCTGTCCTGCCCGGAAGCCTCTGC
>Ga0070741_10008045_pt1 | contig 21410 bp, 20 predicted proteins | sample Coa_R1_4_FD_66440 | JGI IMG/M metagenome (GOLD analysis project Ga0070741, IMG submission 66440) | Surface soil microbial communities from Centralia Pennsylvania, which are recovering from an underground coalmine fire - Coalmine... | ecosystem: Environmental > Terrestrial > Soil > Unclassified ... | reverse complement strand
GTGGTCGACGGGCCGGTTGCGGCGCATCGCGGCGACGACCCCGAGCGCGACGCCGAACACCGCGGCGATCAGGATCGAGTAGAGGCCGAGCTCCGCCGTGGCCGGGATGAACTGCCCGAGGTCGTGCGTGACCGCCTCGTGCGTCAGGGACGACTGGCCGAGATCGCCCTCCGCGACGTGCTCGAGGTAGATCGCGTAGCGCGCGGGCCACGGCTTGTCGAGGCCGTAGTGGCGCTTGAACGCGGCCACTGCCGCAGGATCGCCAGCGGCCTGCTCGCCGAGATTCGTCGCGACCGCGTTGCTCGGGACCAGCTGGGTCAGCGCAAAGGCGACGAAGGTGATCCCGATCGCCAGCAGGACGAGCGCGGCCAGGCGACGGAGCAGGAACCGCAGGAAGCTCGAGGACGGACGGAGGCTCCGTCGCGGCCGGCCAGGAGCCTCGTCGACTGAGGTCGGCGCCGCTGTCAAAGTCGGTCGATCGTAGCGCCGGTCTCGCGCCGGAACCGCGGCGGGCCCGCGACACTGTCGACGTGGCTCTCGACATCGAGCAGCCGGGCGAGCTCGTGCGATATCTGCGCGCGACCCGCCGAATCGGCGAGGAGGAAGCACCGCGCATCCGCGTCCTCGCGGGCGGCGTGTCGAACAGGACGGTCCTCGTCGAGCGCGAGTCCGCTAGCTGGATCCTCAAACAGGCGCTTCCGAAGCTCCGCGTGCCCGTCGACTGGTACAGCGACCCGGCAAGGATCCACCGCGAGGCCGCCGCTCTTCGCTGGCTCGAGCGGAACGCCCCGGAAGGCTCAGTGCCCGGGTTCGTCTTCGAGGACCGGGAGCATCACGTGCTCTGCATGGAGGCCGTTCCGGCGACGTACGAGAACTGGAAGGAGAAGCTGCTCGCGGGCCGCGTCGAGCGCGGCGACGTCGAGCGCTTCGGGCGCCTGCTCGGCATCGTCCACCGGCGGAGCGCCGAGCAGCTGGAGGAGCTGCAGCCTGCGTTCGGCGACCGCGCCTTCTTCGAGTCCCTCCGCCTCGAGCCGTACTACCTCTACACCGCCGCGCAGGTGCCGCAGGCGGCGGGCTTCCTGCTCGCGCTCGTCGAGGAGACCCGCGCGAACGCCTCGGTGCTCGTCCACGGCGACTACAGCCCGAAGAACGTGCTCGTCCGCGGCGAGCACCTCGTGCTGCTCGACCACGAGGTCGCCCATCTCGGCGAACCGGCCTTCGACCTCGGCTTCTCGCTCGCGCATCTGCTGAGCAAGGCCCATCACCTGCCGCAGGCGCGCGACCTCTTACTCGCGTCGGTGACGGTTCACTGGCGCGCCTACGTCGCCGAGGCCGGCGAGGCGGCGGCGCTGGAGGAGAAGGCGGTCCGCCACACGCTCGCATGCCTCCTCGCCCGGACCCGGGGGCGCTCGCAGCTCGAGTACATGGCCGACGTCGAGAAGGACCGGCAGGCCGCCGCCGTCGTGCGGCTGCTGCTCCGGCCTCCTCCCACCCTCGAGCGCCTGGTCGCGGACTTCGCGGCCGCGCTCACCTGAGCGCGGCGGCACCCGCGAAGGCGGCCTCGGCTCCGAGCTGCTCCTCGATCCGGAGCAGCTGGTTGTACTTGGCGAGCCGCTCGGACTGGGCGAGCGAGCCGATCTTGATCTGGCCGGCGTTCGTCGCGACCGCGAGGTCGGCGAGGAAGGGGTCCTCGGTCTCCCCGGATCGGGCCGAGACGACCGTCGCGTAGCCGGCGCGCCGAGCCTCTTCGACGACCGCCAGCGTCTCGCTCAGCGTCCCGACCTGATTCGGCTTGACGAGGACCGCGTTCGCCACGCCTTCGGCAATGCCGTGCCGCAGCCGCGGCAGGCTCGTCACGAACAGATCGTCGCCGACGATCTGGACGTTCCGGCCGAGCCGGGCCGTGAGCGCGCGCCAGCCGTCCCAGTCGTCCTCCGCCAGCGGGTCCTCGAGCGAGACGATCGGATGGTCCGCGAGCCAGCGCTCGAGGAGGTCGATCAGTGCACCGGCTTCGAGCACGAGCCCGTCCTTCGCGAGCACGTAGAGCCCGCGCTCGCGGTCGAAGAGGTGGCTCGCGGCGACGTCGACGGCGATCGCGACGTCCTGACCGGGGACGAGCCCTGCCCGCTCGATCGCCTCGACCGTGAGCTCGACGGCCTCGACGTTCGACCCGAGCGGCGGCGCGAAGCCTCCCTCGTCGGCCTTCAGCGTCGAAAGCCTGCGCTCGGCGAGCAGCTCGAGCATCGCGAGGCGAACGCTCGAGCAGGCCTCCAGGGCCCGGCCGAAGGTCGCGGCGCCGATCGGCGCGAGCTGGAAGTCCTGGAAATCGAGGCTCCTGCTCGCGTGGAGGCCGCCGCTGATCAGGTTGATCAGCGGGAGAGGCAGCACGCGAGCCTCCGGCCCGCCGAGGTAGCGCCAGAGCGGAAGCCGCTCGAAGCTCGCGGCCGCACGCGCGGCCGCGAGCGAGACGGCGAGCAGAGCGTTGGCGCCGAGCCTCGACCTGTCGGGGGTGCCGTCGAGCTCGACCAGCGCAGCGTCGAGCAACTCCTGCTCGAGCGCGTCGAATCCGCGAAGAGCCGGGGCGATGAGGTCGTCGACGTTGCGGACGGCGCGGGCGACGCCCAGGCCGCCGTAGCGCGAGGAATCGCCGTCCCGGAGCTCGACGGCCTCGTGGCGGCCGCGTGAGGCTCCTGCCGGAACGCTCGCCACGCCGAGGTGGCCGCTCTCGAGCTCGACCTCCGCTTCCACGGTCGGCCGGCCCCGGGAGTCGAGGATCTCGCGCGCATGCACCCGTTCGATCGCCGAACGCACCCGTGTAGAGTGCCGCCCTCGTGAGCGACGGCGCGTTCCCTCGGTTCGACCTGGAGGGGAAGACCGCCCTCGTCACCGGGGCGAGCCGCGGCATCGGCCGCGACACGGCCCGCGCCCTCGCGAACGCCGGCGCGCGCGTCGCCGTCGCGGCACGGGATCGAGATGAGCTCGAGTCGCTCGCCGAGGAGATCGCGGCGGCGGGAGGCGAGGCGCATCCGATCGAGCTCGACCTGCTCGACCTCGATTCGATCGAGCGCGGTGTCGCGTCGGCCGTGGAGCGTCTGGGCCGTCTCGACGTCCTCGTCAATAACGCGGGAATCGGCGAGGAGCGGCCCGCGCTCGAGGTGACCGAGGCGCAGTGGGACTGGACGATGGGCGTGAACCTGAAGGGACTCTTCTTCTGCTCGCAGGCGGCGGCTCGCCGGATGGTCGAGCAGCGCTACGGGAGGATCGTGAACATGGGCTCGCAGGCGGGCAGCGCCGGCATCCGCGAGGAGTCCGTCTACTGCGCGAGCAAGGCGGCGATCGAGGGGCTCACGCGGGTGCTCGCGCTCGAGTGGGCGCCGTACGACATCACGGTCAACGTGATCGCGCCGACCTTCATCCGGACGCCCGGGACGGCGCCGTTCCTCGAGCAGCCCGAGTACCTGGAGAGCGTCCTGAACCGGATCCCGCTCGGCCGCGTGGGCTCGACGATGGACGTGGCCGGGGCAGTCCTCTACCTCGCCTCGCCCGCCGGAAACCTCTTGACCGGAAGCGTGCTGACGATCGACGGAGGCTGGACCGCGCAGTAGTCAAGCGGCCGCGTAGATCCCGAGGCCCGTCTCGAGATCGAAGAAGTGCAGCTTGCGGGCGTCGATCGCCACCTCGACCGTGGAGTCCGGGGCGTGGCGCTCCTGAGTCTCGAACCGGCCGATGAGGACGGTCCGCCGCGAGCGCGCCTCCGACTCGAGCAGCGCGAGCGCGGCCGCGTCGACGTCGCCCGCGACCTCACGCACCTCCTCCGTCAGCACCGGCTCCGCCGCCACCGCGAGGTGGACGAGCAGCTCCGACCCCAGTGCCTCTGTCGCCGCGACGCGCCCGCTCAGCCGCTGCATCCCCTCGCGCGGCTCGCGCACGTGCTCCGGCCTGATCCCGAGCCCTACAGTGCGTCCGACGTAGCGCTCGAGCCCCGGCCGCGTGGCGACGAGCTCGCGCGGAACCTCGAGCTCCTGCTCGCCGACCCGGGCGACGACGGCGCCGTCCCGCCGCTCGAGCTGCGCCTGGACGAGGTTCATCGGCGGACTGCCGATGAAGCTCGCGACGAAGAGGTTGCGCGGCCGGTCGTACACCTCCTGCGGGTCGCCCTCCTGCTGGAGGACGCCGCCGCGCATGACCGCGACGCGGTCGCCCATCGTCATCGCCTCGACCTGGTCGTGCGTCACGTAGATCGTCGTCGCGCCCAGCTCGTGCTGGATCCGCGACACCTCGGCCCGCATCTGCACGCGCAGACGGGCGTCGAGGTTCGAGAGCGGCTCGTCCATCAGGAAGACGGCCGGGTCGCGGACGATCGCCCGCCCCATCGCGACGCGCTGCCGCTGGCCGCCGGAGAGCTGGCGCGGCTTGCGCTCGAGCAGCTCGTAGAGACCGAGGACTCGGCTGATCTCCTCGACACGCCGTCGGGTCTCGGCCCTCGCGACGCGGCGCACGCGCAGCCCGAAGGCGATGTTGTCGTAGACGGTCATGTGCGGGTAGAGCGCGTAGTTCTGGAAGACCATCGCGACGTCGCGCCAGCGCGGATCGACGTCGTTCACGACCGTATCGTCGATGCGGATCTCGCCCTCGCTGACGTCCTCGAGCCCGGCGACCATGCGCAGCGCCGTCGTCTTGCCGCAGCCCGACGGACCGACGAGCACCATGAACTCGCCGTCGCGGACGTCGAGGCTCAAGTCGTTGACCGCGCGGACGTCGCCGTCGAAGACCTTGGAGACCCGGTCGAACCTCACCTGCGCCACGGTCGGCGGAAGGATAGACGCCCGCCCACGGGTGTCCTAGACTCGCGCCACCTCTATCCCCCGCGAAAGTGAGGTGCCGCAGTGGCCGAGGATCAACTGCTTGACGCTCTGACCGAAGACAACCCGGGCGGCCGGCTGAGCCGCGAGGAGCTGCTTCGGCGAGGAGCCGCCGTCGGCCTCGCGGCTCCGACGCTGTCCTTCCTGCTCGGCGCCGGCGCCGCGTCTGCCGCGAGCCGCCCGCTGACGCCCACCTTCTACCAGTGGATCTACAACAACTATCCCGACATCCCAGGGAAGGTCAACAAGGACTACTCGAAGAAGCACAAGCTCGACGCGAAGATCGCCCCGGTCCAGGGCTTCGGGATCGAGCGCTTCCTCGCCGAGGCGAAACAGAAGAAGAGCACCTGGGACGTCTACGTCGGCACGACGCCGTTCGTCGAGATGGCGCAGCTCGCCGAGACAGGCGCGATCGAACCGTGGGATCCCTACATGCCGGCCGCGGTGAAGAAGGACATCATCTCGTCGATCTTCAACGAGGTCCATTACCAGGGGAAGATCTACTCCTGGCCGTTCCTGCTCGACATCATCGTCCAGGCGCGGAACGCGGAGATCGTCGCGAAGGCGGGCCTCGATCCCGAGCACAACCCGAAGACGTGGGACGAGTTCATCTCGATGGCGAAGACGGTCGTCGCGAAGAAGGCGGCGCCGTTCGGGGCCACGTTCGACGCGCACGGCTGGCGCTCGCTCGCCCCGATCACGCACACGTTCTCGACGAACGTCTACTACGGGCCCGCCGGCCTCTTCGACTTCACGCACCCCGCCGCGGTGCACGCGCTCGAGGTGATGAAGCGGATCTTCGAGATCGGGAACCCCAACATGCTCGAGCCGGGCACCGTGGACGCCGGCGTCAACACGACGCCGGACGAGCAGGCGTTCGCAGCACGGCAGGTCGCGTACTACGTCAAGTACCAGAACGCACCGATCCGGTTCGCGGCGACATGGCCGGACCCGCTGAAGCTCCGCATGGCGGGTCTGCCCAAGCAGCCCGGCGGCGCCGGCGCCAGCGTCTTCTGGACGACGGGCGCTGCGCTCTTCAAGTACGGCCAGAACAAGCAGCTGGCGGCCGACTACATGCACTTCCTCACCTACAACCAGACCATCTGGCAGAGCGCGGCAAACCCGAAGGGCGGCGGAGGCCAGCTGGCGCCCTATCTGTCGCTCTGGAACGGCTGGTCGAAGCATCCTCCGAGCTGGGTGCCGAAGTGGTGGCCGCTCGTGTTCAGCCAGCTGAAGCAGAGCCACGCGATCCGCACGAACAAGTTCGGGCTCCAGCAGTTCGTGATCGGGCAGCCGTACTGGGAGAAGTACATCAAGGGCGACGAGAAGGACCCGAAGAAGGCGCTCCTCGCCGCCAAGAACGCCGTCTACAAAGAGTTCAAGAAGGCGTAGGACATTCGGCGCGATCGTGCGTCGAGCTGAGCTGACGAGGCCGGGCGATGGCCGTTAGAGCGGCCGTCGCTCGGCCCTCGCGCGGGCGCGGTGCCGTCGCGACGGCCGGCCGGGCGGTCAGGACCTGGCCGTACCTCGCGCCCGCGCTGATCTTCTTCTTCGGCTGGCAGCTCTGGCCGATCCTGCGCGTCCTCTGGATCTCGTTCACCGACTACCACTTCCTGTCGAGCGAGCCGGCGCACTGGATCTGGTTCCACAACTACGCCGAGGCGTTCTCCGACCCGCTCGTGCTGGAAGGGCTGAAGCGCGCGGCGATCTTCACGGCCGTCTTCCTGCCCGGGATGGTCTTCCTCCCGATGGTGCTCGCGGTCCTCGTCGACCGCGTCCGCAACCAACGCGTCGCCTCGCTCTACCGGCTGATCCTGCTGATCCCCGCGATGATCCCGGGGCCGCTGATCTTCGTGCTCTGGGGCTGGCTCTACTCCTCGGCGATCGGCCCGATCAACTACCTGCTCGTCAACGTCCTCCACCTCTACACGATCTACGACCAGCCCCAGTGGCTCGGCAGCACCGCCCTCGTCTACGTGTCCCTCGCGATGATGGAGTGGTGGTGGGGGCTCGGCTTCCACACGATGTTCTATCTCGCGGGTCTCTCGGCGATCCCGAAGGAGCTGTACGAGTCGGCGCGCGTCGACGGCGCCAGCGAGTGGACGATGTTCTGGCGCGTGACGTTCCCGCGCCTGCGGCCGATCCTGCTCGTCCTCGTCGTGCTCCGCTTCGGAACGGCGTTCGCGCTGATCGACGAGTACATCATCCTCGGCGGCTTCAACCGCGACCGTCCGACCTACACCTGGACGGTCTACATGTGGGACAACGCGTTCCAGATCGGCGACTGGAACCAGGGGTACGCGGCCGCCGTCGGCTGGATCGGGACGCTGGCGATGCTCGCCGTCGTGCTCTGGCTCTTCTACCTGTTCCGGTCGAGGGACTAGCCCGTGGCCGTCCGCACCGAGAGGATCGCCCGAACGCAGGCATCGCCGCGGCGGCTCCCGCGGCGTGCGCGGCGGAGCCGGGTCGGCCCGGTGATGAAGCACGTCGTGCTGATCCTCGCGTGCATCGTGATCCTGTTCCCGCTCGCCTGGGTCTCCCTGCTCTCGATCAAGTCGCTGCCGGACGCGTACACGAATCGGATCTGGCCGCACCACTTCGACTTCGGGCACTACGGCTCTGCGCTGACGTCGATCGACACGCTGCCGCAGAACTTCGAGAACTCGATCCTCGTCACCGTCGCGACGATGCTGATCACGACGACGATGGCGGTGCTCGCGGGCTACGCGCTCGTCCACCTGCGCACGCCGGGACGCACGCTCGTGCTCGCGATCTTCGTCGCGTCGATGTTCATCCCGACCCGCGTGACCGGACTGATCTCGATCTTCGAGGTCCAGAGCAAGCTCGGCCTGATCAACTCGACCTGGGGACTGATCCTCCCGTACCAGACGCTGGCGCTTGCGGTCAGCGTCTTCATCATGCGCGGCGTCTTCGAGACGATCCCGAAGGAACTGCCGGAGTCCGCCCGCGTCGACGGCGCGAGCTCGCTCACGATCCTGCGGCGGATCATGCTGCCGCTCGTCCGCAACGGCGTCGTCGTGGTCCTGATCACGAACTTCATCGCGGCCTGGGGCGAGTGGCTGCTCGCGAACACGCTCACGAACGACCAGGACAAGCGCACGTTCCCGGTCGTGATCGCGGGGGCGTTCGGCGGCATGGGCCAGTGGCAATGGCCGAACATCGCCGCCGTCTACATCGTCGGGATCATGCCTGGCCTGATCGTCTTCGCCTTCACGCAGCGCTGGTACATGCGCGGGCTGCAGGAGGGGGCGCTGAAAGGGTGAGGTTCGCGGCGCGCACGGCGATCGTCACGGGGGGCGGCTCGGGGATCGGGCGCGTGATCGCACAGCGGTTCGCGGCGGAGGGGGCGGCGGTCGTCGTCGCCGACTGGGTCGCCGAGAAGGCGCGTGCGGTCGCGGACGAGATCGAGGCGAGCGGCGGCCGTGCACTCGCGAGCCACGCCGACGTCAGCCGCTCCGATGACGTCGCCGCGATGCGCGCAGCCGCGGTCGGCGCATTCGGCCCGGTCGACGTGCTGGTCAACAACGCCGCGATCGAGGGAGGCGACGACGTACTCCAGATCGACGACGCGACGTGGGACCGCGACCTCGCCGTCGTCCTCAAGAGCGCCTTTCTCTGCTCGAAGGCGGTGCTCCCGGAGATGATCGAGCGCGGCCGCGGCGTCATCGTCAACATCGCGTCGGTCAACGCACTCGCCTACTACGCCAACGAGTCGTACAGCGCGGCCAAGGCGGGCATGGTGAACCTGACGCAGGCGATCGCCGTCCGCTACGGCCACCGCGGGATCCGCTGCGTGGCGATCGCACCGGGCACGATCCGCACGCCGATCTGGCAGGAACGAGCGGACAAGGCCCCGGAGATCTTCGAGCGGCTCAAGCGCTGGTACCCGCTCGGCCGGGTGGGCGAGCCCGAGGACATCGCGGCCGCGGCACTCTTCCTCGCCTCCGACGAGGCCTCGTGGATCACGGGGACCGTCCTCCGCGTCGACGGCGGGCTCCTCGCGGGCAGCGCGCGGATGGCGCGCGAGCTCGTCGGCGAGTTCGACGAGGAAACCGCGTAGTGCTCGACGTGCTCGTGCGCGGAGGCCGCGTCATCGACGGGGCGGGCAATCCCTGGTATCGCGCCGACGTCGGCATCGCGGGCGATCGAATCGCCGCCGTCGGGCGCCTCGGGGACGACGAGGCCGCACGGACGATCGACGCGGACGGCCTCTTCGTCTGTCCCGGCTTCGTCGACATGCACACGCACTCCGACCTGCGCCTCCTCGCCGAACCGATGCACGAGGCGAAGGTGCACCAGGGTGTGACGCTCGAGGTCCTCGGCCAGGACGGCCTCTCCTACGCGCCTGTGACCGACGCGGTCCTCGAGCAGCTCCGCAGCCAGCTCGCCGGCTGGAACGGCGACCCGCCCGGGTTCGACTGGAGCTGGCGGGGCGTCGGCGAGTACCTCGACCGGCTCGACCGCGGGATCGCCGTCAACGCGGCGTACCTCGTCCCGCACGGGACGCTGCGCATGGTCGCGATGGGCCTCGACGACCGGCCTCCGACCGAGCCTGAGCTCCGGGAGATGGAGAGCCTGCTCGCCGAGGGGCTCGAACAGGGCGCGGTCGGGCTCTCGTCGGGGCTGACGTACGCGCCCGGCATGTTCGCCGACGACGACGAGCTCGTCGCGCTCTGCGACGTCGTGGCCCGCTACGGCGGCTTCTACTGCCCGCACCACCGCAACTACGGGAGCCACGCGATCGAGGCCTACGGCGCGTGCCTCGAGATCGCGCGCCGCTCGGGCTGCGCGCTCCACCTCGCGCACGCGCACCTCGGGTTCGAGGTCAACAGGGGGAAGGCGCCGGAGCTCCTCGCGATGATCGACGGCGCGCGCGCCGACGGCGTCGACGTCACGCTCGACACCTACCCCTACCTCGCCGGCTCGACGTACCTCCACGCCTACCTACCCGGATGGGTGCACGCGGGCGGCCCGCCGGCGATCCTCGAGCGGCTCCGGGATCCCGGGCTGCGCGAGCGGCTGCGGGTCGAGCTGGAGGTCGAGGGCTGCGACGGGCATCACGGCGTTCCGATCGACTGGAGCCTCGTCGTGATCGCCGGGACGCGCGACCACCCGCAGCTGGTCGGCAAGAGCGTCGCGGACGCGGCGGTGGAGGGCGGCGTCAGGCCGATCGACTTCTGCTGCGATCTCCTCGTCGCCGACGAGCTCGGCGTCTCGATCCTCGACCACATCGGCAACGAGGAGAACGTGCGCACGATCATGGCGCACCCGGCTCACACGGCCGGCTCGGACGGCATCCTCGTCGGCGACCGTCCGCACCCGCGCTCCTACGGGACGTTCCCCCGCTACTTCGCCGTCTACGTGCGCGAGCTCGGGATCCTGACGTGGGAGCAGGCGGTGCGGAAGATGACCTCGCTCCCGTGCCAGCGGCTCGGCTTCCGCGACCGCGGCCTGCTACGACCCGGGATGGCGGCGGACGTCGTGTGCATCGACCCGGAGCGCGTCCGCGACACGGCGACGTACGAGAAGCCGCGTCAGCTGCCGGAAGGGATCCCCTACGTGATCGTGAACGGGCGCCTCGTCGTCGACGGCGGACGCCACACCGGCGAGCTCGCCGGCCGGGCGCTCAGGGCTCGAGCGCCTCTCTGATCAGATCCAGCGCGTCGAGGCGCATGAGCCCGTAGTGGTAGAAGTCGACGCGCCGGAGTCCGAGCTCGTGCGCGAGCCGGACCTTCTCGCGCAGGTTCGCGGCAGACGCGCAGTCGGGCGGCGCCGGGCGCAGGACGACCGAGAGCTCGCCGGCGAGCGCGCGGTATGCCTCGAGATCGAAGCGAAGCCGCACGGGGTCCGCCGCGTAGCCGATCGCCTCGAGACCGTCGCACGCGCGAGCGAGCCCCGGCAGATCGACGCCGAGTCTCCAAGCGATCGAGGCCGCGGCCTCCCCGTCGGGCTTCCCGGTTGCGTAGCCCTTCACGGCTCCCGAGAGATCCATGAACTCGAGCCGCGCGCCGCCTGCCCGCGCCGCCTCCGCAACCGAGGCGGCGAGCGTCGTGACCGTCTCGGCGCGCGCGCGGACGTACGCCTCGAGCTCAGCGCCCAGCGGCTCGAGCGGCGCCTCCTCCGCTCCCGCGAAGACGCACTCGAGCTCGTCCCGCGCCGCTCGCCTGGCGTCCTCGCCGTTGCCCGCCGCCTCGAGGCAGTGCCGGCAGAAGCAGAGCCCGAGCAGGAAGCGGGCGCGCTCGCCGAGCGGAACGAAGTAGCGCTCGTGCGCCACGCCGTGCTCGAGCGGGTGGTGATGGAGCGACTCGGCCACGATCGTCCCGACGCCCTGCGCGGCCACGTCGGCGGCGAGCGTCTCCGCGAACTCCCGGACGTCCGGGTTGGCGGGGCAGAGCTCGCTGACGTAGCGGTCGCCGAACGCGTTCTCCGGCGCGCAGTCTGGAGCGGACTCCGCCAGCGCGCCGTTGTGCAGGAAGACGGTCCACGCGTCCACGGCGAGGCCGCGGCGAGCCGCAGCCGTGACCGCGTCGGCGAAGACGTCCGCCGCCTCGCTGACCGGCGGCCGCAGCCGCACGCGGCGCCAGCGTGTCTCGTCGGGGCGGAAGAAGACGGCGCCCGACTCCAGGAAGCGCACCTTCCGCACCGGGTTGTGCGGGAAGACGTCGCGCGCCTCGTGGTAGGCGGCCGCGATCGTGATGCCGCCGAGGGCGCCGCGACGCTGGACGTTGTCGAGCACGGTCTCGACCCCCTCGTCCGCGAGGTCGGTTGCGAACAGGAAGATCGAGCTCTCCATCCTCGGCTGCCGCGGCGAGGATAAAGTCGCGGAGAAGGCAGGACCGCAGGAAGGAAAAGGGGCGTTGTCCTGTGATCATCTACTGGCTGATCAAGCGCTTCCGGCGATGGCGCGAGGAGCGGCGAGCAAGGCAGGCGGGAGAGCCGCGCGAACCAGTTCGACGTCAGACGGCACGCACGCGCCCGGTCGCGGCCGCACCGCCGAGCCCGAGAGCGGCGATCAGCGTCCGGGGCCTCGAGAAGGCCTATGGGGACTACGAGGCCATTCGTGGCATCGACTTCGACGTCGAGCGCGGCGAGATCGTCGCGTTCCTCGGCCCGAACGGGGCCGGCAAGACGACGACGGTCGAGATCCTGGAGGGGTATCGCTCGCGTTCGGCCGGCGAGTTGCGGGTGCTCGGCGAGGACCCCGCGACGGCCGGGCCTGCCTGGCGGGAAGCGATCGGCGTCGTGCTGCAGGAGTCGGAGCCGGAGCCGTATCTGACGGCGCGGCAATGCCTCGCGCTGTACGCGGGCTACTACGCGCGGCCGCGGCCGATCGACGAGACGCTCGCGCTCGTCGGGCTCGAGGCGAAGGCGGCCGCTGTCGCGGGGACGTTGTCGGGCGGCCAGCGCCGCCGCCTCGACGTCGCCCTCGCGCTGGTCGGCGACCCGGAGCTGGTGTTCCTCGACGAGCCGACGACGGGGTTCGATCCCTCTGCGCGCCGGGCGGCGTGGCAGGTCGTGGCAGGCCTGCGAGAGCTCGGGAAGACGATCTTCCTGACGACGCACTACATGGACGAGGCGGAGTTCCTCGCCGACCGGATCATCGTGCTGGCGCATGGCGAGATCGTCGCGGAGGGCACGCCGGCCTCGCTCGGCGGCCGCGATCGGTCGGCGGCGCGAATCAGCTTCACGCTGCCGGCCGACGTCCCTCCGGATCGGCTTCCGCCCCTGTTCGCCGGCGCAGTTCGCGGAAACGGCCGCGTCGAGGCACGCTCGACCGCTCCGGTCGAGGACCTGCGCACGCTCACCCTCTGGGCGTCCGACCGCGGGATCGACCTGCCGGACCTCGAGGTGCGGCGGCCGACGCTCGAGGACGTCTACCTCGAGCTCACGGAAGCGGCGGTCGAATGAGCGTCGCCGCGCTCCGGGCGCGTTCCGGTTCGCGACTCGTCCTTCACCAGGCGCGCTACGAGCTGCTGAGCTTCTGGAAGAACCCGCAGAGCCGCTTCTTCACACTGCTCCTGCCGATCATCTTCCTCGTCATCTTCTCGACGGTGATCGGCGGCACGACCACCGCGCCGAGCGGCGCGAAGGTCAAGGTCTCCGTCTACTACGTCCCGGGAATCGCGACGCTGGCGATCATCGCGGCGTCCTTCGTCAACCTGGCCGTATCGATCGTCGTACAGCGGGAGAGCGGCGTGCTGAAGCGCCGCCGCGCGACGCCGGTGCCCGCGTGGGTCCTGATCGCGGGCCGGGCGCTGGTCGCGATCGTCGTCGCGCTCGCCGTCGTGACCGCGATCGTCGTCATCGGCCGCGTCGCCTTCGGCGTCCCAGTGGTGGCCTCGAAGCTTCCCGGCGTCGTCGTCGCGAGCGTCGTCGGGGCGTTCACGTTCTGCTGCCTCGCCTTCGCCGTCTCCGCCTTCATCGGCAATGCCGATGCGGCACAGCCGATCCTCCAGTTCGTGACGCTGCCGCTGTACTTCGTCTCCGGCGTCTTCATCCCGGATGCGAACAACCCGCGGTGGCTGCGCGACATCGCGAACGTCTTCCCGGTTCGACACCTGGCGCAGGCCGAGCTCCGCGCGTTCGATCCGCTCGCTCGAGCGCCGGGGATCGCGTGGGGGCACCTCCTCGTCCTCGCGATCTGGGGGATCGCGGGACTTGCCGTCGCCGTTCGCTTCTTCCGGTGGACGCCTCGCTAGCCGGCCGCGCCCGCTACCCGCCGGGATTGAGGATGTGCGTGATGTTCGGGTACGGGTAGAGCGTCAGATGAAGCACGAGGATCGCGAGCCCGGCGAAGATCACGTAGGCGACGAGCCACGCGAGCTTCGGCCCGAGCGATCCCGGCCATCGGCGCTCGCTGAGCCAGGTCTCGAAGTTGCCGATCGTCCTGAACATGGTCGGGAACGGCACGTCTCGCTGGAAGACGAGCGCCACGAAGCTGGGAACGGCCACCCAGAGCAGTGCGAGGCTGCCGTAGAGCACGTAGGCGGGCTGGAAGTGGCGCGAGTCGTCCCACCATTTCGTCGCTGCCCACGTGCCGAACGCGATCGCGACGAGCGAGAGGACGGCGGAGACGGTGAAGGCGAAGGGCGCCGGATCCTCGTCATAGGCGCGCGGATCCTTCTCGTCGGCCGGCGTGCTCGCCGCAAGGCGCCCTCCCGGCGTTCGTTGGAACTCGTCGGCCGGAGCACGATCGGTCGCTGAGTCCGGGCGGTACGGCGGCCGCAAGCGTGCGAGAGAGAAGACGACGAGGACGATGAGCGCGACGACGATCAACTCGACCCAGTTGTGGCGGCGCTCGAGGTGGCCGACCATCGTCGAGATCGTCGTGAACGGAAGCCAATGGCTCCACTTGGCGGCGATGATCTCGGGGATCCCGATCACGCCGGCGGCGATCAACCAGACGAGGTAGCCCCAGCGGCGCTTCTTCAGCTGAGCGCGTTTCGTGCGCGCGCCGGCTTCCTCGAGCCGATGAACGATTTCAGTCACGGGTGCCTCCTTTGGCGCGTCGTTCGACTATCCCGGCTCGGCCACCACCTGTCAAGGCCGCCCGAGGAGCCTGTTCACAAGTGACGGCAGGCGCGTCATGGCCCGCTCGCTGTCGTCGTGACGAGGAGGTCGCCGGATGCCGGTCGTCGAGCGTCCGAGCGGAGTACGACTCGATATTCCCGAGACCTTCCGTGTGGTGGACATGGCGCCGCCAAGCCGCCCCACCCGTAGACGGGCACGCGTCGACGAGCCGGTCGTCCCGACAGACGCCGCGAGCGCCGCCGCGGAGACAGAGGCTCTGATCCCAGCCCTCGAGAAGCAGCTGCCAGCGGCAGACGCCGTCGTGCTCGAGGAGAACGACGGCGTTCTCGCCCGGCCCGATCGGGAGCGTGAGCTCGACCGTCTGCCGGGGCGGCAGTCGATCGGCAGGCCATGAGCGCGGATCGTTCACGGGCGCGGTCGCCGCTCGCGAGGGTGCGTCCTCGCCGCCGTTGCGGCGCTGCTTCGGCGCTTCGACCGCGCCTACGCCACGTCAAGCGCCGCTCAGCGCGCGCGCCGTCTCGTCGCTTCGGAAGCTCGGCAACGGCTCGTCGCCCGTGCCGGACCGGAGGACGAGCTCGCCGGTCCGCTCCGTCAGCTCGCCGATCGGCGTGACCGCGACCGAGATTCGCGCCCCGGCCTCGACGAGGCGACCGACGGCATCCGGGTCGGCCGCCGCCAGCAGGCTTCCGGAGGCCAGCATCCCGAGCGGGTCGAGGCCGAGCGCGCTCGCGATCCGCTCCGTCTCGGGCAGCACCGGAATCGCGTCCCGGTCGACCACGGCACCGCAGCCGCAGGCGAGGGCGAGCTCGGTGACGCCGGTCGCGAGTCCTCCCTCCGTCGGATCGTGGAGCGCCGTCACGCCGCCGGCCTCGAGGAAGGCCTGCGCCTCCGCTACGACCGAGATCCCCGGCTCGGCGAGCAGCCCGGCCGCCCGCTCGAGCAGCCGCGGCTCGAGCTCGCGAAGCCGCGTGCGGCCGGCCTCGCGTGCAAGCAGCGCGGTCCCCTCGATCGCGATCCCCTTGCTCAGGAGCAGCCGGTCGCCGGGTCGCCCGCCGCCCGGCGTCAACAGGCCGCTCTTCCCGATCTCGCCCAGCAGAACCCCGACCAGGATCGCCCGCTCGAGCCCCGCCGTGACTTCGGTATGACCCCCGACGAGGGCGATCCCCCGCTCGAGGCACGCGTCGCGCAGCTCCCGGAAATGCGCCTCGACTGCCGCCTCCGTCGTCGAGCGCTCGGGCAGAAGCGCGGTCACCATCATCCAGCGCGCGCTTGCGCCGAGGCAGGCGAGGTCGTTCGCGTTCACGTCGACGAGATAGCGCGCGGGGCTCTCCGTCGCGAAGGTGATCGGGTCCGACTTCACGACCAGCGTCGTCCCCCCGACCCGGATCGCGGCCGCGTCGCCGCCGACCCCCGGCCCCACCACGACCGCCGAATCGCCCATTGCGTACGTCGAGAGCAAGCGGCCGAGCAGCTCGGCCGGCAGCTTCCCGACAGGGAGGTGATCGTCGTGCTGGCGCATCTCCTGGGCCACGTGATACAAGCACGGATCCCATCGGAGAGGAGGGCGAGTGGACACGGCGAGGTACTTCGCGGTGGAGGCGCCGCCCGCAGGTGCCGCGACCGCCGGCGACTACGTCGAGCTCGCGGACGTCGAGCCGATCTTCTTCCTGCCGGGCCTCGAGTTCCGGGCAGTCCTCGGGGAGCACCTGCTCGTCAACTTCGTGCGCTACGACCCCGGCACCGTGGTGCCGGTGCACGCGCACGAGGAGGAGCAGATGACGTTCGTGCTCGAGGGAGAGTTCGAGTTCGAGGTCGCCGGCGAGCGCCGCGTCGTGCGCCCCGGGACGGTCGTCAGGATCCCGCCGCACGTGCCCCACGGCGCCCGCGCGCTCGACGGGCCGTGCTTCCAGGTCGACGCGTTCTCGCCGCCGCGCCGCGTGCTCGTCGAGGCGCTCGAAGCTCAGGCGACGGACGGAGGCCGCGCGCCGTAGACGGCCTGGGTGAAGAGCCGGCCGAGCCTGCGCATGCCCTCCTCGATCTCGTCGTCGCGCGCGCGGCTGAACGAGATGCGCAGCGACTCCCGGCCCGTGCCGTCGGGGTAGAACGGCGCGCCGGGCACGAACGCGACCCGCTCCTCCATCGCCCGCTCCGCGAGCTCGGCGGTGTCGAGGCCGTCGGGCAGCGTGAGCCACGTGTAGAAGCCGCCGCTCGGCCGTGTCCAGCGCACGCCGGGCGGCATGAGCTCGTCGAGCGCCGCCATCGTCCGTTCGGCACGGTGGGCGTAGAGCTCGCGCGCCTCGGCGATCCTCGCGTCGAGATGGCCGCGCCGGCCGTACTCCTCGAACAGCCGCTGGCCGAGCGCGCCGGAGCACTGGTCCGTGTTCTGCTTCGCCCAGACGAGCTTCGCCACCACCTCGGCGGGCCCGCTCGCCCAGCCGAGCCGCACGCCCGGGAAGAACGTCTTCGAGAAGGTGCCGATCTGGACGACGGCATCGGGCGCCTGCCCACGGAGCGTGGGCGGCTGCTCCCCGCCGAAGGACAGCTCGCGGTAGCAGACGTCCTCGACGAGGAGGAAGCCGTAGCGGCGCGCCAGCTCGACGAGGCGCGCCCTGCGCTCCGCACCGAGCGTGACGCCGGACGGGTTCTGGAAGTCCGGGATCGTGTACACGAGCTTCGGCGTCGGGCCGGTCGCGAGGACGCGCTCCAGGGCGTCGACGTCGAGCCCGTCGTCGTCGAGCGGCACCGCCTCGACCCGGGTCTCGAAGCCGCGGAAGCTCATGATCGAGCCGAGGTAGCTCGGGCCCTCCACGAGCACGAGGTCGCCCGCATCGAGGAACGACTTGCCGATCAGCTCGAGCGCGTCGATCCCGCCGCTCGTCACCATCACCTCGCCGGCCCCCGGACGTAGCCCGTCCAGCAGCTCCAGCCGGTCGGCGATGTACTCGCGCAGGCTCGCGAGGCCCGCGGTCGGCGTGTACTGGAACGCGGTCGGATCGCCGGCGACGAGCTCGCGCGTGATGTCGGCGAGCTCCTCGCCCGGGAAGGTCACCGGATCGGGGATACCGCCGCAGAACGAGATGATGTCGGTGCGGTTGGCAAGCGCCATGATCGCGGCGATCGCGTCGCCGGCCGCGCTGCGGGTGCGCGCAGCGAACAGGCGCTCCCAGCGTCCGAGCTCGTGCGCAACGGGGCCTCTCATACGCGCTCGAGCGCCGGCTGCAGCGTCGTGGCGGCGCGTCCGAGGGCGTCGAGCGCGCGGTCGATGACGGCGTCGTCCATCGCGGTCGACAGGTTGAGCAGGCCGCGCCCGGCGAAGAAGACGCCCTCGTCGAGCGCCGCTCGGTGAAGCCGTGCGAGGAGCGCGCTGCCCGGATTCGTGTCGCCGAACGTCCGCACAGGGCCCTCCGTCTCCAGGTGGATCTGGACGAGCGATCCGCAGGAGGTGACGGACGCCTCGACGCCGTGCGCCTCGAGGACGCCGCGAAGTCCGGACGCGAAGCGCTCGCCGAGGCCGTTCAGCCGCTCGATCGCGGCGGCGTCGAGCAGGTCGAGCGAGACGCAACCGGCGACCGACGTGAGCGGGTTGCCGTTGAAGGTGCCGGAGTGGCCGACGTGACCCGGCCGGCGCGGGTCGGCCGCCTCGAGGACCTCGCGCCTTCCGCCGGTGGCGCCCACGGGCAGTCCGCCGCCGATGATCTTCCCGAGGGTCGTCAGATCGGGCCGGACGCCGAGCACCGACTGGTAGCCGCCGGGCGCGAGCCTCAGCGTCACGACCTCGTCGAGCACGAGCAGGGCGCCCGCCTCGTCCGCGAGCTCGCGGGCGGCGCGGAGGAACTCCGGCGTGCCGGCGATCACGCCGCCGACGAGCTGCACCGGCTCGAGGACGATCGCCGCCAGCCGGTCGCCCGCCTCCTCGACCGCCGCGCGGAGCGACTCGACGTCGTTGAACTCGCACCAGTGGATCAGGTCGAGCACCGCCTGCGGCGTCCCGTCGTGCGAGCCGGTGGCCGGGCTTCCCGCCAGAGGCAACTGCTCCCACGAGCCGTGGTAGCCGCCGTCCGCCTTCACGATGCGCTCGCGGCCCGTGTACGCACGCGCGAGGCGGATCGCGAGCATGTTCGCCTCGCTGCCGGAGTTCGTGTAGCGCAGGAGCTCGATCGACGGCACACGCTCGACGATGCGCTCCGCAAGCTCAGCCTGCGCGACGTTGGGCGCGGGGAAGGCCGTCCCGCGGGCCGCCTGGAGGGCGACCGCCTCCACGATCTGCGGATGCGCGTGCCCGTGGACGAGCGACGTGAAGTTGTTGAGGAAGTCGACGTACTCGTTGCCGTCGACGTCCCACACGCGGCAGCCCTCGCCGCGCTCGAAGGCGATCGGATACGGCTCGTAGAACGTCGACGAGCGGGTGTCCCCGCCGGGAAGCGCGCGGCGCAGCCGCTCGGCCAGCTCGGCGCTCCCCGGGGTCTCGCGCCTGTCGGCCACGTCGAGCACGCTACCTCCCGAAGAACGTCCTGGCGTTCTCGTGCAGGATCCGGCCCGCGAGGCGCCGCGCTCCGGCCTCGTCGAGGTAGCCGTCGTCGAGCTTCTCCTGGAGGACGTCGGCGACGACGCGACGGCCGAGCGCGAGCGCGCCGTAGCTCTCCTCCGGGTGCCAGCTGTCTCCCCCAAGCATCAGTCGAGACTCGTCCGGGAGGATCTCGATCGCCTCGTGCAGCGCGAGCCGCGCGTGCGACGGGCTGAGCATGAACGACCACGTAAAGTCGAGCCACACGTTGCGGTACGTGAACGCCATCCCGAAGAGATCGCGACTCCACGGATACGCGAAGTGCATCAGGAGGAAGCGCGTCCGAGGATGACGCTCGATCAGGCCGGCCGCGTTCAGAGGGTGCGAGCCCCGGATCAGGGCGGTACCGAGGTGCATCTGCACCGGGATCCCGCGCTCGCCGGCGAGCGAGCAGAGACGGTCGACGACGAAGTCACCGAACGCCTTGCGCGCCGCCGGCGAGGGATCGTCCGCCAGCCAGGCGCTCCGAGCGAGCGCCTCGTCCGGCTCGTCGAAGCACAGGTCCCGGTCATAGGCGAGTGCGTTCTTCAGAGCAACCTGGTTCCGGTCGTCGAGCGTGTCGACGAAGTGCTCGAGGAACGCGACGTAGTCCTCGAAGCTCGTCGGCTCGGCACCGAGCCTGCGCGCGAGCTCGAGCCCGGAGTTGCCGTTGTGGTCGCGCACGTCGGCGTTCCAGCCGAGTGCGAGCGAGTTGATCCGCGCGACCGACGTGTACTGCAAGCCGAGCGCCGTCGGGGCGTCGAGCAGCGGGTCGAGGTACGGGTCGGTGATCACGTGCTCGACGCGCGCTCGCGTCATCACCTCGGCCGGCCAGCCCGGATCGCGGTGCCTGCGGCGGATCTCGGCGTCCAGGGCCTCGAAGCTCTCACGGGTGACGGCCGTTCCGTACAGCTCCTCGAGGGCGGCGCACAGCGTCCGGACGAAGGCGTTCGAGCCGCTGCCCTCGACGTAGACCGCCACGTCCTCCCACGAGCCCGCGTCGTTCGGCTCGGCGGGCGCCGCCTCCGGCTCGGGCCCGACCCGGTACGGCCGCGCGACCGTCCAGCCCGCGTAGCTCTGCCGGATCAGCCTCGCGAGGCCGACGTCCCGGTCGCCGAGGATCTGCGGCATGTGGTGCTCGTGCACGTCGTAGAGCGGCTGCTCCTCGACGTGCTCCCTCAGGCTCGCGCTCACGGCGCAACCCTGTCAGATCGCAGCGCACTGCCGTCAAGCGCACGGCGCCACGGGCCGATCTAGACGGGCGTGGAAGTCGAGTGGATCGAGGACGAGGCGCGCTTCCGCGAGCTCGAGCCCGAGTGGGACGCGCTCGCCGAGCTCGAGCGAAGCCCGTTCCTGCGTCACTCCTGGTTCCGGTCGTGGTGGGAGGTCTACGGCCGCGGTCGCCGCCTGCGGATCGCGGCTCTCCGGGACGACGGCGCGCTCGCGGCGCTGCTGCCGCTCTGGGTGGACGGGCGGCGTGCCGACTCGATGGCCGACTCGATCACGCCGGCGTTCAAGCCGTTCGGCCGCGACCGCGAGTCGGTCCGGGCCGTCATCGACGCCGCCCTCGGCAGCCAGTCGGTCGGCGAGCTGCAGCTTCGCTCGGTGCCGGCCGACGGAGTCGAGCGCCTCGTCGCCGACCGTGCTTCGGCGCGGCGCTGGCTCGTGCACAGGACCCACGTCCGGCGCTCGCCGTTCGTCGATACCCGCGGGAGCCTCGACGAGTACGTCCATGGACTCGATCCCGACTTCCGCCAGAGCATCGGGCGGCGACGGCGCAAGCTCGAGCGGGAGCACGCGGTCGAGTACGACGTCTGGCGACGGCCGACGGCGCTCGAGGACGAGCTGCAACAGGCGCTCGAGCTCGAGGCGAAAGGATGGAAGGGAAGTCGCGGAGACGCGATCCTGAAGTCGCGGACGCGCACCGACCTCTACCGTCGGGTCGCGGGGGCCTTCCACGAGCAGGGGCGCCTGCTGATCGGACGGATCGACGTCGACGGGGAGCTGGCGATGGTCGCGATCAGCCTGCTCGACGGAAACCGGCTCTGGATGCTCGACGGCGGCTACGACGAGCGCTACCGCCGCTACGGGCTCGGCATCCTGCTCAACATGCTCGCGATCGAGGAGTGCTTCGCCCGCGGCGTGGAGTCGTGCGAGCTGCTCGGCGACCGCGCGAGCTGGAAGAGGCACTTCGCGACCGGCGAGACGCCGTACGACGTCTACCGCCTCTACCGGCTGCGCCCGGCTCCCGTGGCGCGCTTCGCCGTCCGGCGGTTCGTTCGAGAGCCGCTCCGCCTCGCGTACCTCCACCCGCGTCTCGCCGGCTTGAGGCGCCGGCTCACCGGCTCTTAGAACTCGGTTCAAAATGAAGCTTCGCCGATCGGTTGCGCTGGACGGCGCGAAGCAAGGACGCAGACTCGCGCCCATATCGACCGAGATATGGGCGCGACCGA